>Ga0187893_10012383_pt1 | contig 12111 bp, 10 predicted proteins | sample MA1701074metaG_FD_139574 | JGI IMG/M metagenome (GOLD analysis project Ga0187893, IMG submission 139574) | White microbial mat communities from a basaltic lava cave in the Kipuka Kanohina Cave System on the Island of Hawaii, USA - MA170107-4 metaG ... | reverse complement strand
TAATGGGTGGGCTTATCCCGAATTTTATTTCGGCTTAATCGCCACTAAAGATGAACCCCATACCGGCAATAATTTTTTAAGAGATCAAAAAAAATATGCGGCGCTTGTCACCACTATCATACCGCACGAATTTAAAAACTCAAAAGTGAGAGTGAATTCATACCTCGCCAGTCGTAGTCATTTTACAGGAGATAATAAACCGGCAGAATCGCTTGAAGATTATTATGGCAGACCAACCCATATCGCCATGCAGGTGCAAAAAGAAAGAGTAAGGATCTGGATCAATGAAGAAAAATTATTTGATGTGCCCAAAGCTGTACCTGCCGGTGAGATCATGAATCAAATTTATTTTGAAGTAGGCCACACCAATTATAAAGAAGAACAGTATGCCATTTATGTAAGCAATATCAAAGTAGCAACCGGCAAACCTGATACAAGACATAAACTGGTGGAAGAAGGTAAATTCTCAACGACCGGTATTCTCTTCGATTTTCAAAGCGCTGTGATCAAACCTGAATCGTATGCTGTTTTAAAAGATATAGCTGCTGTTTTAAAAGAGCATAGTGATATCCGCATCAAAGTGATCGGCCATACCAGTAGCGATGGTGATGATAATGCCAATATGGAATTATCGAAGAAAAGAGCCGCTGCTGTAAAAGATATGCTGGTAAGTGAATTTGCGATTGATGCAGCAAGACTGGAAGCAGAAGGCAAGGGTGAAACACAACCTGTAGCCGACAATAAAACCAAAGAAGGCAAAATGTTAAATCGCCGGGTAGAATTTATTAAACTGTAAAAAAATCACTGTTTCCCGTGATGCCGGCAGCCTTCTTTGTGATTTAGCTTTCGGTATAGAAACAAACTACTATGGCACGCAAATCATCTATACTGCTTTTTATTTGTCTCACGATGCTTAGTTCAGCAGCAAGCAGTGGCAATATTAAACTTGCGGCTGCTAACACTGAAACAACGAAGACAAAGGATGAAAACAACAGTATTATTTACCCCGAAGAATTAAAAAGAATTTTGACGGATAAAAAATCAAGTTCATTTGTGTTGGGTCGTTCAGAGCAGGGAAGAAAAATTGAAGCATTTTTCTTTCCCGGCAGCAGTGATAAAAAAGCATTGGTGATTGGTGGTGTGCATGGTTCTGAATTATCTTCCATTGAAGTAACCAGTCAACTGGTTCAGCAATTGATGAGCAATGAAAGAATTTATTATAGTGTAATTGTGGTTCCTTCATTGTTTCCTGATAATGCTGAAACGGCTAAGCAATTTACACAGCAAATAGGTGATGTAAATAATATAGGCCGCTATAGTTATCCTGGCGCTGTTGATCCCAATCGTCAAATGCCAACACCCGGTAAATCTTTTGATGATGAACATGAACTGGATCATGTGGGGAGAAAAGTAGAAACAGAAAATACTCTGTTGCTTAAACTGATAGAAGAATACCGTCCGCAACGCATCGTCAGCCTGCATGCTATACGTGACATCAATCATGCCGGCGTGTTTGCCGATCCAAGAACAGATCACAACAGTATTGCATTAGGATATAACAGCGATAGCAGTCTTGCTGTTTCAATGGCAATGTATATTTATCAAAGCGGCGGATATATTCCGGGTAATCAATTGATCAAAAGACCAACTACCCTTTATCATAAAGATCCGGAGCCTGTAGCTGCGGGTCAATTTCAAAAAAGAAACTTTAAAGGTTCATTATTCTCTGGTCAAAGAGGTGGTGGCATATCATTGGGCACATGGGCATCTACAGCTATAATGGCTGAAAATGATCCTTCTAAAAACCGTGACGCCATGCGAATACTCACCATGGAATTTCCAGGCAGCAAAAGACCTGCTGATTACAAAACAAAAGCAGAACAATCTTTCTGGCAGCGGCAGATAGAACTCTATGCAGCCGGAATACAAAATATTTTTCTGCAAGAATATTTTGTTGAAGAAAATTGAATTTAGTTTTTGAACTTTTCGTTCTCCACATCCGACGATTCTTGTTTATAGGGCTATTTTTATAGACTCCGTTGGCGTGTCTTATATTTCGTTCAGGACTTGTTATTTCCGTCAGAGTTAGTGGTCTGTGTGCTTCCCTTATCACCTATATGCGTCTGATGGCTTTACTGCGACATTCTGACTGAAGCTCTCTGAAAATCAACGTAGTGCTTGGCGATCGTATACCTTTCTATATTTTTTAGATAATTTTGCATTATTATTGTGTATAAATCTTCAAACGCCTCATTCGATAAGGGAGAGTTTCCAAAAAAGATGTCAGCCACATTACATACAAGAGGATCTAAAAGGCAGCCAATGTATTCCCCAATTCATCATTATGTATCTTACAATGATCCTAATGTGGAAGCAATGCAACAAGATGCTTATGCAAGAGGTCGTAGCGACGGGGCAAAGGATATGCAAATTGAATTAATTAAAAGAGGAAAGGCGCTTTTTCAACTTGCATTGCAAAAGGCATCCGAAATAACCAGTCTATTGGTCAATTCGGCTAATGAAAACAATATTACCGTTTACGACTTCCATTTAAAAATTGAAGACTGGGATAATGTTACTTCTTTGATTATTGTAAAATTGGAGGATTATATTGATGATAAAATAGACGCCTTTTACAGGACTGCAAATGAAATATCTGCTCAATTTAACGATGATACTTTTCATTGGAATTATTTAATCACTTATTATTCTGACACTTTAAATCAGGATAAGATATTGACTGACGGTTTTAATCATCTTTATGAGCACACCCCTCGACCACGCCCGGCACAATAAAAAAGCATGTGAACATTTATATTCTGCAAATGAGTACCCCGACTGGGTAGTAACGACGGCCTTTTACTGCGCAATGCACTATGCACACGCAATTATATTTCCATATACTGAACTTGGGGACACGTACAAAAACCTTGAGGAGTATTTTAATAAGTATAAAAGGACAGGAGATACTAAACACAGTGTCACTTTAGATCTAATTCAGAAGCTTCATTTTCCTATATCTGAAAAGTACAAACAATTAAAAGATACTGCACATACGGCCCGATATCATGATTATGAACTCCCATCGCCTGTTGTTGGTAAAATGAGAAAAAACTTGAGAGTTATAGAAGAATATTGCGAACAGAAATATAAGACTAAGACGGGAGAAAAAAAGGTATAGAAAAAATTTACTCCTCTCTGCGAAACTTTCAGTTTCGCAGATTTATTATATCGCCTCCGGCGACTGAACGATAATTTTCATCACAACAATAGATCACAATTCATCCGGCTATAGTGGCAATTCAGTCATGTCATCATTGCCTTTCCCTCTTCGCTGTTCTATTTTGCACCCACATTAAACATTAAAACATTAGTCATGATAATCAAAATCACTTTATTCATTACGCTGCTGATGTATGCGCTTGTTATCAGCCAGAGCTTTTTCTATATACTGGCGATGTCTTCAACTATGAAGAAAATGCAGGCAGCCACCTACATTGAAACCAGGAATTTGCTAACACAAAAATTGGAAACACCATTACAGGTGATTTATTACACAGCATTGGCTGCTTCATTATTGCTTACTGCATTTTGCGTTGTCAATCCTTCAGGAATTCTATTCATTGCATCCGTTATAGCCTTGATTGCATTATTAGCTGATGCGGTATTAGCAGTAAAAGGAAACATTCCACTTAACAACTATATCAATAGCTGGACTACGGCAAGCTATCCTGAAAATTGGGCGCAATACCGTTCCAAATGGTTTTCGCTTTATCATATCCGCCAGACTTTGAACATTACAGGTTTCATCGCCCTGCTAACCGGGTTAATATTCGGCATGTAATTAAACTCTTATCCACTTTTAAAATTTTAAAAATGAAAAAATCAGTATTCATTCTTACCGCTCTCACCGCAGTAGTAGCGGCATCTATAACTTTTGTATCCTGCAATAGCGATGCTAAGGCAGAAGCAACAGGCGAAGTCATCATCAGCAAAGACAGCCTCATCAAACGCGGTAGTTACCTTGTCAACTCAATGGGCTGCGATGATTGTCATTCACCAAAAATATTTGGTCCCAAAGGGATGGAGATTGATATGGAGCATCGCTTTAGTGGACATCTTGCCGGCAGCCCGCTGGGCAAACCCAATACCAGTGTGATGAAAGATGGTTATATGTTGTTTGCAATGGATCTTACTTCGGCAGTTGGCCCATGGGGTCAATCGTATTCGGCTAATATCAGCTCTGATGCAACAGGCATCGGCAACTGGACAGAGGAACAATTCTTCCGTGCTATCCGCGAAGGCAAATCAAAAGGCTTGAAAGAAAGCCGTCCGCTATTGCCGCCCATGCCCTGGTTTGTTTATAAAAATTTAAACGATACTGATATCAAAGCCATCTTCGCTTTTCTGAAATCAACTAAACCAGTTGAGAACCGTGTACCAGGCCCGAAAGCGCCGAATGAACTTTAATGAAGTGTTGAAAGTAATTTTTGAGCCAGCGGCAGTAACACAGATGATCTGCAGTGGCGACGCTCCGTTCATTTGTAGAATAAATGGCATCAATAAAAAAACAGTTCACAATAAAAAACCTTACCATGCAAAAGAAAATTCAAATCATTGCTTTTATCATCGGATGCATTGCAGTAATTGGCTTCGCCATTCAAGCCGGTCGTCATCATGAAAATTGCAGGGAATGCAAGTTTGCGTTCGGCAAAGGCGAAACAGAAAATGCTAAGTTTGCCGGTACATGGAAATAAAAAAAGTGATATTACAAACATCAGCATTGAAAGAGCTTACCGCTTTTTATCAAGACCTGATGGAATTACCGATAATAAATAAGGACGGAAACTCAATAATTATCCGGGTCGGCAGTACTGATCTTTTGTTTACACATTCAGGCATGGCCGATCCTTTTTATCATTTTGCTATTAATATACCTGCCAATAAAATTGATGAAGCTAAATCCTGGCTTGCCGATCGTGTTGAGTTGATATGGATGGATGATTATAAAAGTAATATTGCTGATTTTGTAAACTGGCATGCCAAATCAGTTTACTTTATTGATCCCGCCGGTAATATTGTTGAGCTGATTGCAAGGTTTGATTTGAATAACAAAACAACTGAACCATTTTCTTCAGCACAATTTCTTTCTATCAGCGAAATGGGACTTGTGTTTAAAGGAGAAGAATTAAATGTATCCACAGAAAATTTATTACAGCAATACCAGCTTGATTATTTTGATAAACAACCGCCACTTCCACAATTCAAAGCTATCGGTGATGATGAAGGTTTGTTTATTGTTGTTCCCGACAACAGAAATTGGTATCCTACAACAAAAGCTTCAGGAATTTTTCCAATGACGATTGAGTTTGTCAATAATGGAAAAGAGTTTGTTCTTAAGTCTTACAAATAAAAATCCCGCCGCAGCGGGACTTTTATTAAAAACATTATCCGCTATTTAAAACGGAAGATCATCAATGGGTTCAGTGATATCATTTGCTGCAGGCACACTGGATGAAGAATAATTACTGCCTGTGGAAGCAGCGCCACTGTTATAAGACGGCGCAGGTGCACCACCGGAATCCCCCCTGCCACCCAGTAGCTGGACTTCTCTTACCCGAAGCGATAAAGAAGCGCCGCCTGTACCATCCTGGCGTGTAAAGCTTCTTACTTCAGGAGTGCCTTCTACAAAAACCTGTTTACCTTTTTGTAAGTAAGGGGAGATAGCGGTACGGTCTGTCCAGTAAGCGCAATCAACCCAGGTTGTTTTTTCCTGGTTGTTTCCCTGGCTGTCTTTATACTTTTCAGTATGCGCTACAGTGAAGTTGATAACGTTTTTACCATTCACAGTGTTAACCACGCAGTCTTTGCCGAGGTTACCGATAACTTGCATTTTAATCATAGTGCTCAAATTTTAAGTTGACGTAATTAAATTAAAGTGGGCAATTTAGGAATATTCCGTAATTCAGCAACCACCACTTTCCGGTAATTGTTAACATTTTCTGAGCAGACAGCTCTATCAATCTTTCTGTTTTGCCAGCTTTGTTCGATGGTAAATATCGGCGACAGGGATGGATACCCCGATAGAAGGCATCTTCAATTCATCATTCAGATCACAATACTCTTCCAATTCCCAATGCTTCCTGTCATTGATGCGGAATGCTTCTATGCAAACTGTCTTTGTAGCAACGATAATGTATTCTTTAAGTGTGGGAATGTCACGACACAGTTTAAACTTATCGCCTCTGTCATAATTTTCGGTAGAAGGCGAAAGAATTTCAATAATAAGAGTGGGATTGATAACGGTGTCCTCATCTTCGGAAACATCGTTCGATTCGCCGCAGTAAACTGAAATATCCGGGTAGGTAAATAATGTGTTTTCAGGAATATTCATACGCATATCAGGGCCAAATGGCTGGCAGGATTTGCCTTTTAATCTCAGGATCAATTCACCAAATAAGTTGCTAAAAATAAAGTTATGCCGCTTTGCTGCACCCGACATAGCCAACGCTTCTCCATGTCCCTGCATTAAAAAAATCTCTCCCTCGTAGTATTCATGTTTCTCAGCAGATGCTCTTTCCATAGCGAGATATTCTTCTACGGTAAACTTTTTTTTACCGTAAGCCACTTCGGGTTCTCTTAGTTCATTATTGTTATTATTATCATCCATACTGGTAAGTTACAAATTTTCTGTGGCGTCGGAAGCGATTCCTTGCACCCGGCGCCGTCATTTACCAGCCGATTTCCGTAAAATACATTTAGAAACCGGTGCCTGCTCATTGCCGCCAAATAAGACCTTGCATTTTAAGAAATTTGAACCCGGCAGATATTATTCCTAAGAGAGGCTCTACCTTTATAGTACTTCTTTAGCATTCATACAGATTGGCACTAATTGCCGAAAACGGATCTTGTTGATCTGCACCCCATCAATACCGATTAATTGTTCTTTCAGAATGAAACAATTAAAGATCATACCACTTTTTTGCCTGCAGATTCTCTTCAATGTTTCATACAGCCAGACGGGGACGATTGACAGTTTGAAAAAAGTATTGCCTGCATTAAAAGATTCTGCAAGAATTGACTGCCTTAATGACTTGAGCAGGGAATATGTTCAAAAAGAAAAAAAAGATTCAGCTGTTTATTTTGCCGGCCTGGCAATGCAGGAATCAAAAAAGATCAATTATACGCATGGAATAGCTGTGACCCTGACCAGCCAGGCACGAATAGTAAAGCATTTTGATGATGACTTTGTGCAGTCGGAGAAACTTGGAAAAGAATCCTTAACATGGTTTGAAAAAACGCTCAATAAAGAAGGCATTACAGATACGTATCATGAATTGGCTGTTTCCCTGCATGCTCAAAGCCGTTTTGAGGAAACAGCTGCCTACAACCTAAAACTGTATGAACACTACAAGATAAAAGGAAATACGGATGACTTGTCCTCTGTACTGGCTGTGCTGACAGTGATTTATAAAGAAGCAGGCGACTACGAAAAATGTTTTTATTTCATCCAGCAATGCCGCCAACTGGCAACAAATACTGGTAATCAATTTATACTGCAGTGTTATTTGTTTGGGCTTGGGGGATTGTATATGAAAATTGAGGATTACAGTTCTGCACTTGCTGCATACCGGCAAGCATTTGCCATGGACAATCCACAATTTGAAAAAAGACGGCGGGATGAAGACTGGGATATATGGATAAAAATGGAATACGCAGAAATTTTCAGTCACCTTTACCAGTTTGATTCTGCATGGCATTATTTTGAGTTATACAAACCTGCATCTGCCGAAGACAGGTATTTTAGGATTTACCTGGTAAGTACCGGTGAATATTATTTGCTGCAAAAAAAATACAACCCGGCATTACAAAATTTTTTGAAAGGCTTATATCTTCATCAACAACTAAACGACAGGAACGAAATTCAGCGTTCGCTCATACTCATTGGTAAAACCTATCTCGCCCGGCAACAATATGACTCAGCCATGCAATACGGCAAACGGGCATTAAATGTTGCCTATACTACAAAAGCAAAACAGGTAACCAGGGATGCCTGTCAGATAATTTATACTGTATATGACCGGTACAAACAAACCGATAGCGCCAATTTATACTTTCGTCAATACAGCGCTATAAAAGATTCTGTTGCCAACGACCAGGTAAAAGCCAAATTGGCCGTTTCCAACTACGAACAAAAAATTGAATTACTTGATAAGGAAAAAGAGCTTCAGCAGCAAAAGCTAAAACAGACAGCCCAGCAAAAGGAATTTCTGATAGCTGGTATAATTTGCCTGCTGCTGCTTGCCTTAATTATATTTCGCATGATTGCATTAAAAAGGAAACATGAAAAACAAAAACTTGAACACAATTTGCAACTCCAAAAACTGGAAAGTGAAAAAGTAAAAGCAGATTTGCAGCAACAAGCATCGGAACTCGAAATGCAGGCTCTCCGTGCACAAATGAATCCCCATTTTATTTTTAATTCACTCAACTCCATCAACCGCTTCATTCTTCAAAATAATAAATCGCAGGCTTCAGAATATTTAACCAAGTTTTCAAAGTTGGTTAGAATGATCCTGCAAAACTCACAGGCTTCTTTAATCACATTAGAAAATGAACTGGCAGCACTGGAACTCTATCTCGATCTCGAAGCACTACGGTTTGAGCATCATTTTGATTACAAAATTTCAGTGCAGAAAGATTTGGATATTGAAATATTAAAAGTACCGCCGTTAGTCATTCAGCCCTTTGTGGAAAATGCTATCTGGCACGGGCTGATGCACAAAGAAGAAAAAGGACATTTGGATATTGAAATATTCCAACAAGAAGAAATATTGTGTTGCCGGATCACTGATGATGGTATTGGAAGAAAAAAGGCAGCAGAATTGAAAAGTAAATCGGCCCCCATCCATAAATCAATGGGAATGCAGATCACGGCCAGCAGGATTGAAATGCTGCAGCAAAAAAAACAATTGGATACTTATATAGAGATAACTGACCTGGCCTTGCCCGATGGCAGTTCTGGAGGAACGGAAGTGATTATTAAAATACCGGTAGTGCAATAATGAAAAATTATGTGAAAGCGAGTCATTCATTAGTGCTAAATATAAAGCAGAGACAGGGCAGAGAACGTTAATATTTAGTTGATATGAGCCGGGTAATTCTATAAAATGAAAACCGCCAACAATAAAACACTTCCTTACTTCTACCGAATAAAACTGTCCTTGTATTTGGCGCTTATCTTGATTTTGCTTTTATGTTTTTACCGGAATAGCATCGCCCAAAAAGAAGACTTGCGTTTTGAACATTTGGGAATAGAACAAGGGATGTCAAATGAAACAGTAACCTGTATATTCCAGGACAGAAAGGGCTACCTATGGTTTGGCACATTCGATGGCTTGAACAAATATGATGGATACTCCTTTACCAAATACCAGTTTGATCCGTACGACTCTAATTCTCTTTCTCAAAATTTTATATACACCGTTTGGGAAGATACGTATGGGGCGATCTGGGTTTCATCTTTCGATGGCCTATGCAAATTCGACAGATCCAGTGAAAAATTCACCCGTTATAAACCTTCTTCGAAAGCCAGGTTTTCCGATCCGAATATTTCCGCTATTAACGAAGACAGCGATGGAATGATTTGGGTGGGAAGCCATTCCGGAGGGCTGTGCCGATTCGACAGGCAAACTGGAAAATTTTTGGATGAGTATTTTGATCTGGGTTACCATATGCAGCCGGGAGACAAAGCAGGGCTAAAAGACAATGTAAATTGCATTTACAAAGACCGCTCCGGTACGCTATGGGTTGGAAATACAACCGGGTTACACAAGATAATTTTAACGGCCACAAAAGCAGGTCAATTGTCAAGGGTTGATATTAAAGATTACAGTCACGACCCCGCCAATAAAAATACTCTAAGCAGCAATGAGGTTACTTCTATACTTGAGGATAGTACCGGTATTATCTGGGTTGCAACCCAAAATGGATTAAATAGTTTTGATCCGGGGAAGGGTGTATTTAAACGTTATCTGAATGACCCCGATAATATTCATTCTATCAGCAGCAATAATATGCTGCTCTGGTTTGGAAAGCATTTGGCGGAAGACCAGGAACGAAATTTATGGATCTGTACCGATAAAGGACTAAATAAGCTTAACAGCGACCGAACTATTTTTACTGTTTATTCTCACAATCCCGGCGATGATAACAGTTTGAGTTCAAATATTGTTATCTCGATCCAAATAGACAAGGAAGGTATTCTATGGGCCGGCTCTCTGAATGGAAAATTGAATAAAGTAAACCTGAATCATAAGAGTTTCGAACTTAAACGAAATATCCCCAATAATCTTAATTCTTTAAGCAATAACGAGGTCACCAGCATACTGGAAGATGCAGACGGCTTTATTTGGATTGGTACTTTTGGCGGAGGCTTGAACCGATGGGATAAAAGAAACAACCAATTCACTCATTTCAGAAGCGATCTTTCTAACCCAAAAACATTGAGGCATGACGCCGTTCATTCGATTTTAGAAGACCGGGAGGGACATCTTTGGATCGCCAATGGAGATGTTTTATCTAATTTAAACAAGCAAACCCGTGAGTTCACCCATTTTTATAGTGGTACAAAACATTATCACGAGTTAGACCATCAGTTAATTTATTCTATTGCTGAAGATCGTGAGGGATTGCTGTGGTTAGGCACTGGAAACGGAGTTAAGAGTTTCAATAAAAAAACAGGGGAGTTCATACATTATAATCATAATCCCGCTGACTCCAATGGCCTCAGCGATTACACAGCAGTTGTCGTTTTTGCTGATTCAAAAGATAATATCTGGACAGGGCATGGCAGTAAGGCAACTGATAGACTAAACAAGCGAACCGGCCAATTCGCTCATTACAGGCATGATCCTCATGTCCCCGGAAGCATTAGTTCTAATATCGTGAATTGTTTCTACGAAGATCCCAAAGGGAATCTCTGGTTGGGCACCTCATCAGGGGGCCTGTGTTATTTTGATTCTCAAACAGAAAAATTTACAACTTATACTATTAAACACGGCCTGCCGAACAGTACAGTATATTCGATTTTGGAAGATAGCAAAAATCATCTCTGGTTAGGTACATCCAACGGTCTTTCACGATTTGATCCGGTTACAAAAACTTTTACCAACTACGACTACAAGGATGGCTTGCAAAGCAATGTCTTTGGCGCTGGCGAGGAGAGACAGCGGGGCGGTCATTTCAGAGGCACGGATGGCACTTTATACTTTGGGGGAGACAATGGATTTAATTTTTTCGATCCCCTCCAGCTTAAAGCGAATAGTTATATCGCTCCTATAGTTATTACGCAATTTAAATTGTTCGATACCCTGGTAAAAGGTGCCAACGAATCAAAAGAAATTGTTTTGAAACACAATCAGAATTATTTCTCCTTTGAGTTTTCTTCTTTAAGCTTTTACAATCCCGCCAAAAATCAATATAAATACAAATTGGAGGGTGTTGACAAAGATTGGGTCTATAGCGGATCGAGGCGTTATGTTGCTTATACCAATATTGATCCGGGCACTTACACTTTTAAAGTAAAAGGCACCAACAACGATGGTGTTTGGAATGAAGAGGGCACTTCCATTTCCATCATAATTAATCCTCCCTGGTACAGGACATGGTGGGCCTATACGCTTTATGCTTTATTATTTGCCGGATTAGTTTATGCATTCATACAATATCGCATAAATAAAATCCGTATGCAACACGAGCTAATTGTACAAGAACATAAAGCAACGGAATTGGAAATGCAGGCCCTTCGTGCACAAATGAACCCGCATTTTATTTTTAATTCACTCAACTCCATCAACCGCTTTATTCTCCAAAATAATAAAGCACAGGCTTCGGAATACCTTACTAAATTTTCAAAGCTGGTGCGATTGATTTTGCAAAACTCACAAGCTCCCTTGATTACTTTGGAAGGTGAACTGGAGGCATTGAAATTATATCTTGACCTGGAAGCCCTTCGGTTTGAGCAGCATTTTGATTACAAACTCATCGTTGCAGATGATTTAGATAGCGAAATATTAAAAGTTCCTCCGTTAATCATCCAGCCTTATGCAG
>Ga0187893_10012382_pt1 | contig 12112 bp, 8 predicted proteins | sample MA1701074metaG_FD_139574 | JGI IMG/M metagenome (GOLD analysis project Ga0187893, IMG submission 139574) | White microbial mat communities from a basaltic lava cave in the Kipuka Kanohina Cave System on the Island of Hawaii, USA - MA170107-4 metaG ... | reverse complement strand
TTCCGTTACCGCTCACGACACCTCCAGGTTCAGACCTCAGTCAAGCAGCTCATTTTCAGGCATGCGACATTCTCCCGCTCATTTGGAACCCTTGAGACGAGGAAACCAAGAGGGTGCTCAGCTACCCGCACACGCCTGCCGGGAGCCAGAATGACGGATCTCTTCGCGAGAACAAGGAGCTACTTCAAGCAGGCCGGCAAACACTTCTGGCTTTCCTGCGCGGTTTTCGCGTTGTTCGCTCTCCTTTCCATCTTGATGACCTACCCTGTAGTCCGAGATTTGTGGAGCGCAGTGCCGGGGGACCTGGGAGATCCGCTGTTCGCATCATGGATCCTGGGATGGAGCATGCACAAGATCCTCCATCTTGACTTCCAGGGATTCTGGGATACGAACATCTTCTATCCGGCTCCCCTCGTTTTGGTCTATTCGGAACACTTCCTTGGACACTTGCCCCTGGCGCTTCCAACCTATCTCCTCTCAGGGAGTCTTCTTTTTACGTACAATCTCCTGTTTCTCGCTTCCTTCATACTTTCCGGTTGGGGAATGTATGTGTTCGTAAAAGATGTGACGGGCAATCAATCTGCAGGACTTATTAGTGGCCTCATTTTTGCGTTCTTCCCCTTTCGATTCGGCCAACTGGGTCATCTTCAAGTCCTCACCGTCCAGTGGCTTCCCTTCATCTTTCTATTCCTGAACCGTCTCTTAGTGCAACCAACTTATACTCACTTACTTCTATTCGGTTTCTTCTGTCTCCTCGAGGTCTTATCCTGTGGCTATTACGGGTTGTTTCTGACCCCGTTTATTGGACTCTTCGTGCTCCATACGTTTATTGCGCGTCGCGAACTGCCCAGCCGGGATCTTACTCGAAAGCTTCTCTTCTGCGCGATCGGGCTCGTCGTTCTAGCCGCTCCCGTCATTTATCCATACATCCAGGTGAGCAGGCTTTTGAGATTTCACCGGCGCATCGGAGACTTAATGTATTATTCGGCAGATCTCACCAGTTACCTCAGCGCCCCCTCAGGCAACTGGATATGGGGCGACCTGACACGAAGGCTATCTAGACCAGAGGCGGCGTTACATCCGGGGCTCATCACTGTCTTCCTCGCAGCCTTGGGCGCGCTTCTTTCGATCAAGAAGAAACCGACCGACGCTTTGCAAAAACGGATGACTCAGTTCGCTGTACTCATGGCTCTCTCGGCCTATTTACTTTCTCTAGGACCAAAGGTCCAACTTTTTGGGCGACCGTTGTTTTCAGGTCCTTATCATTTGCTCTACAAGTTTGCGCCAGGTTTCGACGTGGTTCGGGTTCCGGCGCGCTTTGGTCCCTTCTTTATGTTCGCGGCTGCCATTCTTGCCGGCTATGGAATCCTCGAAATTGAAAGGCGCGTGAGAACGCTGTGGATCAAATGGTTATCCTCCCTGATCATCGGTCTTCTGATACTCACTGAATACGCTTCTGCTCCCATTCCTACTGTCACGGTTCCTGGAAAGGGTTCTCCCACCCCGGTCTATCACTGGCTCAGCTCTCAGCCTGCCAACACGCCAATTGTCGAGATTCCGCTGCACTGGATGGTCGGGGATATCGAGTACGTCTATTTTTCTACCTTCCACTGGAAGGATATCCTAAACGGGTATAGCAGCTACACACCCCCTTTTTCTATCCCCGCACAACTTCGAATCGACGGTTCGCTGTCGCTTCCTGCCCTGGATTTCTTGGAAGAAATCGGTGTGCGATACGTCATCATTCATATGGATAAGCTCAACCCCACTAACAGAGAGACACTGTTGGCTGCTATGCCCCGTTTTCATTCGCGGCTGAGGAAAATACATGAGTTTGGGCCAGATCACGTGTATGAGATTATTCGTCACAAGACCTTGTCTAGACAAGATGCCTTTCGAAGACTCCTGTCAATGCCCAAGATCTTCCCGGCAGAGGGTCTGCCCTCGTTGGTTGGTCGCCTTGCCAGCGACCCTCTCGCTCAGGGGCGGATTGTGCGGCGTGCCGACAAGGGTGAGGCCGGCGTAGTGATCTTTGGGCCCTACGCTCCCCTGCCTTCAGGCCGGTATCAGGCTCGTTTCTTTTTGCGGCTTATTGGTGCACATGCGGACCATGCAGAGCAAATCGGTCAACTCGATGTGACAACGGATGGAGGAAGTAAGCGGCTTGCTGTCCGCGATCTTAGGACCGACCTGCTTTCCCAACAGATTGGGTTTCAGATGATGCCGCTCGACTTCGAGGTGGGGTCGGATAACCACCAAACGGCAATCGAATGCCGAGTGACCAGCACCGGGAAGGTCGCGATAGCAGTGGAGCGGGTGGAAATCTGGCCGATGGATCTCGCAAATAAGACCGCGTTTGAGCCATCGGGCTCGCTGATTCAATGAATGGAGACTTATTAGGTGCTCACAGTGCCAGACGAAAAACTAATTCCTTCGCCGCTACTGACTCAGCCGCGCAGTAGGAGCTGGCGTTCGCAAGCACGCCTTTCCGATCCACGGGCGCCGATGTTCTTCACCTGGCCGCGTGTGTCCAATGGTCTCCAGCCAGGCTCAGCCCTGGTGTTGTGGCCACGACAAGGAGCCGAGAAATACCGGGGTCGTGTTGAACGTGGTCGAAGGCAACCAGATCGAGAGAAACGTTTCCAAGTATCTCTAAGACGTCCGCCCTCGTGTACCACCGAATATACGTAACACTATCCTTTTCGAAGTATTTTTTGTCTCCCTCAATCAAATCGAAGAACACCAACCCCCCGGGATTCATATACTGGACAACATTGCTCAGTGCTTGTTCGAAAGATGGGAACAGGTGTTTGAATGTAAGAGAGGAGAGCATAACGTCGAATCTATCGTCAAAAGAGATGTTCTCGATGTCGCCGTGGATGAAGCTCACGCGTTCGATCGGAAAGGTCTCTTGCAAATACTTGACGTTGTCCAGCGAAATATCGACGGCAACGTACTTCTTAAAACGGATCCCCTGGTCCAGACACGCCCTCAAGAGTCTTCCATATCCTGGGCCGATTTCGAGAACCGTTTTTTCGTGAGTGATTGCGCCATATGAGGAGGCCTTCGATATGAAATTGCCCCCTGTGACCTCTCTCCCCCAAGTCAGACCAGGATCAGGTTGACTTTGGCGCCACCTCCTCCTCGACCTTTCCCACGTCTCCTCCTTCGATTCGAAGAGAAGGTCTTCGAGTCGGTCAATCCGCTCGGCGTGTGCCTGGGCTGCAACGGCCAATTGTTCGAGACGGTCAACGCGGGAATGGAGCTCTGGAAGACGCACAATGGCCCTCAGCAGGCTTCGGACCTTCCGTGGGATGAGGCGGCTATACTGGCTGACTTTGATCAAGCTGCGGGGGACCCGGAACGTGCGAATGCGCACGCGACTGACGGTTCGAACCGATGTCCTGAACGGCGATATTACGTGACGCTCACGGTCAGATCCGTGAACCTCAACGCAGAATCTTGACCCTGGTGCGTGATGACAAGGCCGATTTTGTACCGACCAGGCGAAAGACTCCGCTTCTCCAGTAACAGTTGGAAGCCACAGTCCGAGTGGGTCAAGCGGTATGCTGCAGCGACATCCGGCCGCCCCATCCTCTGACAATCGACGAGATAGCCGTCCCGCTCGGAGCGCAAGGCGACCTGGATGGTGCCTCCCTCAGGGGCGCTCGTTCCTCGGAGGAATACCCAACCGACGATCGACACGCTCGCCGCGTTCTCCTCAAAGGAGTCAACATGGAATGTCACGTCGCGCGATTCCTCTCCTGGCAAAACATCGCTCCTGGCACCCCCGACGCTTGGCCGGCTGCTTCCGGAGAAGAGACCGCTTCGAGACAAGAACCGGCGGCGGAGGCGGCGGGCAAGCCGCAACACGCTCATTTCCCGACCCAAGCTCGCGATGGCTTTCGCAGCGGGTCGTGCCGGAGCGGGACCCGCCTCGCTCTCGGCCTCGAAGGAGATTCTGAAGCGACCGCGACCAATCGGTGTCGCGCGGAATGGTACTCCATTATATGTTTGGCCGACGCGGCCATTGCCACGGAAATCGTGTACGTCACGCAAAAAGATCTCGCCGCTGATTCTATTCGAATAGAGCGGGACATAGTAAATGCAGTCTTTGAAGAAGTAGTGCGTGACTTGAGACCAGCGCGTCCTGCTCTTATCCAATCTCGGCATTCCACCGTGCACCAGGTTCGACGCCCAGATCAATGCGCTGCCTTTCCGAATATGGAGCTCCCGGAAGGAGAACTCGCGAGCTTTCATTAACTCTTGCATGAAATGGTAATATCTCTGGTTGAAGAAATCATCCGGCTTGTCGCCGAAGTCGCGGAAATCCTCAGGGTAGTACTCCGGCAGCTTGTGCGAGCCAGGGTAATAGAAGAGCGGTCCATTGTCCCGGTCGATATCCTCAAGCGAGACCCAGACAGCGCACATGTATCTCGCAGGAAGCGAGTTGAAGAGGATCGCGTCTGGGTGGGCGGCCTGCTCTGAACCCAAGAGGAAATTCAGCGTTTGGAAGGGAACCGGCTCGCGGCCGTAGAGCAATCGAAGCGTCGCGAGAACCTTTTCGTTAAGGGCTAGCTCTCTCACGGCGGCCGACTTCTCCCAAGCATCCTGCACACGATAGTGGCTGACGGGGCCCTCGCGGACCTTAGGGTCGAAGAGTCCCGCCACCTCCTGTTTGACGCGCTCGGCCATCTCATTTGAAGCAACCTGCTCAAGGGTGATGTAGCCATGCCTGCTGTAATGCGACAGCAACTCCTTTTGATCTTGTTTCAGGTCGCCGCGGTGGGCAAGCTCCGCCTCAAAGAAGGGAGATTCGACCCATGGCACGTTCAGGGCGTTGTTGAGGCCAACTCCCCGCCCGGTGAGCGCCCCGTGACGCTGCTCGGCCTGATCGTCAATCATCTGAACCTCCCTCAAATGCTCGGAATGTATTTGGCAGATTCGGTTGTGCCGATTAATGCGTAGTGACAATCAAGACATTCGGTGGTCTCTGTCCTGCACGCAGGGAATGAACCGTTCACTGAAACAACCGCACACTGCATGCTTGCTGACCGCCCAGGACGGCTGGACCCCTTCGCTCCTAATTGCGAAGCTCGTGCAGGCGACGCTTGATCCGTTCAGCGGCATGACTCCACGTCCAAGATTTGAGGGCCTCTCTGGACGCCAGCCTCCCCTTCTCATTGGCCTCCTCGTGGTGTTCGAATACGTATCGAAGTAGATACCGAAGGTGTTCGTAATCAGGGTCCGCCCACCGAAACCCATTATAGTAAGGACACTTTGCAACAGCGGGGATGAGGCGACGAGCCGAAAGAGGATAGGCATTCTCTGGCGACAAGAACTCGGTCGGCGCGCTCCAGTTGGTGGCGATGACCGGAAGGCCGCAGGCCATCGCCTCAAGGATCGGCATTCCCCAGCCCTCTCCTCGAAAAGGAAGGACAAAGCAGTCTGCCGAACGGTAGAGGCTGCCGAGCTGGTGATAGGGGATGCTCCGGTTGTAGATAAATTCAATCTGCCCACCTCTGGGATTGAGTTGGAGATCTCTCACTTGACTGGAGATGTTCACTCCAGGATCTTTGTTGGTGACCTTGCAGAGAAGGAGCACCTGCTCCGCGGAGGAAAATTCCTGATTGAAGGCTCTCAGCAATAATTCTGGCGCCTTTCGCTCCCCCCATTCAAATACCGACAGAAAAGTGAAGTGGTCGGGAATAGGGAACCCTTTAATCTCCGGGTTGAAGTGGTGGGGATCAATCCCCAATGGCATCACGTGGACAGGCTTCGTTAGTCCACTGGCCAGAAACGTCTCACGGTTGAAGCTCGAAGGAACCCACACCTCATCCATGAGGTTCGCTTGCCGTACCCACTCCTCCGGAAATCCATCAACCTCAAGCATCGTGTACCCGATCTTATAGGAACCAAAATTCTTCTCGAAGACGTCGCCCTGCGCATACACAACCTGGGGGGTGCGAGGGTCGATCCTTTCCTGACGGATCGCGTTCAGTCGGTAATCGTCGCGCGCCTCCGGCTCGTCCAGGGGAAATGGCGTCCCCGCCCCATAGACATATTTATAGGCGACTTTCACACCCAGGTCGTTCAGTGCGAGAACCAAGCCGCGGCAGGTCCCCCCATATCCGGTCGGGAAGTTCATGATAGAGTGCCACCCTACCTCGGTGGTGTATCGACCCTCGAGTGTCTTCTTCCACCTGTTCTTGAACACGCGCTGCGATTGCTCGAAAATCGACGAGAAGTCAACACGGTTTTCCGTCGTCGAGACGCGCTCATGATGAAGCAAGGTCACGTCACCACAACAGACGGTCCTATAGCCCTTTTCGCTTGCCCTGAGACAGTAATCGGTGTCTTCGAAATAGGATACGTACGCCTCATCCAGCGGACCTACTGCGTCTAGGACCTCGCGCTTGATATAGGCGCACGCAAACACGACGCCTTCGACCTCTCGCGTCTGGTTATACTGATTCACTTCCTTCTCGCCGGAGCCGGTCTGCTGGCCCCAGAAACTGTTCAGTGGCATATACGTGCCGGCGTGCAAGAGTTTTCCGCCAGGCTGCACCAAGCGGCAGCCGACAACGCCGATCCGGCTGTCGGAATAGGCGGCGGCCTGCAGCTTTTCCAACCAGCCATGCTGATCGATTTCGACGTCGTTGTTAAGCAGAACAACATCAGACGTTGAATCGCTTGCCGAGATGCCGACGTTGTTGCCCCTGACGAAGCCCAGGTTACGGCTGTTCGTGATGAGCCGAATCCAGTCGAGCTTTTCTAGGAACTGCACGGTTCCGTCGGTGCTCCCGTTGTCTACAACGATCACCTCGTGGGCAGACAGATCGGTGTGTTCACGCAGTGTGGCAAGACACCGTCGGGTGTAGGCCAACGCGTTCCAGGTCAGGATGATGATGGCTACCTTTGGCACGGCACTTATTTCTCGCAGATTACAGCATAGTCCTGATAGCCGAAGAGGATCTCATTGAGTCGCGCGAAATTCTGGTTCAGCGTCTGGACGTCGGCATCGCCGTCGGCCAACAATTGTAACTTCAGCTGGTCAGGGTACGGTGAGAGGAACTTGATCTCCGTATTGATGAAGCCTATCGCCTCGACCAAAAATCGAAGGGTTGCCGGATGAACTTGTCGAACATGGGAGAGATCCAGGTAGAAGTTGGTTGCGGATACCAGCAGACTGAGAGGATTCACCGTTTCGAACACCGCCCTGCCACCCCTCTCGAGTTTGTCGTAGCACAGCTTGATGAGTTCTATCATCTCCTTTGTTGGGAAATGTTCGAGCACCTGGCAGGCGATGACACCCCCGAGGGAGTTGTCTGGCTGACTCTCGAGATAGGCGAGTGCGTCCGTCTGTTCGACATCAAGCCCTCGCTCTTCGCAAGAATAGATCATGTCTTCGTTCAGATCGATCCCCTTTGCAGTGACCCCGTGCTCCCTCAACAGTTCCAGGAATTCCCCACGCCCACATCCGATGTCCAGGACCACCTTTGGCGGCATTATGACTGGGGAGGGGGAGGACTCAGTCCTTTCCTTGAAAACTGGAAGGTAGACCTCTTGCCGTTTCCTGATCTCCTCCAGGGTGCCGCGGTGTCGACTCTCGAACTGAAAGTAGCTGTGATCTGTGAGGCGTTCTTTTTGGGCCACCACCTTGGAGAGAGACGTCCGCTTCCCTCCGACCTTCTTGCCTAACTCGGAGAGGATCAGTTCGAGCCGCCGCTTTTGCAGGATCACCTCTTGGCGCTGCTCCTCAAGCCGTTTGCCGAGGTCAACCTGTGTCTCAGTGAGATGTTCAGAGGTTTGGCGCTGCTCCGCCACGAGGCCTCGCAGCTCTTGAAGTTGACCCTCGAGGTGCGCAGCGTGTCGCTCCTGGTCGGCTATGAGCGCGTCGAGGCGCGTGGCGAGTCCAGCGATGGCTTCCGCCTGCTGGGCCTGGAGGTGCTCGATGTGCGTGGTGAGGGCCGCGATCCGATCGGCCTGCTCGGCGGCCCGCTGGGCGTGGGCTGCCTGCTGGGCCTGGAGGTGCTCGATGTGCGTGGTGAGGGCCGCGATCCGATCGGCCTGCTCGGCGGCCCGCTGGGCGTGGGCTGCCTGCTGGGCCTGGAGGTGCTCGATGTCTGCCCGAGCCCGGTCGGCGAGTTCAGCCTGCTCGATTCCGGACCTGTCGAGCCGCTCAAGCAGATCGGAAATCAACCCAAAAACATTCGCGTTAAACTCAGCCTGGCGGGCAAGAAGCCCCCGGTGATACGGGGCCAGTCCTGATCGGATGTGACGCTTCGCCCATTCGATCATTCCGCTGCCGCCGGATGCGATCGGACCCTGCGGCTGCGGGTCCTGGAAGTGCCTGAGGAAATTCAGACGATGCGCGAGGAAACCGGACCTCAGGGACACGGGTTCCCGCGGGAAGTCATCGATGGCGACCGCATCGTGGGGCACTTGTCCTTCTGCACCCCGGCGCCGGAGGTTCTCTCGAATCCTCGCCATGATCGTTTCCACGTCGATCTCGTCATCGCGGATTTCGAACATTCTCACCGTCCCCTAATCATACGAAGCACTTGAGAATTGCGCCCCCTCCTCTCATGACGAAAAGGAAGGCGGCGACCGATTCACTTTGCGCAGATCGCCCGGATCGCAAGTCCCAGAGCCCGTTTGTCCTGACTGCCTGGGACCTCGTCACGGGGTCGCCAAGTACGACTCAATACGATGCGAAAGGGCGTCACCTTTCCTATCGTGTCGGCAGGGAGTGGAATCTGAAGCTGGCAGTGACCTGCTCTTTCCACGACCAATTCACCGACTCGCCTCCCGAGCACGCTCACGATTCCCGTCAGGACGTTCCCAGCGCGGTCGGGAGGGGTGCCCACGACGTCGATCTGAAGGAACGCTCGCTCGGGTCGGAGCAGGAAGGAGAATTCCTTGTGGGTCCAGCGAAGTGATCCACCTTGATCGATTTCCTCGTCGTACCACCCCTGGGTCAAGAAGCGATGGCAGGTGGCATCCATTGAGAGATACGAGGGAACCTCTGGAAATACCTCCTCTAGTGTTCGGTGATGATCTGTCGTCTTCGCTTTCTCCCAGGTTACCAGGGGATGCAGCTTCGCGACGCCGATGAATCGAAAATCGCCGGACGGGATGACCGTAAAGGTCAACAGGCGATCGGCCCAATCGAAGCATTCCTGAATATGAGTGTCCAACGTGTGAATCGCCACGGTCAGCGAATATTCACCCGCTCCCAGCTGCATGCCTAGTCTGAATCGAATATCAACCTGCTCTCCTGGCGAGAACGCGCCGAGATCTATTCCCAGGTGGTGCGTGTTCGTCCCGAATACATCGGTCCCTAGCCGATCGCGGATGAGGATGCCGACCGTTGGGTAGCTGATAGGCTCGAAAAACACCACACGGGCCTTGACCTCCACCTCCTGACCGGCAACTACCGTGCTGACTTCACTGCCTCCTGACACGAGCACCGCCTCGGAAATGACGGCATGAAAATTCCCCGACCGCTGTCCGGCAGGCCGCTCCTCCGCCCGCCGGCTCCTGGTGAGAATATACGACTTGCCTCCCGAAGCTCTCGTGGCAACAAGGGCGTTGTAGTAGTCAAACACCTCGTCGGGCTTGCCCTGACACACCAGACGTCCTTCATCCAGGAGCGCCGCCTGATCGCAGAGCGTCTTGATCGCGATGGGATCGTGCGACGCGATGAGGGTCGTCACGCCGTTCTCCTTGAAGTCTCTCAGGCGATTCGCACACTTCTGCTGAAAGTATGCGTCCCCCACGGCCAGCACCTCGTCGATCAGCAGGACGTGAGGATCGACGCTGGTGGCCAACGCGAAGCCAAGACGCAGAAACATGCCGGCGGAATAGGTCCGGACAGGGAGGTCGATGAACCCGCCCAGTTCGGCAAAGGCCACGATGCCATCCAGTCGCGCCGCGACCTCTTCCTTGGTCAGGCCGTGCAGTCTCGCATTGATCAGGATGTTCTGTCGCCCGGTGAACTGTGGGTTGAAGCCTGTGGCGAGCTCCAGGAGACCGGCCACGCGTCCCCGTGTTTCAAAGGTCCCTTCCGTCGGCTTTGTAATGCCCGTCAAGATTCGGAGGAGGGTGCTCTTGCCGGCGCCGTTCGGCCCGATGACTCCCAACGACGTTCCCTCAGGCACCGACAGCGTGATGCCGCGAAGCGCCCAGAACTCCCTGTGGCGCGGCTGCCTGTGCGGCGAGAGCCACTCCCTGAGCCGGTCAGACGGCGCCTGGTAAATCTTGTACCGCTTCGACAGATTGATGAGCCTGATCATGCGTCGATCGCGCTTGGCAGCGGACGCTCAGACCTCGTCCACTATATCATCCTTCAGACGGAAGAACACCATGGAGCCCCCGATCAATGCCGCGAGCGCAAAGATGCTCGCCGTCCCGATCACCCACATGGAGGGCACCACGTCGTTCATGACCACCGTCTGATACCCCCGCACGAAATAATACATCGGGTTCAGGTGGATGAAGTCTCTCGCAGGCTCCGGGAGCACCTCTTCGAGATAGACGACGGGGGTGAGCCAGAACCAGAACTGGAGGACGACCCCGGTGAGCTGCGCGATGTCTCTGAAGAACACGTTCAGCGTGGACAGGAACAGTCCAAGACCGAAGGCAAAGATGGACTGGAGGATCAGCAGGCCGGGGAGGGCTAGGCTGGCCAGGCCGATCCGGTGGCCGGTAAACGTCAAGAACAGGAAGAAGATCGAGTATCCGATCAGAAAGTTGATGAGGCTCGACAGGACGATCGCCCCGCCCACGAGTTTCTTGGGGAAGTTCACCTTCTTCAGCAGGTGGGCCTGATCGATGAAGACGGTCGTCGAGCGGCTTACGGCCTCTGCGAAGGCGTTCCAGGGGAGGAGCCCGGCACAGAGATAGATGCCATAGCTATAGGCATCGGAGGTGCCGGGAAGCCTGGCGCCCATCAATCGAGAGAAAACGAGGATGTAGATGACGATGAGGGCGAGGGGATGAATCACGTTCCAGAAAATGCCCATCAGGGAGCCTGCGTATCGGCTCTTGAAGTCCCTGACGACGAAGTTCCAGAGCAGGTCTCGGTTCGATGAGAAGTCCTTCAGCGCCGTCTTGAGATAGAAAGGCGAGAACCTGCCAAGCCGCGATGGTGAGAATCGGGCAGCAGCGGTGGGGCTCACGCTACGTCCTCGCATGCATCGATCGGGAATAGTTTTGATCTGTCACGTCTGCATCTCCAGCCGGCCCAAGGCGATGAGACTCTCCAGATCCTCCGATGCCTCGGGCAACCAACGCCTGATCACCTCTCGGGCCTCATCCTGGCGCGCGTCTTGCGCCGCCCCCAGGATCCGCGCCGCATCCGCAAGGTCCTGCGCACGCCCCGCCTGGATCTTCATCAGCACGAGATACGGTAGATCGAGAATGGGCAGTCCCTGGGGGTCCCGTTGGATGGAACGAAGCGCTTCAGCCACCCACTGCGCTCGGGACTCGATTAGATCTACGAGGGCTCCTTCTGGCGCGCGCCACGTCATGCCCCCAATAGCAAGCACCTGCACCGGTAGAAAACCGGCGCGTTCCAGCCGCACCCTAACCTCCTCCCGATGCTCAGCAGCAACCAGGACGTCGAGATCATGGGTGGTGCGTTCGGGCATGTAGGCCCTGGTCGCTACCGCACCTACGACGGCCCAAGGAATCCCAGTCAGGATCGGGGTAAGATCAGGCCAGTCTGCCACAGCAGTCCGGGCTTCTAGGAATACCTTTGCGCTTCCCGTACCTGGTCGAGCCCGCCTGCGGGCCATCTCCAGGAAAAGGCGTCGGCGGGCCGCCACGGTTATCTCCATGTCTGATCACACCTCCTCGGAAGGCATTCTGGCCTTCACCCATGCAACGACCTCCCGGGCCAGCGCCAAGGCTCCTTGTGCCGCATCTGCTGTGTACACCCGTGCGGGAATAGTGCCGGGCACGCTATTCGGATAGCGCGTCGGGACATAGTAGCTATCCAGGACTGCCCACCGACGCGCTTGCTCCTCAATACTAGGCTCCCACTCTGCCGCTTCCCGCGTTAGCCGTTCGACAGAGTGTCCAAGGACGATCTCCAGTCCTTTCGCAT
>Ga0187893_10012381_pt1 | contig 12112 bp, 13 predicted proteins | sample MA1701074metaG_FD_139574 | JGI IMG/M metagenome (GOLD analysis project Ga0187893, IMG submission 139574) | White microbial mat communities from a basaltic lava cave in the Kipuka Kanohina Cave System on the Island of Hawaii, USA - MA170107-4 metaG ... | reverse complement strand
TCGAGGCCTCGCTCGCGGCGGCCGGCGACGACACGAACGCGCGCATCAACCTGGCGCTGGTGCGCGCGAAGCAGGGCGACCGTCCCGCCGCGATCGCCGCGCTCGAAGAGGTGCTCGCGACGCGGCCGGGCCACGCGGGCGCGTGCTTCAACCTGGGCGTGCTCTACGCCGAGTCCGGCGACGACGCGCGCGCCCGGCTCCAGTTCGAGCGCGCGCTCGATTCGCGGCCCGACTACGCGCTCGCGCACCAGTGGCTCGGCGTGGTGCTGACGCGGCTCGGCGACATTGCCCTTGCCGACCGCCACCTGCGCCGCGCGCGCGAGCTCGGCTACTGACTCATGTGCCAGCCGCCGTTCGGCGAGAGCACCTGGCCGGTCACGAACTTCGCCTCCTCGCTGGCGAGGTAGACCGCGGCCCAGGCGATGTCGTCGGACTCGCCGAGCCGGTGCAGCGGCGTCTGCGCGGAGATCAGCTGCTTCATCTCGCCCAGGAACGAGGTCATGTCGGTGTCGATCCAGCCGGGCGCGATCGCGTTCACGCGGATGCCGCGCGTCGCCAGCTCGCGCGCCAGCGAGCGCGTGAAGCCGAGGATGCCCGCCTTTGCCGCGCAGTAGGACGCGGCGCCCGCGCCGCCCGCCGTGCCCATGATCGAGCCCATGTTGATGATCGAGCCCGAGAGCTGCGGGTTCATGATCTTCAGTGCTTCGCGCGAGCAGTAGAACGTGCCGTCGAGGTGCACGGCCAGCATCCGCCGCCAGTTCTCGTCCGTCATGTTCACGGTCGCGTCGAGGTGGGTCACGATCGGCCCGCCGGCCGCCATCTCGGCCATCTGCTGCAGCTGCTTGTCGCGGAACTGCGAGGCGAGCTCGGGATCGCTCTCCACGCCGCTGATGCCGGCGTTGTTCACCAGCACGTCGAGCCGCCCGCAGCGCGCGGCGACCTGCTCGAACATGCGCGCGACGGCGGCGGAGCTCGACACGTCGGCGGCGAGCGCGATCCCGCCGAGCGGCGCAGCGGCCTTCTCGGCCAGGACGGGATCGAGGTCGTTGATCACCACGCTCGCGCCCTCTTCGACGAAGCGCTTCGCGATCGCGAGTCCGATGCCGCGCGCGGCGCCGGTGATCAGCGCGACCTTGCCCTGCAGTCGGTTCATGTCGGGGTCTCCTTGTCGATCGAGATCCAATCATGCCACGATCGCGCATGTCGATCAGCACGCGCATCGCCGCGCCCGCCGATCTCGAGCGCCTGCTGCCGCTGATGCGCGAGCTGTGGCTGCACGAGCACATGGAGTGGGACGCGGTACGCACGCCCGCCGCGCTCGCGCGCCTGCTCGGCGATGCCGCGCTCGGACGCGTGTGGATCATGGAGGACGACGGTCACGCCTTCGGGTACCTCGCGCTCTGCTTCGGCTACAGCCTCGAGTTCCTCGGCCGCGACGCGTTCATCGACGAGCTCTACCTCGAGCCCGAGTACCGGAGCCTCGGCCACGGCTTCGCGCTGATCGAGACGGCCGCGGCCGCCTGCCCGGAGCTCGAAGTGCGCGCGCTCCACCTCGAGGTCGACCACGCGAACGAGCGCGCGAAGGGCCTGTACAAGCGCGCCGGCTTCTCCGACCACGCGCGCTGGCTGATGACCCGCCCCGTGAAGGCCGGCTAGCGCCGGGGTCACTCCTCCATCGACCTCTTCGAGTCGCGAGCCGGCCGGGTGCTGACCGCGAAGTAGTCCGCGTGGATCTGCGAGCCCAGCTCGATCGTCCGGTCGACGAGCGCGGTCAGCGTCGCGTGCAGGCCCGTCGCCATCACGCGGGCGAAGCCGCCCGACTCGAAGGCGACGAGCGTGGCGTCCAGGAGCTTGCGCGACGGCGCTCCCATCTCGGGGTACGCCTCGCTGCGGAGCAGGTTCAGGAAGTTCTCCATGCGCCGCAGGTTGTGCAGGACCGAGCGCGGGAAGCCCGGGTCGAACAGCAGGAACCGGGCGATGCTCTCGCCCGAGACCTCGTTCTCGGGCCGCTTGAAGAACGGCTCGACCGCCGCGCTCGAGCGCAGCACCGCGAGCCACTGCGCGGCCTCGTCCGCGCTCTCCGGCCCCTCGGTCTCCGGTCCGATCGCGTGGTGCTTCACGTCGAGCAGGCGCGCGGTCTGGGCCGCCCGCTCGAGCGCCGTGCCCAGCCGCATGAACTCGAGCGGGTCCTCGTGCAGCATGGTGGCCGTCGCGTGTCCGTGGAAGAGCGCGCACTGGTTGCGCAGGTGCGCGTAGAACGCGCTGCGGTCGGAGTTGTAGAGCCGCTGCGCCTTGCGGTCGGTGAACCACAGCCACAGGTCGTTCAGCGTCATCCACATCTCGACGCTCACGGTCTCGCGGATCGTGCGCGCGTTCTCGCGCGCCGAGCGCAGCGAGGAGTGGATCGAGGCTCCGCACGCCTCGTCGAAGCACAGGAACCGCTGCACCGTCTCGCCGTCGTCGCGCAGCGGCGCGGGGATCTTCCCCTCGAACGCGGCCTCCTCGCCGACCACGATCACCATCGGCCGCCAGCGCTCGGCCGCGCGCAGGTCGACGTCGAGCTGGAACGACTGCGAGACGTCGAGCATGCGCGCGAGCGCGTCGATCCGCTCGACGTGGCGGTTGAGCCAGAAGCAGCTCTCGGCGACCCGCGAGATCATCCGCGGTCCTCCTCGACCACCCAGGTGTCCTTCGATCCGCCGCCCTGGCTCGAGTTCACGACGTAGGAGCCCTTCACGAGCGCGACGCGCGACAGTCCGCCGGGCAGCACCCAGCTGCCCTCCGCGCCGGTCACCACGTAGGGCCGCAGGTCGACGCGGCGCGGCTCGATCCCGCGCGACGTCCAGGTCGGGCAGGTCGAGAAGTCGACGCGCGGCTGGGCGATGTAGCTGCGCGGATTCTCGCGAATGCGGCGCTTGAACTCGGCCTGCTGCTTGCGCGTGGACTGCGGGCCGATCAGCATGCCGTAGCCGCCGGCCTCGTTGACGGCCTTGATCACGAGCTTGCCGACGTTGTCGAGCACGTACTTGCAGTCGTCCTCGCGCGCGCAGATGAAGGTCTTCACCTGGCCGAGTTTCGGCTCCTCGCCCAGGTAGAAGCGGATCATGTCGGGCACGTAGGGATAGATCGCCTTGTCGTCGGCGACCCCGTTCCCGATCGCGTTGGCGAGCGCGACGTTCCCCTTGGCGTAGGCGCCGAACAGCCCGGGCACGCCGAGCATGCTGTCCTTGCGGAAGCAGTCGGGATCGAGGAACGGGTCGTCGAGGCGCCGGTAGATCACGCGCACCGGCTGCGGTCCGAGCGTCGTGCGCGCCCAGACCCGGTCGTCCTCGACGTACAGGTCGCTGCCCTGGACCAGGGGACAGCCCATGCGCCGCGCCAGGAAGCTGTGCTCGAAGTAGGCCGAGTTGAACGGCCCGGGCGTGAGGACGACCAGGCCCTCCTCGCCGTCGGGCGCGAGCGAGCCGAGCGCCGCGCGCAGGCGCGAGGGGTACTCGTCGACGGGCTCGACCCGCGACTGCGCGAACACGCGCGGGAAGACGCGCTTCATCACCAGGCGGTTCTCGAGCACGTACGAGACACCGGACGGTGTGCGGACGTTGTCTTCCAGCACGAGGAACTCGCCGTTCGGGTCGCGGATCAGGTCGATCCCGGCGATCACCACGTAAACGCCGCCCGGCGGGGCGACGCCGTGCGCCTTGGGCTCGTAGGCCTTGGCGCCGAGCACGTGCTCGGGCTCGATCAGGCCCTCCGCGAGGATGCGCTGCGGACCGTACACGTCGGCCAGGAAGGCGTTCAGCGCCCGGATACGCTGCAACAGACCCTGGCTCACGCGCTGCCAGTCGGCGTCGGCGATGATGCGCGGGATCAGGTCGAACGGGAAGATCCGCTCCGAGCCGCGCTCGTCGGAGTAGACCGAGAAGGTCACGCCGGACTTGAGGAAGGTCGCGTCGGCCAGCTTCTTGCGCGCGCGCACCTCGTCGCGGCCGAGACCCTCGATCAGGCGGACGACGCGCGCGGCCTCGGGGCGAACCTTGCCCGCGGCATCCGCGTACTCGTCGAAGCTGTCCGGAAGCGGGCGGTAGCGCGAGAACAATCCGGATCTGCGCGCGTCTGTCTCGGTCACTCGGCTCCCCTCGGAGAGCGCCACGCTGCGGTCGCTCTGACAGGGATAGCATCGATCCGCGATCCTTGCGCGCGAGACGCGGCTAGCGCGCGGGCCGTTCCACCGCGCGCGCGCCGATGCGCGCGGCGAGCTTCTCGAGCGCGTCGTCGAGACCGCGCAGTCGCGCGCGGGTCGGGCGCACGCCCGGCTCCCAGTGCAGGCGCTCGACCACGAGCCTCCGGCGCTCGCGGTCGTGGCGCGGATCGAGCCGGCCGACGAAGCGGTCGCGCTCCAGGATCGGCAGCACGTAGTAGCCGTAGCGGCGCTTCTTCGCGGGCACGAACGCCTCGAAGCGGTAGTCGAAGCCGAACAGCCGCTCGACGCGCGCGCGGTCGCGCAGCAGCGGGTCGAAGGGCGCGAGCAGGCGGGTGCGCTCCGGCACCGCCGACGCGCGCCGCAGGCGCTGCTCGAAGTCCGGCAGCGCGAAGGCGGCGCGCGGCTTCGCGCCCGCCGCGCCGCGCACGGACACGGCCACGATCCGGCCGGCCGACACCGAGGCGCGACACCAGGCGGTCGCACGCGCGATCGGGATCGCGCGCCAGAAGGCGGTGAGCTCCATCGGCGTGGCCACGCCCAGGCGCTCGAGCGCCGAGAGGCAGGCCCACTCGACGTGCGCGTCGGGATCGGGCTCGGGCGCGGCGTGCGCCTCGGGCAGCACGCGCTCGATCAGGTCGTAGACCTTGTGGAAGCCGTCGCGGCCGGCGATCGCGACCCGTCCGGTCCGCCACAGGAACTCGAGCGCCATCTTCTCCGGCGTCCAGTCCCACCAGCCGGTCGCGGGCCGGTTCGCGCCGCGCTCGAAGTCGCGCGCGCGCAGCGGTCCCTCGCGGCGCAGCCGCCGGTGCACGCGCGCGATCGTGCGCTCGGGCTCGTCGCCCATCCGCTCGCGGAACCAACGTTTGCTCCGAGCGTGCGCGGCGAAGCTGGCGAAACGCGGCTTCCAGTGCGGAAAGAAGGCGATCGGGATCAGCGCCGCGTCGTGGGTCCAGTGCTCGAACAGCCGGCGCTCTTCGAACGCCACGCGGTCGAGCAGCGCGGGGCGGTAGCCGTCGAGCCGCGCGCCGAGCGTCAGGTGGTGGGCGCGCTCGACGCGCGAGATCGAGTCGACCTGCACGAAGCCGAGCTTCTCGACCAGCTTCGCCACGGCCTTCGCGGTCGCGCGCCGCGCCGGGTCGTCGAGCAGACCCTGCGCGTCCAGGAGCAGCGTGCGCGCCTCTTCCGTGCCGAGCTCGGGAACCATCGCGCGCGAGCTTAGCGCGGAGCGAGGTGGCCTCGGGTATCCTCGCTCGAGAACGGAGGAGCGGCCATGACGGAGCTGCGCGTGGGCGTGATCGGTGCGGGCGTGATGGGCAGCGGCATCGCGCAGACGCTCGCGGTCGCGGGCTACGAGACCGTGTGCTGCGACCCCGATCCCGCGGCGCTCGAGCGCGCGCAGACCGGCGTGGTGAGCGGCCGCTTCGGGCTCGAGGGCGCCGTCGCGCGCGGCAAGCTCACGCGCGACGACATGCGGGCCGCGCTCGGACGGCTCACCTGGAGCGACGAGCTCGCGATGGCCGCGGTCTCCGACCTGATCGTCGAGTGCGTGCCCGAGCGGCTCGAGCTCAAGATCCGCGTGTTCCGCGAGCTCGACCGGCTGGTGAAGCCGACCGCGATCCTGGCCTCGAACACCTCGGGCTTCTCGATCGCCGCACTCGCCGCCGCGACCGACCGGCCCGAGCGCGTGGTCGGCTGGCACTGGGCGTCGCCGCCCCCGGTGATGAAGTTCGCGGAGATCGTCGCAAGCGAATCCACGGCCGAGTCCACGATCGAAACCGTGTGCGAGGTCGCGCGCGCCTGCGGCAAGAACCCGGTCGTGATCAAGGACAACGCCATGGCCTGGGGCTTCGTCGCCAATCGCATCTACTTCGCCATGCTGCGCGAGGCGCGCGCGGTGGTGGGCGAGGGCGTCGCCAGCCGCGAGCAGGTCAACCAGCTGATGGTCGACTGCTTCCGCTGGCCGGTCGGCCCGTTCGCGATGGTCGAAGGCGCGACCAGCGGCTGGAAGTGACGTGATCGCGACCCGCACGCTCGACGGCCGGCTCGTCCGGCTGGTGCCGCTCGCGCCCGCGCACGCCGAGGTCGACGCGCGCTGGAACGCCGACGCCGAAGTGCGTCACTGGCTGCACCGTTCCGAGGACGGCCCCGAGCTGCGCACGCGCGCGGCGGTCGAGAAGAAGATCCGCGAGGTGATCGCCGACCCCTACGAGCTGCGCTTCGTGATCGAGACGCGCGAGGGCCTGCCGATCGGCGACGTGGGGCTGCTCGGCCTGCACCCGCACGGGCGCGCCGAGCTCTCGATCAAGATCGGCGAGAAGAGCCACTGGTCGGGCGGCTACGGCACCGACGCGATCCTGTGTCTGCTCGGCTTCGCCTTCACCGAGCTGGCCTTGCGCCGCGTGACGCTGATCGCCGACGCCGACAACGCGCGCGGCATCCGCTGCTACGAGAAGTGCGGCTTCCGCCACGAGGGCGTGCTGCGCGCGCACCGCCTGCGCTACGGCAAGCCGCTCGACATGGTGGCGATGGCCGTGCTGCGCGAGGAGTTCGCGCCGCCGGCGGACGATGGCGGCCGACGCTAGCGAGCCCGGCCCGCGCCTGGCCGCGAACGGCCGCGCCGAGGCGGAAGCCTGGTCGCTCGTGCTCGCCGCCGAGGGCATCGCGCACGGCATGCTCGCGAGCGAGGGCCGCTACTTCGTCGAGGTCGACGCCGGCGACGCGGAGCGCGCCCGGACGCTGATCGCGCGCTGGGCGAGCGAGAACGAGCCTCTGCCCGAGCCGCCGCCCGAGCCCTACGCGGACCTGCGCACGAACGCCGGCATCTGGATCGGCCTGGCGCTGATCGGCTTCTTCCTGGTCACCGGCGAGTGGAGCGACGGCGATCCGTACTTCCGGCGCGGCAGCGCGGACGCGCGCCGGATCGTGACCGGGCTCGAGCTCTGGCGCATCGTCACCGCGCTCACGCTGCACTCCGATCCCGCGCACGTGCTCGGCAACGCGTTCTCGTGCGCGGTGTTCGGCACGCTGCTCCTGCGCCGCTACGGCGTGGGCGTCGGGGCCTGGCTCCTGCTCGGCTCGGGCGCGCTCGGCAATCTCCTGACCGCGCTCTGGCACGGCTCGCAGCACCGCTCGGTCGGCGCATCGACCGCGCTGTTCGGCGCGATCGGCGCGCTCGCCGCCACCGAGCTCGTGCGCCGCCACCGCCACCGGCGCGGCTGGCAAAAGGCCTGGCTGCCGATCGCGAGCGGCGTCGCGCTGCTCGCCATGCTCGGCACCGGCCGCGGCAGCGACTTCACGGCGCACGCGATGGGACTGGCGGCCGGCTTCGCGCTCGGGCTCGCCGCCGCGCGCCGGATCGCGACGCCGCCTTCGCCGTCGGCGCAGTCCGCGCTCGCGCTCGCCGCGTTGGTCGCGATCGCGGCGGCCTGGGCCGTGGCGCTCGAGCTCTAGTCAGGATGAAGTCCCAGTCGTTCGCCTCGCGAGCGCAGCACCGCCGCCATCAGCCAGGCTGCGAGCAGGTTCGCGAGGCTGACGTTCGCGACGCCGCTGACCTCGCGGAGCTCTGGCGCGAGGAGCGCCGCGAACCCGAACGAGCCGAGCTCGAAGAGCAGGAACAAGAAGCTCGCGAGCACGAGACTGCGAACCCGCGGCGTGTCGCCCGGGATGCGCGTGCCGGTCAACAACTCGCGTGCCGCCGCGAGCCCGACGATGACGAACAGCGATGCATGCACCACCGAGTAGAACGCGATCAGCACCAGCTGAATGGGTTCATCCGGCGGCGGCACGGCGCCGCTCGCCAGCACCGCACCGAGCGCGTTCGGCGTCGCGAGCGGGCGACCGGCGATGAGATCGAGCGCGAAGAAGTAGATCGCGATGGCCGCGGCGCCTACGAAGCCGGCGACGACGCCTTCGAAGACCCAGGGCACTTCCTGTACGTTTGGATCGTAGTGTGCGGAGCTCGTCCTCGATCGATCAGCGGGCTCGGGGCTGGCCATCGGATGTCCTCCATCCTCGGCCACCCGCCCGGGCGCACTCGAAGGTTCGCGTGAGCCGCTACACGAGAGCGGGCGGCTCAGTTGCGCGGCTCACGGTCGAATCATCACCCCGCGATGCCGCGCCTGCAACGGGCCAGTGCGGCGGCTCAGGTCCGCGTCTTCAGCGTCACGACCGGCAGGTGCGAGCGCCGCAGCACGCGCTCGGCGGTGCTGCCGAGCACCACGTGCGCGAGCCCGGTGCGGCCGCGCGTGCCCATCGCGATCAGGTCGGGCTTCGCGCTCTCGGCGGCGTCGAGGATCGAGACGTCCGGGCGCCCGTGCGAGACGATCGTCTCGACGCGAACGCCGTCGAGCGACGCGGCGAGCTCGGCGAGCTTCTCGCGCGCGGACTTCTCGATCGCGGCCAGGATCGAGGTCTGGTCGAGCTCGGGGCTGCCCGCCAGGATCACCGGCAGGTCGCAGCTGTGCTGCAGCACGAGCGCGCCACCGGTCTTCGCGACCAGCCGGCGCGCCCACGCCAGCGCCACGTCGGCGTCGGGCGAGAAGTCGGTCGGCACGAGCACGCGCCGGTAGCCCGCAGGCTTGGGCGTGTCGTCGTGCGCGGTCAGCACGGCCGAGTGCGCGAGCCGCGCCACGCGCTCCGCGACGCTGCCGAACACCACGTGCGCGATGCCGGTGTGCCCGCGCGTGCCGGCGGCGACCAGGTCGGCGCCGATCGCCTCGGCGCGCGCGCAGATCGCGCTCGACGGCTCCTCGGTCGAGAGATGGATCGAGCTCGCGACCCCGCGCGAGCGCAGGCTCGCCTGCAGCGTCTCGAGCTGCTTGGTGGCCTGGTCGCGCGCCTCCTGGATCCAGGTCGGCGAGAGGCCCGTGGCCATGGCGGCCAGCAGGTGCGGCGGGATGTACGCCGACGTGAACAGCTCGAGCTCGGCGCCGAACAGCTCCGCGAGCGCGCAGGCGTGCGCGAGCGCGCGCTCCGCGTGCGGCGAGAAATCGGTCGCGACCAGGTACTGCGGCACGGCTCGGCCCTCCGCCGCGCAGTGTACCCCGGGCGCCCCGGGACCGGTCGATCGGGACGAGTCAGTCCGGCTTGAGATCGACGGTCGCGACCACCGGCAGGTGATCCGACGCGCGCCGCGCGGCCTGGCTCTGGTGCGAGCGCACGCGCGCCACGCGCGCGCCGCGCGCGTACACGCGGTCGAGCGCGAGCACCGGCCGCGCGGCCGGCCAGGTCGGCGGCCAGGCCTCGTTGTGGTGCAGCTGCGTGAGCTCGTCCTCGAGCTGGCGCGTGGCCGGGCAGCGCCGCCACGCGTTCATGTCGCCGAGCAGCACGGTCGGCCCCTGCAGCTGCGGGTGATCGAGCAGCTGGCGCACCTGGCGCTCGCGCGTGCGATCGACCAGCGCGAGGTGCGTGGCCACGATCGATACGTGGTGCTCGTCGCGCGCGAACTGCGCGGCGATCGCCGAGCGGCGCTCGAGCCGCGAGAACGACAGGTCGAGCGTGAACACCGAGGTGAGCGGCCAGCGCGAGAGGATCGCGTTGCCGAGCTCGCCGCGGCGGTGCACGCGCGTCGAGACGAACGCGAGGTACAGCCCCAGCGCATCGGCCAGCGGCGGCAGCGGGTCGTCGCCCTCGAACGGGCGCAGGGCCTCCTGCAGCGCGATCACGTCGCTGTCGAGCTCCGCGATCACCTCCGCCGCCAGCTCCGGCGCGAACGCGTTCCCGCCGCGCGGCCCCGTCCAGCGGTGCACGTTGTAGGTGGCGACCTCGAGCGAGCCGTTCGGCCCGGTGCTCTCGCGCGGATCCGACGGCGCGCGCACGGAAGCCAGATAGGGGACGCGCGCCGCGAGCCGGCTGCGGCGTTCGGCGAGGGGGTCCTCCTCGCGCCGTGATCTCGATCCCAGGATTCGCACCGGCTTCTTCATCGTCCGAGCGTCCACGATAGGCTACGTCCCGGGGGCGTGCCCGTCGCGGAAAGCCGTGGCATGGTTCGCACGAACCGGAGGAGATCCCGAATGTCCGATGAGCTCGACAAGCGGCGCCGCGCGCTGGAAGAGGCGTTCTTCAACAAGTACAACGACGACCTGCTCGCAAAGCTGCGCGCCAAGGAAGCGGCAAAACAGAAGAAGCAGGGACTGGCCGAGCTGACCGGGATCTCGGACGAGCGCGTGCTCGACGACCTGCTCGCCGCCGGCGTCGAGCCGGAGACGCTGGCGGCGCTGGCGCTCGCGCCGCTGGTTCTGCTCGCCTGGCGCGACGGCGTGCTCGAGGAGCGCGAGCGCGGCGCGATCCTGCGCGCCGCCGACGAACAGGGGCTCCAGCACACCGGCACCGCGTACCAGCTGATCGAGAAGTGGCTGAACGAGCGCCCGGGCGACGAGCTGGTCGCCGCGTGGAAGGGCTACGTGCACGCCCTGCGCGAGAACCTCTCGCCCGACGCGTACGCGGCGCTGCGCGAGGACATCCTCGCGCGCACGCGCAAGGTCGCCCGCTCCGCGGGGGGCTTCCTCGGCTTCGCGCGCATCACCCCCCAGGAGAAGGAGCTGCTCGCGCGGATCGAGGCGATCCTGCAGTGATCAAGAGCGTGAACGAGCGCGTCTGGGCGTTCGATCTGGAGTGGGTTCCGGATCCGCTCGCGGCGCGCCTCCTGCACGGCGTCTCCGATCCCGCTGCGTCGCCGCGCCAGCTCGTGGAAGTGATGTGGCGCGAGGGCGGGGCGAGCGAGGAGGACCCGACGCCGTTCCTCAAGACCGCCGTGTGCCGGATCGTCTCGATCGCCGCGGTCGAGCGGCGCGAGAAGTCCGCGAGCGGCGATGCGTCGCTCGCGCTGCTCTCGCTGCCCCGGAATCCGGCCAACGCGGACGAGGCGCGCGAGGCGAGCCTGGTGTCGACGTTCCTCGAGGCGGTCGGCAAGCACAAGCCGCAGCTGGTCGGCTTCAGCTCGCAGGACTCCGATCTCAAGATCCTGCTGCAGCGCGGTGTCATTCTGGGCGTGCAGGCGGCGAGCTTCGCGCATCGCCCCGACAAGCCGTGGGAGGGCGTCGACTACTTCGCGCGCGCGAGCGACTGGAACGTCGACATCAAGGAGATCCTCGGCGGCTGGGGGAAGGCCGTGCCCTCGCTGCACGAGCTGGCGGTGCAGTCGGGCATTCCCGGCAAGATGGACGTCGACGGCAACGACGTCGCCGCGCTATGGCTCGACGGCCGGCTGGCCGAGATCGTCGCCTACAACGAGTACGACGCCCTGACCACGTACCTGGTCTGGCTGCGGCTCGCGCACTTCGCGGGTCACTTCTCGCAGAGCGCCTACCAGCGCGAGCAGGAGCTGGTCGAGGCGTTGCTCGAGCGCGAGAGCGCGGCCGGCCGGCCGCACCTGGTAGCCTATCTCGACGAGTGGCGGCGCCTGCGCGCCGCGATCGGAGGACGCTAGTGGGCCTGTTCGACTCGCTGCTCGGATCCGGCACCGGTCTCGAGGCGGGCGCGCCCGCGCCCGATTTCACGCTCGAGGACCAGAACGGCAAGCGCGTCTCGCTCGCCGACTTCCGCGGCCGCCGCAACGTGGTCGTCTACTTCTACCCGAAGGACGACACGCCGGGCTGCACGCGCGAGGCGTGCTCGTTCCGCGACCAGTTCACCGACTTCACCGACGCCGGCGCCGAGGTGATCGGCATCTCGAGCGACTCGCCCGCGTCGCACCGCGCGTTCGCGGCGAAGCACGAGCTGCCGTTCACGCTGCTCTCGGACCGCGACGGCGCGGTGCGCAGCGCGTTCCGCGTGCCCGCGACGCTCGGCCTCCTGCCCGGACGCGTCACCTACGTGATCGACAAGCAGGGCGTGATCCGCCACGCCTTCAACTCGCAGATGAGCCCCGCGCGCCACGTGGCCGAAGCGCTCGCCGTGCTCGGCCGGCTCGGC
>Ga0187893_10012380_pt1 | contig 12113 bp, 14 predicted proteins | sample MA1701074metaG_FD_139574 | JGI IMG/M metagenome (GOLD analysis project Ga0187893, IMG submission 139574) | White microbial mat communities from a basaltic lava cave in the Kipuka Kanohina Cave System on the Island of Hawaii, USA - MA170107-4 metaG ... | reverse complement strand
CCTTCCTGTTCAACAATGTCGTGCTCGTGGCGGCAGCGGCGGCCGTCTTCTTCGGCACGACGTTTCCCATGATCAGCGAGGCGATCAAGGGCGTCCGGATCCTGGTCGGGCCGCCGTACTACAACCAGGTCTTCGTCCCCATCGCGCTGCTGACGTTGCTGTTGATGGGAATCGGGACCCACATTCCCTGGCTGCAGGAGGCTCCCGCGCGCCTGGGACGGCACCTGTTCTTCGCGGCGCTGCTCGCTGCCGCGGGGGGGGTCGTCTTCATCGTGTATGGGGTGCGCAAGCCGGCGGCGCTCAGCGGGTTCATTCTGACGATATTCGTCGTCGCCATCACCGTCGCAGAGTTCCGGAGAGGCGTTCAGGCGCGCCGGCGCCTGGGCGAGGGGCCACCCGCAGCCGTCTACTCGGTGCTGCGCGCCAATCCCCGCCGGTATGGGGGCTATATCATCCATCTGCGGGTGCTGATGATGGTCGTCGGCGTCACCGCGTCATCGGCATTCTCCCGCCAGGTTGAAACGACGCTGGCGCCTGGCGAGCGTTTGCGGATCGGCCGCTACGAGCTGCGGCTCAAAGGGATTGTCCCGTACAGGGACAGCACCCGTGCCGGCGCGGCGGCGCGGGTGGCGGTCGCGAACGCCGGCCATGAGCTTGGGGACATGCAGGCCGCGAAAGTGATGCATCTCTCCTCACAGCAGCCCATCAACCTCGTGGGAATCAGGTCGACGATGCGGGACGATCTCTATATCATTCTCGCCGATGCCGCCGACCAGCGGGCGCGGCTACGCGTCACCCTGAACCCGCTGGTCCTGTGGATCTGGATAGGCGCGGGTGTCATTACGCTGGGAACGCTGGTCGCCGTGCTTCCTGAACTGCGACGCCGTCGGATGCCCCTCGCGATGCGGTAAATGACAATTGCCGACACCGGGACGGCCAGCAAGAGCCATCCGCCGCGGTCTCCCGGCCAGGGGACGGAAGCACGCGCTGTATCTTGCGGGCCTTGCGCTCGTCGCCTTTGCCGCGTTCAATCTTGCCAACACCGTGCTCCGCGCTCCGTCCCGTTCCGGCGTGATAGATGTCGCCGGACAGCCGCTGACGATCACCGTCCGCATGATGCCCGATCCTCCCAAGACCGGACCGATTCCCCTCGAGATCCTGGTCAAGGATACTGCGGGTGAACCCGTTGCGCTCGATCAGGTAGTTGTGAGGTACGCAATGGCAGAACAGGCGCCGGCCGAAGCGGTCGCAACGCCGGGAGCGTCCAGAGGCATCTACCGGGCTCAGATCGAGTTTGGCGGCGTGGGAAGAGGCTGGATTGAGATCGACATCCGGCGGGGGAGCGCGCGCGGTCAACTCCGATTGGCTGTCGATGTGAGGCCCAATATTTGAGGCGAGATGTTCTAACTCGCACGCATCCTCGTCGTTGACCCGCCGGTGTGAAGTCACTAGACTTTATAGCGAGGCCCGGCTACTTTGGCGTTTCGGTCGCCGGAGGACGCTCCCATGATCGCAGGGACATACAGAAAGCGAGCAGGACGAGCGTTGCTCACCGCGGCGGTCGTTTCTGCTTCGGTGGTCGGTATTGGGGTGTTCGCCGTCCTGGCTGGCTGGCAGGCGTTCACGCACCTGGCGACGGCCGTCGTTGGCGCGTGCCTGCGGGTTTGGGCGCTTCTGCCCGGTGCCTTTCAAGTCATGCTGGGGATTTCCGTAGCAATCGGGTTCGTCTCCGGGGGCCTGTGGCTGTTGTCTGCAGGGAAACAGTGGCGGAGGACTACTGCTTCTCTCCGCTCGTTGCACCGCAAGGCCGTGGACCCACCTCCGAGGATCCACGCGCTTCTCGTGAAGCACAAGCTCGATCAGCAGGTCAAGATTTTTCGGGATGGTCGCCCGCGGGCCCTCACCACGGGGCTGATTACTCCGAGGATCATGGTCTCCACCGGGTTAATTGAAGCACTTGAGAACGACGAGCTTGAGGCCGTTCTCCTTCACGAGCAGAGCCACGTTCGGCACAAAGACCCGTTCTACTTGCTCCTCGCCGGGGCGCTGACCACCGCCTTCTTTTATGTGGCCGCGGTGAGTGCGTTGGTCCGACGGTATCAGGCCGCAATGGAGCTGGCAGCGGATGAGGATGTGATCGCCACACAAGGCGAATCGCTCAGCCTGTCCTCGGCGATGGTCAAGCTGCTGCGGGCACGGCCGTCGGCGGCCTCGGCGACTCCTTTTACAGGGGCAGCCGACCTGCGGCTCGCGTATCTGCTCGGGCGGGACGTAGATCTCCCGGGAGTCACACGGCAGGCGGTGCTTCAGGGCGCCGCGGTTGTGGTGATCACCATCGCGCCGGTGGCCGCCATCCATGGACTTGCGGCTGCGCTCAATCAGGCTGCTTTCCTATCGCGATGCGCTGTTTGAAGCCACTCCTAGCAGCAAGCTTTCCTCGTTTGACGAATCACACTACAGTATGTAATGCTATACTGTGAATGTGCCAGGAGACCCTAGCCCAGGCGCGTTACGTGATCGGTGAGTGGCATGAATGCGCAGACCGCGGGCCTTGACCGGCGCAGCTTTCTTAAGCTGGCAGCGAAGTTGCCGATCCTCGGCGGCCTGGCCGCGTTCGTCTCGCCGCTGCTGCGTTTCCTGAAGCCCAACATCGAGCCGTTCAAACTGTATACCCCAACGGCACAGGACGTGCCCAAAGGCGAGGCAATCGTCGCCGCGACGGTCTCTGAAGTCGCCAGGCCATGGGATTTCAAGTATTTTGTCTTCACCCAGAAGTATCCCCAGTACACCCCGGATGGGTTCAAGTCGGCGAGTGTGCCGGGTGTGATCGTCCGTCTGCCGACGAAGGTCAAACTTCCGGTTGAATGGTCACAGGCATTTGGCCAGCAGCCCGCAATCACCGAGAGCGACATCATTGTCTTCTCCCGCATCTGCCCGCACCTGGGGTGCATCTACAACTTTGTGCCGGACTGGAAGGAGGTGACCGCCGCCTACGGCGGCTATGTGCCCCCGCCGCCGCGCCAGCACGCCCTGATGGCGTGCCCGTGCCACCTCAGCATCTTCGATCCGGCTGACGAACAGGTCCCGGGGCGCGTGCTCTCCGGGCCGGCTCCGCGCCCGCCGCGGACGTTCCTATACGAGGTCAAGGAAGATAAGATCGTCGTCACCCTCGTCGAGCCAGGGGGCATTGTATGAGAACCTCCCTGCGGAGAGCAGGCAGGCTCATGCTTTCGGTCGCCCTGGGGCTTGGGCTGATTCACGCGCGCGACACGGGCCCCTCGAGTGCCGGGCAGTCCATCCAGGGGCCCACCGCAGCAGCGCCGAGGTCCCTCGCAGTGGATCCGCGTGATGGGAGCTTGAAGACCGCCTCCCTGGGAGTGTTTCGCAGCGAGGACGGCCGGCGCTGGAAGTCAATTCCCGTCCCCGCACCTCTGGCTCAGTCCGGGATCGGTCAGGTCGTCGTCAACCCCGACAAGCCGACCCTCATTTACGCGGCTGGCGTCGGCTCCGGCATCATTCTCAGCGAGGATGGGGGAACCACCTGGCGGCGGGTCGCCGGCCTCCCTTCGATGGCGGTCCAGGCTCTGGCGATCTATGCCTTCAGGCGGGAAACCCTCTTCGCTTCAATTCGAGGCAGGGGGATCTACCGGACGGAGAACGGGGGTCAGGAGTGGCGGCGGATGGACGGCGGCCCCGATGGCAAACCACTCCTGGCACTCGTGCACTCTCCCCTGCCGGGCAGCATGAACACTGGGTGGCTGTATGCGGGCACCCTCTACGGACCCTACGTCAGCATGGACTGCTTCTGAGGATGGCGACAGGTGGGCAGGTGGCCCACCCCAACTGAAGCCGCAGCGATCCTCGTCGATGTCCGTGAGCCTCGGCGACTCTTCGCCGGCGGACCCGGTGGCCTTTTCCTCTCGACCGATGCGGGGCGAATCTGGCAGGCCATACCCGTCGGCGCAGCCAGAGGAGGATGGGTGGCGCTCGCTCAGGATCCGCGCCGTCCCCAGAACCTGTTTGCCGCTGCGGCCGACGGTACGCTTTTCCGTAGCCGTGACGGCGGAACCACTTGGCATCCTGCCCAGTGACGAATGAGGTCGGCAGGCAAGGGTCTCAGGAGAGGCACCGGCAGGGGGCGATGGCGCGGACCGGCACTGGCTGCGGCTTGTGCGCTTTTGCTCGCCGGCTGCGCCGGGACCAGGCCTGCAGAGACACCGGGCAGGCTGCCCTCCCTCGACCCCGCCGAGGTAGCACGCGGCCGGGCAGTGTACGGACAGTACTGTGCAAGCTGCCATGGGCCACGCGCGGAGGGCGCGAGGAACTGGGCACAACCAGATAGCAAAGGAAACATGCCGCCACCGCCCCACGATGACAGCGGGCACACGTGGCGCCATGGCGATAAGCAATTGGCCGACCTCATCGAGAACGGCTGGCGAGATCCATTTAACAAGACCCAGGAACTGACCATGCCGCCGTTCAAGGATAAACTGAGCGATGAGGAGATCCGCGCCGTGATCGCTTACTTCAAGAGCCTCTGGTCTGAGGAGCACCGTCGCTGGCAGCTCGAGGAGTCCCGGCGGGACACGGTTCCCTCGCCGGGCCGGAGGACCCCGTGAGCCGGGACAAGCGAAGACCGGACAACCGCTCGCAACGGGATCGCCGGCCGGCCCGTCGCAGGCGATTCGGTTGGTGGATCGCAGGAGTAACGGGGCTCGCGATCATCGTCGCGGGGGGCTGGCTCGCCGTCCGTGACCGAGAGGCGCCGCCGGCCGGAACCGTCCTGCCGGGGCCAGCGGGAGGGCGTGAGGTTGCCCAGGATGTGAACACCCTGGTCGGGCAGCGCGCGCCGAGCTTTTCCCTCCCTACCGCAGAGGGCCGCACCCATACGGTTCCGCCGGGTCGCGACCGGCCCACCGTCCTCATCTTCCACATGGGGATCGGCTGACAACTCTGCCTGGAGCAGCTCGTGGAGCTGCAGCGCTCGGCGGAACCCTTGAGGCAAAGTGCAGATGTCTATGTACTTAACCGGGATGCACCGGAGGAGTCGCGGAGGCTCTTGCGGATCACTGGTGTTTCGTTCCCCGTCCTGCTGGATCGCGATCTGGCGGTGGCGAGACAATACGATCTGCTTCCGAAACGGGGTCAGCCGATGGGAATGATGGGGGGAGTAGCCCAAATGGGGTTCGTGGTCGTAGATCCCCAGGGCGTGATCCGCGTACAGCGCGCAGACATTCTGTTCGGTCAGCATGCCGGTCAGATTCTGGAGATTGTGAAAATCCTCAGCCGGCCGGGCGGTGGGTAACCGTGCGTGCCTTGGAGGTCCGCAAAGATGCGACCACCGTCGCCATGAGGATCAGGGCCAGGAGGACGGCCAACCAGCGGACGGTGGGAGCGTAATAACCGCGGAGGCCGGTCAGCGCAACCTCGACTACCCGTCCTTTGGGGAGATTGCTACCGGCAATGCGCAAAAATCTCTGCCCTCGGATCATACCCGGGGGCTTCGTCTCGAGGAGAGAACTGGTGATCATTGCTCCTTGATCCGGCGCCACGACATCCATACTTCCGGTGCTCTCCTCCAGTGTCCACCGCAGTGCGGCCCGGGTGCCCCAATAGCGCACCTGATACGCGAACATGATATCCCGCACTCCGGGTTGAAGCGGTGACGCCTCCATGAGGCGTCCCTCCGCGACGATCGGGGACGCCATTCCGCGCAGTACTGTTACTCCCTGGGCCTTCTTGGGGATATCGAGGCTGAACGTGACCTGCTTGTTGGGCACCACCTCGTGCCCGAGATAGGTTCTGGATGACGGGTTCATGACTCTTACGATCTCCTGGACCGAGATGACTCCCACGCCCAGGCGATCGATCAACGCGATTCGATAAGGAAAGGAAATCGTGGGCCGGTCGGTCGTCGGCTCGTAGACGACGATGTCTGGGATTGCCCGCACGCTGGGGTTCGCGCGGAATGGGCCGCTTGTGTACTCCACGCCGCGGTACGGGGCGAGCATGAGGTAGGGACCGTCATCCTGTACCCTGAACGCAAACTCGCCGTTGCGGCTTGTTTTTGCAGAGGCCACGACAGATGGATTTTCCTTGCTCATCCTTAATAGCTGAACCGATACTCTCGCAACGGGGCGGTCATCGAAGGTTCCATTTATGACCCGGCCCCGGACGATGTTGGTCCGCTGTGCGTAGGCCGGACTCAATGACATCAAAAGGACGATTGCTCCTGCGGCAACCCCTAGAGTCCGGCAACCTCGGAATGAGCGCATTATTCCGTGACATTGATGATGAGGGTCAGCCCGCCCGCACCTTTTTCCTCGACGTTGTTGTTGGTCGTGTGATGCGGGATATGGCAGTGCAGCAGCCATTTGCCCGGTTCCTGGGCGGTCCAGATCACGTCGAAGCGTTGTCCCGGGCCGACGTTGACCGTGTCGCGCCAGGTTTGCGCCGTCTCGGGCACGGGAACCCCGTCCGTGGCGACGATCTTGAATGGACCACCGTGCACGTGCATCGGGTGGATGAAGTTGTTGTGGCTTCCGATGAACCGGAGCAGCACTCTCTGGCCTTTCTTCATTGTGATCGTGTCGGTAGAGGGATACGCCTTGCCGTTGATCGCAAAGAAGTTCGGCAGCGCGCCCTCCATGCTCATGGCCGGATATGTCAACCCTTCACGCTTCAACCACTCCTGCATCTGGATCACGTATTCCAGGTCGTATTCAAGACCGGCCGGCTGACGTTTGGGATCGATGATGAGCGCGCCGTACATTCCTAGCGCCTGTTGGCGGTCGGGCTCGCGATGAGAGTGATAGAAGAACGTCCCCGACTGGCGTGTGGTGAACTCGTACCGGTACGTCCCCCCGGTCGGAATCGGCGCCTGCGTGATCTCCGCCGGCCCGTCCATGTTGTTGGGCACGATCAGCCCGTGCCAGTGGACGCTCGTGGGCTCTGGCAGGTTGTTGGTCACATTGATGCGAATCCGGTCACCCTCAGTAACTCGGATGCGTGGACCGGGGACCTGCCGGTTGAACGCGTACGCCGCCACCTGCGCGTACGGCAGAATGTTCCAGCGGATCACCGAGACCTCAAGATCAAAGACCTTCACCCCGCCTTCGATCCTCGGTGCAAGGGGCTGGTCGCCGCGCGCGTCGGGCGGAGCGGTGAAGCGCACCTCCCTCGGGTTCACCGCCGCCATTTCGCGCATCGCCTTCCCCGGAGTGTCGCGGGTCATGATCATTCCTCGGGGCATAATGGTTCCGCCGACGTCGCGCGCGCCAAGCGTCAGGTTAAACTTCAGGGCCGGGATCAGCAGGCCGAGCGTCAGTCCCAGCACCGTCAGCAATCCCATCGCGAAGAGTTCTGGCCGCGTCACGTCCGTGCGCATTTCGCGTTCCATGGACATGCCGTCGTGCGCCGTTGAGTCGGCCTGTGCCCGCTTCTGAACCGGCGCCGGCTTCCCGGAACCCTTGTGGCCGCTATGCTTCTTCATCTCAGATTCCTCCCGACGGGGCATGCGCGGGGGCGGATTTGGCCGCAGGCCGGAGCCGCTGCTCCTCGGCTTCCATCGAGTGTCCGCCCTTGCCGAGCGCGCGCATGGTGCCCATGCCGTGCTTGAGGCCACGCACGACGAGCCAGACGTTCACGGGGAAGGCGATCAGGAAGCCGACCGCTACCGCCGCCGACATCGTCCCCCAGAAAAGCGGTTCGGTTGGCTCCATGGCGCGCATATCACGGCCCATCATCAGGAAGGCCATCGTCGGGAACATGCCGGCCATCATGGTGTTCATCGAGAACCACTCGGGCAGGACCGACCGGCGCAGCGCCCGCGCGTACGATCCGCCGAGCATGCTCCGCATAAACAGCGCCTGAAAGACGAGCAGGCCGAAGCCAAAGCCGAAAGCGTATTCCGCGATGAAGTCCTGCCACATCGGCAAGCCGAGGAGCGCGGTCACAGTGGCCGCGACGATGATTCCCGTGGCATCGCCGGCCACGCAGTGAACGGTAGAACCGATGGCCTGCTTCCAGAGCGGCCGGATGAACTCTTCGTGACGTCCCGGGGCAGGCTCTTTGCAGCTCAATATGTACAGCGCAAGGGCAATCGGGCCCATGTACAACGTGACGAGGAGCCAGCCCCACTTCATCACGCCCAACTCGGGATTGTAGGTGAATGCGTCCCAGGCGACGTATGCGACGGACGCCACGGTGAGGACGAACCACGCAATCAAAGTCACGTCGACCGCCGTGGTATAGGTCACTCCAGGCATTCTTCACACCTCCAGTTATAAGTTCGGCCCAGACCGAGCGCGACACCGTGACCGTATGATATCGTGTGGACGGGACGGCGTAAGAAGGATGAGTATCGGGTCTCGCGGTGAATAGAGTCTAACAGTGTGAAGGCCTCTACACCTTCGTCTGTACTTTCTCGGTTCATTGTCAGCGCGATGTATGTGGTCGTCGCCGCCGGAGCCTGGGACGTGTGGTGGCACGGAGCCATTGGGCGGGATTCGTTCTGGGAACCCCCGCATCTGCTTCTCCAGGCCGGCGTCGTGGCAACTCTGGCCACGGCGGTCTTGGGGTGGATCCGGCTCCGAGATCACCGCTGGAAACTTGTCGCATTGGCCGCTCTGACCGTGCCGCTCTCCGCACCGTTCGACGAGCTGTGGCACCGCGCATTCGGTGTCGAAAATCTCACAAGCGCGCTGGTCATCTGGAGCCCTCCGCATCTGCTGCTCGTGGGCGGCCTGATCGCGACCCTGGTGTTGGTCCTACCGGTGGTACGGACGGACGCCGACGCCGTGGCTCGCGCGCTCTTTGGAAGTATCGCCGGAGCCGCGCTGCTGCAACTCTTGCTCTTCCTCGCCGTGCCCCTGGAGCCTCTGGGCCTGTACCGTCTGCTGGGGTTCTGGGGATCGTTGTTTCCGGCTCTTTTCCTGGCGCTTGTCTTAATCGTCATGCGCACGCTGGCTCCTGCCCCCGGCTCAGCGACGATGACTGTCTTATTTTACTTGGTCCTCGCTTCCCTGTCGTTCGGGGAGCGTCTGGCTCCAGGTATCACCGTCCCGCCCCACGCGCACCCGCCCGGCTGGCTTGCGGCTTTCTCGTTCGGCGTCCCCGCCGCGATTGTCGATCTCGCCGCCTTCCGATGGCATGGGGCGGTCACAGGCGCCGTAGTTGGCTTCCTGTCTGCCGGCATTCTGTATGGGTTCTCTTCACCATTCCTGGGACTGCCTTTCCGTTTCGGCCCTTCGGCCACAGCGGTGGCGGTGGTATCTAGCGTCGTGGGCGGCGCCCTTGGAGGCTTGCTCGCCCAGCGAAGCGTGTCCAGGCGCGTCGGCGTGCCCAACGGTCCTCGTATTACCCGAGAGACCCTTCCGATCGGTTAGCGTACTCCGCGGCAGGGTAAAAACCGATGCGTCGACGCAGACGTATCAGGCTACGCTGCTGCGGGTCACTCCAGAGGAGGAGGGTTCACCATGGTTCATGCAACAGGGCACAAATCGAGTCAAGGCAGTCAGGACATGCAGCAATGTATCCAGAACTGTCAAGATTGTCACGACATCTGTCTGGAAACGGTCGCGTACTGCCTTACGAAGGGCGGAAAGCACGCCGAGGCAGCACACATTCGCCTGTTGCTCGATTGCGCCGAAATTTGCCAAACCAGCGCAAACTTCATGGTCCGAGGTTCGAGCCTTCACCCACAAACGTGCGGGGTCTGCGCCGAGGTGTGCGAACGCTGCGCGGAAGATTGCGAGCGGTTTGGCGACGACGCGACGATGAGGGAGTGCGCCGACATGTGCCGCCGCTGCGCGGAGTCCTGCCGGAAGATGGCCGCTATGGCTCGGTAGCGAGCAGCGCCTTCAGCAATTCTGCAATTCTGCCGTCTATCCAGCGGGTTTTCTCCTGGTAGGGTATGATGGTGTGAGTGAATCTTCGGCCTTCCCGATCCTCTAGAACACGAAGCCCGTTCGGGCTCGGCCTAAGCGTATACGCCGAAGGAGCAAGGATTCCACCGTCGAAACCACTACGCCGCGTCATGCAGTGTTACTCATTGCGAGGGGGCAAAGAGCCATGAAGAGATGCACCCGATGGGCATCTGTGCTGACGGTCCTGACCCTGATTGCGCTGCTGGCAGCGGGGGTCGCCGCGCCGGCGGTCTCGGCGCCCGCGCGGCAGGTCCTCCGTCTCAACCTTGAGACCGGGGAACCTCCTACCCTGGATCCGCCGAAGATCGATAACCGAGCAGCGGGAACCATTGCCAAGCAGCTGTTCGAAGGGCTCACGCGCCTGGACAAGGACGGCAACGTCATCCCAGGCGTCGCCGAACGCTGGCAGGTCAGCACAGACGGGAAGGTTTACACGTTTGTGCTCCGCCGGAACGCCCGCTGGTCCAACGGGGAGCCGGTCACGGCGCAGGACTTCGTCTACTCATACATCCGGACCCTCGGCTCCAGGTTCGGCGCGCCGCTGGTGGACAACCTCTTCTTCATCGCCAACGCCGAAGAGTTCAACAAGGGCAAGATCACCGATCAGGCCCAGGTGGCAATCAAAGCTACTGATGACTACACCCTGGAGATCCGGCTGCATACCCCGGCACCGTTCTTCTTGAAGCTGCTGCCCTTCTTTTCCGTGCTGCCGGTGAGCCAGAAGGCCGACCAGCAAAACCCCCGGTGGATGAATGAGGCCGCCACGTTCGTCTCCAACGGCCCTTTCCGATTGACGCAGTGGGTTCATGAGCAGCGGATCGTGCTGGAGCGCAACCCCACCTACTGGGCGAGGGACCGGGTGAAACTTGACGGGATCGAGTTCACCATGGTGGCTAATCCCAGCACGGCCTACCAGAACTTCCAGGCCGGCCAGCTCGACATGACACGGCCTCCGGCGGAGCTGACGGGACGCCTGCTGGCGGAGAAAAAAGCCATGGTCTTCCCCGAGGCCCGGACCTTCTTCGTCAGGTTCAACAACAAAGCCGCGCCCTTCACCAACGCGAGCATTCGGAAGGCCTTCTCCTTCGCCATCAACCGTGAGGCGATCGCCCGGCGCATCCTCCAGGGCGGCCAGATCCCCCTGCGGGGGTTCATCCCTCACGGCCTCAGCAGCGGGACCGGAGATTTCCGCAAGCAGGCCAGCGACCTCTACAACGACAACGACGCCGCTAAGGCGCGCGAACTCCTGCAGACAGGCCTCAAGGAGCTTGGGCTGTCCGCGCTCCCTGAGTTAACGATGCGGACGTCAAACCGCGAGATCTTCACGAAGATCGCCCAGGCCGTGCAGGCCCAATGGAAGCAGACCTTGAGGGCTCAGGTCGCCATCGAAGTCATGGAGCACCGGGCCTTCGTCGCCGCCGTGCGCGCGAAGACCTATGTGGTGGCCCCCTTCAGCACCGGTGCCGACTACGACGACGCGTTCAACCTCGTGACGCAGTTCACAACCGACGACTTCTTCAACTTCACGAACTATTCCAACCCAGAGTATGATCGGCTCATCCGGGCGGCCGCCGTCGAAACGAACGCTCAGCGCCGGACGCAGTTCATGATCGACGCCGAGAAGGTTCTGATCCAGCGGGACATGGGAATTGCGCCCCTCTACACGAACACACAGGTCGTCCTGCAGAATCCGAAGTTGAAGGGTGTGTACCGCTACGCGGTTGCCGAGGACGACTACAGGGACGCGTTCTTTGAGCCGTAGCACGGCCGCCTGACTGTCTGCGTTGCCAGGGTGACGCTGCCCTGGCAATAGCATTTCAGAACGGGGAACGAAGAGACCATGGGAGCCTATCTGGTGCGGCGGCTGCTGACGAGCATCCTGACCCTGTGGGTTATCATCACGCTGACCTTCGTCTTGATGCACGCGATCCCGGGTGACCCATTTATCAGCGAGGCCCGCGTGTCCCCGCAGGCGCTCGACAACCTCCGGCGGTTCTACGGGCTTGATCAGCCCCTGCCCGTGCAGTACGTCCGTTACCTTGCCAACCTCGCGCGCCTTGACCTCGGGCGGTCCATACGGTCCGAAGTGCGCAATATCAACCAGATGATCGCCGACGGGCTCACCATCTCGACCCTCATGGGGACCGAAGCGCTGATCCAGAACGTTGTGGGAGAGGAGACACTGGG
>Ga0187893_10012379_pt1 | contig 12113 bp, 12 predicted proteins | sample MA1701074metaG_FD_139574 | JGI IMG/M metagenome (GOLD analysis project Ga0187893, IMG submission 139574) | White microbial mat communities from a basaltic lava cave in the Kipuka Kanohina Cave System on the Island of Hawaii, USA - MA170107-4 metaG ... | reverse complement strand
CATAGTCATCGATGCGGTGCTTGGAAGTTTGAGTAGTTACCCGCCTGTATTGTGGCGTCAGGCCAGAACACTTCGAGTGAAACGTGTGGAACCGGTGTGGACTGCCCGTGGCAAGCTGATGCCGTTACACATGGACAGGCGCAGACCGAATTAGCCGCCGGCTGGCGGGATTGGAAGAGCCGTTTTTTTATCGGAAACGCGGCTCAGACCTTGCCACCCACCTCAAACCAGAGATAGGGAAACCGTTCCTGAGCGGCCTGTTGCAAGTAGTTCATCCGCACCCCTGAACCCTTCGCCCCCCACGATGTGGATCGCTTCCTCGCCATGAGCGTGCTCGCCGGTGTGCCAGCCCACGGGGATCTCAGAAATCATGCTTACCGTCCCCCAGGTCCTGAAGCCGGTCTCGGTTGCGATCGGCAGCCCGGCCCTGCAGTCCTGTTGGGTTCTCACCCACTCGACCTCCTCTTCGGGAATCACCTTGCGCGCGCGCCTTCACCCTTCGTGTTCGGCGTATGCTTCTTGAAATGTCTGGATGCCGGAGGATTGGTCCCGAGATGGCGCGCCCGGAGGGAATCGAACCCCCGACCTACTGGTTCGAAGCCGGCCCCGAGTGCATTCCGCCAGCGTCCTTCAGTGTCCAGGAGTAGCGTCCCCGTTGGGTTTCAGCCACGGATCAGTTTCCACGGACGTGCGGGGTCGCTTGCCGCCGTCCATCGGTATGGCTGTAGATGACTGTACCTCGTTACCATCATGGTCATCGGGCGGCTTCGTATGATGTAGTAGCGATAGGTGTCGTACTCGGCAGATTCGTCCCCGAAGACTTCACGGATCGTCTCTTGGATGTAGGTCGCGCGTACCAATCCAACCGTGGCCTGCGGCCGATGTTCATCGGATTGGGCGCCGGCCAACGGCCGCAGCACCCATAGCCAGGGCAGCCAATGCCGACGGCATACGGGCGCCCACAATCACTCCGTCTCCACGTGGACGGGAACACCATCCTCGGCGATGCTGGCATACGCGGCGTCGAGCACGGCCAGGCTGTGGAAGGCGTCGTCAACCGTGACGGGGGCCGGGGCCACCCCCAGGCAGGCGTCGATGAAGGTCCGGTCCTCGGCGACGTAGCCCCACAACGTGAGCGCATCAGGTGAGGGAAAGTGCTGCCAGTCGGCATGAGGGGTCTCGCGCGTCGTGTGACGGGCACGATCCAGACCTTCGGAGACCAGCACCATGTGATCACCGTACAGCTCGACCCGCTCTTGCGGAGCGGCTTGAGAGGCATGACCGCACGTCGAAAACGCAACCGGTCTGTTCCCGCGGCAGCGAAGAAGCAGAGCGATGTCGTCATAGTCGGGATAGCAGCTCCGGCGGCCGAGGGCCGAAACGCTCTCAATCGGCCCGATCAGCCAGGCGACCATGTCGAGCAGATGCACTGCGGTGTCGTACATGAAGCCGCCGGTGATGGCCGCATCTGCATACCAGCTCGGCGTGAGCATATCGCCTTCATTCATCCGCACGTTAGCCGAGAACGGCGCAAAGCCGGCGTCGATGCGCTCGCGGAGAAAACGGTAGGCCGGCGACCAGCGCCGGTTGAATCCTATCTGGTAGATGCGGTCGCTCGCCTTGACCCGCTTCAGAATTTGCCGTCCCTCTTCCAACCGCGTGGCCATGGGCTTCTCAGAGAAGACATGCAAGTTGCGGTCGAGCGCTTCCAGCACCGTAGCGCCGTGATAGACGTTAGGCAAGGTGATGAAAACGGCCTCTGCGCCCAGATCGGCCAGATCGGCCGTGGTTTGGCATGGCCGTGCGCCCACCGAGTCTGCGGCAGGGTGGGCCGCCTCCGCCACGACATCAGCGACTCCAACGATCTCGACCCGGGGATCACGGCTGAGGACCTGCAAATGTCGGCGGCCCATGTCGCCGGCCCCGATCAGGCCGACCTTTACGCCCACAGATCGGTCACCACCTTCAGCGGGTCGGCTGCGATCGGACGCGCATCGCGGCGCTCATCGCGAAGCCAAACGTGGCAGGAATCGGGCTGTCTTGAAGGGCTTGGCCTAAGACGATGATATCTGTTTGAGCGTTCGGTGGGTCGAACCTCCCGACAAGACTGGTACGGGCAGGAGTCTCGCCGACGGCTGTACTCCCCAGTCGTAAGCATATTTCAAGAGTTTCAGCACCTGGGTCGATTCGACTCTCTCCACGCCCGGGATCTTCGTCAGGCGGTCAGAGATGAACAAGACCAACTCGTCGGTGCTCTGGAACCAGACCTCCGCAACGATGTCGTAGTTTCCTGCCGTGATCCCCGCAAATCGGACTTCCGGAAATGCAACCAACCCGTTGGCGATGCTCGCGATCTTTGACTGGTCGAGCTGTATGCCCAGAAGGGCGACCACCTGGTAACCGAGGTCGAAGGGAGTCGCTACGGCTACGATCCTGATCAGGCCCGCCTGAAGTAAGCGATGCACACGCCGGCGCACGGTGGGTTCGGTACTGCCAACTTTCGCTGCAATATTGGCATTCGTAAGGCGCGCGTTCTCTTGCAGTACCCCGATGATTGACCGGTCAAGAGCATCCATCCTGAGGGTCTGCTTCTCGCTCCTCTTCACGAATGCCTCCAGTTCCTGAATTCAGTCGAGAAACCTCGTGGCCGGAGTGGCATCCTTGATCGACATGATTGTGTAACCGGGCTACTACTTCCCCTGCTTACGAAGCTCCTGCCAGATCGGCAGGTCTCCTCGATCGGCCATGATTTTATGCGCCTCCCATCGTACTTCTTCTTCCGGAATTCCCTTCTTCCTCAGTTGTTCGCGAAGGGCTTCGGCAGATTCTGGATAGGTGCGATCGTGCATCACCCAACTGTGGTCATCGAGATTGTTGATGAACGCTTCCAGGGGTGGTTTTGTTGTCAAGGCTGTTCCGTCCCTCGCCAGTCCTGCAGCCTCATAACGTTTACCTGAGATGAGGGCCGCTGCTTTAAGATAATTGACCAGCTCTTCAAGCCCATCTCCTTTGATAGGAGGGTTGTGCGCTGATGCCAGCGCGACAACAAAATCTGGAGGGTATCCTCGAAATAGGGCTTCGGAGACACCCCAAACGTGGTGAGCTCCCGTCTTTGCGATCTTCGATTCTGGGTCTCTTGTGCAGCTTCCATCGTTGTTCCATTCGATTGTCATCGTCTTCGCCACGTCGTGCCAGAGAGCAGTCAGGCGAATCAAATCCGCGTCCAATCGCAACGCACTCGGGTTTGCCTTTGTTTTTTGATTTCGCCTTTCCCATGTTGATGCGAGCGCCAATCCGTCTTGGATGTTCGAAAGCGAATGATCCACGAGTCCTCCGGGGTAGGAATGATGGGTGTCACACGTCCCTCCTGGCGCCGCGATGAAGGGCATGGGCTCCTTTCCTGGGAAAAGAGACGTAACGTCGGAAGCCAGAAGGCCATTTGCTTTGAGTGCTTGAACGATCTCGCCTTCTTTGCTCTTCCGGCCCCTCACGGCCATGAAGACAGGACGCTTCAAGAGTGCCTGACCGTCCCTCCTCTTACCGGCGTCGGCGACCCTTCTAATCTCCGCCTCCAATTGTGCGTAGAGTGATTTGATACGCGAAGAACTTGAAGCAATGGCTCCGGCCCTGGCTTCCCCGACGGGAATGGGTGCTCCCTCCACTCCCGAAGACCGAGGAAACATCCCATATTCTGCGGTTAGAATGGCTGCGAAGAGAAGAACCACAAACGCACACCAAACAATCCGACGCATCGAATCCACCCCCTCTGCTGACTGCTCATAAGGCTGGGCTCGCTTGGACAATTCCGAGCCATCGTCTATCCTCGCCCCCCAATGCCGGTACGACGAAATTCGTCATATTTCTTGCTTAACTTGACAGATTCTTGGGAATCCTGAGAATATGAGTTAGCATATCGTCAATCCAATGTCAATTCCCGAATGGGAAAGCCCGCCTTGACCGGCTGCAACAGTAGATTTGGTGGGACGCGCGGGCCCCGCCGTCTTGAGCTGGTACACCGTCGTCCGCGAGGTCCCGCTCTTTGTTATCCTTGAGGCCTCCTGGTGTTTCGTCTGCCCTGGTGAGCCTTTTCGTCAAGCTGTCGAGGATTCGAAGGGCATAGGGAGGGACGGTGATGATTTCCTGGGCGGGGAGAGCGCCAATCGCCATCGTTATGGTCCTGGGACTGGTCGCGGAGATGGCGCCGGTGAACTTTGCGCAGGGGCGACCAATGATCATCGCCACCTCGGGCGACGCGGAAACCATGGAGCCGGTGCGCACCGGCGTCGGCACGACGGAAAGCATCCAGCGCCACATGCTCGAACCGTTGATGGCCAACGATCCCGACGGCAAGATCATCCCGGTTCTCGCCACGTCGTGGCGGGCCATCGACAACTGGACCTGGGAGTTCAAGCTGCGCTCGGGAGTGCGCTTCCAAAACGGGGAGCCGTTCACATTGGAGATCACCTTCAAGTAGGCCGCGTGCCGCTCTGCGGGGCCGTGGAGCATCGAAACAATTCAGTGTCGCGCACGCAAGCGAAGCCGGCCCGAGGCGCCGGGAAGACAATTCCTGGAGGTGGGGCGACATGAAAACGTTTCTGATCCTGACACTGGCGGTCGTCATCGTCCTCGGCGGGCGCATTGCTGCAGCCCCCGAGAACAAGGTGGTCGTCGTCTGCAGCCCGGATCCAGACTGGTGCGAGCTGCTCAAAACCGGATTCTCCCCCGCCACGGGAATCCAGCTTGAGGACCTGCGCCTGGGTTCTGGTGAGGCGCTGGCCAGGCTTCGCGCCGAACGCAGGAATCCGACGTTCGATGTCTGGTTCGGCGGCACCGGTGACCCCCACTTTGTGGCGGCTGCCGAGGGGGTCACGGAGTTCTACCGGCCGAAACTGTGGAAAGACTTGCGGCCCGATCTGACGCGGGTCACTGACGGCAAGTACATCCCGCTCTACACCGGCCTGCACGGGCTGGCGGTCAACGAAGCCCTGCTGGCGGAAAAGAAACTTTCGGTTCCGGAGAAGTGGACCGACCTGGCGAACCCCGGATACCGGGACCTGGTGGCGACGCCAAATCCCGGCACGTCCGGCACCGGTTACCTCTTCGTCACGACGCTTGTCGCCATCTATGGTGAGGACCGCGCGTTCGACCTCTTGAAGAAGGTCCATCGCAACATCGCCCAGTACACGCGCAGCGGCGGAGCGCCGAGCCTGTTGACCGCACGGGGCGAAGTAGCCATCGGGGTCAGTTTCGCCAACGACGTCATTACCCGCCGGGTCAGAGGGTTCAAGATCCGCTACGTTGCGCCCGCCGATGGCGTGGTGCCGGAGATCGGCGGGCTGAGCCTGGTCAGGGGCGCTCCCCGCCGCGACAACGCCATTCGGTTTATCGAGTGGGCGCTGACACCTGAGGCGCAGTCCCTGCAACAGAAGGCCCTGGACTTCAGCATCCCGTCTAACATCAACGCGCCTGTGGCGATCTTCATGCCGAAGTTTGAGGACGCGAAGGTCGTCAAGTATGACTACCTCAAATTCGGAACCCCAGAGGTGCGGGAGCGTCTCCTGAAGCGATGGGAGGCTGAAGTCTTCACGGCGCCCAAGTGAGGTGCGGTACTCCACCCGGCCTCCATGAAGCCTCGGGCCGGTAACCCAGAGCGGAGCGTCGATGACGGGCGCGCCGAGCGTTCACGCCGCGAGGTTTGTGCCGAACCTGACGTTGGTGGCCTGGGGCTGGATCACCGCCGCGGGTGTACTGCTGTTGCCGTGGGCGCGCGAAGGCCGAGAACTGCTGGCGTTTTCGCGGGGGACCACCGGTCTGGCGCTGCTGGTGAAGGCTCCGCTGATCGCGGCGGTCACGGGCGCCGCGCTGGCGGTCATCGTCATCGGCGTTATCCGATGGTCGACCGCTGAACGCGGCCGGGCCGCGCTGTTCGCGGGCGCGATCGGGGCGGCGCTGTCGATCCTCCAACTGGGGCTCAGCGGACTGCCGATCGGGCCCGGGGCCCTCATTGCCTTTCTCGGCTTCCTGGCGGTCCTGGGCACCGGCCTGGCGCTCTCCGGCGTGCTCAGGACGGACGCGTTCCTGTCGACGAGCCTCCTCTGGGTCACGGCGTTCGTCCTGATCTTCATCCTCTATCCACTCTGGTCCGTGCTCCAGGCCGCACTCGTCGTCAGGGGGCGGCTGACTCTCGAGGCCGTCGAGAAGACCCTGCGCTCGCCAGGCTTCTTTCTGCTCGATAGGCCGGCGACGCCGTACAACGAGGCAGTGATTGCCCTGCTCGCGGGGGGTGCGGTGGCCCTGCTCGTTGCCGGTGGGCTGCTGGCGGCGGGGACGGGTCGGCGTGCGCTTCTCTGGGGCCTGGCATCCGGCGCAGGGGTCTGGGCGCTGGCTGTCCTGGTGCTGGGCGGGGGTGCACTGCGCAATAGCCTCCTCCTGGCGCTGGTTGTCGGCGTCTTCTCCACTCTGCTCGGATTCCTCTTTGCCCTGTTGAGCCAGCGGTCCAGGATTCGCACCCGGCGGCTGCTCGGTCCGTTCTCTGTGCTCCCGATTATTACGCCGCCGTTTGTGCTGGGGCTGGCGATGATCTATATGTTCGGCCGGCGGGGATTCATCACGCATCAGGTGCTCGGGCTGTCCACTAATGTCTTCTTTGGCCCCGTCGGCGTCGCAGTCGCCCAGATCCTGTCCTCCACGCCGATCGCCTACCTGGTCCTGGTGGGCGTGGTGCAGGCGATGGACGTGGCGCTGGAGGAGGCCGCCGAGACGCTGGGCGCGTCGCGCTGGCATATCCTGCGGACGGTGATCTGGCCGCTGGCCCGGCCGGGAATCGCCAACGCCCTGCTGCTCGTCGCCATCGAGAGCCTGGCCGATTTCGGGAACCCCATCATCGTGGGCGGCGGGCAGCCCTTTCTCGCCACGGAGATCTTCTTTGCCATCATCGGCCGGTACGACCCCAACGAAGCGGCCGTCCACGGTATCGTTTTACTGGCGTTGACGCTGACCATCTTCCTCATCCAGCACCGCTGGATCAGCCGCCGGTTCTACGTCACCATCACCGGCCGGCCGTCCAGCGCGTCGCCCCGGCCCCTCCCGCCGGTGCTGGACTATGTGGTCTCAAGCGTGTTCCTGGCGTGGGTAGCGCTCGTGGTGCTGCTCTACGGCTCGGTCTTCCTGGGCAGTATCACGCAGGTATGGGGCCTGGACTACACCTTCACGCTGCAGCACCTGCGCGACCTGTCTCCCACAGGCTGGCGCGTGTTCTGGACCACGGCGCGCCTGGCAGCCTACGCGGTAGTCCCGTCGACGCTGCTGGGTTTCCTCATCGGGTACCTGGTGACCCGCCTGGACTTTCCAGGCAGGCGCGCGCTCGATTTCAGTGCCATGCTGTCCTTCGCCGTCCCCGGAACTGTCATGGGCATCGGGTATATCCTGGCGTTCAACCAGGGCGTGCTGCTCCTGACAGGGACGGAACTGATCATCATCCTGGCCTTCACCTTCAGGAACATGCCGGTCGGGATCCGAGCGGGTGTGGCCGCCCTTCACCAGGTCGATCGGTCACTGGAGGAGGCGTCGACGCTGCTGCGCGCGGGCTCCGCGACCACCCTGCGCCGGATCGTGATGCCCCTGGTCCGGCCTGCACTGTTCTCCGGGTTGGTCTTCTCGTTCGTCAGCGCCATGACCGCCGTCAGCCAGGTGATCTTTCTGATCACGCCCGCGCACAACCTGGTTACCACTCAGATCCTCTCGTACGTGGAGTACGGGAGCCAGGGGCGAGGTTCGGCGCTGGCCTCTCTGCTCACCGCCGCGCTGATTGCGGTCGTGCTTCTGTTCTATGCTGTCAACCGGGGCTTTGTCGCGCGAGCGGCTGGACCGTCGGCGTGAAGGGATGCGCTGAGGCGGCGGTGGAAGAGACATACCAGCGGACCGAAGGAGCCCCAGCGGTGACCCCGAGGCTGGGTAGCGCGCCAATCAGTTGGGGCGTCTGCGAGATCCCCGGGTGGGGACCGCAACTACCCTATGAACGCGTCCTCGACGAGATGAAGGTCGCCGGGTATGAGGGGACTGAACTGGGCCCCTGGGGCTTCTTGCCGACCGACCCCGACGTGCTGGGCCAGGCCCTGGCGAGACGCGGTCTGGTCATGGCTGCGGCCTTCGTGCCGCTCAACCTGAAGGATGCCGCCGCCTACATCGAGGCCGAGACCCAGGTGCGGGAGACCGCGACCCTGCTCCGGCGGCTGGGCGCCCATGATATTCTGCTCGCGGATGTCGGCGACGAGATGCGTTTCCGGATCGCCGGCCGTCCGGACCAGACCCGGGCACACGGGCTGACGAAGCGGGAGTGGACCGGATACATCGATCGGCTCACGCGCCTGGCCCAGATCTGCCGCTTTGACCACGACCTCACGCCATCGTTCCATGCGCACGCCGGCGCATACATTGAGAACCCCGATGAGATCCGCGCACTACTGGGACGTGCCGATCCACGGCTGCTGAAGTTCTGCCTGGATACTGGACATGTTGCTTTTGGCGGCGGCGATCCAGTGGAGATGGCGCGGGCATATGCGCCGCGCATCGGGTACGTGCATCTGAAGGACATCAACCTCCGCCGCCTGCACGCGCTGCTGGCCGAAGGGCATGACTATACGGCCACGGCGCAGCGAGACGTCTTCGTGGAGCTGGGTCGCGGCTCGCTCGATCTTCGCGCGATCCTCGATGCGCTCACAGCCGCCGGTTACGAGGGGTGGATCATCGTCGAGCAAGATCGCGTTGTGCAGGCCGACACCGACACCTTCAGCAGCGCTAAGCGCAATCGGGAGTACCTGCGGTCGTTCCTGAACCTGTAGGGTAGTGGGGGTGCTGTTGTGAGCGCGTGGCTTCTCGTACTGGGATCAGGGACGGCCCTGCAAACTGCGTACCGGGATAACACGGCCCTGGCCTTTTCCCTTGGAGGGCAAGTCGTCCTGGTCGACTGTCCGGGAAGCCCGATCCAGAAGTTACAGCGGGTCGGTCTCGACCCCATGGCTGTGGGCGCGGTGGTGATCACCCACGCGCATCCCGACCATCTGTATGGCCTGCCGTCGCTGCTGCACAATCTCTTGCTTCTGGAACGTAGCACACCCCTGACCCTCTTCGCGCCGGATGCCGAGCTGAGGCGTATTCACCGCCTCGTAGATCTCTTCGACCTCGATGGGTGTGCCGGCTTCCTTGATGTGCAACCGATTGCGGACGGGGGCCTTCGGCCATTGTGGGAGTACGCCGGCCACCGGTTGTATGTGATGCCCGTGGACCACGGGCCCCCGGCATTTGCGGTCCGGTGGGACCTGCCTGGCGGGGGCCGTGTGATCTACTCCAGCGACACACGGCCGGTCGAATCGCTCGCCGACTTCGGTCGCGGATCGGCGCTGTTCGTCCACGAAGCGACGTTCGCCGAGGATGACGCTCTCCGTGCCCGCCGGGACGGCCATTCGACTCCCGCCCAGGCCGGACGTCTGGCCACGCTGGCCGGCGCAGAACGTCTGCTCCTGGTGCACACGACGGCCGGTCCGGACGCTACCCAGTGGATAGCAGAAGCGCGAACGACCTTTGCGGGTTTCATCGAAGTCCCGACGGACGGATCGAGCTATGAATTGGCATGATGGGAGTCGTCGCGCCCCAACTTGAACCTCTCGGGCGTGGCGAGCCCGTGGCCCGTCGCAGTCCGTGGCTCTGTGTCTCTTGACCCGACGTGCGGCGCGGGCCGCTACTTCACGGTCACGGCGCTCTTCATGCCTGCCTCATAGTGCCCCGCAACGTGGCAGCCGACCTCGAACGTGCCCGGCTTCTTCGCGGTGACCTTGATCATCATGTTCTTGCCGGCGTCGAGTTCGATCTTCGCTAGGCGTTGCACTCGGGTTCCAAGTCTTCACGGACCCTGTCGAGCATTTTCTCCGCGACCGTTACCCCCTGCCTCCTACGGCCGCTTCACACCATTTCTTCACTAGCCACAGGTCCGGACGAAGGGATTCTCGGGCATACCAACGGAATCGGATCGTCCCTCAGTTTCGCGTGGCATCTTGGCTTCCTTGCGGGGGCCAGCATTGGCTGTACTTTGGCCGACGAGCCCTCTGGGCGTAGTCTGGGCTGAAACCGTCATACCGCAGGCTTGGAGCGCCCGGAGGGAATCGAACCCCCGACCTGCTGGTTCGAAGTTGGCTAGCTGATTTCCGCAGGCTCCGCCAAGCCTCCGCCTATCCGTTATGTGCGGCTTTTGAGCATTGTACGCGGTATCTGTCTCCGCCCCATCGGTTCCCTCCGTCTCTTCGTCCCTGTTCTGCGGAGTGTTCTTAGCACGGTTCTTAGTACGCTTTAACTGGGCTCCGGGAGGGCGAGTTGCTTGGGCTTCGGTGGCAGGACGTGGATCTGCTGACGGGGCGGGCTACGGTGAAGCAGACAATGTACCGGATGCCAGGGGCAAAGAAGCGTGGACTTCGGGCGGTGCTTTTCAAGGCCCCGAAGAGCCAGAAATCCATTCGGGCGATCCCCCTCCCCCCCAAGTCTTGCGAGCGGAGCTGCAACTGGTGCGACACCAGCAGGACGAGTACCGCCGACAGTTCCAGAACGACTACGGTGACGCAGGGGTTAGTCTTCTGCCAGCCGAACGGGAAACCGCTACACCCCGGCAATCTCGTGCGACGGGACTTCCGGGACATTCTCAATACCCAGAGCTCCCGGGAGTGCGGTTTCACGACCTCAGGCATTCCTTTGCGACTCACTGGTTACAGCAGGGGGCAATATTCGAGTGCTGAGCGAACAACTGGGGCACAGCACGCCAGCATTCACGCTGTCGACTTATGCTGATTCTCTGCCACTGGTCCAGCAAGAGGTTGCAGGCGCGGTAGCAGAACGCTTACTGGGCATCTCCTGCGAGGGGTTAAAGTGACCCCCTTCATTCGGCATCCGCTGCAGGCGGAACCTCTGCGGCTAACGCCTCTACAAATGCGGTACGCATCGCCCTTTTGAAGGCGTCTTGATGGTGCAACGGCCCAGCGCTCTCCTGGGCAAAGGATAACAATCGACGGTCGATGTCGACGGGTAAGAATCTCGGATTTTGGACTACTGTGAGGATTTCTTGTTCCGTCGCCTCTTGACGCCAGCTCTGTGCAAATGCGCGGCCAACGGCGACCGGATCTGCGGGCGCTGGCGGTGGAACTGGCGGTGGGACGGGTGCGGGCGGCGCGGCTGTGAAGAAGCCACGCAGGTAGTCGTCACCAAGAATGACATTCTCGTCGGCTTCCTGAACCAAAGTCTCGGCCGCGCGTGCGTGCGTAGAAGGACGGAGACCCATCATAACGACATGGACACCCATATCCTGAGCTTCCCTAACTCCCTCTCTTAGGTCCTCGTCCCCACCGAAAATGTAGGCTGAGACGATAGCCCGCTCCCGGGCGAGCACCATGAGATCTCTTACTATTAGGGAATCCACGCCCTTCTGACGCCCTTCGACCAGTCGGCCAAGCCTGAGCTTCACATAAGGCAACGACGCGATTCGTTTATGATCCTGCTGAGGTATACCGCCCGGCGCTGCGTCGTACCAATAGGCCCGCAGGACCGGATAACCACAATGATTCTGGGCAGCCTGTCGGATGGCGTCAGCTACCCCGCCATAGTCGCACTGAATGTACCGCCGATCTGTTATGTTGCAGTACAGGTAGCCCCCGCCAGCTAACAGGTACCCGGCGTCTACGAAGACGGCGCATCGTGGGTGCTGCATTGGTTTTTCGGCTAAAAAAAGGCCCCCAACAGGGGGCCAAGTCAACGCATACTATTTATACCCACCTGGGATACACTTAGTCAATAGGCTAGCCCCGCTTCCGGGGGCCCACACCAGGGTATCCCCAGTATCCCAGCTGGGTCCTACCTCCACCGCTTATTAGCATACTTCCTAGTCGGTCCGTTCCCTCCATCCGAGGGACAACATGTAGATAGGCCGAAATCCGCGTCCCGTCTACATTTCTTGGCGCGCCCGGCGAGACTTGGACCTGCGACCTGCTGGTTCGAAGCAGCTGCTCCTGTTTGCTGAGCTACGATGTGCGCGCGTCTTTCGCGAGTATAACACAGCGCGTTGCAGCCAAGGCTTG
>Ga0187893_10012378_pt1 | contig 12113 bp, 9 predicted proteins | sample MA1701074metaG_FD_139574 | JGI IMG/M metagenome (GOLD analysis project Ga0187893, IMG submission 139574) | White microbial mat communities from a basaltic lava cave in the Kipuka Kanohina Cave System on the Island of Hawaii, USA - MA170107-4 metaG ... | reverse complement strand
GCCACGGAGTATACCGGCACATCGACGCCTTCGAGCTTATGCCGTTCAACCCCCTCGGTCAGCGATGCTCCGGAAAAGCGAACGATGCGCAGCTTGGGCACGCGGAGACTGGGCCTTCGTGCCCTTCGATCGATGGCCAGCCAGACCTCATAAGGACTCTGGGTTCCGATCCCGTGAAAACGCAGGGCCGAAAGGAGGCAGACGACGCCGTGTGGAACTTTCTTGATTGCCTGGGCGAGCGAGTGATGAGGCGTCGCGTCGGCATCGGCCAGGACGTACAGGCCGCGGGCCACGCGTTTGATCTCGCCATTGGCAAGAAGCCGCCGAAGATGCTCCGGGTGCAGCCCCTGGGCCCGCAGATCCCGGACCCGAAGGAATCCGGCGTCTCGAACCAGCTTGAACACTCGCCGTTGGTCAGTTTCAGCCATGTGTAGTATTGTCGTCAGTATTGAATATAAGTCAACAGTTATACACGGTGCGTTTGGATCAACGCAGCCCCACATGGGGGCACTTTATCGGGTGTCACTGGGCAACGACGGGCGCCCACACGGCTTTGCGAATGCCTTGGCCTCCTTCAATAAGAATCATCACCCGCTGAGCGATTACTGCCCTTGAAGCTCAAACCTCCGGGAGCCCGTCCGCAGACCTGGCCCACGTCCGCACCCTTTCGGCCGCCGCCACGCTCGCTGGCGCTCGTCTCCCGGAGGGCGAGCGACGGCCAAAAGGGTCCCGCGCCGCAGGCAACTGCAATCCTCGTTTCAATTGGACGCGATCTGCCGTTCGGTCCTACCAGGTCCGAAAAGACTCGTTCCCGAAAGGCCCCTCCTTTGCCCATAACATGTTTCTCATAATTGGGGCGCAAAGGGCGCGCATGGCGTAACCGATCAGAATATGGATGGATGCTTCCCATTGGCCATGCCGCGGAGTTGCCGAGCACGCGTACTGTCCGCGCTTGTTCTACTACATGACGGTCGAAGGCGTCTTCGTGCCCAGCGCCGACACCGAGCAGGGCGCTGGAGTTCATTCCCGCGTTGACCGCCCAAGTGAAACGCCGCCTACGATCGAGGGCAATGGCAAAAAGGGCCGCAAGACTCGGAAATCGATCAAGAAACTTGAAGAGTTAGCGCCCGAGGCCGACCCCGACAGACCCCGCTCCGTGCGGAGCCTCGCGTTGACCAGCGATCGGCTCGGCCTGACCGCCACGCTCGATCTGGCTGAGATTCACGGGACGACGGCCATTCCGGTTGAATATCGCAAGGGTAGGGCCAAACGCTGTGGCGACGTGGCCGAACCGACGGATGAAATGATGGAGCAACCGCGGCTGATTCCTGGACCGGAGCCCTGGCCCACCGACCGCGTCCAAATCGGCCTACAAGTGCTGTTGCTGGAAGAAGCTGGATACACGGTGCCCGAAGCGTATCTCTATTACGCCGCGGAACGATTGAAGCTTCGCGTGGCCGTCGATGACGCCCTAAAGCGAGACGCCTTGGTTGAGTTGGAAGCCGCCAAACGCACCGCTGAAGGTCATCGCCCGCCGCCGCTGGTCAACGACCCGCGCTGCCCACGTTGTTCCCTTCAGCCCATTTGTCTACCCGACGAGATCAATCACCAGTGTGTCACCTCGCTGACCGTTGCAGGTCAGCCGGTGGATGAGAGGCTCACGCCGCGGAAGCTCTGGCCGCCGCGCGATGACGGAATCCACGTTGTCCTTCAACTAGAGGGCATACGCGTAGGCGTGCGCGGCCAATCGGTGCGGATATTGCCTGGCGCACCTCGCCGCTGTCGCGAATCAGTTTTGCGACAAGCTTCGCGAATTCCTCAATTTCTTGTTGCGTCATGTTCAGTTCCTCCAAGCGATGGCGGTTCGCTCAAAAACAGGCGAACCGCCATTGGTGCTGATGCTGACACGAGAGGCATTTCCATTCGCGGTACAATGCGCCTGCAGCTGAGAGGTATTTGCCTTCGTGAACTCAGAGGCCTCATCCATGCCAAACCAACCTCCGATGGGGATCGAGCTGCGCCACGACCTTCGCCCCGGCGACTTGGGCTGCCATTGTCCAACTCCATGGCACCATCTATGCGCGCGAATAGGGCTTCGACGGAACGTTCGAGGCCTACGTGGCCGCGCCTCTAGCGGAATTCCTCAAGAATCGCACCGATCGTAAGCGGGCCCGTGGCAACCTGCTGGGGAGCATCATCAAGTCCAAGCGCTAATCGGTGATAGCGCTCGATCGCGGCGTCGTGATCCGTGCCAAGATAGACTCGGGTTCCGCCACGGGTTACGTAGAATTGGCCGGTAGGTTTGTGGAACGAAATCGGGTCGGTCGATGGTCGGCTTCGTGGCATCGCACTTTCTCCAAAAGTGTAGGGAAAAGTGTAGTGCCACGTCTTTCGACGCCGGTGACGTGAGGATGATGAGTCGTAAACATCGTGCCTGCCTCAACTTACAAACTACCGACGGGTGGGCTCGAACCACCGACCTCCTGATCCACAGTCAGGCGCTCTAACCAACTGAGCTACGTCGGCCTGCAACTTAGGCTAGCCGTAAAACCGCTCCCGGCAACGTCGAATGGCACTGCCGTTCTGGCAGCCGCTGCGTTAATTACCCGTAAGATTATGCATCAGGAGCGTTTGGCGATCAAATCGAAAGAGGCACGCGGCGTGCATCCCGATCGTGCGGGTGGAGACTTAAGCGATGAATCTCGACCGTTTGACGGTGAAGGCCGCCGAGGCGCTGCAAGCCGCTCAGCAGCGGGCGAGCGCGGCCGGTCATAGCGAGCTAGGTCCGCTGCACTTGCTGGGATCGTTGCTCAGCGAGGACGACACCGGTGCGCGCGGAGCGGCCGGGAGCATCGTCGGCGCGATTCTCGAAAAAGTCGGCGTGAGCGCCGCACGCGTGCGCTCCGTCGCGGAGTCCGAGCTGCACCGCAGCCCTAAGGTCAGCGGCGGCTCGTTGGCCATGAGCCGGGCGCTCCATGACGTGCTCGACGCCGCCCAGCGTCACGCCGATCGCATGAAGGACCAGTATGTCTCCTCGGAACACTTGCTGCTCGCCCTGCTGGAAGTGAAAAGCGACGCCCGAGAAGTCCTCACCCTGTGCGGAGCGACGCCCGATGCGATCCTGGCGGCTTTGAAGGACGTTCGCGGCGGCGCCACCGTCTCATCGCAGAACCCGGAAGACACGTATCAGGCACTCGAGCGCTACGGACGCGACCTCGTCGCCATGGCCCGGCACGGCAAGCTCGATCCGGTCATCGGCCGCGACGATGAGATTCGCCGCTGCATGCAAATCCTCGCCCGACGAACGAAGAACAACCCCGTGCTCATCGGCGATCCGGGCGTGGGCAAGACCGCCATCGTCGAAGGACTTGCCCAGCGCATCCTCGCCGGCGACGTGCCCGAAGTGCTCAAGAACAAGCGCGTCATCGCCCTCGACATGGGCGCCTTGATCGCCGGCGCGAGATATCGCGGAGAGTTCGAAGAGCGATTGAAGGCCGTCGTCCGCGAGGTCGCCGAGTCCGAAGGCAAAGTCATCCTCTTCATCGACGAGCTGCACACCGTGGTCGGCGCAGGCAAGGCCGAAGGCGCCATGGATGCCGGGAACCTGCTCAAACCCGCCCTGGCCCGCGGCGAACTTCGTTGCATCGGCGCAACCACGGTGGATGAGTACCGCAAGCACATCGAAAAGGACAAGGCCCTCGAACGGCGCTTTCAGACGTTGTTCGTGGGCGAGCCCACGGTGATGGACACCATAGCCATCCTCCGCGGCCTCAAGCCTAAGTACGACGCTCATCACGGAGTACGGATTCAGGATGCCGCCCTCGTCGCGGCCGCCACGCTCTCTCATCGTTATATCACCGACCGGCATCTGCCCGACAAGGCCATCGACTTGATCGACGAAGCCGCCTCGCGCATCCGCATCGAGAACGACTCTCTGCCCGGCGAGCTCGACGAACTGCGACGGCGAATCATGCAGCTCGAAATCGAGCGCGAAGCCCTTAAGAAGGAAAAGGACGAGGGCAGTCGCAAGCAACTCGAATCGGTGAACCGCGAGCTGTCGGAATTGCAGGAGAGCAACCGGGCGCTCACGGCGCAATGGGAAAACGAGCGCCGTGTCATCGACGAAATCAAGGCCGTCAAGCAGCAGATGGACGCCCAGCACGTGGAACTGGACGAGGCCCAGCGCCGCGGCGATCTGGAGCGCGCCGCGCGCATCCGCTACGGCGACCTGCGCGAACTGGACGAAACCCTGCGTATGCACGAGCGCAAGCTCGCCGAGCTGCACGCCGGCGGACAAGGCCTTCTGCGGGAGGAGGTCACCGCCGAGGAAATCGCCGAAGTCGTCAGCAAATGGACCGGCGTTCCCGTCTCCCGGATGCTGGAAGGCGAAAAGGAAAAACTCCTCAGAATGGAAGATCGCCTGCACGATCGCGTCGTCGGCCAGGACCAGGCGGTCCGTGCTGTCGCCGATGCCGTGCGTCGTTCACGAGCGGGCCTGGGCGATCCGAACCGTCCCATCGGGTCGTTCCTGTTCCTGGGTCCCACCGGCGTCGGCAAGACGGAATTGTGCAAGGCCCTGGCGACCTTTCTGTTCGACGACGAATCGGCGTTCGTCCGCATCGATATGAGCGAATTCATGGAGCAGCACAGCGTTGCCCGACTCATCGGCGCCCCGCCCGGCTATGTGGGCTACGAGGAGGGCGGCCGCCTCACGGAGGCCGTTCACCGCAAGCCCTACAGCGTGATCCTCTTCGATGAGATCGAGAAGGCCCATCAGGATGTCTTCAACGTGCTCCTGCAAGTGCTCGACGACGGCAGGCTCACCGACGGCCACGGGCGCACGGTGGACTTCAAGAACTCCCTTGTGGTGATGACCAGCAACATCGGAAGTAGGTACATCCAAGAGCTCATCGAGTTAGAGCCGCTGGCGCAAGCCCGCGGGCGCAGCTCCGAGCCGCGACCGTCAGGGAGCGGTGGTGACGGAGACGATGTCCTCCTCGATCTTGAAATCGAAATGAAGGTCAAGGAAGAACTCAAGCACCATTTCCGGCCGGAGTTCCTCAATCGCATCGACGAGGTCGTGATCTTCCATCAGCTCAGCCGCGCCCACCTGAAACAAATCGTGGAGATTCAGGTTCGCTACCTGCGCGACCGCCTGGTGGCGCGAGAAATGAAGCTCGCCATCACCGATGCCGCCAAGGACAAGCTTGCCAAGGACGGCTACGACCCCGCCTACGGCGCTCGCCCCCTCAAGCGCCTCATTCAGCAGGATATCGAGAACCCCCTCGCTCGCCGCATCCTCGCCGGCGACTTTGCCCCCGGCGACGAAATCACCGTCGATGCCCGCGGTGAGGGCTTCGTCTTCGACAAAGCCCGGGAACCAGCGCCCGGCAAATAGCCGCCCGCTACAGCTTGCGGATCGATCCGGCGAGGACCAGCGCCTGGCCTTCCTCGAATCCCGCCAGCACGCTCAGGACCACGGGCTTGCCGTACTTGATTTGCAGGTGAGATTGCACCGAACGAACGCTCACCAGGGGGAATCTCATCGGAATCTGCGCGCCCTCGGCGGTCTTCAGCTCTGCGGCCTCCTTCGGCCACGAGACGTTCCGCAATGCGCCGGTGACCTCGATCGACGTCCCGTCCTTGTCGTCACCATTGCCGCCGACGAACACGGAGACGTCCAGTCCTTCATCGACGGCCGTCTTCTCCAGCTCGTACCCGACGGCGTCGGTCGCCACCACGGGCGAAGCACCCGAAACGAACGCGGTCTGGGAGAGAACCGCAACGCGGCTCGGCGTACGGCGGGACACTACGAAAGCATGCCGATACGCAGGCGTCGGGACTTGCGTCTCGCTGCCCACGGCGAGTGCTTGGTCGGCACAGGTGCGAAACAGGAGAAGCTCCACCGCGTATCGCTCGTCGTGAAGATCGCGGAGCCCCTCCAGGAGGCCGTGTACGCGCACGTGATCGTTCTCCTCCGCCTCGATCCCGTAGACGCCCGCGACCAGGCGGGTGCAATCAGCGCTCATCGCCAGGCACACCCGGCTCAGCAAATCGTCGACGTTCTTCCCGGGCTCCGCTTCCCCGCCCTCGTCAGGGACCGGCGGCAGCGCGCTGATTAGATCGCGGAGGTCATAGAGCTTCCAGCTCGCCTGCCCGAAAGCACACGGCGATGCGGCAAGCAAACACGACAATCCGATAGTCCATCGTTGCCCTCGTTGTGGCTTCATGAGACTTCTCCTTCATTGGTTTGGTTCAACCCAATCACTGAGTATCAGCCCGGCTCCTGTAAGCCATAGCCACGGACCCAGGCGCGTAATTCGGGATCTGTCGAAAGCTCCGAGAGTACGGATTTCGCCTCCTCAGCGAGCGACGGCTCGGCGGACAACCGCCGCAGGCGACTGAAGACCGTCGGCCGGATTGCCGCCTCGGCGGCCCACTCGTTGCACACCGCCAACTGCTCCCCGGGGCTGAGCCGGTCCAGGATCTGCTCCGCGGCTTCCGCCGACTGCAAAACCTCGCCCAGAACCCGGTACCCAGCGTGTCTTTCCTCGGGCGGCGCCGTCGCCAGCAAGAAAGCGGCTTCCTCGACGCGGCCGCCGAGCAACGCTTCAGCCAGGCGCGACGGGGAATCCCCATCGCTCTTGCCTCGCGACGGCTGACCGTCATCGCGCCGCTGCGCAACGTCCGTTTTCCACCCGACCGGCAACGACAGCGAGAAGACCACGCGAACAGACGAATGATCCGGGCCCTTGGTCATTGCCGGCGGCGCATCTACCGTGCCGCCCGTCCGGCTCCACACCAGCCAACCCGCGCCGACGAGCAACATCACGCAGGCAGCCGCCAAGGCTCCGCCGAACCGGAGCGCAAGGCTGCGAACCGCCCGAGGCTGCAACATCGCCTTCCGCAGTACGTCGTCTACGCGGCGCACTTCCGCCAAACGCGCACGCAGCACCGCGTCGCACCGAAGATCATCCGTCAACCTGGACGCCCGGGCCGCCTCGAGCTGCTCGTCGTGAAACAGCTCCAGGTCCTCTGTCGTCCAATGCGCATTCGGCTGCGTCATCATCGCTTTCCGATCATCCGGCGGATCCCTCGCCGCGCCAGGTGCAGGTTCGCTCGCACCGTGGCCACGCTGCACTCCAGCACGCCCGCGATCTCGTCATAGCCCAACCCCTCGACAAGGCGCAGGACCGCCACCGCATGTTGTTGCGGTGGAAGCGATTCGACGGCCCAACGCACGCGGTCGTGCACGTCGTCGTCGCTCGCGTCCTCGTCAAGGCGGACGGACGTGGCGGCCGCAGCCGCGAGTCTCGCGATGCGACGGGCCCTGCGGCCCACAGAACGCTGCTCATCGAGCCACAGGCGAAACATCGTCCGCCGCACATAGCCGACGTGTTCGAGGCACGCCGGCTGCCGCGAGAGCACCGTGGCCAGCGTTTGCTGGGTCAGATCGTCGGCGTCGTCGCGCGATCCTGTCAGTGCAAGGGCGGCCTGCCAGAGGCGATTGCGTAGCACGGCCAGAGTCGGACTCGCCTGCCCCTGGCCCGACGTTGCCTGCGGCGTCGGCTGACCCATCGCATCATCATAGACGCCGCCGACCCACGAACATCAAATGCGTTCTCGGTATGGAAGGAGGTGGCGAGCGGTAGCGGTTTACTGAGGGTGGCACGGTCAAATGACGGGGCCTTATCCGTCGTTTGGCTGTGGGCGATCGGTCGCGGGCAGCGAAATCGTAAACGTCGTCGGCCCGGCAGCACCGCTCGTAACCTCGATCGAGCCCCCGTTTTCCTCAATCAGATCACGACAAAGGGCCAGCCCCAGTCCTCCGCAGCGCTGACGGCCATCGCGCTGCGACGGTTTGGAGCTCTGGAAGGGCTCGAACAAGTGGGGAAGCAGTTCGGGCGCGATCGGGTCGCCCGTGTTGCGGACTTCGATGATGACACGGTCGTCGCGCCGCGCGGCGCTCACGCTCAAGCGTCCGTCGTGCTTGCCGACCATCGCTTCGCGGGCGTTCAGCAGAAGATTGAACAACACCTGTTGGAGCTGGAGCGGGTCCACGAATGCCGTCAACTGTTCGTCAACCGCGATGGTGAGCTTGATCCCGTCCTTGGAAAAATCGCGGCACAGGCTCGCCACCGCGTCGTCCACCACCCGCCGAACGTCGGTCATCTCGCGCCGCTGCGCCTTGGCGGCGCTGATTTCCAACATCCGCGCGGTCATGGCAATGAGGATCTGCACGTTTTTCGTCGTTACCTTGAGTGCCTTCTTCATCAGCTCGGTGTCGTTGCTGTCCACGGCATACTCCGCGTAAGCGCGGATCGGGGTGAGCAGATTGTTCACTTCGTGGGCCAGCGTCGCCGCCGCCGTGCCCAGCGTCGCAAGCTGCTGCGCTTGGCGGACCTGCGCTCGCAATACATCGAACTGCGCCGTCAGCTCCGCGAACCGCTCTTCAATTGCAGTGGGGGTTTGCGCGGGCGAAACGATGGGAGACGGCGGCTGTCGGATCATCTCGGCGATCCTTCGGGCATTACTCAGCCGCAACGACTTTCCAAACTCGACCCGTCTGCCCGCTCGGGCCGATCACTTGCGAGGTCAGTACATACACTTCCCCGGCTTCATCCTGTCCAAAGCCCAGCAGGAAGCTTCCCAGGCGGCCGTCGGCGGCACTGCCGATCGAAAGCTCGCGCATCGTCCATTTCCCGTCGCTGCCCTCCTTGGCCGCGAAGATCCTCCCCGCGGGGGCGTCGAACCCGGCGCTGTAGTCACCAAAAAAGTACTGTCCATCCAGCGCGGGGATCGCCTCGCCTCGATAGACATAGCCGCCGATGACCACCACGCCGAACAGCGCCCCACCCTCCATCACGTGTGGATACTCGATGATCGGATCGATCAGCGCATCGCCGTCGGCATCGACGTCGAGGCATGAACGCGGCGGCTCGCCCGGCGACACGTACTCGAAGCAATGCCGCCCTTCTTTGATGTTCCAGCCGAAGTTGCCGCCCCGCGTGATGACATCGACCTCCTCAATGAGGTCTTGTCCCGCGTCACCGACGAACAGCCGTCGCGTGCCGCCCTGATCGAACGATGCTCGCCACGGGTTTCGCAGGCCCAGCGCCCAGATTTCCGGCCGCGCCGCGCCCTCCTCCACGAACGGGTTGTCCGCGGGAACGCCGTACGGGTCCCCGGCGTCCACGTTAATCCGCAGGATTTTGCCCAGCAGCGTCGTCTTATCCTGCCCGTTTCCCAGACCCGGCGTGTGCCCGTCCCCGACGTCATTCCCCCCGCCCCCGTCGCCGACCATGATGTACAGGTATCCATCCGGACCGAACGCAAGCTCCCCTCCGTTGTGGTTGAACTGCGGCTTGTCGATCGTCAATAGAATGCGCTCGCTATCCGCGTCGGCACGATCGGGGTCCTCGGACGAAACGCGGAATTCCGAGATACGGATCTGCGAATCGAAGCCCTCCGGCGCATCCGCGCCCTTGAGGGCGGTGTAGAACACGAAGAACCGACCGTTGGCGGCATAGTCGGGGTGGAACGCCAGGCCCAAAAGCCCGCGCTCGTCGAAATCCGGCATCAGCGTGACTACTCGATCGCGCAGGTCGAGGAAGGGACCCGCTTGGAGGTTGCCGTCGGCGTCGATGATCAGCGCGGTCCCGACCTGGTCGAGGATCACCAGCCGCCCCGAGCCATCGTTGATTGCCGCCAATCCCACGGGGGAGATCAGCCCCTCGACGATCAGTTCCAGCGAGATCGCCTCCACGTCGGGCGGAGGCGTGTCGGGAGGGACATTCTGCGGACACCCCGCCCCGATCGTCAGTGAAAAAAAAGCCGCGAACGTAAACGATGCGACTCGTAGCGCCTGCATCTGGCATCTCCCCATGAGACGGTTGGCCCGAGCGGACCGGTTCGGAGATAATCGGTCCACGCCATAGCAGGCCTTGAAAGATCGAGCCAATGGACGCGGCCCATCAACTCCAAATCGTCCTCGATTTGTTCGAGCGCCTTCAAATTGAAGTCCGCCAGGAGCACCTCGGCGGAGGCGGCGGCAGCCTTTGCTCGCTGCGTAGCCGCCGCGTGCTCTTCGTGGACCTGGACGCCGACGCGGCCACCCGTCTCGACCAGTGCGTCCACGGGCTTGCCGAGCTACCCGAACTTGCCTCCCTTTACGTTCCGCCGGAAATCCGGGAACGCATCGAGCGGGCGCAGGAGTACGGCACGTAACAGGCAGCCGTAGAGTGCCTCCCCCCTTAACAAGGGGGGACTAAGGGGGTTGGCCGACAGACGTGAGCTGCGATTTGCTCTTGCAGCGCGGCGAAGGCCCCGAGCGATATCCAGCCAAGCGCGGGGCGGAAGCAGGCCTGAACAGCAAGGCGGGAGCGCGGACGGGCTACGGAGCCACGAAAACGTGCTCTAGCAGATAGAAGTCGGCCAGGTCCACGTCGCCGTCGGCGTTGAAGTCGAACGCGAGGCAGGTAGCGTCGCCTTTTATGGGCGGCGCGGGGCCGGTAGCGCAGGCTTCCCAATTCGCGAAGTCGGCAAGGTCCACGGCCTGATCGCAGTCGTAATCCCCGATGCCGAACTCGTAGGCCCCGATGTCCACCGTGTCACAGAGCACCCGCGGGTGACCGTCGAGGTCGGTCGGCGTCAGGTACGGCGACGTAGACAGCCCGGCGTTGATGGCCGGTGAACCGGGCAGTAAACGGGCGTCGTCGTCCTCGGTTCCCAGGATGTCATCAAGCCCAGCCACGTCCGCCAGCATGGGATCGAGCCCGAAGTTGCCGTCCCCGCCGAAGGCCCCGCTCCAGCCTTCCACGATGCTGTAGTCGATCTCCAGCTCTTGCGCGTAAATCTGCTGCTCTTCTCGCGTCAGGAAAAGCCCGTTGCCGTTTCCCCAAAGGATGGAGTTGAGAACTTGGACCGAGCCCCCGCCGTTGATGGCGCCGCGGATCTGTGCGCTGGGGTTTACGTCCAGCCCGTTTCCAAACATCGTGCAATTCAGGACGTACAGGCTGCCAGAGCTTCGAGCGATACCCACCCCGCCATTGTTTGCAAACGCGCAGTTGCGAAACAGGGCGCTCCCAAGTCCTCCGGCGGCCGCGCTCAGAGTGCTGCCGATAAAATCGCAACTATCGACGGTACCGGTCCCGGAGACCATCCGAAGGTGTCCGTAGTTACCCACGAAGCGACTGTTCCTGACCGTCCAGCGCCCGTCCCAAAGATGCAGCCCGATGCCGTCGCGGAAGTGGCACGAATCTACGGTTGCGTTGCCGATGATATGGGCCCCCGATTCACCCATGAAGGTGCACTGCCGCACGTTCGCGTTCGGAGATGAAATAGCGAGCAATAGCGCATGGTCAAAAAAACCACAATTAAGGGCGGTGACGGAATCGCCCTCCAGCCACGTGCTGCTTCCCGGACGGTGCTCGTAAAACGATGAGTCCAAAAGAGTCACGCTCGCCGCGCGTTTAACGATGATGCCGTTCGTGAAGTTGGCCCGAAAGGCGGAGTTGCGGATCGTGGCGGCGCCTCCGTCCCACAGGAGCCCTGCACCGGCCGAATACGGATTATCGTCCGCATGAAGGTGATGGAAGTACGACCCGACGACGGTGAAGCCGTCCAGTAGCGTGCCCTCGTCGCAGTTCATGGCGGTCACCACGAAGCGAACGTTGTCGCAGGTCCGCCAACTCCCCAGGTTGCAGCAGGCCTGCCGGGCGATGTTGACGCAAACGTGGTTCCACAGGTTGAGATCGTCGCAACAGAAACTGTACGTGGCGCAAACCAAATCTTGACAAACCGGATCATCGCAGCCGGGCGATGCATGCTCGATGCAACAGTTGCTTACCTCTTCGCAGTTATGAGGCCCGTCGTCGCCGTTCAGGTCGCCGCTGAGGATTGTTTCGTTGGCCAGCCAATTGCGTTCCTCGCGGCACTCCTCCCAGCCGTCGAAGCCACCGTACAAAGGCACGCCGTTGACCAGCCAGAACGTCGCCTTGACGTCACCCGTACCCCGATCGGGTTTGTAGGTTCCGGCGGCGACCCAGATTTCGTCGCCCACCTGGGCCATAGCCAAGGCGTCTTGAAGGTCTACGAAAGCGTCGTTCCAAGAG
>Ga0187893_10012377_pt1 | contig 12115 bp, 12 predicted proteins | sample MA1701074metaG_FD_139574 | JGI IMG/M metagenome (GOLD analysis project Ga0187893, IMG submission 139574) | White microbial mat communities from a basaltic lava cave in the Kipuka Kanohina Cave System on the Island of Hawaii, USA - MA170107-4 metaG ... | reverse complement strand
GGCGTCCCGCATGCTGTCCCCCTGGACCTTGAGCAGGAACGTCTCTCCGCTTCCGGTCCACTCCCGGGGGAGCGGGTAGTGTGCCTCGACGTGCTCCTCGGCAAGGAGTGGCCGGCCGGCGGCCACGCGGCCAAGGAGGGGGCTGAGGACGGCGCGGGGCTCCCGCCGCAGCTCGATCGCCCGCGCCCGCTTGCGCCCGCGGGCGAGCAGGCCCGCCCGCTCGAGCCGCTCGAGATGGTACTGGACCCCCCGGAGGTAGATCTTACAGTGCCGGGCGATCTCGCGGAGCGTTGGGGCAGCCCCGTGCCGCGCCTTATAGTCCGCGATGAAGCGCAGGATCTGGCTCTGCCGCGCCGTCAGTTCCATCAGGCCTTGCCTTGTCTCTCTTCCTCACTTTGCATCTCTTCGTTGAGCGCAGGAATTCACTGAGGGACTCGAACGGTCGTCAGGTGACTGAAATGCGGCCTAGAAGGTTTCCCATTGAGCGCCGCTCTTGGTGGGGCTGAGTCGGTCCCCAGAAGAGGTAGGCATGTTGCCCGTTGAAGCGGTAGCTCATCGTAGGTTCTTCCATTCAGCCTGCGTCCGGTTCTCTTCTTCCAAGTGCCACCCCACTGCTTAAAGAAAAACGGAATGCCGTGATCCCTGCATTGTTTCAGGATTGACTGCACCCATTCGCGCTGCATTGGTCGAGCGCCAGGCCCGGATTCGCCACCCACTATTACCCAATGGATAGCTTTGAGTGGAAGCTCATCGAGCGATCCTATGAGCGGCTCGCAGGATAGGAACCGAACTGACGCAGGTACATGACCAAGGTCTTCGATTCGGAACAGCACGCGAGCATTCTCGACGCTTACACCCATCCAGACGTTTTCGGGCCAGGGGAGCTCCGATGCAAGTTCTCGGAGCCTGCGACTTCTCTTCGTGAGTACTTGGAATATGTGTTGAGGACACTCCACCATGGTTTGAAAAATATCTCTGATAAAGGAAAACGGGACGCTTTCGTGGAAGAGGTCACTCATCGAGTTCACAAACACGAGGCGAGGCGAACGCCAGCGCCGCGGGGCGTCGATCAAGTCGTGGTGCAGCGTGACAGCAAAACCGTTGAGGTAGCGCGCTTGCCCCATCGCCTGGAGTCGGATGGCCATTCTCTCCGCGTAACAGAACTTGCAACCCGCGCTGATCTTCGAACAGCCGGTCACCGGATTCCAAGTCGCGTCAGTCCACTCTATATGGGACGACTGTGCCATGCGCCTTCATCCTTTCACAACAAATCCATTTGTGGGTTGCTGTACCTCTTGGCCTCTTTCCAGAATCGCTTGCCAAGCTCGTGCCGACTGTAGAATCCGAGCCTGTATAAGGGTAGATTTCTCTCGGTTGAGCGAACGAGAAGACTGTCTTGTAGGCCCCCGTAACTGTAACCAAGATGGCTTATCTGCCTAGAGAAGAACTCTGCAACAAACGCGTCGAAGGTCGTTGCGCTCTGTTTCCTCCCCCACTCTTCTCTCCAAGCCGGGGTTCCTACGAAGAGGTCTACGACATCGCTGGAAGGATCGAGGTAGGTCGCCTCATTCCGGCGGGGATCCATGGCTGGAATTAACACCATGAAATCTATGTACCGCTGGGCGAGTGCTCGGATAGTAGTGAAGTGAAGGTCTCGTAATCTGAATGGGTCGGCAAAGCAGAAGGCAAGAACTTTCTTGCCTGACGTGAGAGGCGGCATTTTTTCTAGCACTTGAGAAGTGATGTGGTTCACGTCTCCTGGCACGTATCGAACCTCAGCGCTCGGACGCAGTCTCTCCACGCGCTTCCGAAGGGTTGAGATGCAGTTCAGATCCTGGTCACAGAATACGTACCAATCAAAAGGGTGCGCAACGTGCAAGGCGAGGAGCGGTGTCCCAAGGAGGTATGGGCCGTGCTCGCCAACGCGGACATGGCCAGCCCCTGCGAACAGATCGACGTAGACCCGTTGATCCCACTTATCTTTCATCGAGGTGGCGAACAGGTCGGCGTAGCACCAAAAGAGGCGGTACTTGTCCTCTGCCCAGGATCCAACTTCCGGGGCATACAGCTCGTCATGTGGCGCCGCAAGGTCGACCCTGCTGGGCCGAGCATTCATGTTGTCACCTAGCCAAGTTCTGCGCGTCTAACGATTAGTGTACTGCCCGATACCCGCACTCTACTTCACAAGCCTCCTTAATTAAGTAAGAGCGCGATCTCGAGTGCCTAACTCTACGTATATTATACATTTGAATAATTCGTCAAGTAAAAAATTTGAGCGATCCGGGCAGAATTGCCCGTCATCGCCGAAGTATCTGGGTGACGAGATGGGTGAGCGCCCCCTTTCGCTTCGGCCCCGCCTCCACCGACTTGAGCGCCATCACGGCGCTCACCCGATTCACTCCCTCGATCCGATCCCGCTGGTTGCAATACCAGGCGATCCACCCGAAGGCCCGAACCCCCCAGTACATCGGTTGCTTGACGACGGGGCGTACGCCGAGGACGCCCATCGCCTCCAGGAAGATCAGATCGGCTTCCCGGCGCGGGCGCGCCTGGGTCCAGTAGAGGTAGTCGTGAATAACGGCGGCGTTGCCGTACTTGCCCCACTTCGGAAGGACGACCCACAGGAGCCGCGGCACGGTGGCGAAGTCGGTCAGGAACCCGACCGGCACGTCGATCGTGTCGGAGGAACCCTCTGCTCCAACATCGTAACCGAACGGACGCTGGATGACCCAGGTCTTGCCGTCGGCGAGCGGCGAGACGAGAAGGATGTCGGTGAAACGACTCATCGTGGGTTGCAGGCGGCTCGGGAGAGGGGACCGCGGGCCGCTAGATCCAGCGCCTCACCTTGGACCTGAACGTTCGATAGTCCTCTCCAAATGTCGTGAGCAAAGCCTCTTCTTCACGCGCAATGAAGAGTCGCTGAATCACGTACACGAACGCCGGAATGACCAGAAACGGGCTAAGAGTCCCGAAAAGGACCGCGACACCCGTGAGACCGGCGACCATCCCCAGGTACATCGGGTTCCGCGTCATCCGATAGGGCCCACCGGTGACCAGATGCGTCGCGTGCTCGAACGGCTTGATCGGCGTCCCTGCGCGGCCAAACAGGCGAGCCGCCCAGATGACCATCCAGAAGCCGAAACCGAGAATGAGCACACCCAGATACCTGTGTGGCGGATGGACGAGCGTCGCAATCGGAAGCATGAAGTGCAGCCCGGCCATCGCGACCAGAGCCGCGAGGAAATAGACCGGCGGAATAATGCGACGCTCGAGATGCCGATTGGCGCTCACAAAGCTCGCCGATGGATGTAGCCGTAGGCGAGATTGCTGCGACCGATGCCGCTCGCCTGGTACTCCACCTTCATCGCGTCGAGAAGGCTTGGTCGGATCGGATCGTGCCGGGAATGGCCGGGCAGATTGTAGAGCCGCGCCGCGTTGAGACCGAAGATAGCCCTCTTGACGGGACCATTGGCGGGACCCAACGGCGCAAACCCGTGCCGCTTCTGGAGATCCTCCGGGATCTCGAGGCGGCGCAGCGCCTCGATCTGCCACTGTGGCGAGCCGTACCATACCGAATCGGTCCCCCAGAGGACGTGATCGACTCCCATTCCCTTGATCAGCGTGCCCAGCAGCCCCGCGCACAGGCGCGGGTGCGTCACCGCGCAATTGGCGAACGACGTTCCGATCTCGCCGTACACGTTCCGGACACCGAACCGATTCGGGATCGCGGCCAGATCGCTCACCCATCGGATATACCCTGTGGCCTCGAATTCCGCCGCCTCCCGCTCCGGCCGCTCGAGGAACGGCCGGTGCGCCGCGTGGTAGATGACGAAGGTGATATCCGGCCAGTCCTTGGCGGCCTTGCCGACATCATCGACCGTCGCATACTGCCAGACCCCCTTGAACGACTTCTCGTAGTCGGCCGGCATCAGGCCCTTGTGAACGCAGACGGTCCTGATGCCCGCCCTTCGGATCTTCTCATAGAAGGGGTAGACCAGCTTCTCGTCGTCCAGCCGCCATGGATGCTTCGAGGGGAAAAGCGGGTCACCCACCGTGTATCCTTTCCAGGAATCAGGCCTCAGCCGCCCGATCGCCTCGTCCACCTGGTCCAGCCAGCCCGGCTGTCCGGGCGTGATGACGGCATGGCAGAGCAGCCGCCGCGCGCCGGCCACGCGGTTGATGATCTCGCGGGTCCGCGCCATCTGATCGTTCGAGAGCGGCCACGGGTCCGGGTCATCGAAGGGGGCCCCACTCAGCAGCGCCACCTTGGTGTCGCTGTCGAGGAAGACCTCCTTCAGGAAGTTCTCGAACTTGAACCGGCGATGTTCGACACCCATCTCCTCCAGCATGCCGGGATTCCAGTGTTCAGCGGCGAAGCCGCCGAGGCCGAGCGGCGCGCGGTGCGTGTAGTCGTCCCGCACGAAGTGAACTTGGTCGTCGAAGATATACTGGCCTGCGAGCCCGGCCGCACGCTCGGCCGCAGCCTCGAGGTCGCGCGCCTCGGCGGCTCCCACCTCGAAGAGCCGCCCGTAGACCTGATTCATGGCAAGGAACGCCGTCGCCATTCCGGAGGCGGTCTTCAGAAACTCGCGGCGAGTCAACCCGGTCCCCTTCCGGTAAGTATCGACGAGGTCCGCGATTCGACTCTCGACCCTTCTTTGGCTCTCGGTCTGCGGCAGGGGATTGAACTCGCCGTTGGACACTATCTGGGTGGGGACAGGAGAATGGAACGCCGCGGTCTCGGCCGGCGCCACCCTGCTCAACTCGTTTCGGGACAACCAGTGCGACATCTGCGGCTCCTCACCAATCAAGTTCAGATCAGGATCGCGAGCTCCGGAAATCGAGCTCGAATACGCGCCGACTCCTCCGGATCGTCGGCGAGCAGGCGGAAATCCTCGAACTCGAATCCGGGCGCGACGGAGCATCCCACCAACGTGTACTCGCCCAACGGCCGCGCGGCCTGCCAGCACCCGGCCGGAACGACCTGCACCGGTCGGCACTCGCCCGTCGCAGGCCCGAGCAGACGATGCTGAACGGCGCTCCTATCCGGATTCAGCCAGATGAGTTCCAGCGGGTCGCCCTCATAGTAGTGCCAGATCTCGTCCGACGTGACACGGTGCCAGCGGCCGTACTGCCCGGCCGCCAACAAGTAGTAGATCGTCGTGATTGCCGCACGCCGTAACTGCGACTCGTCTGCTTGTACTACCTGCGAAGAGCGATAGAGCTGGCGGTAGTAGCCCCCTTCGGGATGAGGGGCCAAATCCAGGAGCTGAATCAGGGTCGATGCGCGTGGGTGCATGGCCTCACGGCGCGACGTTCAAGAAAGATTCGGCCAAACCCGACGCACGGCTGCCAGACATCGCTCGAGGTCCCTGGCGAGCTCCGGCGATCCCGCAGAATTGGAGCGCCGCCGAATGACAATGATGGCCTTTCCCACCTCGCCGATCAGCTCTGAAGAGGTGGTCCACGCGGTCTGATGGAGCAGCACGTTCAATCGGTCCGCTGAGTCGGCAAAACCCTCGGTCCTGAGCCGCACGGCAACCTGATCCACGAAGTCATAGAACTCAGCGCTCGACGAGAAGCCCTCTACCGCGCCGGACTTCACTCTGCCCCTCCACTCCTCCTAGAGATCCTCGACACGCAGCGGAGAGCCCTGTCTCCAGGCGCGGGCAAACTCCAGCGCCACCCACTCGGCATCGTCGGTTCTATTCTGGGCCTTCAGGCTTTCCATGAGGCCAAACAGGGACCGGCCGTTTCGCCGGTTTCGCTTCAGGTCCTCGCGAAAGACCCGTTCCGCCCCCTCCGCCTGCCCGCTTCGAAGGAGCGCAGCACCCAGCGATTCCCGGACCGGGTAATACCAGTCTGGCGGTTCGCCGTACGAAAGAGCATCCTCCAGTTCGACGGCCCTTCGCCAATGTTTGAGGGCCGCGTCCGGATCGGCTGCAAGTCTCGCCTCCAGGACGGCCGCAGCGACGCCAAGGACCCTGTCCACGGTGTTGTTTCCAGGCATGCCGCTGGCGGGCACCTCTTTGCGGATCGACTCGAAGGCACGTTGCTCTGCCGCCGCCGCGCCACGCCCTCCTTTGGCCAAAAAGGCGAGCGAGCGACCATAGTGCCAGAAGGCCCTCGACAGCAGCAGCTTCGGACCCGGGGCCGGCGCCTTCAATATCTCCTGCCACCGGTGAAACCGGAGCTGCACCTGCAAAGGAGTCTGCGCGAACGCCTCCATCATCCGGTCCTCTGCGATCTCGGGCGCGACCGCCGCCAGGAGCTTGTCAGCGGCCCGTTTCGCCTCGCCATAGTTTCCCTGGGCGGCGCGAACATATGATAGGAACTGGAGGCTGTGGGTGTAATACGCGGCGTGGTACGTACCCTTGCGGTTCGTGCGCTTGACGTATCGCTCGTCGGCCTTGATTGCCAGCTCATTGGCCTTGGCGGCTTGGTCGAGATCGCCCGTGCGGGTATAGATGTGGGCCGACATGTGAACGAGATGTCCCGCCCAGGGGACGAGCCGGAGCAGCCGATCCGCGCTTGGCAGGGCGCGCTCCGGGTACGGCGAGGCCTCCACGGCGTGTATGTAGTAGTGGTTCGCCCCGATGTGGTCCGGATCCCGCCTCAGCACCTCCTCCAAGACGGCAACGATCTCCTCCGTGCCCTCGGCCGGTGTACCATCCGAGCCCCACAGCTTCCACGGGCGGAGATTCATGAGGCTCTCCGCATAGAGCGTGGCGGCATCCAGGTCATCCGGATACTTCCTCATGAGCTGTCCCATCGCACTCTTGTAATCGTGCAGGAGCTTCTTCGGGTCGGATGCGGGATCATTCGAATATCGTGCAGCCAGCGCCCTCACGTAGGCTCGTTCGCGCTCCGGCGCGGCTGCACTCAATGCCAGCGCCCGTTGAACGGCGTCGTAGGCGACCTTATGTTGAGCCGGATCGATCGATTCGGCATTATAGTTCGGCCCTACCACCAGGGCGAGGCCCCAGTGCGGCATGACTGCCTCGGGGTCCAGCTCCGCGGCACGCTCGAAGGAGAGGGCGGCCTCGGGGTGGTTGAAGCCGTAGAGCAACGTCATCCCCTGGTCGAAGAACCTCTGGGCCTCCACGTTCTTCGTGGCGATGGGACGGTGGTGGCGCCCCGTTGCCGAAAACAGTGGTGCAACCTTTCGGCCGGACGGCCCACGTGGGTCCGCAACGGTCGCCGACCCGAGGCCCAGCAGCGCGGCGACGACCACGACCTGGATGGATCGCAAACGCACAGGTATCTCCTTCTCTTCTATCACACGACCAAGGATACGGCGTTTTCCACCTTCACGCATGTCTCTGCTCGCGGCGAGCACCCTCGAATAGGCGCCCGCCACGGCTATCTGATCCTGAAATCGACGCGGCTGTCCCGGACCCTGTCGAGCTTCTCCGGCGAGAGGGTCTTTGGCTCGACGATGAATACTCGCTCCGGCTCGACCTTGCCCGATACCACGACGAGGTCTTTGACCCTCGCGGCCCGCTGAGAGGCGAGCCCCCTCAACTGGTCGTCCCCGACCTCCAGGTGCGTCAGCATCAGCTTTTCCATCTCCGGAGCCGGCAAGGACTTGGTAAAACCAAGAAAGTTTCTCGGCTTCGGAAATTTCTCGGCCTTGTACGCCATCGTCAGGTATTTCTCGTATTCCGCCGGGTCGATCGTCAGCTCATCGACCGGGGCGGCCGCAGATCCCTGCCTCACGCGCTCGTTGAACTTCTGCGCCTTCAACTTCCTGGTGAACAGGTATTGCCTCAATCCCTCCCTGTCCTTCTCGGCATCGACGTGCCCCTCGATCTCGAGCTTGAGCGAGGGCCTCTCATGGAGTGCCTTGACCAGCGTCTCGAGCGTCTTCGCATTCGCCTGCGTGATCATGGCGCTGCCGTACTCGAACTCGAGGTGGCTGAGGTCTTCCCCGCCTCCCAGCACGGCCCCAAGAAGCGCAAACGGTGCGGTCGCGGCCTTCGTGAGGAGGTTGACGAGGATCTGAATGATCACCTTCCAGACGCTGAATTGAGGATCATCCAGGCTTCCGCTCACGGGGAGGTCAAGCCGGATCTCCCCCTTCCGGTCCTTCAGCAGGGCGACGGCGAGCCTGACCGGGAGATTCGTCGCCGTGGGGCTCTCGACCCGTTCTCCGAACTCGAGCTGGTCGAGAAAGACATTGTTCTGAGAGTCGAGCTTCCGCTTGACGATCAGATAGGTCAGATCGAAGGACAGCTTGCCCTTCTGTATGGTGTACCCGAGATATTTTCCGGAATAGGGCGTCACGCCGCTGAGATCCATGTCCTTGAACGTCGCTTTCACGTTCACATACAGGTCCTCGCGGAGCGGATTGACCTTGCCCTTGATCTCGAGGGGCGCGTAGCGATCGAGCTTCCCGATCAGGTCAACGTCTCCCAACGTGTTCGCCTGCGATGAGAGTCCGGATATCCTCCCGCCGACCTCCACCAGGTTCACCGAATAGTTCGGCTTGACATGGTTGTCCGTGAAGTTTATCCGTCCCCCCTGAAGCGTGACCCGCTCGATCCGTATGTCCGTGCCCGGCTTGGACGCAGCTCCAGCACGGGTCGGCTTTTTGGGCGCCTCCGCGGTCGGCGCAGGTCCTCCCGGTCCAGCGTTGACGTCGAAGACCTGCCGAAGATTCACCGACCCGTCGGAGGAGATGATCACACGGGCGTAGAAATCGGTGAGGGCCGCCGTTTTGACGCGGCAGTACGTCGGATTGTAACCGACGTCGAGACCACCCAGCTTGAGCGATTCCCAGGTCATGAACTCCTGCGCCTGAGCCTTGTCGACCGACGAGAACTTGGACAACAAGGTATCCCCTGCGTAGGCCATCCGCAGGCCCGATCCTTCCTGGGTGCTTACCGAGAGGCTCCCCGACGTCGTCAGGCTGCCGCTCGTTACATCGACGTTGACGTAGTCTGCGAGATACGGCTGAAACGGCCGAATGGCGATTCTCTTCGCCTCCACCGCGAGTTGCGCAGAAACCGGATTCAGACCGACGGAACCCTTTGCCGCAAGCCTCCCGGCCTCATTGAGCAGGAGCGACAACGAGGCGGTGCCTTGAGACCCCTCGTCCATCGACAGGTTTTCGGCTGTCAGGCGGATGTCGCGGGCCCTGAGGATCGGCGCCCGCGAAGACCCCGGCTCGTCCTGATCGTCCGGATCCGAAGACGCCGGTCTGGAGAGATCGGAGAACACGAGGCTTCCCTGTGTGACGTCGATCGCATCGATCCGAATGGTTCGACCGGGTGCGCCGGGCGGCGCGTTGGGCGCCCCCGCGGACTCCCGTGTCGCGGGCAACAACGAGTGGATGCTCAGGGCCCCGTCGCGACCGCGCCGGACGTGCACCTGCGGCGACTGCATCGACACCCGCGCCAGATGGACGTTCCCGACGAGAGGCTCCAGCCCGGCCAGCGAGACGTCGAGACGAGGGAGTGTCAGCAGCGGACTGTCGTGCGGATCATCGACCAAGACCTGCTCGAGGGACAGACCTCCCTTCAGGACGAGCGAGGGTTTGTTGTCCTTGTCCTGGACGAACGAGACCTGGCCTTTGACGTCGAGGAGCGCGGAACGGACCTTCACGCCGAGTTCCACCGGCAGATAGGCCAGGTAATAGGGGAGATTCAGCTTCTCGATGTTGATATCGAGGCTCGTCTCACGGGAGGCGGCAAAGGGCTTCGTCTTGCCTTCAAGGGCATAGCGACTGCCGTTGATCGTCGCCGAGAATCTCGGTTGGACGTAGGTCTCCACCTCGTACGGGACGTTCGAGACAAAGGGAATAGAGATGTTCGCGGCCTTGACCGTGTGTCGTGTCTGCTTCGGCCCGTCCCAGAAATCGACGCTGCCGTTCACGATCTGTATATTGTTCACGGAGAACAGCGGCGGCCCTGCCGGCGTGCCGCGTTTCGGGGTGTCCGTGGCGAGCAGGTCGGAGAAGTTATAGGAATAGTCCTGATGACGGGCGATCCGGATGGAGGGATCGGACAGCCTCACTTCCTTGAGAATGAGGGCGCGTTTCAACGCGGACGAGCTTTCCAGGTTCAAGACGATCTCACCCAGCGAGACGAACGGCTCCGGCGTCCCGCGGTCCTTGACCAGGAGGCCCGTGATCGTCACGGACAGCGTGAACGGATTGATCCTGACCTGCTGGATCGACACGTCGCGGCGGAGGGCGGCCGAGAGCCTTTTCGTCAGGACCGACTTGACGAGGGGAGGCAGGGCGAAGAACGCGAGGAGAATGAGGGTCGCGAGGACTGCGGCCGACCAGATGAGCGGCTTTTTCGGGATCCTAGTCCGCCACCCGGACGGCGCTGACGAAGTAATTGGTGTCACCAAAGCAGTTGGTCGGAATGCCGCGGTGCTCGCGATAGTGCAGCACGACACGCTTCCCGAGTGCCGCGTTCAACTGGCTCACGACGGCCTCGTCCCGCGCGCTGAAGCTCCAGATGATCGGGGCGACGCCCGGGACGATCGAGATCGCCAGCTCGCCCTCGTAGGTCTTGCAGACCCAACCCTTCCGAGAGACCTTTTGGAGGATACCGGCGCGCTCGCCCTCCGAATAGCTCCATGAGAGGACGAACCACGTGTAGACGGAAAACACCGCCACGGAGGCCAGCAGGATCCCCGCCAGGCCCACCTTGGCGCCGGATCTCATGGGTCGGCTTCTTCGGGACTCTTGATCCGACGGTCGCGACGCAGGAGTCTAGCCCTTCGGCTCCTTCGCGCTCTTCCGTTTGACGTCCTGTCCGTGAGCGCGCTTGTAAGTCTGGATGTCCTTGAACCGGCCGCTCGCGTCGCGGACCGCGTACAGCTTCGTTCCCGACTTGCTACGATGGGTCGTTCTCTTGCCCTTGGCCGCCATGCTCTCCTCCTCTCAGTCGCCGCGGATCGGAGACCTCACACTTGCTCACGTCGTCCCTCTCGGATGTTAGCATGTTATCGTCGTTTGTCAACCAGGCTCGACTGTCGTGGATGCGCTCCTGCCTGCCCTAGAGCCCGAGGCGCGGCCGGTCCCCCTGCCACGGGTATTCGAGGAGAACCGCGCCCACCATCGTCCGGAGTATGTCGCACGCGCCGCCGATATTCGAGGCCTCGAGCGACGCGACCAATTGCGGTTGGAGCGCATGCAAATCTGTTCTCCATACTCGTTCAGGCGTGTAGAAGGTGTAGCCAAGGGTTTTCATGAGCTCTGTTCTCGGCGCATGCAGATAGACCCCTCCCAATACGGACCGTATGGGAGTCCCGGGGACCATGGAGTAGAAATAGTAACGAAGCGCAGAGTTCAAGCCTTTGTCACGAAACTCTCTTCGCGTCGCTCCCCTTCCAAGCAAGAGCGTGGGGAACGCAGACCCGTCCAGGGGCACGCTGCACTCCATTCTTTCTTCTGCTTCTTTCCTGTCTTTCACGATTCCGCCGCGCATGGTCGAGATCGCCCTGCCCTGCTCATCCCACGTCGCCAGGACCACCTCACGATCGTCCCTCTCGTCCCAATGGAGTGTCATCGGCTCCACGACTTCGAACTCTTCGGCCTGCTTGAACTCTGACAGTCGAAGGGCATGGATCTCCGTTGCGTCATCTCCTGTTGCCCTCCTGATGCATTTCGTGAACTCGCCGGTCATCGAATGCGTTCCCTGTCAATTCCTCCGCGCTCGCAGAAGCAGCCTGATGGGCCTCATTCTGCCACCCGTTGCGCGCCGCCCCATCAACTGCACGGCTTTGGCTGAGCGTTTCTTCTGCGACAACATTACTCAAGATTATAATGCGCGCGTGTGGGCAGGCAAGAATCAGCCCGTTGCGCGGGCAGGCTACTCACCGCGGGGCGGATCGGGGAGGACCCAGGAAGAGGCGACGGAGGGTGTCATCAGGTCATCTGGTCGAGGCTACGGTCTGATCTCAAGATGGGGATGGCGGTGCCAGAAATATCCAGCCATTGCAGCCGCCGCCAGCAGGTTGCCGAAGAGGATCGCCTGCCAGCTCAGCGCACTGAGAATCCGCTCCTCGAACAGCGTGGCGACCAGAACGAATCCGAACTCAAACACCACAAAGAGCAGCAGGATGCCGAACCCGAGGTTCGCGTTCCGCTCTGCGAATC
>Ga0187893_10012376_pt1 | contig 12115 bp, 8 predicted proteins | sample MA1701074metaG_FD_139574 | JGI IMG/M metagenome (GOLD analysis project Ga0187893, IMG submission 139574) | White microbial mat communities from a basaltic lava cave in the Kipuka Kanohina Cave System on the Island of Hawaii, USA - MA170107-4 metaG ... | reverse complement strand
GCAAAATCACCAACTAAAATTATCAAAACACAAACCAATCATTTTGTGCTTTCAATTGTAGCGTATGTAAAATTAGAATGGCTCAAACAAAGAACAGGCAATAATCACTTTGCTTTGAAGGCTGAGATTTACCTGGCAGCACAACAAGCTGCCTTATAACCAACTAAAAAAATTATCCACACCTATTGCCGCATAAAACACTTTTAGTGATTTTTTTTGCGTAAGGTGAGTAATAAATTTGTCTAACATCACACTATGCGTATTAAAACAACAAGCCTGAGTGTATTTTTTCAGCGATGATTGATTATCAGTCTCGGTGTACTTAAACATCAGAAAGTTGAAGTGATACAACAGGCGATGCCATTTTGTTACAGGCACCGGCAACCGCAGTATTTAATCACTGGTATCAATTCCTTCTGTTTCAAAATCGCCGCCGTTACTTCTTTTCCTGAATAAGTCAAAGTTTGAATTACCAAACTTATAGGTAAATGTTATGCGAAAAGTTCTTACGCTCCACCTGCGATAGGAATCCTGGTAAAAATTTTCAGTATCGTAAATAGTGCCAAACCTGCGTGTATTTAAGATGTCGTTAATACTAAAGGAAACTGATGCGGCCTTACCTTTTAGGAATTCTTTCCGCATGGCAAAGTCTGCTACAAACTGTTGTTTGGTTCTGCCCTGTGGTATTACACGCGGCCCCTGGTAATTAGCCACCAGCTGAAAACCCATATTATTAAAGAGTTTATTTTTTTCTGTTATCAACTTATAATTTGCAATAAGTTTTGTACCGAAACTGAAGCCTTTGTTGTTTAAGTCAAGTTTGTTTACACTTGCTTTGGTTGTACGGTACTGCATATCTGCATTACAGGTAAGATCAAATCCTTTCCCAAGTTTTTTTTGCAAAGTAAATTCTGCACCCATCCTGTTTGTGTGGCCTGCATTAATGTAAGTGTTCAATATTGCATCGGGTGAAATTGCTGCATTGTTTAATTGTGTATATAGCGCAGGCGTAATAGTATCACTGTATTGTGTTACATCGCCAACATTGTTTTTGAAATACAAAACAGCCATGAATGTGCCGGCATTTTTATTAAAGCGGTTGAAATAATTTAATTCAAACGAATTGGTGTACTCTGGTTTTAATGCAGGGTTACCCTGGCGTATATTTAAGGGATCGTTTATGTCAACAAAAGGGTTTATCTCCCAGAACCGGGGCTTTCTTATTCTTTTAGAAAAGTTGAACTGGATGTCTTCATTTTCGCTCAAAGGTTTTGTGAGAAAAAAACTGGGAAATAATGCATATCCCAGGTTGCTAAAGCCATCCGGGAACCGGTACCCAAAGTGAAAATTACTGTCAACAAGCGTACCATCCAATTTTGAAAATTCTACACGCAGTCCAAGCTGGTAAGTAAGCGATTTCCACTTATTGGCATAATTAAAATAGCCGGCGTTTACAGCTTCGGTGTATTCATAATTATTACTCAGTGGCAACTTGGTTTCATCATTGGATTCATCAATTGCGAAGGTTTCAAACTCAGTTGAGGTCTTGCCGTAAAAACTGCGAATACCAAACTCTATTCTTTTATGCTCACTTATTTTATTGGTATGATCTGCCTGTGCGGTAAACTGGTAGTCGTTACCCGAGCCATCATTTCGTACACTGCCTGCAGGAATGTAAACACCTTCTTCGAGTGTATAAAAATTATTCAGAATGGAAGACTCACTGCTCCTCCTGCCTTTATTGTAGGTAATATCAGCAGTGAATTTTTTATCGGGACGATCAAATTTTCTCTCAAAACTTAGTCGTGTACTGCTCCTGTTGAAAGCGCCAATACCATCAGATGTGCGTAACCCTGTATAATTTAAAAAAGCTGATGAATCAAAATATTGCTGATTTTGAATTTCATTGTTGGTAAAATTGCCTTTATTGAAACTTTGTGTTACAGACAGCGTAGTATTAGGATTAATAAAATAATCCATGCCAAACCTGGCAGTATTAAATTTCCTGGTTCGCTCATTGGTTGATGACTGATAGAAATAATCAGTTATTAATCCATTACTTTTATTTTGGCGATTGGTTTCTTCAAGGGTTTGCCCGCCGGATTTGTTGTAATTGCCGCTTACAAAGAAGTTGAACTTTTCTGTTCTTAAATTCAAGTTCAGGGTACCGTTGAGCAGGCCCGGGGTACCAGTTCCGGGAGAAATAATTCCGTTTATGCCCCTTCTTTTATTTTTTTTCATGATAATATCAATAATACCACCTGCGCTGGACGCATCGTATTTTGCCGATGGATTTGTAACCAGTTCAACTCTTTCAATGTCATTTGCGGGTATCTGGTCGAGTGTGAGTATGGTAGGCCTTCCATCAACCAATATTTGCGGACTGCTATTACGCATTTGTACATTACCCTCTGCATCTACAGAAAGCGATGGGATATTTTTCATTACATCCACAGCAGTGCCACCCTGTGCGGTAATGTTCTTTTCTACATTAAATATTTTCCGGTCAATACCAAACTGCATAGCGGGTGCGGCGGTGGAAGTAACAATAACATTTGCCAGCACCTTTTGACTTTGCTTCAGTTTGATAGTGCCTATATCTTTGATTTCCTGATTACCATTTGGGCGAACCAATTGCGGTATGAATATTTCTTTCGATTTGGCATCGTACCCTATTGAAGAAACAATGATGGTATACTTTTCGGAGAGCGGTATATTCCCGATAAGAAATTTTCCATTAGCGGTTGTAACAGCCATTTTCTTCACAATATCATTCCCTTTAAGAGCTTTATTTGAAGCAGCCCAGCTTAATTCGATGGTAGCATCCCTGATACCCATTGAAGTTAAACTATCTGCAATCATACCTGTTATAGCTATGTGCCCTGCATTAAAATAATTTTTATTTGATTCGGTCTGCGCCAGCAGGCACAGGCTGAGAAAAATGAATGATGTGGTTATTAAATATTTTTTCATCATTAATTTTTTATAGTCAGCCGGATAAAATTATAAACTTCTTCTTTCAAGGCAATCATCAATTTCAGCTTGCTAAACAAGAAAGCATTCAACTCATGCAAGATGAATACATCAATGCGCAAAACAAATCCCCGTGTAAATAAATTAGTTTACACTAATTTGTTTTTCAAGTTCTTTTAATTCAATTTCTTTTGATTGAGGTATGCTTTCAGGTTTTATGACGAGCACAGGAATATTCGCCTGGTGTATGATCTGCTGTGCATATGGCGTTAAGTAAAAGCTGTTGACCGCTATATTGTGTTCGGCAGAAATGATCAACAGATCGTGTGCTTTTTTGGTGTCTTGTTCTATAGCCAATATTTTTTCGGCAAATTTATCATCTCTGAAATAGTATGATATGGTAGTACTGATATTGTCTTCCCCGAATTTTATTTTCAGCAGGTCAACCAGTTTTGAAATAATATGCAATTCAGTTATATAATCAGGGTTGCGTAAATTCATAATATGCAGTGTGGCGCCGTTTTTACTGATAATTTCTTTTACTGTTGTATATTTTTCCAGCATAGTAATTGAAGGGCGTACAGGAAAAAGAATATTTTTAAATTGCATCCATGTTTTACCAGCCGGAACCACCAACACAGGACAAAGGGCTTTTTTAGCAACATCATAAGTACATGAGCCTGCATAAAGTTCTCTCCTGCCGGCAGTGCCGTTTTTACCCATTACAACAATATCTATAGACTCGTCTGCAATATCCTGTAATATGCAACTTGTTACGGACCCTGAAAAAAATGAGAAACTACAATCGATATTACCGTCATCTTTTACACATTTAGACAGCGTGCCAAGTGTTTTTACCGCATCATGCATATTATCAGAATGCAGGTAAGGATAAAATTTATTATCGTTGTCATTAACAAAAAGCAATTTTATTGAAGCGTTGTGCCTTTTTGCAATAGCGGTGGCTGTCTCCAAAGCATTCATTGAATTATCACTAAAATCTATTGGCGCGAGTATTTTCTTTATGTGTAAATTTTGCATGATATTTATTATTAACTTATTAATCATGCAATATTGATTGATGTCAATTAGCAGGTAATTAATCTGAGATTAGAAACCCATTAGAATGGATAAATGGTAAGGAAATTTTTTGGAAACCGGCACTTGTATATTTATGAAGCTGCGGTTGCGTCGCACTCTTGTACTGGTGAATGGCGAATCGCCGATGATGAATAAATATGCCCGAAAATTTATTAACCATTCACCATTGCCCATTCACGTTTCGAACGCACAAGTGAGTGACACAACAGGTGTTGAAGACAGCATTGCAGTTGGAAAAAAATCAGATCATTTTGTGCCTGCAACGGGAAGATAAACGTTAAAGTTCGTTCCCTTATTAATAACAGAATCTACTTTTATATGACCACGGTGCAGTTTTATAATACGGCTGGTTAAAGAAAGCCCTAAACCGAAACCGCTTTCCGTTTTATGCCCGCCCGCACGGAAAAAAGGTTGAAAAATATTTTGCAATTCATCCGGTGCAATGCCCTTTCCCTCGTCGCTGATTTGAACAATGATTTGATTTTGCAAAACAGACAAGCTAATTCTGGCTGTATGATTGGATGAATATTTACACGCATTTAAAACGATATTTCTGATTGCGCTAAACAAGAGGTCTTCGTTGCCAAACACCAGTAATTTTTCTTCCTGTTCGGGAAGATTATCGAAGCTGATTTTTACCGTATAATCATTATTTAGTTTAACCATATCCCTCGGCATACGCAGCAAAATCTCATCTATACGAACGAGGTTTATCTCAAGGCCGCCAGATGTACCCGATGCTTTTGCAAATTCGAGCAGGGTTTGGGTAAGCTTGCTCAAATGGCGCACATCCTGTAGTACAGATTGCATTACATTTTTATAATCCGGGGCATTTCGCTCCCGTTGAAGCGATACTTCCAACTGGCTGGAAATTGAAGTAAGTGGTGTAGATAATTCATGCGAAGCATTGGCGATAAACCTGCGCTGCGTGTCAAAACTTTCTTCCAGCCTGTCGAGTAATTTATTTAGTGTATTGGTTAAATAAGCCCATTCGTCTTTATTGTTCCGGGATAATATTCTGCGTGTAAGGTTTTGTGCGGAAATGTCATTCAGTTCATCTGCAATTTTGCGAACCGGGCGAAGCAGGCCGGATGTAAAAAAATAACCCCCTGCCAGTGCGATCATAATACCGCCGAAAAAACAGGCCCACAAAATATATTGCAATTGTTGCAGGTTCTTTTTGCCCTCTGCATCGTACGCAGCGATAATAATTATGACATGATTATTTTTATCAGTAAAATAATATCCTGCTGCGTCCTTATTGTTTGCGCTAAAATAAACATACCGGTCTTGCTTTGCCTTTTCAAGTATTTTTTTATCCACGGATATGGTATCTCCGGGCTTTTCAGTGTATGCATAAATCCTGTTGTCAAAAAAATCATAAGCCTGAACGGTTTTATTTGTCATGGCAAGTGCCGTAGAGGCATCGATCTTTTGTATCAGTTCCTGATTAAATGTTTCGGACTGGGCGAGTAAACGTGCGGTAGTAACTGCCCGATTAATGAGGCGGGTATTAAAGTTTTTTTGCCGGTTAATAAAAGAGAAATAGTATACAGCACTGCAAAAAAGTGTAAGAATTACAAATACTATTAATGTAAAAAATAAGGTGATTTTGATTCTTACCGGCATCAGCTTTTTATTTCTTTAAGTATATACCCCATGCCTACCTGCGTTTGTATCAGTTTATCTTCAAATGGTTTGTCTATTTTATTGCGCAGGTAATTGATATAAACATCTATTACATTGGTATTAGTATCGAAAGATATATCCCATACATTGACAGAAATATCAGCCCTTGATACCACGCGGTTTTTATTCCTCAGCAAATATTCCAGCAGCTGCAGTTCCTTTGCGGTAAGGCTTATCTTTTTTTCATTCCTGATTACTTCCATGCTGTCAAGGTTCATTACCAGATCTCCGGCCCTCAAAATATTCCCTGCGGGCAATTGCTGGTTCATGGTACGCTTTAATAGCACACGTATTTTTAAAAGCAGCTCCTTAAATTCAAATGGCTTAGCCATATAATCATCGGCTCCTGCATCATAGCCTTCTACTTTATCGTCTAACGTGCTCATTGAAGTAAGCATGATAACAGGAACAGATGCATTTTGTCTGCGGATATGTTTACACAAATCATAACCGTTTATACCCGGGAGGTTGATATCTAATATAACAAGATTAAAATCATGTGCATCGAATATTTTTTTACCGATCTTTCCATCATAAGCAATTTCTACATAATAGCCATGTTCGGATAAACCGAATTTTAACGTATCGGCAATTTTTTGCTCGTCTTCAACGATAAGTATTTTTCGTTCTTCCATATTACAATTTCAGTATAGGATAAATTCAAAATTAACCATTCCTAAACTTCCAAATTAACATTGATTCTAATGGAATTCTAATCCGCATCTAAGAAACAACTAATACCGAACCTGTAATTTGGTGCGCATTAAAATCACATCATTTTAAACCATGCATACATGAATCCCTCTTTCTCGAACATATTAATACCGGTTGACTTTTCTATTAATACAGAAATAGCTGTTCAGAAAGCTCTGTGGTTTGCAGGACAAGGCAATACAACGATACACCTTTTGCATGTTATTAATACAACTCCGCATGTGGGTGGCTTTTATGTTCATGGCTTTAGTATGTCGCTTCCATTAACAACATCGTCGCTCAAAACTTTGAGCGAAACCAGGATGGAAGAAATAAAGTGCAGGATTTTGGATTCCGCTTCAAATACTGCAGTAACAATCCGTGTAGTTAAAAATGAACCCATCCAGGATACAATCATTCATTTTGCCAGTAAGCTGCAAACAGATTTAATAATAATCGGAAAAAATAAAAACCATAACTGGTTCCCTTTTCTTAAAACTATTAATGCCAATGCAGTGAGCACGCAAACAAAATCCGCTGTACTTACGGTAAAGCCCGGCGGTATTTCAAACAAGATAAAATCCGTAGTAATTCCAATTGGCATTACTAAACCGGAAAGAAAAATTGAATTATTGAGTGCAGTAACAGGTAGTAACAGGCCGAGGATCCATTTAGTTATCTTTTTTAAAAAGGATGATCCCGATAAATGTCACAGTGTATTTCTTGAAACCTATCGCACTTTATCAGAATACCTGCATTACCCGGTGGAATATGAAATACTAACAGGCAGTAACACAGCAAAAATAATTTATGATTATGCAAGGTCCGTAAGAGCAGATATGCTTATTCTTAACCCCGATGAAGAATCTGAAATCAATTCAATTTCCGGGATGCAAACAAATGATCTGATCAAACCAAATTCAAGATTGAATGTATTAACCGCATAAGCAATTCGTAATTAATCTATCAAATATAAAAGGAGCATTTATGAAAAGGATTTTCATTATTATTATCAGTTTAATTTTTTCCACGACAGTTTTTTCTCAGATCATAGAGGAAGCAGAGAAACTTATTTACCATGAACGTTACAATTCTGCAGAAAATATGTTACATACTATTTTGAAGGCCGATGCTGAAAATGAAGAAGCATGGTATCTCCTGACCAAAACATATCTTGAACAGGATAAAGCAAAACAAATAAAAGACAGTCTTCAAAAAACCCCGCAAGCAATATTAAATACGCCTTTGATGAAGGCTGCCTACGGGCGTATTTTGATGAAGGAAAATGACACGGCAAACGCACAGCAGAATTTTGAAACTGTTTTAAAACAAACAAGATATAAGAACCCTTTGGTGCTGATGGAAATTGCCAAAGCCTATATAGACACAAAAAGCGCTGATGCAAATTATGCAATAGAATTATTAAACAAAGCCGTCAAAAGAGATAAGAAGAACCCGGAAATTTATGCGCTGATTGGGGATGCCTACAGCAGGCTATCCAACGGTTCAGATGCATACAGTGCTTACCAGAAAGCTTTACAGGTTGATGCCGATTACGCAAGGGCATCTTACAGGTTGGGTAAAATATTTACTTCACAAAACAACCCTGTCTATATGAAATATTTTAATGATGCTTTAGCAGCCGACTCATTATACGCACCCGCTCTTTACGAAATATATTATCATTATTATTTCCGGGATATAACACAGGCTATGACATACCTGCAGAAATATATTGCTTCATCTGATTATAATATAGAAAATGAATACAGGCTTACAGATATGTTATTCCTGCAAAAGGATTATGAAGCAGTCATACATAATGGCAGGCAGCTTGTTAAAAAAGAAGGCGGGGATGTCGCTCCAAGGATATACAAGCTTATAGCCAACAGTTATAAAAACCTGAACAATACTGATAATGCGCTCATATTTATGCAAAAATATTTCAGCGATAATACCGATACAGCTTACCTGGCTTCTGATTATGAAACAATGGGTGATATCTATGCGGGGTTAGATAACAATACAGATTCAGCAGCGCATTATTATGATATGGCTGCTGCACAGAACAGCAAAGACGCAGAAAAATTCAGGTTGTACAACACAATCGCAAAATTATACGCCAATGCAAAAAATTATAAAAAGCAGGCATTATGGCTGCAAAAATATTATGATGGCAATACAGGCGCTACAAATGTTGATTTATTCAACTGGGGGCTTGCCCATTATTATGCGGCCGAATACAACCTTGCTGATTCTGTTTTTGCATTGTACACGGAAAAATATCCAGATCAGCAATACGGCCATTACTGGCGGGCCAAGGCAAATGTGGCTATTGATACCGCCATGGAAATGGGATTGGCCATACCCCATTATCTTAAAGTAATTGAAATTGCTGAAAAGGACAGCAGCGATAACGTAAACAGAAAAAGGCTTATTGAAAGTTATGGCTACCTGGCAAGTTATAAAGCCAATCATGAAAAAGACTATACCGGCTCTATGGAATATTTTGAAAAAATATTGGGCCTGCAGCCTGATAACGAAGATGCAAAAAAATATGTTACAATTCTGCAGAAGTTCATGTCAAAGAACAGCAATTAAACAAAATAAAAAGCAGTGTGGCTTCATTATTCCACGCTGCATTATTATACCCGGATAAAAGATACTCATAGACACCTCTATATTATTAACCAACCTTTGCCTGGTTCATTTGTTGATCTGTTGCAAATAAAAAATGAATTATTTGTTTACGCGACCATTAGTTAAACGTAATCGACGTTGTTATTTTAATAATAAACCATGAATGATTTTTGGAATAATTTATATCTCAATAATTCTCTGAAAACATGGGTAATTGCATTGGGGATTGTCAGTGCCGGGTTTTTAGTTATAAGGGTTTTTAAGAAGGCCTTATTAAAAAAAATAAAACAGTGGTCGAAAAATACAGAAACATCGTTTGATGATTTCATAGTACACGCTTTTGAAAAATATGTTATCCCGTTTCTTTATTGCCTGGTCGTATATTCAGGCTTATCCTACCTTACATTGCCTCAAATAGCCGGGAAGCCGGTTCAGATAGCCGTAATGATTGTTTGTACTTTTTTTAGTTTACAAATCATCACTTCGGCATTAAAGTACTTTGTATCAGGCTTTCTAAAGAACCAGGACGATGGCGATGTAAAACAAAAACAGGCAAGGGGTCTCATCATTATCATCAAGATAATCGTATGGATCATGGGGCTTATATTTGTCCTGGATAATCTTGGATATGATGTAAGCGCCATCATTGCAGGGCTGGGTATTGGCGGTATCGCAATAGCATTGGCAGCGCAAACAATTCTCGGAGATCTCTTCAGTTACTTTGTAATTCTTTTTGACCGCCCTTTTGAAATTGACGACTTTATTATTGTTGACGATAAGATGGGCACAGTTGAATATATTGGAATCAAGACAACAAGACTGCGCACCCTGGGAGGGGAACAGTTGGTGTGTTCCAATAAAGACCTGACAGACGCACGGGTGCATAATTACAAACGGATGGAAAAAAGGCGGGTGGTTTTTAATATTGGCGTAACCTATCAGACAACTGCCGGGCAATTGAAATCCATCCCCGGGGTTATTGAAAACATTATTTCAAAAAAGGAAGATGTGCTTTTTGACCGCGGACATTTTTCATCTTTTGGTGATTCCAGTCTCAATTTTGAATTTGTATATTACATACTAAGCTCAGATTACAATTTGTTCATGGATAAGCAACAGGAAGTAAATTTTGAAATCTTTGAAACTTTTGAGAAAATGAATATTGATTTTGCCTATCCGACAAGCACTGTATTTCTAAACAATGGACAGAAAGAATTACAGTTTGATAAATCATAGGTGCCGGTAATTGTTTTTGAAGTTGTGAACCAAACTGCATATCCCTGTGGCAGGGTTCCTTGCGTCGCACTCTTGTACGTTCAGAACCTGACTGAACAATGAACAGTGAACAATGAGCAATGAAGAACAAATGAATAATGATTGCTATTGCTTTTTGCATATTGCTCCTTGGCCTCAAACCCTGTTGCCTTTTCTCCCGAATGTACAAGTGTGCCCCGGTGCCGCACACTAGCCCAACTCGGGGTCGGTGACGACGCAACAAATGTTTTATAGCAGCAATACAGCCGGGGTACATAAAACTTAAATTATTTGTTCTTCTATACCATTAATAAAGAACAGACAATTATATTCTTTCATCAGCATTTATTTGTGCTCACTTATCTTTGCTGCCTTCAGTGTTAGCCTTGCCTTTTGAACAATTGTATTTATCTCTTTTATTTATTGTTGCATATAACAAATAAAAAATGGTATGGTGAATGTCATAAAACGTATGAAAGCAGGTTTGAAAGTTTATGTTGACAGGATAAGAAACGAGAAACTAAAAGAAAATTTGCTCCAGGCACTTCCATTCTGGTTAGGTTCCATTATTACCGGCCTGGTAGCCGTATTTTATGCTAAGCTTTTTGCATTGGCAGAACAGGGAACTGCTTTTGTCTTTCAGCATGCGTCGTGGTTGTTTTTTATTGTCACACCTGTTTGTTTTCTTGCATCCTGGTGGCTTGTAAAAAAATTTGCCCCCTTGTCAAAAGGCAGCGGCATACCGCAGGTAATGGCAGCGATTGAACTGGCTAATCCTAAACACAATTACAAAGTAGATAAGCTTTTAAGTATCCGCATTATAATAGTAAAAATTTTTTCAAGCCTGGTGATGGTTTTTGGCGGCGGCGTAGTTGGCAGGGAAGGCCCTACCATTCAGATTGCAGGGTCGGTGTTTAGAAAGATCAATCAATGGCTGCCGCAATGGTGGCCCAAAATTTCAAAACGTAATATGATTATGACAGGTGCCGCTGCAGGTCTTGCCGCGGCATTTAATACGCCGCTCGGTGGAATTGTATTTGCAGTAGAAGAGCTTACTAAAACACATATCAGTTATTTTAAAACAGCGCTTTTTTCTGCCGTGATCATTGCGGGTTTAACAGCGCAGGGATTATTAGGGCCATATTTGTATCTCGGTTATCCGGATATTGGTAATCTTTCCCCGTGGATACTTTTCGCTGTAATGGCAGTAGCGATTGTTGCCGGATTATCTGGCAGTGGAATGGCCAAACTGATGTTATCCATCTTTAAATGGAAAAAAACATTTACACATACCTACCAGCATGTATTTTATGTTGTGGTTTGCGCACTTATCATTGCTTCACTGGCGTTTTTCATAAATGAGCATGTGTTTGGGTCGGGTAAAGAACTTATGGCCACTGCATTATTTACAGCGGATAAAAATGTTGCCTGGTATATGCCTTTATTCAGAATAGCGGGACCTGTTCTATCATTTACCACAGGCGGCGCAGGCGGTGTTTTTGCGCCTGCATTAAGTGGGGGAGCGAGTATAGGCTCAGTAATGGCTGGCTGGTTTCATTCAGCCCCAACTGATACCAACTTGCTTGTACTTTGTGGTATGGTTAGCTTTCTCACAGGCGTTACCAGGACACCTTTTACATCAGCCATACTTGTACTGGAAATGACAGACAGACACAACGTTATTTTTCACTTGATGGTGGCCGGAACAGTGGCCGGTCTTGTTTCGAAAATTATTGACAGGCATTCTTTTTATGACCATCTTAAG
>Ga0187893_10012375_pt1 | contig 12116 bp, 6 predicted proteins | sample MA1701074metaG_FD_139574 | JGI IMG/M metagenome (GOLD analysis project Ga0187893, IMG submission 139574) | White microbial mat communities from a basaltic lava cave in the Kipuka Kanohina Cave System on the Island of Hawaii, USA - MA170107-4 metaG ... | reverse complement strand
GCGGCATCTTTTTGATGGAGGGTTATGATCTGATCGGCATCGACTTTCGTCTTAATTCCACGAGTGCCATTCGGCCAATCCACGATCAAGGTGTCGATTCCATCATGTTTTCCCAATCCGAATGTGAGGATGTAATCAACGGAGGATTGAAATCCTCGCACCGGCATTTGCTCTTGAACGAAAATCTGCCCGTTCGCCCATTTGAGCGTTACCTTCGCGCCGAGGGCGAAAGCATTCATTCCCGCACCGAGCAGTTTCACTTTTAAATAATGATGATCAGTCAGCGAGTCGGCTTCGTTGCGGTAAACAAAAGCCGGTTGGTTGACGTTGTTAATGACGAGATCTTGGTCACCGTCGCCGTCGAGATCGCCATAAGCGGCGCCGTTGGAGAAGCTCGGCAGTTCCAATCCCCATTCCTTTGCTTGATTGGAGAAAGTTAAATCGCCGTTATTGCGAAAAGCATAATTGGACAGCCGGGTGGAAGGAATTTTTTGAATCAACTCCGGAATGTCGATGCGCTCGCCCTGCAGAATTTTGCGGATATTTTCTTCCTGCATCAGCGAAGCGATATAATCCTGATCCGTCACGTCGCGAAAAATGCCGTTGGTCACAAAAACGTCCTTGAAACCGTCGTTATCCAAATCCGCCAGCAGCGCGCCCCAGCTCCAATCGGTGGCCGCGACGCCGGCGAGCAGGCCGATGTCGCTGAATGATACGCGGCCTGGTGCATCGCCGCCGTTGTTCAACTGAAGAACGTTTTGCGAGAATTGATGATAATAGCCCCACGAGATTTTCTTCAAATAGAAATCAAACGGCTCGAACGTAAACGTCGTTTTCAAGCGATAATCATCTTCCGGCAGCATGTCGGTGCCGAAAATATCCATCCAGCCGTCATTATTAAGATCGGCAATATCGCAACCCATCGACGAGAGACTGGTGTGGCGAATCATCGTTTCGAGTTTTTCGGTAAACGTGCCGTTGTGGTTATTGATGTAGAGATAATCGCGTTCGAAAAAATCATTGGCGACATAAATGTCACACCACCCGTCGTTGTCGATATCAGAAACCGAGACGCCCAAACCGAAGGCGATCACGCTGCCGTAAATACCGGCCGCCTCGCTCACCTCCACGAACTTGCGTCCCGAGCTTATCGAGGGATCGTTTCGATAAAGCCGGTCGCCCCCGGAGACGTCGCGCTCGCGGCGCAAATTTCGCGAAAGATCAAATGTGCTCAACGGGCGGAAGGCGTTGTTGAGCACGTACAAATCCAAATCGCCGTCGCGGTCATAATCAAAAAAAGCCGCGTGCGTGGAAAAGCCCTTGTCGTCGATGCCGTATGCCGCAGCCATTTCTTTAAAGATGGGAACGCCGTTCTTTTTATTACCCTGATTGATAAAAAGCTCGTTGGCGCGGTTGTCGCCTTTCAAGTTGCCGGAGTTGCAAATGTAAATGTCGAGCCGCCCGTCGCCGTTGACATCGGCCAGGCACACGCCGGTGGACCAGTTGTGCGTCCCAGTCACGCCGGCATCATTCGTTACATCACGAAATTTGAAATCCCCTTGATTGAGAAAAAGCTTGTTGTCTTCTTGGTTGGAGGTCAGATACACGTCCGGCAAGCCATCGTTGTTGACGTCGCCGATCGCCACGCCGCCGCCGTTATAATAATTGCGGTATTTGAAAACGTTGAAATTCGTTTCATCGGCCAGTTTGTTTTCGAATTGCAGACGGGTGTGGGATTCGGGCATGAGGGTAAACAGGCGGTCGATCCGGATGACAGGAGATTTTTCAGCGCAGGCGGAGAGAAGAAGGAAAGAACTCGCCCAAAAGGCTGGGAAAATTTTCACGCGACTGTTTAGTGTAATCGTTGGCGTAACAGTTCAGATGCCTTCTTTTAGTGCCATTCCGGAGGAATCTTTTTTCGCCTCGGGCAAGATTTTAATTTTAAGAATATTACCCAGCACCCAAAAGGATTCATTCAGAATGACATCTTTTAGGAAGGAATGAGTTGTCATTCGTTGACAAAAAAATGCTATTTCTAAAACACACACCCTCTACTCGAGCGGGCGGACGCTGATCGCTTTGAAGTAAACAACATCTCCGACGTCGTGCGTTTGCAGGCCGATGTAGCCGGAAACGGGCCGCGCCAAATCATGCTTCGGCTCGTACCACACTCTCTGGCTGCGCGTGTCTGGCGCAGCGGAGTCGAAACTGCTGATGCGCTTGCCGTCAATATCGACGTGTACTTGCGTGCCTTGGAGCGTGATCACCATCGTCTTCCAATCCGTCGGGTTGGGATTGGGCACCGGTTCGGCTTTCGCGAGCGAATAGATCGCGCCGGTGCGATGATACTCGTCGACGGCGTCGCAAATCTGAACTTCGAAGCCGCGATGCACGGCATACCACGGGCCGATCAAGTCATCCGAGGCCACCCGCATGGCCTGCTCAGATTCCGGCATCAAATCGCCCTTTTCGTTTCTTTGCGCCGCCGCTTGTTTTTCATTTAAACGCGCGAGGATGCCCTCGTCAATGCGGATGAACACGCCGGCGTTGGATTTGGAATCCTTGCTGCGATAAACGACGCGAATCTGGCAATTGCCGAAACGTTCCTTTGTATATAAAAACAGCCCCATGCCCTTCGCGTCGCATTCGGTGCGCAGGCTGTTATCGTCAACGACCATGCTGCCGTAGCCGATTTGCGCCCAACTCGCATCCACTTTGCCGCCGGTAATGAGCGGCAAAACGCGCCACGGGCGTTCGGTCTGGGCAACTTTGCTGCTTGTCCCGCAGGCAATGAATCCTGTTAAAGGCAAAAAAAGTAGCGCTATCATTTTCACGACGCGGCGTAACATGTTGTCTCCTGAGTAACCACAGATTCTTTTATTTCATGATGTATATTATACTGGGATAATCAAAAAGACAAAATGATGGACGACAAAATAATTTTCATCATATTGTCGTCCATCATTTTGTCTTTAAAAAATCTCTGGTCCGCGTCAAGGCTTTCTTGCGGACATTGGACTTTTAATACGTAAGCGGCCCCAACAGAATCGGGACCGCTCACGTAAAATCTTCATGCGATAGTTCATTGGCCCGCAACATAAATGTTGCGCCACGTTCAATATCCCGGATTCTGGCGCAAGTTCGGATTGGCATCCAACTGGCTTTGCGGAATCGGGTAGAGTTTGCGATGCGCGCCGTCGCTGGGGGCTTTCAAAGTCCAAGCTTCAAGGAAATGGCCGGTTCTGATGAGATCTTGACGGCGGAAACTTTCCCACAGCAATTCGAAGCCGCGCTCATTGAGAATGCGATCACGCAACGCGACTTTGGTGTTGAAATTCGCCAACGCGATCGGTTTGTCCGGCTCGAAGCAACGCGCCCGCACCTGATTGATCAGGTCAATACTGGCCTGGCTGGGGCCATTCAGCTCGTTTAAAGCTTCAGCTTTGGTGAGCAGAATGTGTGAATAACGGAAAATCGCCAGATCATTGCCGGCATTGCCGCCGTTCTGCGCGGGATCAACCGTCCATTTGAGGATGCGAACGCCGTTGCTTTCGGTGGCGCCAACAATCGGCGATCCCGGAGTAAACACGAGGCGATTGCCATTGCGATCAAATGCCGGTTGGCCTGCGTTCGGGCCGGCTAATACGAATTGCGGACCGACCAGCATGTGTTTGAAGCGCGCATCGGTGGTGTCATACTTATTATAGAAGTCGGCCAGAACCGAGAAGCCGTTCCACGGATTCTGCGGCAATTGATTGTAGTGCAAAGTTGCCATGAAGCGGTTGAAGCCCACGCCGTCCAATGGCTTGTGACCGACGATCCAGATGGTCTCTGTATTGTTGGGGCCTTCATTGGCGAGCTTGAAGACATCGGCGTAAGTGGGAAGCAACTTGTACAGGCCGGAGTTAATAACCGCGTCGCAGGCGGCAATACATTCGTTCCATTTCGGCGTTCCCGTGTAAACTTCGGCGTTGAGATAGACCGTAGCCAACAACGCTTGCGCGGCGCCTCTGGTGACACGACCGTAATTGCCGCCGCCAAATGACGTCTGCAGAGTCGGCAGCGATTCGGTGATTTCCTTGACGATGAAATTGAACACCTCTTGCCGGGTATTGGGTTTGGGCGGGTTTTTCGGATCAACGGTCGCGGCTTCAACAATGGGTACGCCGCCATACAGATCGACCAGCCACCAATAATAAAACGCGCGGAGCACGCGCACTTCCGCCGTAAAAATGGGCTTCAGCGGCGATTGGCTGGGCGAGCTTTGCAGGTTTGCCAGCACGGAATTCGAATAGGCGATGCCGCGATAGGCGGCATTCCAGGCGCCACCGACGAAGCCATGCGAGGGCGTCCACTTGTGATCATGAACTTCACGCCAGATACCGCCATCGCCCCAGTCGCCCCCGCGTTGGGGTACGAAAATCTCATCTGAAGAATGTTCCTGCAAGAACATATAATCGCCCCAGGAATAATCTCTGAGACTGGAATAGACCGGAATCACCGCGGAAACCAACTCTTCTTCAGTTTTATAGAAGTTGTCCGGCGTGACCGAGCTGAGAGGATTTTCATCCAGATTCGTGCAAGACCCAAATGCCAGCGCGATAAAAAGCAGCGGCATGAGCCAATGAAGCTTACGGTATTTCATCGCTTGCCTCCTAAATTTGGTTTTATGTGGCGCAACATTTATGTTGCGCTTCAGATGCAATTTATGCTTTCTCGGAACAAACGCAACATAAATGTTCGGCGCCATTCAAATTAAAATCCCAGATTGACACCGATACTGACGTTGCGGGCGCGCGGGTAATTGGCATAGTCAATGCCCAGCGCATACACGCCGTTAAACACGGCCACGTTGTTGACTTCCGGATCATAACCCTTGTAGTCGGTGATGAGAAACAGATTGTCGGCGCTGATGTAGCCGCGCAAGCTGCGCAAACTGGTGAACCAGCGCGCGGGAAAGGTGTAACCGAGCGTGACGTTTTGCAACCGGATGAAAGAGCCATCCTCGATAAAGCGATCCGAAAAATGAACCGTCGCATCCGGATTCAAACCTTTGGCCACGTCATCCAGCGCGTCCTGGAAGAAATTGATGCCGTTCTTGACATTCGAAGCGCGTTGGTATTCCATCCGGGTGTTGTTCAAAATCTTGTTGCCCTGCACACCCTGAACGAAGACGCGGAGATCGAAACTTTTATAATTGAGTGAATTCGCGATGCCAAAGGTATAATTCGGCTGCGCATCGCCTAAAAACTGCCGGCCATCTTTGAGCGGGCCCGTCGTGCGCTCGGGTCTGCCGGGATCGGTCGATAAAATTTCATTGCCGGCCGCGTCAAATCCCAGAAACTTCGGGCCGAAGAACGTTCCCAACGGTTGGCCGGGAATGACAATCTGCGCCTGGATGTCGCTCAAGCCGGCGCCGCTGACCCTGCCGTAGACAATTGAAGCCCGACCGCCCAAATCGACCACTTCATTTTTATTAGTCGCAAAATTGAAGTTGGTTCGCCAGAAAAATCCTCCGGAAGCCAAATTCACCGTGTTCAAGGAAATTTCCAGGCCTTTGTTGGTGACCTCGCCGACATTATCGAGCCGGGTCGAAACCACGGACGGCTGCGGCACGGTGAATTCGATCAACAAATCGTTGGTCGTTTTATTATACCAATCGATCGTGCCGGAAAACCGGTCATTCCATAAGCCGAAGTCGAAGCCGATATTGAGTTGGTTGGTCTCTTCCCATTTGAGATCGGGATTGGCCAACTGCGTCGGCGCGACGCCGGTGCGAACCTGGTCGCCGATCACAGCATTGGCGCCCGGGCCGAGAATGAGCAGGGAGCGGAAATTGCCAATGTCCTGGTTGCCGGTAACGCCATAACTGACCCGCAATTTCATGTCGCTCACACTGCGGGAATTTTTCAGAAAAGATTCCTGCGACAGACGCCATCCCACGGAAACCGAGGGGAACATGCCCCACTTGTTGTCGGCGCCGAAACGTGAAGAGCCTTCACGGCGCACGGCCGCGCTCACCAAATACTTGTCAGAGATGTTGTAATTGACTCGTCCAAGGAACGAGATCAATCGGTTCTTGGCCTGGAAAGAATACGGCCGCACCGAAAAATCGGAACCGCCCGCGAGGTTGTTGAATGACCAGGCATCGGTAACAAAGCCCTGGGCCGTGGCGCCAAACGACTGATCTTCGAATTCCTGAAAGGTGTATCCGCCCTGCGCTTCCAGCTTTTGCGAAGCGCCAATATTTTTCCGGTAATTCAGCGTGCCTTCGAAGAGAACGTTTTGATTTTCGTTGCTGCGGTCATCGGCTCTGCCGCCAAAGGCCGCGGCATACGGCAAGCTGCGCGGTTGATAGATGCTCCGTGTGGCGTTGGTGCGGTCAAGTCCGAGATTGATCTTGCCGGTCAAGGACGGGAAGAAATCATATTCCGCTGTGGTGTTGAGAAAAAGCCGCATGGTCTCGGTTTGATCGTCAATCTGCTCGACCAGTGCGACCGGGTTCCGAATGCCGGGATTCGAATACTCAAAATAGCCGCCGCTGCTTAAAACCACCGGCTGGGTGGGAATCATTTTGTAGACTTGGGAGAACACGCCGCCTTCGAAACCGCCTTCCTGTGCATACGGGGTGTTATGCCGCTTGATGAAGCTGGGGTTGAAGCGTATGCCGAGGCGCAGTTTATTCTCGAACATGGAATGATCGAGATTCAAGCGGCCCGAAACGCGTTTCCGCTGCGAGCCTAGGACAATGCCCTCCTCGTCGAGATAGTTCAATGAAACCAAATACTGCGTCGCTTCGGTTCCGGAACTGAAAGTCAAATTGTGATTCTGCGAAATCGCGGTTCGGACAACCGCATCCTGCCAGTCCGTGCTGGCGCTGCCCAGATCGGAAGTCACGCCAACCTTTCTGGCAAAATCCCGATATTCCTGGGCCGTCATCAGATTAAGTTTGTTCGCCTGGCTGGCGGTGCTCGTATAGCCGTCGTAAGTCATGGAAAAGCCGCCGGGGCGTCCTTTTTTAGTCGTGATCAGAATAACTCCATTCCCGCCGCGTGCACCGTAAATGGCAGCCGAAGAAGCGTCTTTCAAAACGTCAACGGAAGCGATGTCGCTGGGGTTCAACGTGCTGAGCGGGGTATCGATGGCGTTGACGCCGATAACGTCGCCGTTGCCGGGGCCGCCCGGGCTGGCGGAGCCGCTGCTCACAGGAACACCGTCAATCACGATCATCGGCTCGTTGCCCGCGGAAACCGAGGTACCGCCGCGGATGCGGATGAGCGGGGCCGAGCCGACATCGCCGTTGATCTGTGTCACCACCACACCCGCAAGACGACCTTGCAACAGATTCTGCGGATCCGTCGTGACGCCCTGATTGAAAGCATAATCTTGCAGCGACGAAACCGCGCTGGTAATGTCTTTGCGTTGCTGCGTGCCATATCCGACGACAACCACTTCATCACCGGCGATGGCCTGCGGGGTCAGCGAGACATTTACCGTCTGCCGGTTGCCGACCGTGACTTCCTGCCGGATGAAGCCGATGTACGAAACCACCAGCACGTCCGTGGCCGAGACATTATCGATGGTGAACTTGCCGTACTGATCTGTTGTGGCGCCGCGCGTCGTGTTTTTCACGACCACATTGGCGCCCAACAGCGGCGAGCGGTCTTCACCGGAAATGATTTTCCCCGTGACCTGGTTGCCCTGGCCGAGGGCTTGCCCGACTAAAAACAGGCTCGCCATGACAATGAAGGAAAAAACTTTAGCTCTGCGCATTTGCCTCTCCTCGTTTAGTTTCAATAATTTTCTGCAATTAAAAACCACAAAACTGCCGAATTGGTTTTGCTCCTTTCGCCGTTGGTTGAGTTGAATTTGTTGGGATATTCATCACACTTGTCGCGTGATTTTTCAGCCTGGTTTTTTGCGCGATACCGTCGCGCCGGTCAGGTTCGCTTGTGGAAGCGCTTTCATCGTCGCGATATACTATAAGCCTTTTAAAATTCATGTCAAGACTTTTTTCGATTTTTGGGGAATATGCAGAGTCTATTCCTATAGAGAGGGGAAAGGGCAAAATGTAATGGCAAAAGAAGAACTTTTATAAAAAAATTGTCAAATCAGTTTATCGAGGCGTCTTCCCTGGATGGATAGTTTTATGAAAATTTGTCCTTGCAAATAGAGATGCTTTTGGTTAAATTTAGCTCTATAGAAAGGGACAAAATATGGATAAAAAATCTGTCTTTCGAAAAATTATCGCCGATTTCATTGAAAAACCGTTAGTTGCAACACTTCCGCGGGAGCTCAATGTGCCACACGATGTGCCAAAAATTGTGTCGCTCTTGGGGCCGCGAAGAGCGGGTAAAACGCACGTTTTGTTCCACCTCATCGGCTTGTTACGCCAAAGTGTGCCGTCACACCGGCTGGTGTATCTGAATTTTGAAGACGACCGCCTTTTTCCCTTGCAGCTCGAAGACATGGACGCATTGGTGCAAGCTTACTTTGAAATGTATCCGGAAAACCGTGAAGAAAGAGTTTGGTTCTTTTTCGACGAGGTGCAGGAAGTCCCCAATTGGGAAAAATTCGTCCGGCGGCTTTTCGACACCGAGAACTGCCGGATTTATCTGACCGGGTCTTCTTCCAAATTGTTGAGCCGGGAACTGGCGACCTCGCTTCGCGGCAGAACGCTGCCGTTCGAGATATTTCCGTTGAGCTTCAGTGAATTTTTAAGCTTCAATCAAGTCAGCATCAACCCGGAAACCTCCAAAGGGCAGGCGACGGTGCTGCACTGGTTCGACCGCTGGCTGCGTCAAGGCGGCTTCCCGGAACTGATTTTCCTGCCGGAACATCTGCATCGCAGAACCGCGGAAGAATATCTCAATCTTATGCTTTATCGCGACCTGACCGAACGTTTTTCCATCAAAAACCCCTCGCTTCTCAAATACTTATTGAAATACATGGTGGGAAATATGGCCCAAGCCCTCAGCATGACCAAAGCTTTCAACGATTTGAAATCGCAGGGCTATGCACTTGGCAAAAACACGGTGTACGATTATGTGTCTTACCTTGAAGAGGCTTTCATCCTGTTCAAAGTGGACATTTGGCATCGTTCCGTGCGAGCGCAGGCAGTGAACCCCAGCAAAATGTACTTGCTTGATCCGGCTTTAAAATATGCCATGAGCATCGGCGAAGACCGGGGTAGAGTGCTTGAAAATGCCGTTTTCCTGCATCTGCGGCGGCAAGGGCTGACGCCGTTTTATGTGTTGGGCAAACAGGAAGTTGATTTCTTTTGGGAGAATGGACAGCCGATAAATGTTTGCCTGGAGTTTGACGCCATGGCGACGCGGGAACGCGAGATCAAAAGCATGGCCGCGGCTTTGCAATTCCTGGATTTGCCGGCAGGGCACATTCTTACCCGTGACCGTCATGAAGAAATCAAAGTTGAAGATAAAACAGTTTTTGTCCAGCCCGCCTGGTCTTATTTTTTTGAAAAAAACTGGGAGCACGTTTTAGAGGTTTAATTTAAAATAACCTTGCGTCGTGGATATCGCGGTTGGCGCAATTTCCGAATGATCTTTACCGAGTTGGTTGGGCGGCCGGCTTTAAATTGCAAAGCCTGCAGTTTTTTTAAAGCTTCTTCAGGAGTCATCGGGGCCTTTGCCGGTTTTTCAGGCGGCCAATCGAATTCGATGATGCCTCTGCCATTCTCCCTACGGAAATGGAAGATCGCCTGGTCGTCGGGGATGCTCTCACGACGAACAACTTCTCCAAGTGTTGTAGCATGCATATAAAACTCCTTTTATTGCAATATACAATAGTTTGCTCTTATTTGCAAGAATGGAAAATTTTCAGAATGAATATCCTGCCGAAAAAACCACCGATCTTCCCAGAATCGGCCGCGCCAGATAAATGTCCTGCTTCACGCCGACAACCTGCCCGATGCGGGGATTGCCCTCGGTCAAGCCGATGCTGTTGGTGAGATTCGCCGCGTTGAGGGAAAATGTGACATGCGACAAGCTATACGAGGCGCCGGCGTGCAGCTCCGTGTAGGCTGGAAGTTCCACCTCATTCGCATCATCCGCGAAACGCGCGCCGACATATCTGACATTGCCAAACACCCGCAAATCCGCTATTTTAAAAAACGGCCTGAAATCGGCGAGAACTTGCGGAATGCGCCGAACTCGGTTGCCATCAAAATCTTTCAAGACGTCGCCGGCGGTAAAGATTAAATTCCGCAGCCGCGGCTTTTGCAGCGTCGCAATCAGATCAAAGCCCCAGCCTGGCGCCGAGGAATAGGTCGCCTCCAATTCCATCCCCACCGTCGTGCTGTTCGCAAAGCGCCGCGCGATTTTTATTTGCCCGGTCGACGGCTCGATCACCTCGTCGTCGAACTGCAGGCGGTTCAAACCCGAATAAAACAGCGCGCCGAAAAGCGCGAAGCGCGGCGTCGCCAGCTTGATGCCGCCCTCGAATTGCAGCACCTTTTCCACCACGCCTTTTTCGAGCGTGCTGTCTTCATTTTTATTCACCGCGCGAAACTGGTCGAAATCCGGCGTGCGAAAACCTCTGCTGCCGCGGCCGTAAATCGCGAAGTCGGCGTTGAGTCGATAATTGCCGCCGGCGGAAAACGCGAAATTGTTATAAGAAAAATCATACGGGCGAAAAGTTCCCTCGCCATAACTTACGTTGTCGTCGGCGAGGGTTTGGGGGTCGCCCAAATTAAAGTTGTCGTGATTCTCTCTTTTGCCGCTGAGCGTGTTGTGCTCGTAGCGAAAGCCGCCGTCGAGCCGCAGCGCCTCGCTTGCCTGCCATTCGTCGTTCAAATAATACGCCGCCACCAAACCGCTGTTGCTCGCATTGACGTAAACCGTGCCGAATTGCGTGAAGCCGTTTTGCGTGACGCTGACGAGATCATTGCCGCTGGCGCCGGTTAAAATCAAATCCAGCGCGCGCGGCTGGTCGCGGACTTCCAGCAAAATATTTTGCCAATACCAGAACTCTTCGGCGGCATAAGCGCTGAAATACAAGCCGCCGGTGAGCGCGTGCCGCGCTATTTGCTTGGTGAGCTGCAAATGATTGGTGAAATTCCGCAGCGGCTTGTTCACCGCCCACCAACCGCTTTCCACTACCAAGCCGTTGCCGTTTGCATTCGCCGGATTAAAAACCTCATTGGGAAAATGCGCGAAGCGATAACGAAAGCCCGCAGCGTTTGCAACCTGCTGCCTCTTCTCTTGCGCAAAATGCGTCGCGGCGACGGGATGGTAAATTGAAAAAATCGCGTTGAATTGCAGATCGGCGGCCATCACGCGGCCGGAATTTTTCAGCGTCCAATCGTCGCCGAGATTCAGCAGAATTTCCGCGCCGAGCGCGCGCACGACCGGATGCACGCCGTCGCGCAAATCAAACTCATGAAACCGCCCGTGCGGCGTCGGCGCCTTGAGGAAACGCGCGTCCGCGCTGGTCAGCGTGCCGTAATTCGGATCGAAACCGGCGATTCCTTGCGGTGCGTCTGGATTTTGCAGCGGGATGGGAAGATAAAAAATATTGCGGTCGTCCAAGAATTTCGCGTGCAGCCGGGCGTAGCCGTTGCGCAACAGGCGCGTGAGGTTGGCTTTGAATTGGCCGCCGCGATTGGCCGCAAAGCCGGGGTCGCGAATGCCGTGATCGTAGCGATAAAACCCGCCAACATTGAAGCGCCATTTTTTCGCCAATGGCCCGCTGAAATTCACGTCGGTGCGAAACAGGCCATGATCGCCGAGCCGGGTTTTGATCAGGCCGCCAGGCGCGACCTCGCCGGTTTTGCTGATGAAATTGATGATGCCGGCCGGCGCATTGCTCGCGAAAATGGCGCCGGTGCTGCCGCGCACGGCCTCGATCTCTTCCATCGTTTCATCGACGCGCACCAGCTCGTCCACATTGACGAACGCCAGTTCCGGCGCCTCAAAAACCGGCAGGCCGTCTTCATAAATCGTCACGTAACGAAAGCTGCCGTCGGCCGGAATGCCGCGCGCAAACAAATTGTTGCCGCCCTCGCCGGCGGAGCTTTCGACATAAAAGCCGGGAATGATTTGCAGCAAATCCGCGGTGTTGCGCGGCGCGCGCGCGCTGATCTGCGCCGCATTCGC
>Ga0187893_10012374_pt1 | contig 12116 bp, 9 predicted proteins | sample MA1701074metaG_FD_139574 | JGI IMG/M metagenome (GOLD analysis project Ga0187893, IMG submission 139574) | White microbial mat communities from a basaltic lava cave in the Kipuka Kanohina Cave System on the Island of Hawaii, USA - MA170107-4 metaG ... | reverse complement strand
GAGCAGCTTCATGGCGGGCGCGAATTATATGCCCTCGACGCGCAGCGCGCGGCGGACCTGGCGGCGCAGCGCCGGGACGACCTCGCGCTCGAACCAGCGGTTGCGCTTCACCCAGCCCCGGTTGCGCCAGCTCGGGTGCGGCAGCGGGAAGTACTCCGGCGCGTACTCCTTGAAGGCGCGCACGGTCTCGGCGAGCGTGCGCTTGCGCCGCGCGCCGAGCCAGTAGGCCTGGGCATAGCTGCCGACCAGCAGTGTCAAGCGGACGTTCGGCAGCGCGGCCCGAAACCGCGGCTGCCAGATCGGCGCGCACTCCGGGCGCGGCGGCAAGTCCGCGCCCTCGACCGTGCCGGGATAACACAACCCGCTCGGCACGATCGCGATGCGCCGCGTGTCGTAGAACGCGGCCCGGTCGAGGGCGAGCCAGGCGCGCAGCTCAGCGCCCGAAGGATCGTTCCACGGGATCCCGGTCTCGTGCACGCGGCGGCCCGGAGCCTGTCCGACGATCAGCAGCCGCGCGCCTGCGCCGACGAGGAACACGGGCCTGGGCCCGAGCGGCAGGTGCTGCTCGCAAATCCTGCAGGCGCGCGCCTCGCGGCAGAGGCGTTCGAAGGCGGAGGCGCGAGGCATGAAGCGTATAATAGTGCGTCAAAACAACCGGCTACGTTCATGCCTTCGCCGCTCGCCGCGCTGTCGCCACTCGACGGCCGGTACGCCAGCTCCGCGGATCCCCTCAGGCCCTACTTCAGCGAGCACGCGCTCATCCGCAACCGGGTGCGCGTCGAACTGGCGTGGCTGCGGGCGCTCGCCGCGGAGCCCGCGGTGGGCGAGCTCAAGCCCTTCTCGCGCGCGACCGGCGCGGCGCTCGAAAAGCTCGTCTCCGGCTTCACCGAGCGCGACGCCGGGCACATCAAGGCGATCGAGGCCGAAATCAACCACGACGTCAAGGCGATCGAGTACTGGCTGCGCGGCAGGCTCGCGAAGAACCGCGAAGCGCAGGGGGCGCTCGAGTTCGTGCACTTCGCCGCGACCTCGGAAGACATCAACAATCTCGCCTACGCGCTGATGCTGCGCGACTCCCGCGCGCGGGTCATGCTGCCGGGGCTCGACGCGCTGATCGCGGCGCTGCGCGCGCTGGCGCGCCGGCACGCGACGCTGCCGATGCTCGCGCGCACGCACGGCCAGCCCGCCTCGCCGACCACGCTCGGCAAGGAGCTCGCCAATTTCGCGCACCGGCTGCGCCACGCGCGCGAGCGCATCGCCGGCGTGGCGCTGCTCGGCAAGGCGAACGGCGCGGTCGGCAACTACCACGCCCACGCCATCGCCTACCCGCGGCTCGACTGGGAGCGCTTCTGCCGCCGCTTCGTCGAGGGCCTCGGCCTGCAGTTCAATCCCTACACCACCCAGATCGAGCCGCACGACGCCACCGCGGAGCTCTTCGACGCCTACGCGCGCGCTAACTCGGTACTGCTCGATCTCGATCGCGACCTGTGGGGCTATATCTCGCTCGGCTACTTCCGCCAGAAGGCGAAGCGCGGTGAGGTCGGCTCATCGACCATGCCGCACAAGGTGAACCCGATCGACTTCGAGAACTCCGAGGGCAACGTCGGCGTGGCGAACGCGCTGCTGCGCCACCTCGCCGAGAAGCTCCCGGTCTCGCGCTGGCAGCGCGATCTCTCGGATTCGACCGCCCTGCGCAACGCGGGCGCCGCGCTCGGCCATACGCTGCTTGCGTACCGCGCCTGCCTGCGCGGCCTGGGCAAGCTGGAGGCCGATCGCGCGCGCCTCGCCGAGGACCTGGAGGACAACTGGGAGGTTCTCGCCGAGGCGGTGCAGCAGGTGATGCGCCGGCACGCCGTGCCGCGCGCATATGAGAAGCTCAAGGCGCTCACGCGCGGCCGCCGGCTCGGGCGCAAGGAATACGCGGCGCTGGTGCGCCGCCTGCCGCTTCCCGCCGATGCGAAGAAGCGGCTGCTCGCCCTCACTCCCGCGACCTACACCGGCCTCGCCGCCGCGCTGGCGAAGCGAATCTGAGGCGTTTCGCCACCCCCGAACAGGGCCTGCCCCCGGCTTGATCGGGGGCGGGGATCCATGCGCATGCTCTACGCGGCGACGATCTTCCTTTCCTCGTTCCTGCTGTTCCTGGTGCAGCCGCTCCTCGCGCGGCTGATCCTGCCCTGGTTCGGCGGCAGCGCCGCGGTCTGGACCACGTGCATGCTGTTCTTCCAGGTGCTGCTGCTCGCGGGCTACGCCTACGCGCACGCCATGAGCGCGAGGCTCGCGCCGCGCGCCCAGGCGATCGTGCACAGCGCGCTCCTCGCCGTCGCGGTGGCGATGCTGCCGATCGCGCCGGGGGAGGGCTGGAAGCCCGCGGGCACGGAAGAGCCGATCTCGTACATCCTGCTGCTGCTGCTCGACACGGCAGGCCTGCCGTACTTGCTGCTTGCGGCGACCAGCCCGCTGCTGCAGGCGTGGTTCGCGCGCGGGCGCCCGGGCGAGAACCCGTACCGCCTGTTCGCGATCTCGAACGCCGCCTCGCTCCTCGCGCTGGTCGGCTACCCGTTCCTGGTCGAGCCCAATTCCGGCAGCGTCGAGCAGGTCGGCGCGTGGTCGGCGCTGTTTGCCGCGTTCGCCGTGCTCTGCGCGGCTGTCGCCTGGATGAGCGCGCGCGCCGGGGCTGCGCCACGGCCGGGTGATGCGGCCGCCGGGACGGCCCTTGCCGACGGCACGCCACCGCCGCGCGCGGGAGACTATGTTCTTTGGCTCGGGCTCTCGGCCACAGGCTCGGCGATGCTGCTCGCGGTGACGAACCACATCACGCAGAACGTGGCGGCAATCCCGCTGCTGTGGCTCGCTCCGCTCACGCTGTATCTGCTGACCTTCATCCTCGCCTTCGAGGGCCGCGGGCTGTACCGCGTCGAGGTTTTCTGGAGCGCGCTGCTCGCCTGGATGGCGGGCATGGCCTGGCTGATCGTGGACACGCGCCACCAGTTCGACCTGTGGCTGCAGCTCGGCATGTACCTTTCGGGCCTGTTCGTCGCCTGCTTCTTCTGTCACGGCGAGCTCTACCGGTCGCGGCCCGCGGCGCGCCACCTCACCGCGTTCTATCTGACCGTGGCCGCTGGCGGCGCGCTCGGCGGCCTGCTCGTCGCGGTGATCGCGCCGCTGGCGCTCGACGCCTACTATGAGCTCGGCCTCGCGCTGATCGCGCTGGGCTGCCTGGCGACGGTGCGCTTCGCGCCGCTGCATGGCCTGGCGCGCTGGGCAAGCCTCGGCCTGCTGATGGCCGTGACCGGCTGCGCCACGTACGACGCCCTGCGCTACCACGAGAACGTGCGGCTCTCGGCGCGCAGCTTTCACGGGGTGCTGCGCGTCAAGGAGTACGGCGAGCAGGGCAGCCCCGAGCACCTGCGCCGGCTGGTGCACGGCGCCATCATGCACGGCGAGCAGTTCATGCATGAGAGCCTGCGCGGGATGGTGACGACCTACTACCAGGGCAGCTCCGGGGTCGGCGGCGCGCTCGCGGCGCTGCGCGAGCGCGGTGCGAACCGGATCGGCGTCATCGGCCTGGGGATCGGCACGCTCGCCGCCTACGGCGGCGAGGGCGACCTCTACCGCTTCTACGAGATCAACCCGCAGGTGGTCGCGGTGGCGAAGTCCGAGTTCACTTTCCTCGCCGACAGCGCGGCGCGGATCGAGATCGTGCTCGGGGATGGGCGGCTGAGCCTCGAGCGCGAAGCGCCCCGGCAGTTCGACCTGCTCGCGGTGGACGCCTTTTCGAGCGACTCGATCCCGGTGCACCTGATCACCCGAGAGGCGCTCGGCGCCTACCTGCGTCATGTCAGGCCCGGGGGCATCGTCGCCTTCCACGTCTCCAACCGGTTCCTCGCCCTGGTGCCGATCGTGGCGCGGCTCGCGCAGGAGCACGGCGCGCACGCGGTGGTCGTGTACGAGAGCAGCGGCGAGGAGGGGGAACGCACGCGGAGCGATTGGGTGCTCGTGTCGCGCGACCCGGAAACGCTCGCGGCACAGGAGATCGCGGCGCTCGGCGCCGAGAAGCCCGAGGACCGGCCCGACTGGCGCACCTGGACTGACGACTATTCCAACCTGGTGCAGATCCTGAAGTGACGCCGCGCGAGCGGCGTCATCCCCGCGGAGGCGGGGATCTGCCCACCCTACACCACCGCTCCCTCGTGCTCGTCGCGGCGGTCCTTCTTGGGCGGGCGCACGAACTGGGCGCGGTCCACGCCGAGCCACATGACCAGCGGGCAGGCCACCAGCACCGAGGAATAGATCCCGAAGAGAATGCCGATGGTGAGCGCGAGCGCGAAGTAGAACAGCGCCGGCCCGCCGAATATCAGCATGGTCGTCACCATCATCTGGGTGCAGCCGTGGGTGATGATGGTGCGCGAGATCACGCCGGTGATCGCGCTGTTGAGGACTTCCGGCACGTCGGCCTTGCGCATCTTGCGGAAGTTCTCGCGCACCCGGTCGAACACGACCACCGACTCGTTGACCGAGTAGCCGAGCACCGCGAGCACCGCCGCGAGCACCGGCAGCGAGAATTCCCACTGGAACAGCGCGAAGAAGCCGAGGATGATCACGACGTCGTGCAGGTTGGCGATGATCGCCGAGAGGCCGAAGCGCCATTCGAAGCGCAGCCAGAGGTAGAGCACGATCCCCACCGCGGTGACCAGCAGCGCGAGCGCGCCGTACTCGGCGAGCTCCTCGCCGACCTGCGGGCCGACGAACTCGATGCGGCGCAGCTGCGCGCTCGCGTCCTGCGACTTGAGCAGCCCGTCGACTTTCTGCGACAGGTCCGCCGTGGACTGGCCCTTCTCGATCGGCATGCGCAGCAGCACGTCGCGCGAGGAGCCGAAGTTCTGCACCTCGACCTTGAGGCCGGCCTTATCCAGCGTCTCGCGGATGGCGTGGACGTTGGCGGCCCCGCGGTAGTTGACCTCGACCAGCGTGCCGCCGGTGAACTCGATCGAGAGGTGCAGGCCTTTGGTGGCGAGGAAGAAGACGGCGGCGAAGAAGGTCAGCAGCGAGATGGCATTGAAGACGAGCGCATGCCGCATGAACGGGATGACGCGGCGGATCTTGAAAAACTCCATCTGATCTCGCTTTTCGGCTAGCTCATTTCCAAGCCGTGTCGCCGATCGAGAGCCGGGCGACGCGCCGGCGGTGCCCGTAGGTGAGGTTGACGATCGCGCGCGACACCACGACCGAGGAGAAGATCGAGGTGAGGATCCCCAGGCAGTGCACCACGGCGAAGCCGCGCACCGGGCCCGAGCCGAAGATGAGCAGCGCGAGCCCGGCGATCAGGGTGGTCACGTTGGAGTCGAGGATCGTGCCCCAGGCGCGCTCGTAGCCCGCCGCGATCGCGGCCTGCGGCGACTGGCCGCCGCGGATCTCCTCGCGCACGCGCTCGTTGATCAGCACGTTGGCGTCGATCGCCATGCCCAGCGTCAGGGCGATCGCGGCGATGCCCGGCAGCGTCAGCGTCGCCTGCAGCAGCGACAGCAGCGCCACCAGGAAGAGCAGGTTGACGCCGAGCGCGACCGAGGAGATCAGGCCGAACAGCACGTAGTAGGCCGACATGAAGAGCACGATCGCGACGAAGCCCCACTTGGTGGCGTTGAAGCCCTTCTCGATGTTCTCCTTGCCGAGCGAGGGCCCGACGGTGCGCTCCTCGATGATCTCCATCGGCGCCGCGAGCGAGCCGGCGCGGATGAGCAGCGACAGGTCGGTGGTCTCGGTCGGGGTGAAATTCCCGGTGATCTGGAAGCGGCTGCCGAACTCGCCCTGGATCACCGCCACCGAGATGGCCTCGCCCTTGCCCTTCTCGAACAGGATGATCGCCATGAGCCGCTTGAGGTTCTCGCGCGTCACCTGGCGCATGACCCGGCCGCCGGCCTCGTTCAGCTCGACCGCCACCGCCGGGCGCTGGTCCTGGTCGAAGGTGGCCTGGGCGCCGACGAACTGGTCTCCCGTGACCACCACCTGCTTCTTCACCGGCACGCTGCTCAGGCTGCCGTCGCGCTTGCGCTCGGGGAAGACGTCGACGTTGAAGGTGCTGCCGCTGCGCATCGCCTCCTCGTCGACCATGCGCACCTCGAGCGTCGCGGTGCGTCCCAGGATCTCCTTGGCGCGCGCCGTATCCTGCACCCCGGGCAGCTGCACCACGATGCGGTCGGCGCCCTGCTGCTGGATCACGGGCTCGGCGACGCCGAGCTGGTTGACGCGGCGGTTCAGCGTGAGGATGTTCTGCTTGATCGCCTGCTCCTGCTCCTTCTTCTGCGCCTCGGGCTTGAGCGTCGCGACCAGGATCCGGTCCTGGCCGTCGTCGCGCTCCGCGAGCACCAGATCGGGCAGGCTCTGGCCGAGCAGGGCGCGCGCCTTGTCGCGCCCGGCGGCGTCGCGGAAGCGCACGCGCAGCGTCTGGCCTTCGCGCGCGATGCCGGCGTGGCGCACGTCCTTGTCGCGCAGCTGCGAGCGCACGTCGCCAGCGTAGCTGTCGAGGCGCTTGGTGAGCGCGGCCTGCATGTCCACCTGCAACAGGAAATGCACCCCGCCGCGCAGGTCGAGGCCCAGGTACATCGGCAGCGCGCGGATCGCGGTGAGCCAGTTGGGGGACGAGGAGAGCAGGTTCAGCGCCACCACGTAGGACGGGTCCTGCGGGTCGGGGTTGAGCGCCTTCTCGATCACGTCGCGCGCCTTGAGCTGCACGTCGGTATCCGCGAAGCGGATGCGGACGCCGTTCGGATCGAGCAGCACGCCGGTGGAGGCGATCCCCGCCTGCTTGAGCCCGTCCTCGACGCGCGCGAGCAGCGCGCCGTCCACCTTGACGGTGGTCTTGCCGCTGGAGATCTGGACCGCGGGTGATTCGCCGAAGAAGTTCGGCACCGTGTAGAGCGCGGCGACGACCACGCAGAGCGCGATCAGCGCGTACTTCCAGACCGGAAAACGGTTCACTACTGCAGGGACTTGATCGTGCCCTTGGGCAGCGGCAGCTGCACCGACGCCCGCTGCACGATGATCTCGGTGCCGGCGGTGATCTCGAGGGTCACGTAGGCGTCGCTCAGCTTGGTGATCTTGCCCACCACGCCGCCGGCGGTGACCACCTCATCGCCCTTTTGCAGGGCGTCGACCATCTCCTTGTGCTGCTTCGAGCGCTTCATCTGGGGCCGGATCATCAGGAACCAGAGCAGCACGAACATCAAGATGATCGGCAGGAAGGCCGTCAGGCCGGCGTCGCCGGGCGCGCCGCCAGTGGCCTGGGCGTAGACGGGGCTGACGAACACGAAGGCGGGCTCCTGGAGAGTGCGAAAAAGCGCGAGATTATACTCTAGGCGGCGGCCGCTCCGAGGCCGCGCCGCTGCTCGAGGATGCGCGCCGCGGCCGGCGCGATGCCGCCGCACTCGATTGCCGCGCGCAGCTCGCGCATCAGCTCGAGGTAATAGTGCAGATTGTGGATCGTATTGAGCCGCGCGCCCAGAATCTCGTTCGATTTCTGCAGGTGGTGCAGGTAGGCGCGCGTGAACCTGCGGCAGGTGTAGCACCCGCACGCGTCGTCGAGCGGACGCGCGTCATCGCACCAGCGCGCGTTGCGGATCTTGACGTCGCCGAAGCGCGTGAAGAGCCAGCCGTTCCTCGCGTTGCGCGTCGGCAGGACGCAGTCGAACAGGTCGATGCCCGCCAGCACCGCTTCCACGATGTCCTCGGGCGTGCCCATGCCCATGAGGTAGCGCGGCTGCGCTTTCGGCAGGCGCGGCGCGCTGTGAGCGAGGATACGGCGCCGGTCCCTCTTCGGCTCGCCGACCGAGAGGCCGCCGATCGCGTAGCCGTCGAAGCCGATCGCGGCAAGGCCGGCGAGCGACTCGTCGCGCAGGGCCTCGTACATGCCGCCCTGCACGATGCCGAAAAGCGCGTTGCGGTTGCCCTGGTGCGCGCGCCGCGAGCGCTCGGCCCAGCGCAGGCTGAGGCGCATGGATCTGGCGGCCTGCGCCTCGGTGACCGGCCACTGGGTGCATTCGTCGAGCACCATCGCGATGTCGGCGTCGAGCGCGCGCTGGATGCGCATCGACTCCTCGGGCGTCAGCAGCAACCGGTCGCCGTTGATCGGCGAGGCGAAGCGCACGCCTTCCTCGGTGACCTTGCGCAGCGTGCCGAGGCTGAAGACCTGGAAGCCGCCCGAGTCGGTGAGGATCGGGCGGTTCCAGGCCATGAAGCGGTGCAGCCCGCCGTGCTTCTCGATCACCTCCAGCCCGGGCCGCAGCCAGAGATGAAACGTGTTGCCGAGAACGATCTGCGCGCCGACTTCCCGTAGCTCCTCGGGCGACATCCCCTTGACCGCGCCGTAGGTGCCGACCGGCATGAACGCGGGCGTGTCGACGCGGCCGTGCGCGAGCTCGAGCACGCCGCGGCGCGCGGCGCCGTCGCGGTGCGTGATCTGGAACCTCATTGCGCCCGTTCGATCAGCATCGCGTCCCCGTAGGAGAAGAACCGGTAGCGTTTGTCGATCGCATGCGCATAGGCCTTTCGGATGTTGTCGAGGCCGGCGAAGGCGGCGACGAGCATCAGCAGGGTCGACTTCGGCAGGTGGAAGTTGGTCAGCAGCCGGTGGACGGCGCGAAACTCGTAGCCCGGATAGATGAACAGGTCGGTTTCGCCCTCGAGGTTGCCTGTGGCCGCCGTCGTCTCCAGCGCGCGCAGCGAGGTGGTGCCGACCGCGAGTACGCGTTTGCCCGAGAGGGCCGCCATCGTTTCTCGCGGTATCGAGTAGCGCTCGCGGTGCATGCGGTGGCCCTCGATCGTCGCGCCGCGCACCGGCTGGAAGGTGCCGGCGCCGACGTGCAGCGTGACCCGCGCGATCCGCGCCCCGGTTGCGGCGAGCTTGTCGAGCATGGCGCGATCGAAGTGCAGGCCGGCGGTGGGCGCAGCGACCGCGCCGGGCCGCTCCGCGTACACCGTCTGGTAGCGCTCCACGTCCTCCGGCCCGGCGGCGTGCCGGATGTAGGGCGGCAGCGGCACGTTGCCGCAGCGCTCGAGCAGCGCGCCGACCGGTTCGGCGAAGCGCACGCGGTACAGATCCTCCTCGCGCGCCAGCACCTCGGCCGCGACGCCGTCGCCCACGACGAGCTTCTGGCCGGCGCGCGGCGTGTGCCCGGCGCGCATCAGCGCGAGCGCCTCGCGCTCGGCGAGGATGCGCTCGACCATCACCTCGACCTTGCCGCCGCTCGCCTTGCGCCCGAGGAGCCGCGCCTTGATCACGCGCGTGTCGTTGAGGACGAGCACGTCGCCGGGCGCGACCAGGCGCGGCAGATCGGCGAAGGCGAGATCCTCGAGCGCGCCGCTCGCCGCCTCCAGGCGCAGCAGCCGGCTCGCGCCGCGCGCGGCCGCGGGACGCTGGGCGATGAGTTCCTCGGGCAGCGCATAGTCGAACTCGGAGACGCGCATGCGGGCGTGCCATTATAGAATCCGCGCCGCGGCCGGAATGGCGGAACTGGTAGACGCGCCGGACTCAAAATCCGGTGCTGGCGACAGCGTGTGGGTTCGACTCCCTCTTCCGGCACCAGCGCTTGCTTCAGTACGCGCGGATAAAGTCAGCGTTTGTCAGGTTTCGTCCCCGGTTGGCTGGACAGCACCATGCGCCGGGCGTAGTCTTTCGCCGCAGTTTCCTGGGGAGGGCCGGGATGGCCAAGGCGCAGATCCACCTGCTGCCCGCCGCGCGCAACACCATCATGGTGGTGGACGACCAGACCACGGGTCGCGCCATCCTCGAGCAGGTCGTGCGCAGCCTCGACGAGCGCGTCGTGGTCGAGGGCTTCGCGCGCCCGGTGGACGGCGTGGTCTGGGCCACGCGCCACGTCGCGGATCTGGTGCTGGTCGACTACATGATGCCCGAGATGGACGGCATCGAGTTCGTCGGACGGCTGCGCTCGCTGCCCGGCTACGAGCACGTGCCGATCGTGATGGTCACGGCGCAGGAAGACAAGAAAGTGCGCTACGCCGCGCTGGACGCCGGCATCACGGACTTCCTCACCAAGCCGGTGGACGCGCGCGAGTGCCTCGCGCGCTGCCGCAACCTCCTCATGCTGCGCCGCCAGCAGCTCGCGCTGGAGGACCGGCGGCGCCTGCTGGAGGGCATGGTCGACGAGGCGACGCGCGAGATCCGCGAGCGCGAGAAAGAGACGCTGCTGCGCCTAGCGCGCGCGGGCGAGTTCCGCGACGAGGAGACGGGCTACCACCTGATCCGCATGGCGCGCTACTCGCGCCTGATCGCGAACGCGACCGGCATGGAGCGCGACGAGGCCGAGACGATCGAGCTCGCCGCGCCGCTGCACGACATCGGCAAGATCGGCATCCCAGACGGGATCCTGCTCAAGCCTGCGCGCCTCGACGCCCAGGAGTGGGCGACCATGCAGCGCCACCCCGTCATCGGGCACGAGATCCTGAAGGGGAGCGCCTCCAAGTACGTGCGCATGGGAGCCCTCATCGCCCTCGGGCACCACGAGCGCTACGACGGCAAGGGCTACCCGAACGGTCTGGACGGCGATCACATCCCGCTGTGCGCGCGCATCGTCGCGGTCGCCGACGTCTACGACGCGCTCACCTCGGTGCGCCCCTACAAGAAAGCCTGGAAGTCGAAGGACGCGCTCGACTACCTGCACGCGCAGCGCGGCAAGCACTTCGATCCACGGCTGGTGGACGCGTTTTTCAGCGTCAGCGACAAGGTCCTCGAGGTGCAGCGCGACCTGCAGGATCCGGCGACCGAAACGGGCGCGGTCTGATGGCGCTGCTCGGCGGGCTGGCGGCACGGATCCGGGAGAGGCTCGCCGGCCGCCCCGACACCGAGCACGAGCAGGCGATCGTGCGCCTGGTGATCGGGCTGCTGCTCGGCGCCTACCTGCTGCCCGGAGGGCTGAACGTCGGCGGGTGGAGCGCGCTCGAACCGTACTACGCGGTGTACGTCGCATACCTGGCGACGTCGATCGTGGTGCTGGCGTGGAATCTCGCGTCCTCGACCATTTCGCACGCGCGGCGCTGCCTCGCGCTCGTCGCGGACATGCTCACCATTACGTGGTCGATGTGGTACTTCGGCGTCCAGGCGCTGCCGCTGTTCATCCTCTATGTCTGGGTGACGCTGGCGAACGGTTTCCGCTTCGGGCCGAGCTACCTGTTGCTCTCGCTCGGCGCGAGCCTCGCGGGGTTCGTCATGGTGCTGGCGACAAACCCGTTCTGGCGGCAGCACTTGATTGAAGGCGCCGGCCTGGCTGTCGCGCACGTCGCGCTGAGCATCTATGTGCTGTCGCTGGTGCGCCGCATGTTCGATGCCGTGGCGCGCGCCGAGGCCGCCAACCAGGCGAAGCGCCGCTTCATCTCGGTCGTCAGCCACGAGATGCGCACCCCGCTCAACGCCATCATCGGCATGGCCGACCTGATGCGCGACACGCAGCTGACGCTCGAGCAAGCCGACATGCTGCAGACGCTGCGCAGCTCGTCGCGCGTCATGCTCGGCCTGGTCGAGGAGGTGCTCGACTTCTCCAAGATCGAGGCGGGCAAGCTCGTGCTCGAGCGCACCGACTTCGACCTGCATGCGCTTGTCAACAGCACCAGCCGGATCCTGTCCTCGCAGGCAGCGGCGAAGCGCGTCGAGTTCGTGGTCTCGATCATGCCCGAGGTGCCGCCGGCGGTGCGCGGCGACGCGCATCACCTGCGCCAGGTGCTGATCAACCTCGCGAGCAACGCCGTCAAGTTCACCGAGCGCGGCAGCGTCGCGGTGCACGTCGGCTGCCAGGGCGAGACCGAGGGCCACGTGCGGCTCAAGTTCTCGGTGCGCGACACCGGGATCGGCATCGCGCCGGAGGCGCAGCAGCGCATCTTCGAGAGCTTCACCCAGGGCGACCAGTCGACCACGCGCCGCTTCGGCGGCACGGGCCTGGGCACGACCATCGCCAAGCAGCTCGTCGAGCTGATGGGCGGGCGCATCGGCCTGGAGAGCGCGGTCGGCTTGGGCAGCACCTTCTGGTTCGAGATCGAGCTCGAGAAGCAGCGCGAGCGCGCCGGCGCCGTTGCCGGCGAGCTCGCCGGCGCGCGCGTGCTGCTGATCGGTT
>Ga0187893_10012373_pt1 | contig 12117 bp, 10 predicted proteins | sample MA1701074metaG_FD_139574 | JGI IMG/M metagenome (GOLD analysis project Ga0187893, IMG submission 139574) | White microbial mat communities from a basaltic lava cave in the Kipuka Kanohina Cave System on the Island of Hawaii, USA - MA170107-4 metaG ... | reverse complement strand
GATGGACCTGCTCACGGTTGCGAAGATGATGATTTCGGCGTACCGCAAGGGAATGGATGATGCGTCCGAACCGCCGCTGATCTTGAAGGGAAACTAATGCCACTCCCGAATACGTATCTATCTGTCGCGCCGATTGACCTGACCGGCATGTGCGGGACGGAACTCATGTCCGTCGACATCATCCGGGGCCTGCGGCGAATCAACCCCCTAATCACCGCAGAGACGCCGAGCGGCTTGTCGGCGACGTGTCTGTGGCTCGGGGAGCCGAAAGTGGGGAAGAAGATCGCCGTGTTCCGGGCCGGAGCGGTGCCGGAGTTCACCCAACTCGGCACCGGAGGGACGTGGATGGTGCGAGGGTGGCGGTCCATCTTCGCGAAAGTCATCGCTACCCGTGCGGCAACGGCCCGACAGATTGAACGACAGTTCCGCGTCGTCTTGGAGACGGACGGCCGCGACGGTTCGTGCGTCGCCTGCCGCCGTGAGGGCACTCTCCGCCGGGCGGAAGCGAATGGGAAGCGGCTCTGTAGCGACCATCAGGAAGTGAACGACAACGTCGAGTCGGGCGAACGGAAGCGGAAATTCCTCCGCGACATGTCGGACCGACTCACATCCCGACGGCATCAAGGCCGTGCGACGAAGGAGATTGAACAATGTCTGTCTTCAGTGTAACCCACACCGACGAGAACCCCATCCCCCGGCCGGTCGGCAAGGCCCGAACGAAGTGGTGTATCGTCAGCCTGCCACAGAACCTCGTCGTTCGTGAGGGCGAGGCAAGCCGCTCGATCAGCATCGACCTCGACCCCGGACGGTACCGACTCGTCGTGAGCCAGATGGCCATCACCGGCGAGGGACGGGCGACGCTCATGAAGTGGCGGAAGGACTTCTACCACGATTGCACTCCCGAGCAGCACACTGCCCTCGTCAACTCCCCATTGCGGTTCACGAAGGGAATGATGGCAACCGACGGGACGTCGTTCAATTGCCAGTTGCCCGGCTGCTCCAACGAGGCGACGAGTCGGATGGCTGCCGTCCTCCACGAAGCGGAACACTCGGGCGTCGATCTGCTCGCGCAGCCGAAGACGCATCCGGGGGATATCCCCCCGCCGAAGATCGACGCCGCCGTCGTCGACGCGCAGCGGTCGGCCGACAAGCAGACGGCCGTCGGACGGCTTCGTAACGCCGCACTGTCGCAGGAGTAACACTTGCCGCAACTTGGACTCTTCGAACGGGTCGTACAGTCAACCACCGGAGCCGCCTTATCGGGGGTGGATGTCACTGTCTACCGTGAAGGGGCGACTGTCAATGGCTCCCAATCAGGGACGAGTCCATTCACCGTAACGGTTCGCGATAACGGGAAGATTAAGTCGTCCGACACGGTGTTCGTCGCTACGGTCACCGGCACGACGTACAACGTCGACTCCACAACCGACACAACGGTCGTGCTGAGCGGGTTCGGGGGAACGCTTGCCTTCAGTGGAGGCGAGCGAATCGTTCCGAGCAACAACCTCCCTACACTGTACGGTGACGACCAAGGCGGCGCAAGTGTTGCGAACCCGATCCAGACTGGCGCGACTGGTCGTGTGCAGGCGTTCGCTGCCGTTACGGCGTACGATGTGTTGGTTAGTGGCGGGGTCGCTACGACGACTCTCTACGCTGGCATTCCGGTCGTTGGCGAACATCTCGGCGGCGTCCGATATGCGGAACAGTTCGTCGTTGGATCGTCGACTGGTGGGATTCAGGAGGCGGTGAACGACCTTCCATCCGGTGGGGGGGTTGTCTTCGTTGCGGCGGGGACGCTAACGCCATCCGTCGGGATTACCGTCCCGGCGGATGTTGAAGTCATCGGCTCTGGTCGCTCGACGATCATTACCAAGGGATTCAACGGCGACCTGTTCACCCTCGCCGGGGCGCGTTCGGGGCTTAAGAACGTCCGGATCGACGGTAACAAAGGGACATTCACCGGGGATGCCGTTGCTGTCACCTCGGCTGACGGGGCCGAGGTTCTTGGATGCCACATCCACGACGCTGCTTCCCTCGCTATCGATATCGAAAATTCGGATCAAGTCCGCATCGAAGGCAACCGGATCAGCGGATGCAACGGCGGGGGTGTATTCGCGGAGAACAACTCGGACGACCTCATCGTAAGGGGGAACTTCATCTCCTCGATCACCGGCAGTACGGACGCCGACTGCATCGCAGTCCACGGCACTACAGGCACGGCGAACCGCCCGATCATCGAGGACAACTCGCTCGTTGCGGGGCCTGGAGCGTTCGGGGTCGAAATCGGCGCTTTCGGTGGCTCCACCGTACTCGGTCCGATTGTGCGCGGTAATACTTGCATTGGGGGAGGAACGCATCTTGGCGGTTACTCGATAGGGGATGCCACTACCGGAGGCTGCGTCGAAGGCAACTATTACAACGCCAACGGCCAAACTGGCATCCTCGCAGGCGTAGAGATCATCGCGGCTAGCGGCGTAGTCGTGGCCAACAACTCCATCGTCGGCGGCTCGACCCTTGTGGCAGGGATCGGCCTAGACCGCTCAAGCGATTGCGTGATGGTCAAGAACGTCATCGACGGATTCAACGTTGGAGCAGCCCTCGGGCGTGGCATCTACGTAGGCACCTCAACGGCTTCAACTAACGCCCGTAGGAACCGTGTCCAGGGCAACAAGATCATCGCGGCCGGAACCGGAACAGGTCACGGAATTTGGGTCCAGTCCAATAGTGCCGGGGCCGATGTTAGCGACAACCAGATCATCGACAATGATCTGCGAGGCATCGGCAACGCCAGCAGTGACGGTATCCGGATCGAGAACAACACAGGTACACTTGCAGGGACGGTGGTGCGGGGGAACAAGGTTACGAACTGGGGTACTGGGGTTCGGACCAACGTCGCGGACCAGGATGAAACGACAATCGCGATGAACGACTTGCGCGGAAACACAACGGCGATCATCAACGACAACACAACGACCACCCGTATGTGGGCCAACATCCTCGCGGCGAACCAAGCCGGTCCCGCACTCGGATCGAGGACACAGAACATCACAGCCGTAACGAACACGCTCGTTCCAAACGGTGGGCGACTTAAGTTGACCGCCGATGCGAGTTACACGCTCACGAGTGCCCCCACGATTGCGGATGGAGTCGACGGCGAAGAGATTGAAATCATGAACGTCGACACCGTCGATGTGATTACGTTGCAGGATCAAGGAACTCTCCCGTCGAGTAACCTTCGGCTCGCCGCATCGACGCGGGCGCTCGGGCCACGGGACAACATCCGCTTGCGGTACGATTCGGTGGTCGCCGATTGGGTTGAAATCGGCTTCGTGAATGTGACGTAACGTGACCGCCTCCTTGATCGTCACGACGAGCGGGTTCCCCCAGGATAGGGGTAATCGTACCCGCAACGCTGCCCTAACGGAGATTGCGTCTTTCTATGGTGGGGAGAACCGCCCGACAATCATCACTCGGGCCGGACAGGCATGGGACTCGTCAATCCGCGAATACAACACGTGGTTGTGGAAGTTCAACCGTGTAACGGCCGATATCACGTTGGCCTCCCCGTCCCCTGCCGGAAGCGACACATACGACCTCGCGACGGACTTCGCAGAGCCGAATCGGGCGAAACTCGTCGACTCCAACGGCAAGGAGCGCGATGTCGTTGGGTGGGTGCCGTTCGAAGAGTGGTTAGTCTACTTCCCCGACCGTTCCGCACCGTCGAGTCGGCCGGTGTTCTACACCGCACAGAACGTGCATGAAACGGGGAAGGTAACCGTGTATCCCCCGCCAGCAACAAGCCTGCAGTGGCCGACGCTTCGGTTGTACTACTTCCGCCGCATCCTAATCCCCGCGAATCCGGACGGCCGCCTCAACGTCCCGCTCGAAGTCGAGGAGGGGATCTTCCAACTCGCGCAGGCACGGATGACCCACAAGCAGAAGTCGTTCGCTGACGCGGGGGCGGAGTACGAGCGTGCGGGGGCGTACCGACTCGGCCTTGAGCACCGATTCCGCGACTTCCCCGACATCATCTAGGAGCCGTCGTGCCAACTGAGCAAATCCCAGTCAGCGGCGGCCTCGTCACGAGTCGTGATGCGTCAACGCTTGCGAAGGGGGAGTTATCGCGGGCAGACGACGCGGAGTACCTACCGGACGACGTGGGGGTGTGGCCGGTTCCGGGTCGCACGGCCTTCAACTCCACCGGCGAATCCGGTCCAATCCGGTCGGTCGGGTTCCTTGAGTTCGATCCGGGTGTGGCGCGATTCGTTGCGCTCGTAGGGTCAGCGTACCGAGTTGCGACAGCGGGACCAACTGGGACGTTCAGTGATCTGCTCACAGGACTCTCCGGCGGAGCGAGCCAGTTCGACCAAGCCTTCCTCTCTGAGCAACACATCCTCTTCAACGGTGTGGATCGGAACCGGGTTGTCAGCAGCGACCTATCAACGCAACCGCAAGGCATGTTACCCAACGTCGCGCCGCCGGTGCTTGCGCGGGATGGCGGGGTCGGTGCGGGGTTCACTCTCCTCGGAACCATCTTCTACTGGATCGAGGAGCGAGTTAAAGTCGGAACGTCGATCATCCGTCGGAACGGTGCAACATCGGCAACGACCGTCGCACTCCTTGAGGATGGGACGAACGACAAGCCACTCATCACCCGTCCGCCGGTTGTGAACGCAGATGCGACCCATTGGGCACTGTTCGGGACGGAGGCGAATGGGGTGTTCCCGGTTGGAGCGGAAATCGCTGAGGTACCGATTGCCACGACGTCCATTGAGGATACTCGAACGACAACCGCCTTCCCCGCCGGACAGGTGTACCCAACGGTCGCCATCGAACTCCTCGGTGAAGCGACGACGGTGCCGAAGTATGGACAACCTCCGATCTCAACAACCGGCGATGTGTTCGAGGGATCCATCGTGCAGAACGACGTTGCCAACCCTTCGCACGTCCGGTACACGTTCCCGGACGACATTCACGCCTCGCCATCGGTGAACCTCATCAACATGCGAACGAAGTTGAAGGACATCGTTGTGTGGGTGCGTACCCTCGGGCGGGGGGTAATGATCGGTATGCGGGATTCCCTCTGGCGGATCGACACGCTCCCTCGGCCGGAGGATGCGGCGTTCGAGACGGATCGGGTAAAGACGGAGATTGAAGGGGCGTTCGGTGGGGTGTCGCCGCGTGCGGTTGCGAAGTTCTCCTTCGGGCAAGGGACACTGCTTGCGTACGTCACTCCGAGTGGGGTGGTTGTGACGGACGGAGTTGGGTGGGATGTGTTGACTGCGGATATTGATTGGGAAGGGACGGTGAACGTCAGCGCCCTCGCGAAGAGTTTGCTCATCAACAACCCACGGAGGTATCGGTTGGAGTTCTACTACACCCCCGCTGGTGGCGACGCCAACACACGTGCCCTTTACTTCCACTACCACCCATCGCATGTGAAGCAGTCCTCGGGGGGTGGTCTGCGAGCGAAGGTAACCGGCCCGATCCACGCTGCCGCGACTGGAGCGCTTGTGGCGCAACTGAACGGTCAGTACGCCGTGTTCACAGCGCACACGGACGGACGGTTGTATCGCGAGGGGTTTGGCGTAACTGACGAGAGTGGCGCAGGGGGGATAGTGTTCGACGTGCGAACGGGGAGTTACTACCTTGCTGGTGTTGGGATGGAGGCAACGTTTCGGCGTGGATGGATTCATCACTCTGCCGGGGCGGTTGGCCAAACGGCAACCGTCCGGCAGGTGATGGAAGCCGAAGGCGAAACCCCTACGGAGTTGGATGAGACGATTCCGGTCGACCGCCGAGAGGCGACAGCGGCGTACCGGGAGGGGTTCGGGGATGCGTTCCAGTTCGGTGTAACGATGACCAACCCGGTGCAACGAGTGAGGATCAACCACATCACCGTTGAGTACGACCCTGCGAAAGAAGAGCAGTCGCCGTGAGGCAGTATCGGGGAGTCGATACCCGCATCCGTGACCCACGGACCCGACTGGCGCTGACGGAGATCGACGCTTTCCTCCGGGATCTCATTCGTGCGCAACCGAACGTTGGCTCAATGACGACCCGCGACGTTGTGGATGATGCGCAGTTCGTTGTGCTTAAGTTGAATGATGGGTTGTCGTCTGAACGGAAGTTGACTGTTTCGTCTCCAATCGCATTGGCGGATGGAGGGGCGAACGGAAATGTGGTGTTGTCGGTCGGTAATGCAGCTCCGGCATTGGTGCTTGGAACGACGAACGCGGCTGGATCGGCGGCGGCGGCTCCCCTACGTGTCGATGCGTCGCTCGCGCTCTTCGACGGTACAACGCCAGCCGCAATTGCTGCAACCGCCGCGACGGGTGTTGCAAACTTCGCCGCCCGCTCCGATCACGCACACATCTTCCCGACTTCGCTCCGTGCGACAGCGGACGCCTCTGCCCTGACGCTCACAGCCTCCGGTACAACGAACACGCTCACCGGAACCCTCGCCACGCTCGTGCTGACCGGGATGACGCGGGTGGAGTTGGGCGCGACGACAGCGACGGTGGATCTTGGGAGAACGCTTCGCCGTCTCAAGAGTGTCTGGTCGGTTGATGGTAACTTCAGTGGGACACTGACCGGCTCAGGCACGAGCGCCGTGTTGGACTTCTCCGCCGGAACAGGGACGCACAGTATAGGCGGGACTCTCAACCTTACGAACATCGATATATCGGGAGCGTTGACGATCCTCTCTGTCGGGTCGGACCTGACACCGTCCTCACCTACGTACAAACTAGGCGACAGCGCGGTTAATGGATGGGCATCGCTCAGCCTTCAGGATTCGTCGGCGGCGTTTCAGGTCAAGTTTCAATGCACCTCGTCAACCGCGCTCACGGCATCACGTCAGTTGACAATCGATATGGTAAATGCCGCCCGGACTGTGAAGTTTACCGGCAACCCCACCCTCGCCGATTGGTTCGATCAGAACGTCAAGACAACCGGATCGCCGCAGTTCTCCAAACTCGGCGTAGCGGCAGCGCCGGGGTTGAACATCTTCCGCGTCGATAACTCCGTCGGAGCGCCGGGGACTACGGTTTCGGTGTTTGGGATTATTAACGTCTACGGAACCGATAACGGAAAGATCCTCGCCGATCCGGCGGCGTGGCTTGGGGTTAATATGGGCGGGACGAACTACAAGATTCCACTGTACTAACCATTGGCGTTTCAGGCGATAGGGGACTATAATGAACGAAGGTATGCAACTCGATCTGGAGCCAGACGAACTGGCTCTACTTGTGCAACTGCTCTGCATGTCGGACCTCCGACTGCCAGTCTCGATGGCCAAGACGGTCGGGCGGTTGCAGGATAAGTTGACGGCTCTCTCGAAGGAGGGGGACGATGGCGGCAGGTGAGGTACTGGAAGGAGCGGGATCGGGAGCCGTGACCGGCGCGGCCCTTACGGGGGGTAATCCGTGGGGGGTTGCTATCGGAGCCGCCGTTGGCGCGATTGGGGGATTCCTCGGGTCGTCGTCGAGCCGTAAGGCAAATCGCCGTCAGGCATCCCTCCAACGCCGCGCTCAGCGAATGCTCCGGCCGGAACAAATCCTCAAGGTCGCCACGAAGGTAACGCCGAAGTTCCGTGCCCTCGTTGCTGGAGGAGTCGGACCGGGGATCGAAGGACGTGTGGCGGCCAACCTTGCCCGCTCGGGGCTTACGGACACCGGCGTCGGAGAAGCCCTCCGAACGATGTCGTTTAGTCTGCCCGGCGTGATCGCTAGTAGGGGGGCGCTCGACTTCGCGCAACAGGCGCAAGCGGCACGGGCCAACGCTCTGCTTGGAGCGGCGGCGATCCCTCCGACCCCGAGCGGAGTGCTTGCCGCGCTTGCCGGTGGGTTGCAGGGGGGCCTCGGGACGTTCCTTGCGATGCAGCAACGGGCGGACAGCATCGGCGACTTGCGCCGGATCTACCCGGACTTGATCCCCGGTAACGCCCCTGCACCGACGTTCCCGAAACTTCCCGATGCGTTCGCGCCTAACCCCTCATACCCACCGCCACCGACCTATCGACCGCCGTCCGGGCCGCTGTTCTAATGCCACATCGCGACAACAAGTCACGAATTCTCGACTACTACACAACTCCGCCAAGCCTCCTACGAGACGAGGGGCTTCCCCCAAAGCGGAATCGCCCTAAGCCCCCGACGAAGGGGGGGCCATCCGGCAGGGAGCGAGTGAACTACCTCACCCACTACTCACGACCACCGAGCATCTTGACGGAAGAGGGCCTACCTCCGCTACCGAACTCCCAGGCGGCAGCGGCTGCGAACGCTCCGCCACCCGCTAGCCCGCCCGCTGGCCCACCGACTCCCACTGCTGGCCCACCCCCCGCATCGAGTGGGGCGGCCGGACCACCGCCCGGACCGGCCTTCCCATTCCCGCCGCCGCTCCCATCCGTAACCACCGTCAACAGCGGCCTCACCCCCGAGCAGATGCGCCTGCAGGAGTTGCAGGACCGTGTCAGGGCGTTCGAGGCGATGCGCCCACCGCAGGAGCGGGGGCTTCCACTCCCCGCCGCTATCGCTGCCGGGATTCTTGGGGCCATCGACCCGGAAGGCATGGAGCGACTGCAGCCGCAGATCGACCGCTTCCGACGTGCGCCGATTGAGGACTTCGAGCGCCGTCGGACCGCCGAGGCGCAGAACCTCACCCTCGAATCAGCGCTCATTCAGGCCCAGACCGACGCCGATGCCCGCCAGCGTGAGGAACTCCAGCATCAGGAAGCGATACTCGGCCACTTCCGTTCGGCCAACGACATCATCACCGGGGCGCTCAAGATCGTTGAGCAAATGGCGACGTCGAAACTCCCCTCCGACCAAGCCTTCAGCAAGGAACTGTTCCGCCGAGTGATGGCGTACCGAACGTACATCGAAGAGGGTATGAATGCCGATGTCGGGACGCTTGGGAAGCAGTTCCTCGACACGGTGCATACGGAGTTGGAGGGGGTTACCAAACTCATCAACCAGCAGCAGGGCTTCCAGCAACGCCTCGACCTCGCGAACGTAATGAACGCCGCCGCATACGACCGGGCAGAGATTCAGGCCCGCGCACGTGCGGCGCAAGTCCATGCGGCGTCGAAGAACAGGATGTTTCGCGAGAACGCTAAGCGGTACCTTGACTTGTCCCAACTTCTTCCAATCATCAAACGGGCGAAGGATCTCGTCGAACAGCAGGGGGCGGGGGGTCCACTTGAAGGACAATTCCCCACCGCCCTAACGAACGAAGTCGACCGGCTTTACTCAATGCTGAAGTCCGAAGTCCTCTTCGGACAGGCCGGGAAGGCTGTCACAGCGGTGGAGCGAATTGAGTTGGCAGGAAAAGTTCCCACCGTTACATCGCTTGAAGGGACCCAACTTAGCCAACTGGAAGGCGCACGCCTACAGATTCAACTGTACATGAACTCCATCGCCGTACTCGTTCCGGGCCTCAAGGAGTTCGCCGCCGGGGCGGATTTGCGCCTCGACCTCGAAGGAATGCCGGACGACTTGATACCAGGAATTCAAGAGGACGACCAGTACGGCGGTTCGTTCGATCTGGATTTACTCGGACTAGGAGACGACTCCTCCAATGCCCAATAACGCGCCGGTCATTCGTCAGCCCGATGGGTCGTTCGTTGCGGTTCGTCCGGATGGTTCACGAGTAGCCATCCCACCCCACCTCATGTCGCAAATCGAACTCCCCCTCGGCCGCGTACTGCAGGAACAGGGAGTGTCGTTTGGGCAGCGTTGGACGGTGCAGAATGTTGCCAACTCCCCCGAAGCGGCGAAGGCTTACCTGAAGGCCGACGGGTTCGAAGTACGAGACCTCCCCCCGCAGGCAGGGGAGTTCAACTTCGCCGTCCGAAAGGACCCATCGGACCCGTGGCGGGTGGTCGATCCCCGAGGGCTCGATCTCGAAGACTTCACCGACTGGACGATGGAAACGCTTACCGGACTCGCGACGGGGGTGGGGGCAGTGGTAGGTTCGGCGCTTGGGCCGGTCGGGACGTTCTTCGGTGGGGGGGCAGGGTCGGCGATTGGGGAAGCGGGACGTCAATTCATCGGAAAGAAGGCTGGCGTCCCGCAGGACGTCAGCGGTACCGACGTCGCGGTGTCGGGATTGGTTGGTGCGGCGAGTGTGCCCATCGGGGCCGTCGCCGGGCGAGCGCTCCGAGCGACGGGGCGGGGGTTACTCAAGGCGACTCGTGGTGGTGGAACGGTGCTGAATGAGTTGGCCACGCGGATGGCGAGCGTCCGTGCCGCTGGCGGACGGTCGGCCGAAGAGATCAACATCCTCCGCGCAATGCGGCCGGAGAAGGCGACTGCCCAACTACGTGGGGCGGACGCGAACGCTAAGCATTTCATTGCAGTCATCTCCAAACTCGACAGGGGGGTGGAGTCGCCAGTTAGTGGCCGAAGGTATACAATTCCAGAGAAGTTGAAAGAGGTCCAAATGCTTCGGGCTGCGGGGCAGGGGGAGAATCCACTAACAGTCGACCTGTCCAGTGCGTTCGATCCGGTCTTCCAGCAACTGCGGATCTTGAAAGGACTCCCGAGAACCGCCGAAGCGACTCGCACCCAGATTGCCGATATCCTTGCGCCTATGGCGAAGGGAGCGAGGAAGAAAGGCATCCCCCTAGCAAGTAGGAAGTTGGCAGCGGAGCGTCACCAACTCCCGCAAGAGATGCTGAACTTCATTGACAGAATCCAAACGTTAATCCTCCGTAAGGTGCCAATCACCACCGTCCCAGTTGATCTTGCTGACCTCGTCCGCTCAACTGCTCGGAGGCACGCGAAGGAACTCGGAGCGATTGATGCCGTCACGGGACGGTCGACCCGAACGCTATCGGGGGACGTTGTTAAGGATGTTGGGGCTAGGGTCCGAAACGCCATCATGGAAGCGATGGGAGGTCCGACCAGTGAGTTCGGACGGAACCACGCATCGCTCGTTAAGTCGACACGGGCGTTGAATGCCATCAAGGGACAGATGTCTTGGGGTAAGGACATCGCGGATGTGCATCGTCGAACGGTCGGCCTCCTGCGTGCGCTGGATGCGGATACCCACATGGGGTTCATGAAGTACGTATCGCAACTCGAAACGCAGTTCAAACTCCCATCCGGCACACTTACGGATATCGTTGAGGAGCAAGCCATAAGCGAAGGGTTCGGCTTCCGGGGGGCTGCGCAGTTCATCGGCCCCATCACCGCCGGTGGCCGCTTGCGTGGTCCGGCGATGTTCGGACTCGCGGGCGGGGCGGCAGGGGCGTTCATGGGCGGATTGCCGTGGGCACTCGCTGGTGGAGCCATCGGAGCAGCGGCCGGTTCGCCGGTCACGCTCTACGGCGCAACCAAAGTCGGTCTCCGTGTCGGCCAAGCCCTCACTGGCGCTGAGGCCCGCCTGTCGGCGCTCGTTGTCACGCCGGAAGCGCGTGCGGCAGGGATTGCGGCCATCCGTTCGGCCGCTCAGCCGGTCGCCGACGCGGCCGTTGCGCGAGAGCAAGCGCCGAAACGGAACCGTCGCACGGTACACGTCGGGCAGTTCTAACGCCCGCCGACTTGACTCCCCGGCGGCTGCCCCCCATACTGGACAAGACACTCAATCACACGGCCATGTGAAATCCCACGGCCGTGTGAAGCACGTCCGGGGAGTACCTCCCTCCCCCGCCCGGCGACATAGCCACAGCGTCCTCCCCGCTGGTCGCCGGGCACCACCGCCCTCCCCAACGTCGCTAACTTCCTGCCAGCGCGTCGGTTGGAGCGCTATTCGCCGATAACCTCACACCCCCCCACCAACTACCCCCCCTCTCCCCCTCCCGCCCGGCGGATCTTGCATGCAACTTGCACGCAAACACCGCGACGTGTGCGGCTTTACGGTGCCCCACAAACGCCCCACGTTGCGTTTGTGCGGGCAGGGTGGGGTACGGATGCCAACCGGACGCCGTTCGCGGTACGTGGGCGAGGTTTGGGGGCAACCCGTCGAACGTCGCACGCCGCGAACGGCGCACGGTCCCGTCGCTGGAAGGGGATTGCGGGAAATTGTGTGAAATTGTGGTGGATTCCGGAGGGGTCTGACCGGGACCGATCATCGTCATGGGGGAGGGGCCGCCCCGACCGCCCCCTCCGCCCCCGG
>Ga0187893_10012372_pt1 | contig 12117 bp, 7 predicted proteins | sample MA1701074metaG_FD_139574 | JGI IMG/M metagenome (GOLD analysis project Ga0187893, IMG submission 139574) | White microbial mat communities from a basaltic lava cave in the Kipuka Kanohina Cave System on the Island of Hawaii, USA - MA170107-4 metaG ... | reverse complement strand
GGGGCGCTTTCTCATTGTGGATGACGAAGACCCCATTCGCGACCTGTTGGCTGAGATGCTGGTCGAGCAAGGGCATGAGGTTCACACGGCGTCAGGCGGAAAAGAAGGATTGGAGATCTTCAAGGCACGTTTGCCCGATCTGGTTATCACCGACCTGGGCATGCCCGAGGTGAGCGGTTGGGACGTGGCGACGGGTGTGAAAGCCTTGAGCCCGAAAACAAGTGTCATCCTGATGACTGGATGGGGAATCACGCTGGACAAAGATCGCGCTCGCGAAAGGGGCGTCGATGTCATCCTGCCCAAACCCTTCCAGATTAGCGAGATTCAAAAGGTCTTGAATGAGATGCTGGATCAGCGGCATACGGTCGCCAGCATCTGAGTACTCGATTGCCCGAGGAGAGTACGTCTTCGACCTTGTGCTCGTTCTCGAAGAAAAGCCGAGGACGACGACGAGCACGAGGACGAAGAATTATTACGTCGTGAGGAAGTTGAGCAGTGAAACCTGCCCGCGTCGCCCGGCATCAAATCACGGACTCCCACTCGGGCGTGTTGTGTTCTGATGTGGTCGCAATTCTCAGAATCGGCTCCCCTCGCCCCAACGTGGGAGAGGGGTTGGGGGTGAGCGGGATACGGAACTGCCGATTCAACTCCTGCGACTCCGCTCTGGATGAAGGTCTCGGAACACTTGCGCGAACATCCATCAGTCTGCTTGCCCCCTCACCCCTCCCTGGCTGACAGCTCCTCGCTTGATTACGACTGCGCTCCTCTTCCACGTTGGTAGGTCTCTTGGAAAAACTGTTTTACTTCGTTGAAGACGTGCTCGCGCTTCCCCTGCGCCAATCGGCATTCTGGCAGCGAACTGAGAAAAATCTTGCCGTAAGTCTTGTCCACCACGCGCCTATCGAAAATCATGATGGAGCCGCGGTCGCTCCTGCTGCGAATCAGCCGCCCGAAGCCTTGCTTGAACTTAATCACGGCCTGCGGGACGCTGTACTCGAGGAAAGGATTGCCTCCAGCTTGCTCAATGGCTTCAATGCGCGCTTCGACGACTGGCTCTTTGGGAACGCTGAAAGGCAGCTTGGTCAAGATTACATTCTCTAACGCATCGCCAGCCACATCCACACCTTCCCAAAAACTGTCGGTGGCAAATAGCACGCTCGTTTTGTCCTGCTTGAATACCTCGGTAAGCCGGTGCCGTGGACCTTCACCCTGCATGAGCGCTCGAATGCCGGCGGCTTCCAAGGCCGGCGCCAGCTCCTGATGAATGCGGCGCAGCAGCGAGTACGAGGTGAAGAGGACCAGCGCACGGCCTTGGGAGATCTGAATCGACTCCAGAACTAGCCGTCCCAGCTCAGCGGCGAAGTTGCGGTGGTCGGGCGAGGGGATGTCCTGCGGAATGCCAAGAATCACCTGGCGGGCGTAGTCAAACGACGACGGCAGGAGTGCCTCCAGCACCCGTGAGGATCGCATCTGGTCGAGACCCAGGCGCCCCTTCACGTAGTCGAAGCGCTTCTCGGTCGTGAGCGTGGCGCTCGTCAGAATGACCGTTTCGAGTTTTTCAAACAGCCGTTCCCGCAAGAGCGTTGCGACGTTCACCGGTGCTTGCTTTAGTGTGATTCGCTGTCCCATCCGGCTCGGTGTGACCTCAATCCAGCGCACGCGGCTGCTGTCCGCTTCGCCGAAAATCTCTCCCAGCGTTGCTGCTGCAAGCTCCAGTCGGTCGATCAAGGCGTTCAGTTCCACGGTGAGCGACAACAGGCTCTCAAGGATCGGCTCATCAAGAGACTCCAGCCATTTCTCCAAGAGCAGCAGTTGCTGGTGAAACTCTCCCATCTCGCGGACCAGGTTTTGGACAGCCGGGAGAATGGAAGACTTCCATTCCGGGCGTTCGCGCACCTGTGGCGTGAAGCGAACTTTTTGCTCGCCTCCGGGCTCTGCTGTCGTTCCGAACCAAAGCGCCAGCTCGTCGAATGTGTGCGACACCGTGTGAACCAGGTCCTCGCGAAGCGTGATGAGACGGCCTTGCACATGTCCGCGGATGCGAGCATAGAGTCCTGGCTCGATCTTCTGAATGAGGGGCTGCAGCCGGACCAGCAGATGGGGTAACAGTCCCTTTTCTCGCACTTTCTCCCGCTCGCGCAAGTTGTAGAAGCGTCCCAGCAGGCGGAGCAGTCCCAGCTTCGCGATCTGGGTGCCGAAATAGTCGGTGGCGACATCCTCCACGTTGTGGGCTTCGTCAAGGATAACGCGCGCGTAGGCAGGCAGGATGGCGGCTTCGTTGTAACGCCCGGTATCGCCGCGCACCGCGAGGTCGGCAAACAGCAGATGATGATTGACGACGAGAAGATCGGCTGAGGCCGCTTCGCGCCGGGCGTTATAGAAAAAGCATTCGTTGTAGTGACTGCAGCGAATGCGGCTGCAGTTATCGCTTTCACAAGCCACTTTCTCCCAGACCGAAAAGCGCGGCAGGATGTTCAGGTCGGAGCGGCTGCCTTCCGAAGTGCGATGCGACCACTCGAGAATGGCTTTGAGTTCAGTGCGCTCGTCGGTTTCGATCAGGTAGTCTCCTTCCTTCTCGATCGTCTCCACCTTGCTCAAACAGACATAGTTTTGTCTCCCTTTGACCAACACGGGTTTGAACTTGAAATCCAGGGCCTGCTGCAGCAGCGGCAAGTCTTTGTGCATGAGTTGCTCCTGCAGGTTGATGGTGTTGGTCGAGACCACCACTCGCTGCTTGTTTTGCACTGCCCAATGGATGGCTGGTAACAAATACGCCAGGCTCTTGCCCGTTCCTGTTCCCGCTTCGATGAGCGCCGCTTTCGATTCGTTAAAGGCAGTGGCAACGGCCCGCAGCATGCGTTGTTGTTCGGGGCGGGACTCAAACCCTGTCAGGCGTTGGGCCACTTTCCCCGTCGCGGAAATCTGCGCGGACAGCAGGTTCAAGTCCAGCGGTTGCCGCTGCTGGCGTTTGAAAGCTTCGACAACGACATAGATGTCGTCTGCCTCATTGTTGATGATGTAGAAGCCCACACCCTGGTTTCCATACTCGGAAGCTAGGCTGACATCGGCACTGGAGGGAGAGAGAAAACCGGAAGGATGGTTATGGATGACGACATCGCCCGGGCTGGTGACCTGAAGCAGCGCAGGCACGGCTGAATCGTTGCCCCGCGCCAGCGGTGTTACTTCTATGACCACACCGTGCTCGTCAGGCTTGGCGAGGAAGAAGACTTCATTGCCCCGCGCTTCTCGAATGGTATTGCGCAGAAGCTGCGCGGTCGACGCAGAAATGAATTTGTGAAAATCCGATGGCATTGCCGACGAAACCCTTGGCGAGTATACCACCTGCGTCGGAATCATCCTTGTGGTCGCCCTTAATGAAAGTTCGGCTTGGAGCAGACTCAGAATGCTTGGCGATTGGTAGAGTCTCAAGCGCAACCCATGCTTGTTTGCGGCGACCGTGGGTCCCGAGAGATCACATGCCATTGACTTTGCCTCGGCACTGCGCCAAGCTTGGCTTGGATCCAGGCGACTCAAGTCTTGAGGTGAGCCCATGAAAGCAAAACAGATGGTGTTGGCAGCGGCGATTTTAGCGTTCGGCGGCCTTCCGCTGCACGGCGATGTGATTTATCTTAAGAACGGCAACGTCCTCGTGGTGGAGAAGGCGTGGGAAGAGGGAGACCAGGTGAAGTATCAAACTGCCTCCGGACTTCAAACGATTCCGCTGATCTCCGTAAAACGACTGCAGGGACAAAAGCCAGCGGCCGCGGACCCTTCCCGGAATCAACCGGTGCGCGCTGCAGTCCTTCGCGGCCAAGGGAATCCGGCTGCACTGTCCGCTGCAGTCAAGCCGTCCTCAAAGCCTGTCGAGGACAATTCCCGAGCCAGCGCCCGAGCTACTCGCTACCAGGATGCTGCCGGTTACGCCGCGGCTCTACGCGAACACGAAACGACAGGCAAGCCGGTGGCCCTTTATTTCTATGCCGACTGGTGCAAGTACTGCGCACAACTGGAACGCGGAATTCTCAGCCGTTCCGAAGTCAAGCAATATCTGGAAACGATTCTTTACGTCTGTGTTAATCCGGACCATGGTAAGGCTGAAGCAGCTTTATTCGCAAAGTTCGAAGGGCGTGGCTACCCCACATTTCTGATCCTCGCCAAGAACCAACCTGCGCAGGAGATCCCAACCTCCGTGCCGCCCGAAGCTTTTCTCCAGGAATGCCGGCAGGCGGCTCGCGGTAGTAGTCAATAATTGATGGCCAATCCTGGCTTTCGATGGCCGGCATCTGGGGAACCAACATGAAAGCGAAAAAACTTATCATCGTTGCTGCCGTGGTCGTGTCTGTCCTCGTTGCCGCTCTGGCAGCGATCCCTTTCTTCATTGATACGCAAAGCCTGAAAAACAGGCTGGTCACTGAGGCTGAAGGCATCCTGCGCCGCCGGATGTCGGTTCAGGCAGTGGAGATCACTGTGTTTACAGGTCTCGGCATTCGGCTGAACCGCGCGGTCATCTTCGATGACCTCCGGTTCGCCAATGCTCCGTTTGTCTCCCTCAGTTCAGTCACCGTGCGACCGCGGCTGTTGCCGTTGTTGCGCGGAAGTGTGGAAGTAGCAAGCATCGAGTTGGAACAACCGGAGATCCGACTCATCCAGAACCAGGACCGCGTCTGGAACTTTGAGTCGATCGGGGCGGCGCCGGCCGGTGGAGCAGGCAAACCAGGACCAGCGGGTGCCCCACCGGCAAGCTCGACCGGGGCGTCGTCACAATCATTCACGGTATCGCAGCTGAACCTCAGCGATGGCGCTGTGGTGATTTCGAAACGGAACAGTTCCGGGGCGGTTGAGGAATCTCGCTATGACCACATCAACCTCAAACTGCGAGACTTCTCCACAACCACGCCGGGCTCTTTCGACCTCAAGCTGCAGCTTCCTCCTGGTGCCCATGCGCTTCAAGTGAAGGGCCAGCTGGGGCCGGTGCAGTTGTCACCGTTTTCGAAGACACCATTGGATGGAGAAATTCAATTCTCCGAATTGCCGATTGCCCGGCTGGCGTCCCTTGCCTCCCCGCCTGCGGAACCCGTTGAATGGCAGGGATTCCTGAGTACTGCGACACGCTTGAAGGGCAGCCTCGGTCAAGGCTTCTTGCTTGAAGGCAAGACGGCCTATTCCAAGCTGGGAGCCAAGCGGGGTGCTCTTCAATCTCCACAAGTGGATGGTGAAGTACATTTGAAGGCCGACTACAAAGCTCAGTCTGGTGCGTTGCAACTGCAGCAGGCCGAGCTTCGCATGCCCGCTTCCACGGTCACAATGACCGGCAGCGTTACCGGGTTGGACGCAGACCCTGCGTTGGACCTGCGCATCAATTCCCCTCGCCTGGCCTTCGACGATCTCATCAAGCTTGCAGCAGTGCTGGGACAGGGCGCGCCGGACGGAGTGCAAGCATCTGGCAACGGCCAGCTCAATCTTCAGGTGAGCGGCTCCTCCAAGAAACCACAGGTGGCAGGTGAGGCCAAACTGGCCGATGTCTGGATTCGTTATCCGGGATTGGCGGATAAGATCACCCTTTCGCCCGTTGTGCTGGCTTTCAAGGACAACACCGTCGCCTCGAATGAAGTTCAAATCAGCGCCGGCGAGCGCACCCGGCTGCAGGCTCAGTGGAAAGCTGCTCTGGGAGACCCCGTTTCCGTCGATGCACAGGTTCGAAGTGCCAAGCCGGTGCCGGTATCCGATCTGCTCGCGATTGCTTCTTCATTTGGTATCACCCTACCTGAGGGTATGAAAGTGCAGGATGGTTCCATCGATATTCAGCTCACGGCCAGGCAAACTTTGGGAGAGAAACCTGTTCTGTCACTCCAGGGGCAAGCCGCCCTGAGCGGCAGCAAAGTGCAAACGGCCCTTCTCAAGGCACCCATGGAAGTGCACCAGGTTCAGCTTCAGTTCACGGGTCAATCTGCTTCGATTCCTTCACTCTCAGCTTCGTTTGCGGGATCAAAGCTGGGAGGAAGACTTCAGATCAACAACTTTGAAGCTCCTACTTTGCAGTTTGCCTTGAATGCGGATCGGCTCGACTTGAGCAAGCTGGAACAAATGATTAATACCGCAGAAAGCGCAGCCCCGGCAAAGCCAACTGGTGCAACGGGCGCCAAGGCACCGGACGGTAACTCCCCTGCTCCGAAGACGGCTTCTGCGAAATCAAAACCAGTGCCGGCGACCCAGGATCCCCTGGGACAATTGACCGTGCGCGACAGTTCAGTGGCGGTAGACACAGTGAGTTATGACAACCTGCGACTGACCAAGGTCTCGTCGAAGATCCAGATGAAGAACCGCGTTCTGCAACTCCAGGATTTGAAATTCAACATGAATCAGGGAACGCATGTGGGGACAGCTTCTTTTGACCTCAATGGCGCCCAGCCGCGCTACACGTTTAACTCGAAACTGCGCGACGTGGATGCCAACGAATTCCTGACACAAAACTCCTCGTTGAAGAACTTGTTCTACGGAAAACTTTCATCTGATATTGACCTTCAGGGGAGCGGCAGTGGCTTCGACGAGATCTCCAAGCAGCTCAAGGGGGGAGGTAAGGTAACCGTTGCCAAAGGAAGGATCACGTCGTTCAACTTGTCGGAGCAGGTGGCACTGCTCGGAAAACTCACCGGACTCAACGTTGGCCAGGGTGGGACCGAGTTTGAAGATATGGTGAGTGAACTTACTATCAACGATGGCCGGGTGACGACCAATGCCATGCACTTCAGGGCTTCGGGAATGGCCCTGAAGGTGCGCGGCAGCCTGGGCTTGGACCGCTCTGCGGACTACCAGATTTCTGCCGAGCTGCCGGCTTCGCTGAGCAAAAAGAACCCCAACCAATTCTTGAATCTGGCGAATGCGACATTCTTCCAGAATGAAAGCGGCAACGCGGTGATCCCGTTACGAATGACAGGGGACATTGCACGACCGCGATTGTCGTTGGACACACAGATGGTGAAGGAAAATCTTAAAAACAGCCTGCGCCAGGGCGGGGTAACGAAGGCTCTGGATACATTTCAGGGTTTGCTGAAAGGCAAAGACCAAAAAACCGCGGCGCAGCCGGCGCCTAATGATCCTGCCAACTCCGCCCAACCTGCCGGCGAAAAGCCAGCTGAACCGAAGCCGGGCGCCAAGCCAGGATTGGAAGGGCTGTTCAAAGGCATCATGGATCAAGTGAAGGAAAAGAAGAAGGAACCGAAGAAGGAGGAACCCAAGGAACCGAAGTAGTGAGGAAGGCCCGCAGTGAGTCCAAACAGCACCAAAACACTAGAGCCAGATTTCCAGTTGTAGTAGATTGTCGCGTCGCAAAGCGTATTTTCGTCATGATCCTTAGGAGGGATTCTATGAATTTGAAGCGGTCGATTGGGTCAGTGATTGTGTTTGGGATGCTGATGCTTGGCAGGGTGGCGCTCGCTCAGAAAGACATGGGCTATTTGAAAGTGGATGCTAACCCCGGGCGAACCGGAGTCTTTGTGGACGACAAATACCTGGGACCGTCTGCAAACTTCCGGGTCGATCGGACGTATCCTCTTGCGCCGGGCCAGCACAGCGTGCGCTTGTCCGAACCTCGTTATAAGGATTTCACCACGACCGTGAACATCGAAGCTGGCAAGACGACGAAGATCAAGCAGGTAATGGAGAAGCTTCCCCTGCCGGAACCGCCTTATGGCATGCTGAAAATCGTGAAGGGAAATCATTCCAAGTTTACCGGCGTGTTCTTGAATGATCACTTCATGGGCCACGTGGGCGAGTACGACAATTCTCTTCAGGGACAATTGTTGAAGGCTGGAGACTATCAGTTGAAGGTGGTCTCTCCCGAAGGACAAACCATTCACGAAGAGAAAATCAGTATCAAGGACAACCAGAGCACCGTTGTGAAGCTTAAGTAGGCTTCAGTCCGGCCCCCGGTCTGCGGTTTTTTCGGCGTCGTCCCGCAGCCGCAGACCTCCCTGAAGTGCAATAGGTCTTCCTCTATACGCATATTAGTCGAATATTTGATATTTAAGGGCTGACCCCAACTGTCCCCACAACTGTCCCCAACTGTCCCAACTGTCCTCGGACCAGTGACTGCGTTACACGCAACAAATATCAAGTCGAGGAGAGTGGCAACAACAATCGAGGTTAGTAGCCGCTTCATCTCTTGAACTTCCACGCCTGACTATTTCTGAGTGTTCGATACTCGAAAGACGACAGTGAAAGAATTGGAACAGAGTGGCGTTCGTCTTCAACAGCCACCTCAGTTCACGTTGATGCGTCGCCGAATACTCATCATCTTTTCGTCTCTTCCGTGATTCTTGCGCGATTTGCAGGGCGAGTGGCCCGCAATCACGCCCGCTGCTGCGAGGAATGGCGACGATGGAATGCGGTGATCGTCAAGAACAGGACAATACCCCCTAGAAACAGCTCGAGGCGGTGTAGGGTCCATGGAATACGCGTTACTCGATAGCTCATGTGGTTATAGCCAAGCCGATATGCTTCCCATGTCCAAGACCAGACCTCACCAAGCAATACGCCGACACCGCTGGCTATTAGGCCAGCAAACACGGTCATCACAGCTACCGTGGGAAGTCCTTCCTCCGGACCATAAAGGCGGCAGAGCCAACGAGTGAGGAGACTGGCGGCCAATCCGTAGAGGACTGCGAACGACAGGATGACCACCGCATCGAAACTCAAGCGACGTCGTCCGAGCGAGGCTCGAACTTGTTCCCCTGTGACGCCATGGTTCTTTGCGACCGTGCCGAATAGTCGCTCCATGCACTCCCCTCTCGTTTGCAGGTAGTCAGGTCCCCTGCGGGCATCGGCGTAGCGAATTGCCAGGTCTTCCGCAAATTCCGCATCCTCGCTGAGATGCTGCATGTCGGAGGGCTGGCTCAGATCGAGAACCCCCGCACGAGTGTCATTCGGCCATTCGCAATCCGAGTTGGCGGGTCTATGACGTAGGCACGCAGTCAGGCAGGCAAGCACAATGAGACAAGAAACTAGTCGAGCCATTCGTCTTACACAAGATCGCATCGTTTGCCTCATACGTATTCGTGATTCCTTCCTGTATCTCGCGCTTAGGTGGTCAACCACCTGCGGGCCTGAATTGACGTAAATACACCCCGATTAGACACCGCGTCGCCAACTAATGTTCCCAGTTCCTGTTGATGGCGTATTTAAGGTATAAGGACAGAGACCAACCACAGGCCGTCAACCCGAGCACGCCGCAAAGCTGAGGCCAGAAATTGCGACGACACTTGAAAAAACTCTTGTAAGAAAGTCGAGCGGCCAGCGACTACCTCTATGGCGCACCAGAAAGCCCGCGTGCGATCCTAGTAGCGTGCAAACTTAGCTTTCCGAAATCTCGCCCATTGGATTTTCTTCGTCAGTAGGGCAAGTTAGGGTCAGCCCTTAAATAGAATAGTAAATAATCGGTCGGGGCTGGTCATGCAGAAAGGCCGTAGACCGCAGAAGTTGCGGTCTGCGCTACAGCGTTTTCTGCGGGTCCGCGCAGAGGAGGCACGTGCGATCGAGTTCTAATTGATCAATCCAGCTTCTTTCGAAATCGTAGCGCACTGCTGGTGAAGATGACGACGCCAAACACGGCCAGAGCTGCCATTTGAGGCCAAAGGATTGAAGGTCCGGTGCCGCGGAGAAAGATACCGCGCATGATCTCCATGAAGTAACGAAGCGGATTCAAGTAGGTGAGCCATTGTACCAGCGGGGGCATGCTGTTGACCGGGAAGGAAAAGCCGCTGAGCAGAAACATCGGCATGAATAGGAAGAAGAACGTCATCAGGGCTTGCTGCTGCGTGTTAGAAATCGTGGAGATGAACAGGCCGGCTCCGAGCGTCGTCATCAGGAACAGAGCGGTGCACACCAACATTGCCAGAAAGCTGCCACGAAACGGCACGTGGAATATAGCCAGTGCCAGGGCTGTCATGACGGCCACCTGCAACATGCCGATCAGCGCAAAAGGCAATGTCTTGCCCAGCATGAGTTCCAGCGGGCGAATCGGCGAGACCATGAGTTGCTCCATCGTCCCGATTTCCTTTTCGCGAACGATGCTCATCGCCGTCAGCATCACCGTCACTAGAGCCACAATGTTTACCAGAACTCCCGGAACAAAGTAGTTGCGGCTTTTCAGGTCCGGGTTGAACCAAACCCGCTGACGAACATCTAACGTGGGTACTCTCAGCTCGGCAGGGCCGCCGGAAGCTTGAGTGACCGCGACCAAGCGTTTGCGCTGCTGCTTCTGGAGTGCCGTGCCCGCAAAGCGGCCCACAATCTGACTGGCGTAAGTACCTACGAGAGACGCGGTATTCGAGTTGGTTCCGTCAACGAGCACCTGCACTGCCGATGTCTGACCGCGATTGACCTCTTTCCCGAAGCCGGGCAGGACGCTCACCACTGCCATGACGTCCCCACGGTCGAGCACCTCTTTCACTTCTTGTTCGGTGGCAATGACGCGGCTTACCGTAAACGTGGGTGAAGCGTCGAAGTCGGCACGGAGACGGATGCTGGCGGATGTCCGGTCCAAATCCATCCAACCCAGTTGAGCATCGCTGACGTCGAGGTTGACGGCGAAACCAAAGAGGATGAGCTGGAGCACCGGAGGAATAAACAGCACGAAGCGCATGCGCGGCTCACGCAAAGCCTGACGAAATTCCTTGATCGTGATGACTCGAATGCGTTCCCACATAAGCAGGTGTCGGGTGTCAGGTTTCAGGTGTCAGACGATAGTGAGCGACCTCAGACCGCGAAGGACACGGCTTCGTTCGTTCTGTCCCCTCACCCGGCCTTTGGCCACCCTCTCCCCACAAACGGGAGAGGGAGTTCTCAAACTTGACCTCTAGGTTTGAACTTCACCAAGCCTACGCCAGCTTGCTGCCTACTTTCCGGGTGGCTGCGACGAAAACGATTGTGCAATAGGCCAGCAGGAACCCAAGCTCGGTCCAGAGCAAGGTGATTCCAATGCCTTTCAGGAAAATGGCTTTCAGCAAGGTGACGAAATAGCGAGCCGGGAAAATGTGCGTCAGAGCTTGTACGACCACCGGCATGTTTTCTATTGAGAAGATAAATCCCGAAAGCAGAAACGCCGGTAAGAACGAACTGATGATTCCCATCTGACAGGCAAGCAGCTGCGAGCGGGCGATGGCTGAAATGAGAATGCCCCAGCAGAGAGCGCCGAACAGAAAGATGCAGGTGCTTGCGAACAGCAGCAGAAGGTTGCCCCGCAGCGGCACGCCAAACAGAAGCACTCCAATAGCGACGGCAATCAATGCGTCTGCCAATCCCAGGGTGAAATACGCGCTCATCTTGCCCAGCACCAGCTCCGCGGGCCTCAATGGAGTCGAAAGAACCTGCTCCATGGTTCCCATCTCCCATTCTCGAGCAATCGTCAGAGACGTCAGCATGGCCGAGATGATCATGAGGATGACTGCAATCAGTCCTGGAATAATGTAGTTCTTCGATTTGAGCTCGCTGTTGTACCAGACCCGCAGTCGTGGTTGTACGGGCTCAGGCATCGTCATGCCCGAGCGCTGGTTCATGAAGCGCTCTCTTAGTTCGAGAGCAACGGCTTGCGACACGCCATCCGCGTAGCCCGCAGCGATGGACGCAGTGTTGGAATCGCTACCGTCGAGCAGGAGTTGCACCTGCGCGGTCCTGCCACTGGTAATTTGCTTGGCATAGTCGGGTGGGATCACAATGCCCAGAACAACCTCACCGCGCAGGATGAGCTGCTCGATGCCCTGGAGATGTTCTGGGAAATCGACCAGCTTGAAATAGCGTGACGCCGAAAACCGCGCGAGCAGATCGCGGCTCTGAGGTGTCCGATCCTGATCAACGACTACGGTTGGAATTTGATCGACGTCCAGCGACAGGGCGTAGCCGAACAGCAACAGCATCATCATTGGCATGGCGAGTGCCAGGCTGAGACTGCGCGGATCCCGCAGGATGTGCCAGAACTCTTTTCGGGCCACGGCGCGAGTACGGCGGAGATTCATGAGGCTTTCCGTTCCTCCTGCTCGATCATCGCGACGAAGACATCCTCCATCGAGGGTTCAATAACTGCCAGCTGCTTGATTCCGATACCTCGTTCTGAGAGTGCCTGGC
>Ga0187893_10012371_pt1 | contig 12117 bp, 2 predicted proteins | sample MA1701074metaG_FD_139574 | JGI IMG/M metagenome (GOLD analysis project Ga0187893, IMG submission 139574) | White microbial mat communities from a basaltic lava cave in the Kipuka Kanohina Cave System on the Island of Hawaii, USA - MA170107-4 metaG ... | reverse complement strand
GCCGCGACGGCGCGGTCGCGTACCACCTGGCGGTGGTCGTGGACGACGGGGCCTCCGGCATCACCCGCATCGTGCGCGGCCGGGACCTCGCGACCTCGACCGCGATCCACGTCTTGCTGCAGCGCGCGCTCGGCCTGCCGACCCCGGCCTACCGCCACCATTTCCTCCTACTCGAGGAGGCAGGCGGGAAGTACGCGAAGCTGCACAGCGCGGTCGGCTGGCGCGCGCTCGCGACGGCCTACGACGGCCGGGAACTGTGCGGCCTGCTCGCCGGGTTCGCGGGCCTCGCGAAGGACGGCGCGCCGCTCACCCCGCGCGCGCTCTTGCCGCCCTTCGACTGGGCGCGCGTGCGCGGCGACGACCTCGCGCTGCAATGGAACGGCCGCGCGCTGGCCAGGGCCGAGCCCGAGCGAGCCGTCGGCAGCGGCTAGGGCGCGCGAGTAGACTGCGGCCGTGACCTGCCCGAGCTGCGGTAGGAGCAACGGCCCCGGCGCGCGCTTCTGCGGCGGGTGCGGAGCCTCGCTCGCCCCGAAGTGCCGGGCCTGCGGGACGCTAGCCAGCCCGGGCGCGCGCTTCTGCGAAGGCTGCGGGGCGCCGCTCGCGAGCGAGCCGGCCGAGAAGGCGATCGCGCGCAAGATCGTGACCGTGGTGTTCGCGGACCTGATCGGCTCGGTGTCGCTGCACGAGCGCCAGGACGCGGAGTCCGCGCGGCGCGTGATCGACCGCTACCACCGCGCGATGAGGGCGGCGGTCGAGATCCACGGTGGCCGGGTGGTGCAGCTGCTCGGCGACGGCGTGCTCGCGGCGTTCGGCGTCCCCACCGTGGCCGAGGACGACGCGCTGCGCGCTGCGCGCGCCGCCTTCGGCATGCACCGCGCGTTCCGCGAGCTCGGCCGCGAGCTGGGTGACCCGATGGCGGGCATCGGCCTGCGCGTGGCGCTCAACACGGGCGAGGTCGTGGTCAGCGACGACGAGACCGCGGTGATCGGCGACGCGACCAACGTCGCCGCGCGGCTGCAGTCCGAGGCGCGCGACGGCGAGGTGATCGTGGGCGAGGCGACCCAGCGGCTGATCGGCGAGCTCGTGACGCTCGCGCCGCTGGGCAGCTTCGCGCTGAAGGGCCGCAAGGAGACGGTCGGCGCGTACCGGCTGGTGTCGCTCGAGCGCCCGCCGCGCGCGCTGGCCGCGTTTGTCGGCCGCGACGACGAGCTGCGCCGACTCCTTTCGGTGTACGACGAGGCGCGCCACACGCCCGCGGCGCGGCTCGCGGTGTTGCTCGGTTCTCCGGGCCTCGGCAAGTCGCGCCTGCTCGCGGAGCTCGTGCAGCGCGTGGGCGAGCGCGCGACCGTGCTCGGCGCGCGCTGCGACGAGGCGCGCGGGGCCACGTTCGCGCCCCTCGCCGAGGCGCTGCGTGGCCTGCTCGGGGTCGACGCGGCGGCCGGCGGCGGCGGCGTCAGAGCGGCGATCGACGCGCTGGTCGAGGGCAGCGACGAGGAGCGCGCGCGGATCGGCGCGGGCATCGCGGCGCTGGTCGCGGGCGCGCCCGCCCCACCCGAAGAGACGTTCTTCGTCGTGCGCCGCTTCCTCGCAGCGCTCGCCGCGGTGCGGCCGGTCGTGCTCGCGATCGACGACCTGCACTGGGCGGAGCCGCTCCTGCTCGACCTGGTCGAGCACCTGGTGCAGTGGACCGCGGATGCGCCGCTGCTGATCGTCGCGGCCGCGCGGCCCGAGCTGCGCGAGGCGCGCTCGTCGCTCGCCACGCCCGGGCCGCTGGTGGCGGACGTGCTCACGCTCGGCGGGCTCGACGCGGGCGCGGCGACGCGGCTCGCGGCGGCCGTGATCGGCGCGAGCGAGCTGCCCGCCGCGCTGGCGGGCCGCGTGCTGGCGGCGAGCGAGGGCAATCCGCTGTTCGTATCGGAGCTCGTGCGCATGCTCGTGCACGACGGCACGCTGCGGCGCGAGGCCGAGCGCTGGGTGACGACCGTCGCGCTCGCCGAGCTCGACATGCCGCCGACCATCGGCGTGCTGCTCGCCGCACGCATCGAGCGACTGCGGCCCGAGGAGCGCGCGGTGCTCGAGCGCGCCGCCGTCGTCGGGCGGCACTTCTCGCGCGAGGCGGTCGCGCACCTGCTCGGGCGCGACGCGGGCAGCCTCGACGCGCGGCTCGAGGCGCTGCGGCGCAGCGAGCTGATCGAGCCCGACACCGGCTGGTTCCTGGGCGATCCGGGGCTGCGCTTCCACCACGCGCTGATCCGCGACGCAGCCTACCGGCGCGTGCTGCGCGAGACGCGCGCGGAGCTGCACGAGCGCTTCGCGGACTGGGTCGCCGCGCGCGCCGGCGATTCGGTCGAGCACGACGAGACGATCGGCTGGCACCTCGAGCAGGCGCTCGACAACCGGCGCGAGCTCGGGCCGCTCGACGCGCGCGCGATCGCGCTCGGCGAGCGCGCGGCGCAGCACCTGGGCGTCGCCGGACAGCGCGCGCTCGCGCGCGACGACCTGGCGCTGGCCGCGGGCCTGCTCGGGCGTGCGCTCGCGTGTCTGCCGGCCGAGCACGACTCGCGCGCGCAGCTCGCGCTCGACTGGTGCGAGGCGCTGCTCAGCGCGGGCGAGGTCGCGCCAGCGCAGGCTGCGGTCGAGGAGCTCGGCCGTCTCGCCGCCGGTTCGGAACGCCTGCTCGCCTGGCACACCTGCTTCCGCGGCCAGCTCGCGGCGCTGACCGACCCGCAGTCGCTGCGCGCGACGGCGCGCGAGGTCGCCGCCGCCGCCGAGACGCTCGTGCGTCTCGACGACAGCGCGGGGCAAGCAAAGGCGCACTTCGTGCACGCGAGCGCGCTCGCGCGGCTCGGCGAGATCGGCGCAGGCGAGTCCGCGCTCGACCGCGCGCTCGCGGCGGCGCGCCGCGCGCAGGATCGCCGGCGCGCGAACGCGGTGCTCACCGGCGTGCCGCAGGCGGCGCTCTGGGGACCGAGCCCGGTCACGCGCGCGAGCGGGCGCTGCCTCGACGTGGTGCGGGTGCTGCGCATCACGCAGGGCGCGCCCGCGGTCGAGGCGGTCGCGCTGCGCTGCCAGGCCGTGCTCGAGGCGCTGCGCGGGCGCACCGACGCGGCGCGCCGCATGGTCGCGTCATCGCGCGCGATGGTCGAGGAACTCGGTCTCGCTCCGCAGCTGTTCGAGGCCGACGTGTTCGCGGGCCACATCGAGCTGCTCGAGGGCGAAGCACCGGCCGCGGAGCGCTGCCTGCGCTCGGCGTACGAAGGGCTGCGCGAGCACGGGCTCGGCATCGATGCGGCGCGCGCGGCGGCGCTGCTCGGGCGCGCGCTGCTCGCGCAGGGCCGCGGGCCGGAGGCGGAGGTCCTGAGCCACGAGAGCGAGTCGCTCGCGGGCGACGACCTGAAGGCGGCGATGGGCTGGCGCGGCGTGCGCGCCGGGGCGCTCGCGCGCCGCGCGGAGCACGCGGCCGCGCTCGAGCTGGCGCGCGAGGCGGTCGAGATCGCGTCACGCACCGACAACCTGCTCGACCACGCCGACGCGCGCATCGCGCTCGCCGCGACCCTGCGCGCGGCCGGCCGGCGAGCCGAATCCGACACCGAAGAGCGTCGCGCGCTCGAACTCTGGGAGCGCAAAGGCGCGACGCTGCTGGTCGAGCGCGCGCGGGTCGTGCAGCCGACGGCAGAAGCGAAGGGACGCGGCGACGACGCCCCGACTGCGAGCCGCGCGGGCCGGCGGCTGCGCCCCAACGCCGCCACGCGCTACCTCGAGCGCATGAACGAGGCGTGCGCGGCGCACGACGAGGAGGCTGTCCTCGCCTTGAACCCACCCGATCTGGAAGTCGTCGACCACCAGGCCACGCGGAACTACGGGCGCGAAGGCATGATCGCCTCGCTGCGGCCGGTGTTGCGTGCCGAGAACGCGTCGGCGGGGCACATCGCGATCGCGACGTTGGGCGACCGGCTCGCACTGTTCCGGCTGCTGGTCTCGATGGGGGGCCTGAGGGCTCGCCACTTCGACGTGGGAGCCTACGAACGACCCGACCTGTCACTCGTCGATGTCGACGACGATGAGCGCGCAACCCACATCGAGATGTTCGCGGCCGACCGGCTCGGCGAGGCGCTCGCGCGCATGTACGAGCGCTACGCGGAGCTCTCGCCGCCAGGCCCCGAACGCGAGCGCGCGCACGGGACTGCGCGCACGGTGGCTTCGCTGCCGCTCTCGCGCGACCCGGACGTCGACCAGCTGGCGCTCTCCTTCTCCGAGGACATCGAGTTCGTCGACGAGCGCCCAGCCGGGCCAGGCACGCTGCGCGGGAGTGAGGCAGTGCTGCGCAGCGTTCGCGCGATCGTCGAGCTCTCCGAGGGCTTCACGGCGAGGACCGAGGAGGTGCTCGCGGCGTCGCCCGATGCCCTGCTCGTGCGCAACGTGACCAGCGGCATCGTGCGCGCGAGCGGCGGCGCCTTCGAGCGGCCGCTCCTGACGCTGGTCAGCTTCGATTCGGCCGGGCTGCTGGGGCGCTGGGAGCAACTCGACGTCGATCGCGAGGCCGCGGCGCTCGTGCGCTTCGACGCGATCGCGAGTCAGTCGCGCGCGGACTCCCGGCGCTCGGTTCGGCCCAACCTCGCGACCGCGTGGACGGACCGCTGCTGCGCGGCGGTCGCGGCTCGCGATCTCGGCGCCATCGAAGCGCTTCACTCCCCTGAGCTCGAGGACGTTCAGCACACCACGGGAGTCACGCTCGGCTTCCACGAGTGGATGGCGAACTGGCGCGGCTTGCACGAGGCGCAGGCGGCGTTCGCGCTCGCCTTCGAGCCGATCGCTACGCTCGGCGATCGGCTGGGTCTGTTCGTTCAGACCTGGGCTGGAGCCGGACTTGCGGATCGGCATCTCGACGCCGGGCCGTACCGCCACGACGCGTACGTGGTGTTCGAGGTCGACGCGCAGGGGCGTCTGATCCACAGTGACGAGTACCGCCCGGACTCGCTCGCCGACGCCGTCGCGCGCCTGTACTCGCGCCACGCGGAGCTGGTCGACGCGAGCAACGGGGCGGCGCGCGCGACCGCGCTGGTGGAGTGGCTGGCGAAGGGCCTCGGGCCGATGCGGCTCGACGCGGTGGTGGCTGGGGTCTCTGCCGACGTCGTGATGCGCGACCTGCGCACCGCGGGCATCGGCGAGGTGCGCGGCGCAGCGGCGTTCCGCGAAGCGCTCGCCACGCTCTTCGAGATGGCCGACGGGCTTTCGAATCGGCTCGACGCCGTTCTCGCGGTGCGCGGCGACGCGCTGCTCGCCCGCATCGCGAACGTCGGGCGCGAGCGCGCGAGCGGCGGCGAGTTCGAGCGGCCGTTCCTGATGCTCGCTGTCGGTGGTGCAGACGGGCGGGTCGCGCGGCTCGAGCAGTTCGACGTGGGTCACGAGGCCGAGGCGCTCGCGCGCTTCGACGCGCTGGCGCGCGCGCCCGAGCAAGCGCTGTCGCTCGAGAACGCGGCGACGCGCGCGCTCGCGCGCTTCGAGGAAGCCTGGCACGCGCGCAATTGGCCGGCCGTGGTCGCGGGCTACGCGCCCGGCCATCGCATGGACGACCGCCGCAAGCTCGTGCGGCTCGAGGTCGGCGGCGCGTCGTTCCTGTCGAACGAGCGGATGCTGTTCGACCTGCCGCAGAGCCGCTGGCGGAGCCGCGCACTGTCCGTGTTCGGCGAGCGGGTGGCGCTGTTCCACGTCGAGTTCACGGGTGGCGCGGACGACACCGGGCCGATGACGGTCGAGGTGCTCGATCTGGTCGAGGTCGACAGCGACGGTCGGCGCAGCGCGCTCGCGGTCTTCGACGTCGGTGACGAACGCGCCGCGCTCGAAGAGGGGATCGCGCGCGGTCGCGCGCTCGAGCCGGCGCTCGAGCCGGCGCTCGCGGTCACGCTGGAGTACATAGCCGCGTTCAACGCCCACGACCGCGAGCGCCTGCGCGCGACGCTCGCGCCCGAGCTGGTGGTGGACGATCACCGGCTGGTCGGCCCGGGCCGGATCGTGGGCGCGGACGCGTATCTCGAAGGCGTCACGCCGTTCTGGACGTCGTCGCCGGACCAGAAGGTCGAACTCGTGTCCGTGCTCGGCTGTGCGGCACACGGATCCATCGCCGAGGTGCGCACGTTCGGCTCTGGCTTCTGGTCGGACGGCGGAGAGTTCGAAGTCCGGTTCGTTTCGTTCATGATCGCCGAGCGCGGGCGCATCACGCGGCAAGAGGTCTTCGAGCTCACGGACGCCGCCGCGGCGCTCGCGCGCTTCGCGGAGCTGCGCCCCGACCCGCTGAGCATCCCGCCGAACGCCGCAACCCGCGCGAGCGACCGGCGGCGTGAAGCGAACGAGGCGCGCGACTTCGAGGCGTATCGCGCGTTGCTCTCGCCCGACCTCGTGTACGACGACCGTCGGCGCGCGGCGCAGGTGCGCGGCGGGCGCGAGATGCTGGTCGAGAGCAACCGGCTGGTCGCCGACGCGATCGGGATGGTCAGGCGGACGGTCCTCGCCACCGCGGGCGACCGCATTCTGCTGGAGCGGTGCGTGTTCGCGCGCGGCGGCAGCGCGGAGTTCGAGGTCGAGGTGCTGCGCGTCTCCGAGGTGGACGCGGAGGGCCGGATGACCGCGATGGTCTACTTCGACCCCGACGACCGGCGCGGCGCGAGCCGCGAGCTGCTCGACCGCTGGGAGCGGAGCGTGCCCGAACCCGCGCGCAGCGAGAGCGTCGTGCGGCGCGCCGTGCTCGACCGCGACGCCTCGCTCGTGTGCGCCTTGCCGCCGGACTTCGTGTTCGTCGACCATCGCCTCGGCGGCCCCGATCGGATCGAGGGCGCGGAGGCCTACGAGCGCTGGATCGCGACCCTGCTCGAGAGCTCGCCCGACGCGATCATCGAGCCGCTCTACTTCCTCGAGGCCGACGAGCGCGGCATGCTGTGCGTCGGCCACACCTTCGGCACCTCTGCGGACGGCGGCTCGTTCGAGAACGTCTGGGTGCTGCTCGCGGCTCCGGGCCGCACCGAGCTGTTCCATGTGCACGATCTCGATCGCGCGCGCGCGCGCTTCGCCGAGCTGCGACCCGATCCGCTGCGCATCCCGCCCAGCACCGCGACGCGGGCGAGCGACCGGCACGCGGCTGCGGTCGAATCGCGGGACTGGGACGCGTGTCGCGAGCTGTACTCGCCCGAGCTCGTGTTCGAGGACCGACGCCGCGACGCGCAGACGCGCGGCGGGCGCGAGATGTTGATCGAGAGCAACCGCGTCGTGGTCGAGCGAGGCGTGAAGGCCGAGCGCACGCTGCTCGCCACGGCGGGTGATCGCATCGCGCTGGAAAGATGCGTGTTCGCCCGGAGGGGCAGGGCGGAGCTCGAAGTCGAGGTCCTGCGCGTCTACGAAGTGGACGCGGAGGGACAAATGAGCGCGGAGATCTACTTCGATCCCGACGACCGGCGCGGCGCGAGCCGCGAGCTGCTCGATCGTTGGGAGCGGAGCGTTCCGGAGCAAGCCCAGAGCAGCAGCCTGGTGCGGCGCGCCGTGCTCGACCGCGACGCGTCACGCCTGCACGAGCTCCTGCCGCCCGACTTCGTCTACATCGACCACCGCCTCGGAAGGGCCAAGCGGATCGAGGGGGCGCACGAGTACCAGCGCTGGATCGCGAGCCTACTCGAGGTCTCGCCCGACGCGATCATGGAGCCGCTGTACATCCTCGAGGCGGATGAGCGCGGCACGCTGAGCGTCTCCCACGCCTTCTGCACGTCGAACGACGGCGGGACGTTCGAGAACGTGTCGGCGCTGCTCTCCACCCCCGGCTCCACCGAGCTGTTCGATCTCCACGACCTCGATCGCGCGCGCGCGCGCTTCGCGGAGCTGCGCGCGGATCCGCTCCGCATCCCGCCGAACGCCGCGTTCCGGCTCTTCTTGGCGCTTCGCACGATCGTCCCGGCGCGCGATTGGGCAGCGCTGCGCGCGCTTGCCGCTCCGGACTTCGCGTTCGACGATCGCCAGCGGCGCTCACAAGTGCGCGGCGACATCGAGACCTTCGTCCGCAATCTGGAGTTCGTGGCCAGCTGGCCGAAGCGCACGCCGCACGTGGAGCTGCTCGCGACCGCGGGCGAGCGACTCGCGCTCGACCGACTGCGCTACAGCGGCGAGGCCGGAGACAGCGCATTCGAGGGTGAGTTCCTGCGCGTCGTCGAGCTCGACGCGGCGGGCAAGCTGCGCGCGGTCGTCTACTTCGACGCCGACGACCGCCGCGGCGCGAGCCTGGAGCTGCTCGATCGCTGGGTGCGGGGCGCTCCCGAGATCGCGCGGCGCACGAGCGAGGTGCGCCGCGCGGTGCTCGAGCGCGACCCCTCGCGCGTGTCCGAGGTCGTGCCGGCCGACTTCGTCTACATCGATCACCGCCTCGGACGCCCGGGCCGGATCGAGGGCGTGGAGGCGTTCGGGCGCTGGATGGCGACGCTGCTACAGGGTTCGCCGGATGCGATCATCGAGCCGCTCTACTTCCTCGAAGTCGACGAGCGCGGCACGATGCAGGTAGGCCACACCTTCGGCACGTCCGCGGACGGGGGCGCGTTCGAGAACACCTGGATCGGGATCTCGACGCCGGGCAACATGGAGCTGTTCGAGATCGACGATCTCGAGCGTGCGCGCGCGCGCTTCGCGGAGCTGCGAGCGGATCCCTTGTACATCCCGCCGAACGCGGCGTGGCGCGCCTGGGGACGGATCGGACCGCTCATGGTCGCGAGCGACTGGGACGCGCTGCGCGCGCTAGCGGCCCCGGACTTCCGATTCGAGGATCGCCAGCGCCACACGTTGGTGAGCGGCGACATCGAGACCTACGTCCGCCAGCTCCAGTTCGTCACGAGCTGGCCCGACGCGCGGGCGCAGCGCGACCTCGTCGCCACCGCCTGGGAGCGGCTCGCGCTCGATCGATTGCGCTACAGCGGCAAGCTCGCGGAGGGCGGGCCGTACGGCGGCGAGTTCCTGCGCGTGATCGAGATCGACGAACAGGGAAGGTTGCGCGCCGTGCTCTACTTCGACGCCGACGATCGCGCGGCCGCGTTCGCGGAGCTGGCAGCGCGCTCCCAGGCCGCGGAGCGTTCCGGCCCGGGGCAGGCGCCGATCTTCGCGTTCATGCGAGCCTTGCGCGCGCACGATCCCGACGCCGTGGCCCGGGTTCTCGACCCGGACTTCGTGTTCCAGGACCACAAGGCACTCGGCTTCGGCACGATCGCGCGCGATGAATTTCTGCTGTCACTTCGCGCCGAGATCGAGCTCGCTCCGGGCGCAACGCGCGAGACGCTGCGCGTGATCGCACTCGCGAGCCACGGAGCCCTCGCGCTCGGGCGCCGCATCGGCACGCTGCGCGACGGTGGCGCCTTCGAAGTCCCATCGCTCACCCTGTCGGTGACCGACGGGCGCGAGCACATGACGCGCTTCGAGGTGTTCGAGCCCTCCGACGGCGCGCGCGCCCGCGCCCGCTTCCGCGAGCTCTGCCCCGACGCCGTGTTCGCGCCCGACTAGGCGAGCTCGAGCCCGTCGAGCGATCCCTTCTCGCGCCAGTCCTTCATCATCTGGAAGAACAGGATCGAGCCGCCGCCGAAGAAGCCGTTCTGCGCGGCGAGGTCGGAGAGCTTGCCCTCGTTGTTGTAGTAGCCGGGGGTGCACTCCTCGAGGAACTGCCGGCCCATGCGCGCCATGTTGATGATCGTCTCGACCCAGGCCTGCTCCGCCGCCTCCGACGGCTCGAAGGTCTGGATGTCGCGGTCGATCGCGTGCTTGATGATGTACGAGAGGTGCTTCGACTGCTCGTCGAGCGCGTGCGGGTAGTTGACGGTGAACGCGCTGTGCAGCGGCCCCATGATCAGGCAGTTCGGGAAGCCGCGCGTGTGCATGCCGTGCAGCGTGCGCACGCCGTTCGACCACTTGCGCGACAGCGTCATGCCGTCGCGGCCGTGGATCTCGTAGCCAGCGCGGCGCGTGTACTCCGTGCCGACCTCGAAGCCGGTGGCGTAGATCAGGCAGTCGACCTCGTACTCGACGCCGTTCGCGACCACGCCCTTCTCGGTGATGCGCTCGACGCCCTTCCCCTGCGTGTCGACCAGCGTCACGTTCGGGCGGTTGAAGGTGTCGAGGTACTCGTCGTGGAAGCACGGCCGCTTGCAGAACTGGCGGTAGTAGGGCTTAGGCGCCTCGGCGGTGTTCGGGTCCTCGACGATCGCGTCCACGCGCGCGCGGATCTGCTCCATCTTCTCGAAGTCCGCGAGCTCGAGCGTCTTCTCCACGCCGTTCGCCGCGATCGCCGCGCCCTGATCGGACTGCGCCTGGATCAGGAGCTTGCGGATGATGTCGGTCCAGCCGTCGCTGACCAGGTCCTCTTCCTGGAACCCGCCCGAGACCAGGATGTTGAAGTTGTCCATCCGGTGCTTGTGCCAGCCTTCCTTCAGCGACTTCGCCCACTCCGGATCGGTCGGGCGGTTCGCGCGCACGTCGATCGAGGACGGTGTGCGCTGGAACACGTACAAGTGTTGCGCGCCCGCGCCCAGATGCGGCACGCACTGCACCGCGGTCGCGCCGGTGCCGATGATCGCCACACGCTTGTCGCCGAGCTTGTCGAGGTTCCCCTCGCTGTCGCCGCCCGTGTAGCCGTAGTCCCAGCGGCTGGTGTGGAACGAGTGGCCCTGGTACGACTCGATGCCGGGGATGCCGGGCAGCTTGGGGCGGTTCAGCGGTCCGTTCGACATGACCACGAAGCGCGCGCGCATCCGATCGCCGCGGTTGGTCGAGACGATCCAGCGCGTCGCGTCCTCGTCCCAGGCGAGATCGGTGACCTCGGTCTGGAAGCAGGCGTTGCGGTACAGGTCGTACTTGCGCCCGATCGCCGCGGAGTGCGCCAGGATCTCGGGCGCGCGCGTGTACTTCTCCTTCGGCACGTAGTCGAGCTCTTCGAGCAGCGGCAGGTAGATGTACGACTCGACGTCGCAGGCCGCGCCGGGGTAGCGGTTCCAGTACCAGGTGCCGCCGAAGTCGCCGCCCTTCTCGATCAGGCGGATGTCCTGCACGCCCGCTTCGCGCAGGCGCGCGCCCGCGAGCAGGCCGCCGAATCCCCCGCCGATCACCACCACCTCGACCTCGTCGTGAAGCGGCGCGCGCGTGAAGCCGGGCTTCACGTACGGGTCGTCCACGTAGTGGCGGAAGTCGCCGACCACTTCGCGGTACTGCTCGTTGCCGTCCGCGCGCAGGCGCTTGTCGCGCTCGGCTCGGTACTTGGCGCGCAGGGCATCCGGGTCGAAGGTCAGGTTGTCGGTCGTCATGGCCGCAGGATAGCCCGCGCTGCCCGCTCGGGTCGAACGCAGGCGTATGATGCGGCGCATGGACCCATTCAAGGATCGAGTCGCGGTGATCACGGGCGGCGCGGGCGGGATCGGCTCGGCCATGGCGCGCGCGTTCGCGGCGCGCGGAGCGCGCGTCGTGCTCGCGGACCTGGACGCGCCGAACCTGGCCGCGGTCGCGAAGCAGCTCGAGTCCGCGGGCGCGCAGGTGCTCGGCGTGCCGACCGACGTGACCAAGCGCGAGAGCGTGGAGGCGCTGGCCGAGGCGACACTTTCGCGGTTCGGAGCCGCGCACATCGTGTGCAACAACGCGGGCATCGCCACCTTCGGCCCGATCGCGCAGTCCACCCAGAAGGACTGGGAGTTCACGATGAGCGTGAACTTCTGGGGCGTCGTGTACGGGCTGCAGGCGTTCGTGCCGCGCCTGATCGCTCAAAGACAGGGCGGGCACGTGATCAACACCGCGTCGATGGCCGGCCTCACCGGCATGAGCTGGCTCGGCGTGTACTGCGCGTCGAAGTTCGCGGTCGTGGGGCTCACCGAGTCGTTGCAGCGCGAGCTGCGGCCGCACGACATCGGCGCCTCGGTGCTGTGTCCGATGATCGTCGAGACGAAGATCAACGAGAACTCGCTGCGCATGCGGCCCGACGCGCTGCGCAACCCGGCCGGCACCGACATCCCGCAGACCGGCGGCGACGCGCCGCCGCTGGTCGGCGGCACGATCCAGCCCGACGAGCTCGCGCGCCGCGTGGTGCGCGCGGTCGAGCGCCGCGACCTCTACATCCTC
>Ga0187893_10012370_pt1 | contig 12118 bp, 10 predicted proteins | sample MA1701074metaG_FD_139574 | JGI IMG/M metagenome (GOLD analysis project Ga0187893, IMG submission 139574) | White microbial mat communities from a basaltic lava cave in the Kipuka Kanohina Cave System on the Island of Hawaii, USA - MA170107-4 metaG ... | reverse complement strand
GGCACGTGGGCCCGGCCGGGGCCTAGCCGGCGAGGTCCCGTCGGGCGAAGCTCGTCCCGGCCACCACCGCGGCCACGGCCACGTAGGCGGCCACGGTCACGAGGGCCCGGCTGGCGGTGACCTCGGGCGTGCCGCCGGCAGCGAAGGCCTCGAGCAGCAGGCCGGGGAAGATCCGGCTGGCGGGCTCCCAGGCGTCGGCGAGGATGTGCTCGAAGGGCCCGGCCCAGGCGATGCCCACGCCGAGGGCCACCGGCACCGAGCGCACGAGCACCGCCACCACGGTGCCGAGCATGGCGTAGCCCGCCACCCACACGAGGACCGCCCCATAGTCCGCGACCGCCGACCCCAGCCCGTCGAGGGAGGTCCAGGCGGCCACGGCCACGCCCCGGGAGGGGGCGAGGAGGCGGGCAGCCACCCAGGTGGCCACCTCGGTGACGGCCAGCACGCCGGCGGCGTAGGCGAGCAGGCCCGCCAGCTTGCCTCCGAGGAGCCGGAGGCGGCCGGGTTGGCGCAGGAGCATCGTCCGGAACGTGCCCCGTCCGAACTCCGCGGCCACGGCTCCCACGAAGACCACGAACACGAAGAAGCCGGTGAAGGACACCGCGGTGCGGAACACGTCGGTCCCGCCACCGGCGGCGCCGAGCGACTCGAGGGTGAGGCCCCGGCCCCCCACGGCGTCCGCCGCCGGGCGGGCCGCGGCCAGGGTCACGGCCGCACCCCCGACGGAGAACAGCGCCATGGCGGCGGCGGTCACCAGGAGCACCCGGCGGCGAAGGATCTTGAGGAGCTCGGCGTGGACGGTGCGGATCATCGGGATGCCTCCAGGGTGGCGAGGTAGTGGGACTCCAGGCTGGGACGGCGGACGGAGAGCTCGGCGAGCACGATGCCGGCGTCGATGGCCGTGCGGTTCAGGGCCACCGCCGCCGCCCGGTGGTCGCCGTCGGCGGGGGTGACGACGAGCTCGCCCCCCCGCCGCTCGGCGGCCAGGCCCTCGGCCCGGGCCAGCCACACGAGCTCGGCGGCGTCGGCGTCGTGCTCGGGCACGCCCACGACCACGGTGGAGGCCTGACCCAGGAACTCCCGGGCCGGGCCCTGGTAGCGCAGCCGCCCGTCGTCCACGATGACGAGCCAGTCGCACACCTGCTCGAGCTCCCCCAGCAGGTGGGAGGAGACGAGCAGCGTCCGCTCGCCGGCCGCCAGCTCGGTCACGAGGGTCCGCACCTCGGTCATGCCCGCGGGGTCGAGGCCGTTCGTGGGCTCGTCGAGCACGAGCAGGGCGGGGTCGCCGAGCAGGGCGGCGGCGATGCCCAGCCGCTGGCGCATGCCCATGGAGTACTCCCGGAAGCGGTCGTGGGCCCGGTCCGCCAGGCCCACCGTGGCCAGGACCTCGGGCACCCGCCGCCGGTCGTGGCCGCCGAGGGCGGCGAGGACCCGCAGGTTCTCCGCCCCCGTGAGGGAGGGCCAGAGGGCGGGCGCCTCCACCAGGGCCCCCACCTGGCCGAGGTACGCCCCCGGATCGGCCAGGGAGCGGCCCAGGACCGTGCCCGTGCCGCTCGTGGGGGAGACGAGGCCCAGGAGCATGGCCATGGTCGTGGTCTTGCCGGCGCCGTTGGGGCCGATGAAGCCGGCCACGGACCCGGCGGGGATGACGAGGTCGAGCCCGTCGACCACCCTGCGGGATCCGTAGCGCTTCGTCAGCCCCGACGTCGCCACGGCGTTCGTCGTGCTGTCCATGGCTCCCACCCTGACGGACCGGGGAGCCGGCGTCGTCGGCCCGGCGTCGACATCTCGACCTACGCCCGGCGGCGTAGCCGGGCGGGGGCCTACGGCACCCGCACGAGCCCGGACTGGTAGGCGAGGACGACGAGCTGGGCCCGGTCCCGGGCGTGGAGCTTCATCATCGCCCGGCTCACGTGGGTCCGGGCCGTGGCCGGGCTCACCACGAGCTCCTCGCCGATCTCGTGGTTGCTGAGGCCCTGGGCCACGAGCACCACCACCTCCCGCTCCCGATGGGTGAGTGCCGCCACCTCGGCGGGGGTGGCGGCGGGCCGGGCGGGGCGAGCCGTGAACTCGGCGATGAGCCGGCGGGTCACCCCGGGCGAGAGGAGGGCCTCACCCCCGGCCACCACCCGCACGGCCCGGACGAGCTCGGCGGGCTCGGTGTGCTTCACGAGGAACCCGCTGGCCCCCGAGCGCAGGGCCTCGAAGACGTACTCGTCGAGGTCGAAGGTGGTGAGCACGAGCACCCGCACCCCGTCGAGCTCGCCGTCGCCCACGATCCGGCGGGTGGCCTCGAGGCCGTCGAGCTCGGGCATGCGGATGTCCATGAGCACGACGTCCGGGCGCAGCGCCCGCACGGCGGCCAGCGCCGCCACCCCGTCCCCGGCCTCGGCCACCACCTCGATGCCCTCGCTCGCCTCGAGCAGGCTTCGGAAGCCGGCCCGGACGAGGTCCTGGTCGTCGGCCAGCACGACTCGGATCACGACGGCGGGTCCCACCGGGCACGCACGGCGAACCCCCCGCCCGGGCGGGGCCCGGCCTCGAGGTGGCCGCCGGTGGCCTCGACCCGCTCCCGCATCCCGAGGATGCCCACCCCCGAGCCGGGCGAGCCGGGGTCGCCGGGCTCGAGCCGGAGCGCTCCGCCGGCCCCCGCCGGGGTCGCACCCCCCGGGTTTGGCGACCCGTCGTCGACCACCGAGACGGCCGGGGCCCGGTCCGGGGCCGCCACCACCGTGACCGTGGCCCGGGCCCGGGCCCCGGCGTGGCGCACGACGTTGGTGAGCGACTCCTGGACGATGCGGTAGACGACGCCCCCCACCGGGGGGGTGAGCGACGCGAGGTCGCCCTCGACCTCGAGGGCCACGTCGAGCCCCGACCGCCGGGTCCCCTCCACGAGGTCGGCTACGGCGCCCGCCCCCGGCAGGGGGGCGCGCGCCGCCGGCTGGCCGCCGTCGCGCAGGAGGCCGAGCACGGCACCGAGCTCGTCGAGGACCTCGCCGCTGGCGTGGCGGATGGCGGCCAGCGCGTCCGCCACGTCGGCCGGGCGGCCCTCGCCCAGGAGGTGGACGGCCACCCCGGACTGCACGGCGATGGTGGCCATGGCGTGGGCCACGCTGTCGTGGAGGTCCCGGGCGATCCGCAGGCGCTCCTCGGCCACCCGGCGGCGGGCCTCGTCCTCCCGGGACTGCTCCGCCTGGCGGGTGCGCTCGGCCAGGGCCGCCACCTCCTGGCGCCGGCTCCGCACGGCGGCGCCGAGGAACACGCTGGCCGCCGACCAGCCGACGAAGAGGAGGTGGAGCAGGCCCGGCCCGGTCCCCGCCACCTCGCCGACGACGACGAGGGCGCCGACCACGGTGGTGGCGGCCACGGTGACCGGGAGCCAGGGTCGAGCGGCCGCGGCGGCGTAGAGCGCCACGAACAGGGTGACCCACACCGGACCGCCCGGGTAGTCCCGAGCCAGGTAGGCGGCGAGGGCCACCCCCACGACGACGACGCCGAGGAGCGGGGCCCGGCGGCGCAGGCCCAGGGCGCCCCCGGCCAGGACCATGGCCCCGTAGGCCGCGGCATCGAGGGACCGCGACCCGGCCTCGGGCTCGATCTGGGTGCTGACGGCCACGACCGAGGCCACCACGAGGGCGGCGAGGGCGGCGTCGGCCACGCCGGGTGAGCGCCACCGCACGGCCATCCGCCCACGGTAGGGCGACGGCCCCCGGTCCGCATCCGACCGCCGGCGTACGCCGGCCCTACGCCAGCGGGCGTAGGAGCCGCTCACCACCCGCCGCCATGGAGCCGCTCGGCCGGCGGGCGGGCGGGGCGGCGCCCCGACGACGCCGGGCGGTCGTCGGGGCCGGGGTGGCCCACGGCCAGGGCGGCGACCGCCTGGCGGTCGCCGGGGATGCCCAGGGACCGGCCCACGGCCGCAGGCCGGGCCACGGCGAAGAGCAGCGCCCCGAGGCCGAGGTCCACGGCGGTGAGCAGGGCCAGGCCGGCGGCGGCACCGGCGTCGACGTACCACCAGGGCACCGACCAGGGCCCCTCAGCTGGGGTCGAGGCCGCGCCCGCCCCCCGCCGGGCCTTGTCGGCCTCGGCGTAGCGGGCCCGGTAGGCGGCCTCGTCGACGACGAGCACGATGACGAGGGGGGCCCGCAGGAGCCCGGGCCACGGGAACCGAGGCCGCTCGGAGACGGGGAGGGAGGCGTCCCAGTACCGGGCCGTCTCCACCGGCCCGTGGAGGACGACGACGTCGAGGCCGCCGGTGTTGCCGGCCGAGGGCCCCCGGAGGAGGGACCGGGACAACGCCTCGACCGCCGCCGGCTCGAGCGGTTCGGGAGTGAAGTCCCGCACCATCCGCCGCCGCCGCAGGGCCTCGCGCAGCTCCATATCCACCACTTTCGCTCGGCGTTCAGGCACGCTGTGGTTCGTGAGCACCAGCGTGACCTACCGGGTGGTGGTCGCCGGGGCGGAGTTGCGCATGCTCGTGCTCGCCGGGGGTCACCGCGAGACCGTGGGGGTCGACCTGGCCACCGGGGCCCTCGTCCGTGCCGGCCACCCCGGCGCCGCCCCTCCGCCCGCCACCTTCGACGTCGTGGCCGCCGAGATCGCCGGCTCGGCCGAACCCCCCGACGACGCCCGGCCCGAGGCCGTCGAGCTCACCGCCGCCCCCCGGCGGGTCGGCCGCATGGGCCGCCACCGCGCCCGCCGGCGCCTGTCCCACCTCGCCCACCCCCGCCGGGTCCCGGTGCTGGGCCTGGCCACTGATGCCGTCCCCTACTGGACCCTCGCCGGCGACCGGCCCTCGGTGGCCCTGCTGGAGGTGGCCACGCCGCCCGAGCTGCGGTGGGGCCCGTCGGGGCTCGAGTGCGCCTTCCGCTGGGCCGCCAGCGACCACGAGCTCCCCCTCACCCCCGAGGCCGCCGAGCGCCTGCTCGCCGGGCTCGAGGCGGCCTCTGGCGACCTCACCCGGGTCCTGGGCTACTGGCCCCGCCGGCTCCTCGTCGTGCTCAGCGCACCGGTCGAGGGTTACTGCCAGAAGGCGGTGGCCGCGCTCCTTCCCTAGCAGGTGCCTCCTAGCGGGAGGCCAGGGGGGCAGGTGCCTCCTAGCGGGAGGCCAGGGGGGCCAGGTCCTCGGCCATGGCCCAGCCGAAGACGACGAGGCAGTCACCCCGCTCGACGTCGAGCTCGGCGAAGTAGTCGGCCACGGCTTCGTCGTGGCTCGTGTCCTCGGTCGCCGTGTAGTCGAGCACGCCGTCGACGGAGCCGTTGCCCTCGAGCACGAAGGAGCGGTCGTTCACCTTGCCGTCGCAGCCGAAGCGCTTGGCCAGGCGCCGGGCCCAGGCCCGCTCCTCGCCCGTGGCCTTGTGGCCCGGCCGGCGGACCACGTCGGTGAGGTCGGCGTAGACGGCGTAGCCCGAGGGCTCCCGCAGCCGGGTGGCCACGAGCACATCCTCGTCGGGGAAGGCGAGCACCGCCCTGCGCAGGGCCTCGTCCCGCAGGGCCCCGAGCGCCTCCTGGCGTCGGGGGGTGCGGGCCACCGACGCCAGCCCGACGAGCACGCTGGGCGTGCCCCCGATGCGCTCGAGGGTGCAGAAGGCGTAGCCGGCGAGGGCGGCCCCGTCGTGGGCCTGGCTGATGAGCACCCACTCGTCCCGAGCCTTCGACAGGACGCCGACGTCGAAGCCGGCCGGCCCGTTGGCGGAGATGTCGGCCATCTCCGCCAGCTCGGCATCGCTGAGCGCGGTGCAGTCCTTGGTCTCGACGTCGATCCTCATGCTCATGCTCATGCGGCCACCGAGTCTACCGCCGACGGCCGGGGGGTTCCGCCTCCACCCCGCTGGCCCGGGGCGCTACCCCACGAGGCCCCGGGGCCCGAGGAGCACCCGCAGCTCGGCGCAGAGGCCGTTGGCCGAGTCGACCCGGTAGCCGTCACCGAGGCGCAGCACCACCGGCGACCGCTCGGTCGTCCCCTGGTCGCCGTCGAGCTGCACGTACACGGGCACGTCCCCCGGGTGCTCGAGGAGCACCGAGCGGAGCCGGCTCACCAGGGTGCGGGTGAGGACGCCGGGGTGCACCCGGATGCGCAGGGGCGGGGCCTCGCCCGCCGCCAGCTCGGGCCGGCGGAGGGCGAGGGCGACGATCTTGGCCGGTTCCTCCCGCAGGTCGAGGCGGCCCTTCACGCACACCACTGCGTCCTCGGCCAGGAGGGCTCCGTACTCGTCCATGGCCCGGGGGAAGACCATGACCTCGAGGGAGGACCGGAGGTCCTCGAGGCTGAAGACGGCCATGAGGTCACCCCGCTTCGTGTACTTGCGCACGAGGCTCGTGACCACGCCCCCCACCCAGGCCACCTCGCCCTCGGACCGCTCCCGCAGCTCGTCCAGCGTGCAGTCCACCTCCCGGCCCAGGGCGGCCTCGAGGCCCTTGAGGGGATGGCCCGACACGTAGAGCCCGAGCATCTCCTTCTCGAAGGCCAGGCGGGTGCCGGGATCGAAGCTCAGGTCGGGGATGGGGATGCGCTCGTCGTGCACCGGCTGCCCCGGCGCACCGTCGAGGGGGGCGTCGAAGAGGCTGAGGATGCCGGCCTCGGCCTCCCGGCGGCGGGCCAGGGTGGCCTCGATGATCTGCTCGTGCACGGCGAGGAGCCCCTTGCGGGGGTGGCCCAGGGAGTCGAAGGCGCCCGCCTTCACCAGGGACTCGACCGCCCGCTTGTTGAGGGCCGTGGGGTCCACCCGCTGGCAGAAGTCGTAGAAGTCGCCGAAGGCCCCCCCCGCCTCCCGCTCGGCCACGACGAGGCCCACGAGGCCCTCGCCCACGTTGCGGACGGCGGCGAGGCCGAAGATGATCGAGCGCCCCTCGGCGGTGAAGGCCGCGGCCGAGCGGTTCACGTCGGGGACCCCGACGGCGATGCCCATGGCTCGGCACTCGGCGAGGTAGGTGGCGGTGCGGTCCTTGTCGTCGGCCACCGAGGTGAGCAGGGCGGCGAAGTAGGCCACCGGGTGGTTGGCCTTGAGCCACGCCGTCTGGTAGGCGACGAGTCCGTAGGCGTAGGCGTGGCTGCGGTTGAAGGCGTAGTCGGCGAAGGGCTCGATGAGGTCGAAGAGCTTCGTGCCCAGCTCGGCGCCGTAGCCAGTGCGCGCGCAGCCGGCCACGAACTTCTCCCGCTCGGCGGCGATGAGCTCGCGGATCTTCTTGCCGCACGCCTTGCGCAGGTTGTCGGCCTCCTGGAGCGAGTACCCGGCGAAGCGCTGGGCCACCCGCATCATGGACTCCTGGTAGATCATGAGCCCGTAGGTGTCGACGAGGAGCTCGGCCAGCTCGGGGTGGAGGCTCGTGACCGGCTTGCGCCCGTTCTTGCGCTCGGCGTAGTCGTTGTGCATGTTGGCGGCCATGGGGCCCGGGCGGTAGAGGGCCACGAGGGCGGCGACGTCGTCGAAGCACGTGGGGGCCAGCGACCGCATGAGGGCCCGCATCGGCCCCCCCTCGAGCTGGAACACCCCGATGCTCTCGCCCCGGCAGAGCATCTCGTAGGTGGCGGGGTCGTCGAGGGGGACGGCGTCGATGTCGGGACGAGGCTGTCCCGAGGCCTCGATGAGGTCGAGGGTCCGCTCGATGGTCGTGAGGTTGCGCAGGCCCAGGAAGTCCATCTTCAGCAGACCGAGGTCGGCCACGCCGTGCATCTCGTACTGGGTGACCACCGGGGCGTCGGCGGGGTCGCCGCCGGGCTCGGGCTTGCGCTGCACCGGCAGGTACTCGGTGAGGGGCTCACGGGTGATGACCACGGCGGCGGCGTGGATGCCGTCCTGGCGGCGCAGGCCCTCGAGGCCCCGGGCCACGTCGATGACCTTGCGGGCCTCGGGGTCGGTCTCGTAGAGGGACCGGAGCTCGGCCGCCGTCTTGTAGCCGTCCTCGTGGCCCGGGGTGGGCGCCAGGCAGGCGGCGAGGGGGGTGTCGCGGCCCATGACCAGGGGGGGCATGGCCTTGGCGATGCGGTCGCCCACGGCGTAGGGGTAGCCGAGCACCCGGGCGGCGTCGCGCACCGCGGCCCGGGCCTTGATGGTGGAGAAGGTGACGATCTGGGCCACGTGGTCGGAGCCGTAGCGCTCGGCCGCGTAGCGGATCATCTCGCCCCGGTAGCGCTCGTCGAAGTCCATGTCGATGTCGGGCATCTCCCCCCGGCCGGCGTTGAGGAAGCGCTCGAAGAGCAGCCCGTAGCGGATGGGGTCGACCTCGACGATGCCGAGGCAGTAGGCCACGCAGCACCCGGCCGCCGACCCCCGGCCCGGCCCCACCCGGATGCCCCGCTCGCGGGCGTGGCGGATGAGGTCCCACACCACGAGGAAGTAAGTGGACAGGCCCATGTCGGCGATGACCCGGAGCTCGGCCTCGAGGCGCTCGGCGACCTCGGCCGGCACGGGGGCGCCGTAGCGGCGGTGCGCCCCCTCGGTGGCCAGGTGGCGGAGGTAGCCGTCGTCGGTGGCGAAGCCGGGAGCCAGGGGGAAGTCGGGCAGCTCGGGGGTGCCGAAGGTGATCTCCACCTCGGCCCGCTCGGCGATGGCCAGGGTGTTGTCGCAGGCCTCGGGGACCTCGGCGAAGAGGGCTCGCATCTCGGCCGCCGACTTGAGCCAGTGCTGGTCGCTCTCGAACCGGAAGCGCTGGGGGTCGTCGATCTGGGTGCCGGTCTGGACGCAGAGGAGGGCGTCGTGGGCCAGGGCATCGTCGGGGCGGGTGTAGTGGCTGTCGTTCGTGGCCACGAGGGGCAGGCCCAGGCGGCGGGCGATGGCCACGAGCTGGGGGTTCGTGCGGCGCTGGGAGGCCAGCCCGTGGTCTTGGAGCTCGACGTAGAGGTTGCCGGGGCCGAAGATGTCGGCCATGCGCCCGGCCAGGGCCGCGGCCTTGGCCTCGTCACCGGCCAGGAGGGCCTGGAGGACCACCCCACCCAGGCACCCGGTGGTGGCGACGACGCCCTCGTGGTAGGTCTCGAGGAGCTCCCAGTCCACCCGGGGCTTGTAGTGGTAGCCGCTGAGGTAGGCCTCCGAGGCCAGCTTCATGAGGTTGTGGTAGCCGGCCGTCGTCTCGGCCAGGAGGGTGAGGTGGTAGTAGAGCTTCTGCCCCCCCTCCCCCTCGCCCCCGCCGTCGTCGAGGCGGCCCCGGCGCAGCGGCCGCTCGGCCCGGCTCTCGGCCGCCATGTAGGCCTCCAGGCCGATGACCGGGGTGAGGTCCCGGGCCCGGGCCGCCCGGTAGAGGTCGAGGACCCCGTACATGTTCCCGTGGTCCGTGATGCCCACCGCGGGTTGGCCGTCGGCGGCGGCGGCGGCCACGAGCTCGTCGACCCGGCTCGCGCCGTCGAGCATGGAGAACTCGGTGTGGGTGTGGAGGTGGACGAAGCTGCTCTGCCCGGTGCCCGTGGCGATCCCTCCTCTCTCGCGGTGCCGGCGCTGCGGCCCGCTCTCGCGGGCCTCCCCTGGCGGCGCCTCATCCCCAACCACTGTGGAAAGCCTGGGGAGAACTACAGCCGTGTGATTCCGGGACCGACGCTAGCGGAACGGCGGCCGGAGCGCAGGTGTCGGGTTCGGCGCCTCAGGATCCTTCCCGGGGGGCGCCCCCTCGGCCGGGGGCGGCGGGCTCGAGGCGGGCCACGGCCGTGGAGGCTCCGGTTGGGAAGGCCACGTAGGTGCTGCGCTCGTCCTCGCCGGCGGGGGCCCGGCGACCGATCCGCCAGATGGCGAAGCCGGCGGTGAAGCCGTAGGCGACGGCCACGAGGGCGAAGAGCGCCCCGGGGCCCACGACCTCCATGGCCACGGCCGCCGCCACCGGCCCGGCGATGGCCCCGGCGCCGTTGAGGAGGACGACCCGGGCCCCGGCGGCGGCCACCGACCCCGCCGGGAGGTAGTCGTTGAGGTGGGCGTTGCTCAGGGCGTAGAGGGGGAAGGCCAGGCCGCCGGCGGCCGCCACCAGGCCGACGAGGGTGGCGTAGGAGCCCGGGCCCACGAGACCGGCGGCGACCGCGCTCGCCCCCCCGGCCAGGCCCAGGGCCACGATGACTCGCCGCCGATCGACGCGGTCCGAGGACCGCCCGACCGGGAGGTGCACCCCCACGGCCAGGGCCAGGGGCGCGGCCACGAGCAGGGCCGTGCGGTTCACGCCCAGGCCGGTGAGGGTGGCGTAGACGGCGGTGGTGGCGACGACGGCCGCCACCACGAAGCCCGACGCCACCGCCCCCACCACGGCGAGCGGGGCGGCGGCGGTGACCCGGCCCAGCGACATGGGCTCGAGCTCGGGCACCTCGGGGGTGGCCACCGGGGTGAGCGACACCGGCACCACGGCCAGGGAGACGAGCACGGAGGCGAGCACGAAGGCCCGGAAGCCCCCGGGGTCGGCGAGCCACAGCAGCACCTGGCCGGCGGCCATGGCCCCACTCAGCACGGTCATGTAGGCGGCCAGGAGCCCACCCCGGGTGGCGTTCGTGGCCGCGGCGTTCATCCACGTCTCGGTGACGACGAAGAGGCCGGCGAGGCAGAGCCCGGTCGTGGCCCGCAGCGCCGCCCAGGTGAGCGCCGAGGGCGTCACGGCGTGGACGAGCACGGCGGCCGAGGCCAGCGACGCCAGCCCGGCGAAGATGCGGACGTGACCGACCCGGTGGATCCCCCGGGGGGTGACCAGGGAGCCGGCCACGAAGCCGGCGTAGTAGCTCGAGAGCACGAGCCCGGTGACCGTGGGGCTGAAGCCCTCGAGCCCGGCTCGCACGCCCAGCAGGGTGGAGGTCATGCCGTTGCCGGCCATGAGCAGGGCCACCCCGGCGAGGAGCGGGCCGGTGCGCACGAGGGCCCGGCGCAGGGCCGGGTCGAGGCCGCCTCCCGGGCCGCCGGGCCCGGCCACCGCCGGACCCCTCACCGGCCCGTCACCGGGCCGGCGCTCACAGGTACGTGCCCGGGCGCGAGTCTGCCTCGGGGCCGGTACCGGGCAGGGGCGCGCTGCCGGGCGGCAGGCCGCGCCGGCTCATCTCCTCGATCTGGGCCCGGGCCGCCATCTGCTGGGAGAACAGGGTGGCCTGGATCCCGTGGAAGAGGCCCTCGAGCCAGCCTACGAGCTGGGCCTGGGCCACCCGCAGCTCGGCCTCGCTGGGGGCGGCCTCATCGAAGGGCGAGCTGAGCCGGTCGAGCTCGGCTCGCAGTGGATCGCTGATCACCTCCCCGAGCTCCCGGACCGACGTGTCGTAGATCTCCCGCAGCCGGGTGCGCCCGGCCTCGTCGAGGGGAGCCCGGCGCACCTCCTCGAGCAGCTCCTTGGTCATGGTGCCGATGCGCATGACCTTGGCCGGGGAGGTGATGGACTCGCCCTCCTCGACCCGGCGCTCGGCCTCACCCTCCCCCCGGGGCACGAGCAGACCGGCCTCGGGCACCGGGCGATCGGGCGCGGCGTCGTCGACGTCGGGGCGGGGGTCGGGGCTCATGGCCCCATCCTCGCGCCCCTGTCGCCTCGGGCCCGACGGGTCCGAGCTCTTGTCGTCTCGGTGCCCGACGGGTCGGGCTCTTGTCGTGCCCGACGGGTCGGGCTCTTGTCGTCCCGGGCCCCGACGGGTCGGGCTCTTGTCGTCCCGGTGCCCGACGGGTCGGGCTCTTGTCGTCCCGGGCCCGAACGGGACCTGGTCCGGCTGGCGGCGGCCGCCGCTCACCCCGTGGCCACGAGCAGGGGGACGAGCATCTCCTCGGCCGTGAGGGACCCGTGCCGACAGACGAGGGCCATGGGTCCGGTGTCGGCGGGGTCGTCGAAGGCCACGGGGTCCCGGGCGGCGAGCACGACGTCGCCGAGGCGGGCCGCCACCTCGGGGGCCAGGGGCCCGCCGAACCAGCCCTCGGCCGCGGCCTCGTCGCGGGTCCGCACCCAGGCCACCTCGCCGAAGCGCTCCTCGGCCAGCACCCGCAGGCGCTCGGCCGCCCCGGGCCGGGCGTGGAGCCACCGGAACCGCCCCTCCCCGGAGAGCAGCTTCGTGAGCCGCACGAGGTCGGGGGGCAGGGAGAGCACCCGCTCCCCCACGTCGACCTGGCCGTGATCGGCCACCACGGCCAGTGCCGCCCCCGAGGGCAGGGTGGCCACGAGGTCGGCCACGAGGTGGTCGGCGGCG
>Ga0187893_10012369_pt1 | contig 12119 bp, 9 predicted proteins | sample MA1701074metaG_FD_139574 | JGI IMG/M metagenome (GOLD analysis project Ga0187893, IMG submission 139574) | White microbial mat communities from a basaltic lava cave in the Kipuka Kanohina Cave System on the Island of Hawaii, USA - MA170107-4 metaG ... | reverse complement strand
TGGCGTTGGTCGGCTTGGTGCGCGAGCTGCGCCAGCCGGCCGACCTCTGGATCGTGCCCACCGTCGAGGCGCAGCGCGCCCTGCTCGATGGGCGCTTCGCCGACGCCGAGCGGCTGGCCGAGGCCATCGTCGCCGAGCCGACGCGGCGCGCCAACGCCGCCCAGGTGGCGTCGGCGCTGCTGTTCCTGGTGCGCCGCGAGCAGGGGCGGCTGGGCGAGCTCGAGGCCGGGCTGAAGAGCCTCGTCCACCAGTATCCGAACGTCACCGTCTGGCGCGCCAGCCTGGCGCTGCTGTACGCCGAGATCGGTCGCGACGGCGAAGCGCAGGCGGAAGCGGACAGCCTGGCCGGCACGGATTGCGCGGCGATCGCGCGTGACCTGACCTGGCAATACACCATGTCGTGCCTGGCTTCGGTCTACGCGCAGTCGGGCAGCGCCGAGCAGGCCGCCATGGTGTATGCCGAGCTCGCGCCGCTCAGCGGGCGCAACATCGTCGCCGGGCCGTTCTTCTATCTCGGCCCGGTCGACTACTACCTCGGGCTGCTCGCCGCCCGCGCCGGGCGTTGGGATGAGGCGCTGCACCACGGCGAGGCGGCCTTGCAGCAGACCGCCGCCCTCGCTGCGCAGCCCTACCGCGCCCGCATCCTGGTTGCCCAGGCGCGCGTCTACGTCGTGCGCGGCACGGGCGAGGCGGCGCGCAACCTGCTCGACGAAGCGTCGGCGGTGGCCATGCCGCGCGGTATGGACGCGCTCGTGCGGCAGATCGAGGCGTTGCGCGCAGAGCTCGGCGGCGCGCCGCGCTCAACTCGAGCGCCCGTGTCGGCGCCGTGCGAGCGCGCGGCGCTGCGCTGCGAGGGCGACTTCTGGACGGTCGCGCACGCCGGACGTTTGACGCGCGTCCGCGATGCGAAGGGCCTGCATTACCTACGCCTTCTCCTGCGCGAACCCGGCCGCGAGTTTCACGTGCTCGACCTCACCTGCGCGCTGCCCGGCGAACGCGAGGTCGGGCCGCTCGGCGATCGCGGCGGCGCCGAACCGATGCTCGACGACAAGGCGAAACGCGCCTACCGCGACGCGCTGCGCGACCTGCGCGACGAGGTCGACGAGGCGGAGCGCATGAACGATCTGGCGCGCGCCGGCGCGGCGCGCGAGCAGATCGACCAGATCGCCGCGCAGCTCGCCACCGCCGTCGGCCTCGGCGGCCGCGACCGCCGCATGCATTCCGTCTCGGAACGCGCCCGCGCCAGCGTCACCAAGGCCATCCGCACCGCCATCCGCCTGATCGGCGAACGCGACGCTCCGCTCGCGCAACTGCTCGGCGCGGCGGTGCACACCGGCACCTTCTGCCGCTACCAGCCGCCGCCCGAGCAGGCGGTGACGTGGGAGCTCTAAGGCGTGGTCGAATTGTGGAGTGCCGCCCGCCCAGCAGCTGACGCAGTGTTTCATCGCCCACCGACGCTACGACACAACGCTTCTGAGGATCTGCGCCACAGTGGACCGTTCAAGACCAGACGTACTCCTGCTATCGTGCGTCCATGTCGTCGATCGTCGCTGCCATCGCCAAGCTGACCGCCCGCGAGCGCGCGGTCATCGCCGCGGCCGGAACTGCGAGGGACCCCATGAACGAAGCCGCGGACAAACTCCAGGCATTGCTCGACGTGTGCCGCGCGCTGGAATCGATCTCAGCCCCGCACGCATTGGTCGGCGGAGTGGCCGTGGGAGTCCGGTCGGGCGTTCCCCGCGCCACGATGGACACGGACGTGGCGGTCGACTCGGGCGTGTCGCGTCCGGCCCTGACGAAGGCGCTCGAAGCGCACGGGTTCCTGCTCAAGGGCGAGTTCGCGCACAGTGTGAACTTCCGCCACCGCGCCGGCGAGCCGGTACAGATCGTCATCGACCCCCCGTTCGATGCCATGATTGAGCGCGCCAGTGTGGTCGACGTACAGGGGACCTCGGTTCGTGTCGTGACGACCGAAGATCTCATCGCGATGAAGGAACGCGCCGCGGCCGACCCCGCCCGCCGGCCGAGCAAAGCGCTCCGCGACCGTGCTGACCTCGCGCTGCTACGCGGCGACGTGCCGGATCCGGACGAGGGCTGGTAACTTCGGTCCGGCACTGCAGCCCCCGGCCCCGAAACACGTCAGTGAAGACCGACGCCCATCCTCACCTTGTACGACGGACCTTCGGGCGTCTGAATCACGCCTGGAAGTGGGGCATCACCTCGCGGGCGAACAACCGCACGCCGTCCATGCTCGGGTAGTCCATGAACCAGAGCATGACGTGGGTGACTCCCAGATCGGCGTACTCGGTAAGCCGCCGGACGATCTGCGGCGGCGTGCCGATCAGAAACTCCTGCTCGAAGTCGGCGCGCGACTGATACTGCTCCAGCGCCGGGTTGGTGGTCCTGAGCTGGGCGAGAATGTCCGCGTCGCTGCGCTCCGCCGGGCGCAGCGTCTCGATGCGCGCGAGGCAGGCGTCGATCGCGGCGTCGCTCTCGGCGATCAGGATCTGGGTTTCGAGCGAGCGGCCGATGGAACTGAAATCGCGGCCCTGCACGACGCAGGCCGCTTCCAGCACTCGCAGCTTTTCCTTGAAGCCCGCCACCGAGGCTGGCATCGAGTTGAACACGTCGGCGTGCGCGGCAATGGCGCGCACCATGGTCGGGTTGTTCGCCTCGCCCATCCAGAGCGGCGGCCTCGGGCGCTGCACGCACTTCGGCTCGCAGACCGCGTCGCGTACCGCATAGTGCCGGCCGCTGAAGCGGTAGCGCGGCTCGGTCAACATGCCGGTGATGATCTGCAGGCCCTCGACCATCTTTTCTGCGCGCACGTCGTCGGAGTCTTCGAAGCGGAAGTCGTAGGCGTCGAACTCGGCGCGCCGCCAGCCGTAGTCGTAGAAGAGAATGAAGCGGCCGTCGCTGGCGACGTCCAGCGTGGCGATCATCTTCGCCGTCAGCGCCGGATTGCGGAACGAGTCGCAGAGATGGATGGGCGCCAGCTTGATCCGTTTCGTCAGGCCGGCGAGCACGGCAAGCAGCGTCCACCCTTCGTAGATCGCGCCGTCGCGGCCGAGGAAGACGTGGTCGGCGACGAACAGCGAGTCGAAGCCGAGCGCCTCGCACTCGAGCACGGCGGCGCGCGTCGTCGGCCAGTCGAGCCGCTCGTAGCAGGGCGTCCGGAAGAAGGCCATGCCGGGATTGGCGAAGATCGGCACGCAGAAGCCGAATTGAACGGGCTGCATGCTCACCGAGCCAGATAGCCGCCGTCGACCAGCAGGGGTGTGGCGGTGATGAACGAGGCCTCGTCGGATGCGAGGAACAAGACGGCGTAGGCAACCTCGCGCGGCGTGCCGACGCGGCCGAGCAGATGCAGCGGGGCCTGCTCGGCGAGGAAATCCGCTTCGCGCTGGCCCGTCCGAGCCATGTGGCGATCGGACGCCGCGGTGCGAATCGTGGCGGGGCAGACGCAGTTCACGCGGATGTGGTGCGGGGCGAGATCCACCGCCATGCAGCGCGTCATGTTGAGCAGCGCCGCCTTCGTCGCACTATAGGTCAGGAACCCCGGCTGGCCGATGAAGCTGGAGATCGAGGCCAGGTTGACGATCGACCCGCCGCCGCTCCGTTGCATGATCTCGGCGGCGTAGCGCGTGCAGAGCGCGGTGCCGATGACGTTGACGTCGAGCGCCTGCCTCCACTCCTCCGGGCTGGCTTCCAGCCCTTTGAGCACGAAGACGGCGGCGTTGTTGACCAGGACATCGATGCGGCCGAACGTGTCGGCTGCCTGCGCCAGGGCCGCGGCCACCTCGGACTCGACGCTGACATCGGCGTGCGCAAACAATGCGGCGCCGCCGTGGGCGCGCAGGCGCTGGGCCACCGCCTCGCCGGTCGGATCGCGGTCGAGCACGACGACGCGCGCCCCCTCTTCGGCGAACAGCTCCGCGGTGGCCTCGCCGATCCCCGCCGCGGCGCCGGTGACCACCGCGACCTTGCCGTGCAGGCGGGACCCCATCGGCGCGTCAGTCGCCCGCGCCCAGCCGGGTGCGGACCAACAGCTCGCGGCCGAGCACTTCGGCCGCGTTGATGCCGTGCGCGCGCGCCGCCTGTCGCAGCGCCTCGAAACGCGGGTAGCCGGCTTCCTGCTCGGCTCGCCATTCGGTGGCGAAGGCTCCCGAGCGGATCTCGCGCAGCGCGGCGCGCAGACTGTCCTTGGCCGCGTCGGGCAACATGCGCGGTCCGCGCGACAGCGTGCCGTACTGGCTCGTGTGCGAGTGCAGCCGCATCTGCTCGATCACGCCGACGCGCGCCATCTGGGCGAAGATCTCCGCCGCCTCGCCGGAGCCGTAGAGCTCGAGCGCGACGATCTCCGGGGGGAATCCCGCCTCGACCAGCACCTCGTACGACAGCAGGAGGTCGCGCATGATGATCGGCCACACCCCCTGCTCGGCGAACAGGTCGAGCTCGGTCTCCTGGGCGAAGGTCGTCTCCAACACCCCGGCGCGGGTCGCCCCGATGCCCTTGGCCCAGGCCAGGGCGATGCCCCGAGCCGATCCGGTGGCATCCTGCGCGACGGCCAGATACGCCGGCACGCCAGCGCCCTGCTCGAAGCTGCGCCGCACGTTGATGCCGATCATGCGCGGCGCGACCAGGATCACGTCGACCGTCGCGGGCGGACGAATCAGCCCGAAATGAATGTTGTAGCCGTGCGCGAAGTCGAGCGCCTGGCCGGGCCGCAGCCGCGCCTCGATGTCGCGCGCGTAGACCTCGCGCTGCACCTCGTCGGGAATCAGCAGCGCGATGACGTCGGCCCGTTCGCAGGCGGCGCCGATGGCGAGCACCTCGAAGCCGTCCTCACGGGCGCGCGCGGCGCCGGCGTCGGCGATCGACCCGATCAGCACCCGCACGCCGCTGTCGCGCAGATTCAACGCCTGCGCGCGGCCCTGGTTGCCGTAGCCGATGATCGCAACCGTGCGCTCGAGCAGCGGGGCGAGATCGACCTCCGCGTCGCGAATAACGTCCATGCTGCTGACCTCCCTGCGCGCTTCCTAGCCGAGTCGGTACGACCGCTTCCACCGCGCACTATCAAATTGATCACGCTCCACCCGTGCCCGTGCCCGTGCCTGTGCCCGTGCCCGGATGAAACTGACCGGTTCCACCTCACGGGGAGGCGGGGCCGGCCCAACCCCATTTAGTCGTGCCTTTCAATCTGATCCGGGCACGGGCACAGGCACCGGCACGGGTGGAGCGTGAACAATTTATGGCGCCCTACCCCACTCGTTCGCCGTAGGTCATCACCAGGTAGATGACCGTTTCCTGGTCGCACGGGTTGCGGTACTCGTGCGGCGCGTCGGCTTCGAACTGGATGGCATCGCCGGGGGCGAGCTCGTAGCGGTCGTCGCCGACCTGCATCTCGAGGGCGCCGCTGGTCACCACCAGGTTCTCGACCGTTCCGGGTGGGTGCGGTTCGGCGGTCTCGATCGAGTGCGGGGCCATGCGCAGCTCGTAAAACTCCACCGTGCGCGCCTCGTCGAACGGAAAGAGGGCGCGCGAGGCGAACGTGCCATCGGCCGAGGTGAGAATCTTGGCGCGGGCGGCCGGCAGCACCTTGGTCCGGCTCGCCGTCTGATGCGCGATCAGCGCGGAGAACGGTACGCTGAGGCCGCGGGCGATCTTCCAGAGAATGTTGATGGTCGGCGCGCTCTGGCTGAGCTCGATCTGGCCGAGCATCGCGCGGCTCACGCCGGAGAGCTGGGCGAGGCGCTCCAGCGACAGTCCGCGGTCGCTGCGGATGCGGCGCAGGTTGGCACCGACGGCGGGGGTGAGGTCGATTGGCGCTGCCTCGCCCGCTGGGCTTTCCAGCCCAGCATTGCGCGTCTGTTCGCCGCGCGGACCGCCGCTTCGACGTGGGGATCTCGCCACGTGCGGACGCCTATCCGCAATAGCGGAACGGGGTCAACCCTTTGGAGTGCGGCAGCTTGCTGCCGCTTTGGGGTGGGCGGGGCGGTGTCGGTCAGACCCCGTACCCCACCCACCCCGAAGCGGTGGCAAGCCACCGCACTCCAAAAGATCACCCCAGGCGCTTGACCAATTGCTCGCGCTGGCGGCGCATCTCGGTGGGCAGGCGGTCGCCGAACTTGCCGAAGAACTCGCCGAGGTTGTCCGCCTCGCTGCGCCAGTCCTCCTTCTTCACCGTCAGCAGCTCGTCGAGCGCGCCAGGCGCGAGGCTCAAGCCGGCGGTGTCGATCCCCTGTTTGGTCGGGAGCACGCCGATCGGCGATTCGACCGCGTTGCCGTTGCCGCCGCGGCAGCGCTCGATCATCCAGCGCAGCGCCCGCAGGTTCTCGCCGAAGCCGGGCCAGATGAAGCGGCCCTGCTCATCCTGACGGAACCAGTTGACGTGGAAGATCTTGGGCGGGTTCTTCACCTGGCGACCCATCTCCAACCAATGGCCGAAGTAGTCGCCCATGTTGAGACCGCAGAACGGCAGCATGGCCATGGGATCGCGGCGCACGACGCCCACCGCGCCGGTCGCCGCCGCGGTCGTCTCCGACGCGACGGAGGCGCCGACGAACACGCCGTGGTTCCAGTCGAACGCCTCCATCACCAGCGGCGCGGTACGGGCGCGTCGGCCGCCGAACACCAACGCCGAGATCGGCACGCCCTGCGGATCCTCCCAGTGCGGCGAGATCGACGGACACTGCGACGCCGGAGCGGTGAAGCGCGCGTTGGGATGCGCCGCCTTCTCGCTCGAGCCTTTGCGCCAATCCTTGCCGCGCCAGTCGATCAGATGCTCCGGCACCTCCCCGTCGATGCCCTCCCACCACGGACAGTTGTCATCGGTCACTGCCACGTTGGTGAAGATGCTGTTGCGGCGCAGGCTCGCCATCGCGTTCGGGTTGGTCTTGGTCGACGTCCCGGGCGCCACCCCGAAGAAGCCGGCCTCGGGATTGATCGCCCACAGGCGACCATCCGGGCCGGGACGCATCCAGCAGATGTCGTCGCCGACCGTCCACACCTTCCAGCCCTTCTGGCTCTGCGGCGGCACCAGCATGGCGAGGTTGGTCTTCCCGCAGGCGCTGGGAAACGCGGCGGCGACGTACGTGACCGTGCCCTGCGGATCCTCGATGCCGACGATCAGCATGTGCTCGGCCATCCAGCCCTCGCTGCGCGCCATGAAACTGGCGATGCGCAGCGCGAAGCACTTCTTGCCGAGCAGGGCGTTGCCGCCGTAGCCCGATCCGACCGACCAGATCAGGCGCTCCTCCGGAAAGTGCATGATGAAGCGCCGCTCGGGGCTCAGGTCGCCGAGCGAGTGGAGCCCCTTCACGTAGTCGGCCGACGTGCCCAGGCGGTCGAGCGCGACCTGGCCCATGCGGGTCATGATGCGCATGTTGGCCACCACGTACGGACTGTCGGTGATCTCGACGCCGAGCTGGCTGTACGGGGAGGTCACCGGGCCCATGATGTAGGGCACGACGTACAGCGTGCGGCCTTTCATCGATCCCTTGAACAGCGCGCCGACCTTCTCCTTGGCCTCGGCCGGGGCCATCCAGTTGTTGTTGGGGCCGGCGTCCACCTGCTGCGTGGTGCAGACGAAGGTCAGATGCTCGGTGCGGGCGACGTCGTTCGGGTCGCTGCGGTGCAGGTAGCAGTTCGGGTGCTTTTCCGGGTTCAGCGTCGTGAGCGTGCCGCTGCCGAGCATCTCGCCGATGAGGCGTTCGTTTTCGGCGGCGGAGCCGTCGCACCAGTGGATGCGATCGGGCCGCGTGTGCGCGGCGACTTCTTCAACCCATTGCTCGACCGGCGTTGCCATGCCTTCACCCAATTCGTTTCGAAGGATTGCGTTCGGCCGGCACAGCCGCCCTACGATTCCACCACACAGCGATTGCGCAAGGTTCCAACCCCGTCGATGGTGCTGACGATCTCCTCGCCGGCCTTGAGGTAGCGGCGCGGATCGCGCGCGGATCCGACGCCCGACGGCGTGCCGGTGAAGATGATGTCGCCGGGGTCGAGCGTACAGAGGCTCGACAGATACGCGACCAGCGGTGCGACGCCGAAGACCATGTCATTGGTGCGGGCGTCCTGCATGCGCTCCCCGGCCACGTCGCAGGTGAGCCGCAGGTCGTTGGGATCGGCGAACGCGTCGATCGACACCACGGCCGGCCCGAGCGGGCCGAACGTATCGATCGACTTGCCCATGCTGAACTGCGGCGGCGTGTCGCTGAACTGGAGGCGGCGATCGGAGATGTCCTGTCCGACGCAGTACCCGGCGAGGTAGTCGAAGACGCGCGACTCGGGCACCTTGTGGGCGCGGCGACCGAGCACCACGACCAGCTCGACCTCCCAGTCGACGTATCCCGAGGAGAGCACGACATCGGCGCGCGGTCCGACCAGGCAGTTGGGGAACTTGGTGAACACCATCGGCTTGGAAGGCAGCGGGAGGCCCGCCTCCTGCGCGTGGCTCTTGTAGTTGAGGCCGATGGCGAAGACTTTGGCCGGCCGAGGAATGGGCGGTCCGAGCTCGGACTCGTTCACCGCACCGGTGGCCGCGCCGGCGCCGACGCCGGCGGCCCAGCCGCGGAACGCCTCCCAGTCTGCCACCACCGCCATCGGATCGGCGGAGAACTTGCGGTCGCTGGAGCGCTCGACGTCGACCAGACCGTCGCCGACGATCAGGCTCGCCCTGCCCTTCGCGTTCGCCAGTCGAATGCTCATGACGAGAATCCGTAGGCCGAGGCGAGGTCGGCATCTTTCGTCGCCAGCATCTTGGCGAGGGTCACCATCACTCTGCACTGCTTCCAGGTCGCGTCGTCCTGCATCTTACCGTCCAGCATCAGCACGCCGCGCCCGTCCGGCATCGCCTCGAGCACGCGCTTGGCGAACAACACTTCCTCCACCGGTGGGCTGAAGACCTTCTTGGCGATGGTGATCTGACTGGGGTGCAGCGACCACGCCCCGACGCATCCGAGCAGGAAGGCGGCGCGGAACTGGTCTTCGCAGCCGAGCGGATCGGAAATGTCGCCGAACGGGCCGTAGAACGGCAGCGCGCCGGTGGCGGCGCACGCGTCCACCATGCGCGCGATCGAGTAGTGCCAGGGATCCTGCTGCGCGGTCGGACGCGGCGCATCGGGGTTGCGCGGATCGGGGTCGTTGCGCACCAGGTAGGCGGGGTGCCCGCCGCCAACGCGGGTGGTCTTCATGCGGCGCGAGGCGGCGAGGTCCGCCGGACCGAAGCTGATCCCCTGAATGCGCGGGCTCGCCGTGCAGATCTCCTCGACGTTGGTCACACCCTGCGCCGTCTCGAGAATGGCATGCACCAGAATCGGGCGCCGCAACGAATGGCGCCCCTCGAGCTGAGCCAGGAGGCGATCGACGTAGTGGATATCCCACGGCCCTTCGACCTTGGGGATCATGATCACCTCGAGCCGATCGCCGATCTCACCGACCAAGCGCATCACGTCGTCGAGGAACCACGGGCTGTCGAGGCTGTTGACGCGTGTCCACAGCGGCGTCGTGCCGAGATCGGCGTTGCGGCCGACCTGCACCAGCCCCTCGCGGGCCTCGATTTTCTTGTCCGCCGGGATCGCGTCTTCCAGGTTGCCGAGCATGATGTCGGCCTGGCGCGCCATGTCGGGCACCTTCGCCGCCATCTTCGGGTTGCTGGGATCGAAGAAGTGAATCACCCGCGACGGCTTCACCGGGATGTCGTTCAGCGGCGCCGGCGCGCCGATCGCGAGCGGCTTACAGAACTCACGCGGGTTGCGCATTGCTCTTCCTCACAGCCAATGAACGCGGTGCCCCGGATGCGCCGCGCCGCCGCAGCCCCACTGGTCGCGCGCGCACCCGGTCTTTCGTGAGTCGCACTTTTCCGAAGCCAACTCAAGTTATTAGAGTGGCTTACCGGATCATGAGTCGATCGCCGGGCTCCGTCAGCCGCGCTGCGCGCGGCACGGGCGCGCCGAGGCGCGCGCCCCTACACGGAGAAATCCCGACCGAACCCCGGCGTCGTAGGGGCCGCCCGTGGGCGGCCCTGAGAGGCGCGCCGTAGGCGCGCCTCTCAGGTACCGACTCTTACTCCGCAGGCTCCCAGTTGCCGGTGACGTCGCCGAAGAGGATCGCGAAGAAATCCTGGCCGCTGACGGGCGGCATCAGGTTGCTGTAGGTGATCGCGCCCTTTTGACAGGTGTCCCCGCTGACCATCGGCTGGACGAGCGTCTGGCCCGGCACGACCGCCGGGTCCGGGCGGAAGAGCCAGTCCGACCCGCACAGGTCGGCGGCCCTGAAACCTTCCGGCAGGATCTCGGCGATATACTGGAGAATGCGCGACGCATCGACGGCGCTGATCGTGCCGTCGCCAGTGACATCGGCGGCGCGCTTCTGGTCGTCGCTCAGGGTGCGCAGCTCGGCGATGTACTGCAGGATGAAGGCCGCATCCACCGCGCTGATCGCAAAGTTGAACTCGTTCAGCTTGCTGGGTTGGATGGTCAGCATCCCCGACGCCGATGTGAAGCCGAAGTCGCCGCTGGCGTCAGTCATGGCGCTGTCGGGCGAGCCGCCGATCAGAGCGACGGTGACGCCGCCGACCGGCTCGTGCACGCCCTCGTTGAGGGCGTAATAGCGGATGTTGCCGGCGAGCGCCGGCATCGTGGTGTGGGTCGCCGTCGGCGTCTGGCTCGGCGTCGCCGTCGGGGTGTCGGTGTGTAGCGCGGTCGGCGTTTCGGTCGGCGTCTGGGTCTCGGTGGCGGTGATGCTGGCCGTCGCGGTGGGAGTCTCGGTCGGCGTGCTGCTCGGGGTCGCCGTGGGCAGATCCGGCGAACCGTCGCAGCCGCCCGCACAGGTGTCCATGCTGTGGTAGACCGTGCTGGGGCAGCCGACCGCGACGCAGAGCGTCGCGCACGCCAGCGAGCTGGGCACGGCGTCGGCGCAGAACGATCCGCCCGGGCAACTGCTACAGACGCAACACATCGCCGCCGCCGTCCGCGCCGTCGCGAACACCGCGCACTGCGCGCCCAAGAACAGCGCGACGGCCGCCACACAACGACGCCCCACTCGACTGCCTCGCCTGGCCTGATCGAGCATCGCTCCCTCCCCTCCGCGCCAGCTGCGCCTGGCGCAGGTCGCTCACCGATGACCGATGCGCCACACAGTCCAGCGATGCGGCGGTCCTGTCAAGCTCCCCGCTCTCTACTCTTCTATCCGTAGCCCCGGCCTCCGTGCCGGGTGGGCCTGCGAAGCAGGCCCCAGACGTGGCGAAGCATGCCCCCGGGTTGAACTCCTCGGGGTCGCGCTGCCGCGCGGCCACCCGGCACGGAGGCCGGGGCCACGGATAGGAGGCCGGGGGTTACGGACGAACGCCGGACGAAGGTCTCACGCCGCGCCGGCGGTGCGGGCGCGGGCGGCGGCGATGAGCTCGACGATGTCGGCGATGATGGCAGTGAGGGTGGCCTCGCCGGGCGTGTAGACGCGCGCCACGCCGGCAGCGGTCAGGCGCGGGCGGTCGGCGGCGGGGACGATGCCGCCCACCACCAGTGGCACATCTCCCGCACCGCGCTGGCGCAGGAGCTCGCTGATGCGCGGCACCAGCGTCAGATGCGAGCCGGAGTGGATGGACAATCCGATCGCGTCGACGTCTTCTTGCAGCGCCGACTCGACGATTTGCTCGGGCGTGAGGCGGATGCCCTGGTAGATCACTTCGAAGCCGGCGTCTCGCGCCCGCACCGCCACCTGCTCGGCGCCGTTGGAATGCCCGTCGAGGCCGGGCTTGCCGACCAGCAGACGCAGCGGGTGTCCGACCTGGGCGGCGACCTCGGCCGCGCGTGCGCGCAGCTGCGCCAGGGCTTCGGTCGGCGGCGCCGCGGCGGCGCCCTGCAGACCGGTGGGCGCACGGAACTCGCCGAAGACCCGCCGCAGCGCCGCCGCCCATTCGCCGGTGGTCACGCCGGCCTGCGCGGCCCGGATCGACGCCGGCATGATGTTCGCTCCGTTGCGCGCCGCATCCTCGAGGCCCTGGAGCGCCGCCGCGACATCGGCGGCCGTGCGCTGCGCGCGCCAGGCGCGCAGGCGCTCGATCTGCTCGCGCTCGTTGGCGGCATCGACGGTGAGGATGCTCTCGACGCCGCCGGCGA
>Ga0187893_10012368_pt1 | contig 12120 bp, 13 predicted proteins | sample MA1701074metaG_FD_139574 | JGI IMG/M metagenome (GOLD analysis project Ga0187893, IMG submission 139574) | White microbial mat communities from a basaltic lava cave in the Kipuka Kanohina Cave System on the Island of Hawaii, USA - MA170107-4 metaG ... | reverse complement strand
TAAATTAGAACCCGGAAAAGAACTACACCAGCGACCGTGGTGGGGTGGCAGAGCGGCCATGCGTTCGCCTGCAGTACAGACGCCAAACGTCTTTGCAGCTAGCGGATTTATAAGGGTTCGAATCCCTTCCCCACCTTACAAATTTCTCATGCATCTATTGAGTGAGCCGATGTAATGAGTCGTTGATGTGTGTAGCTCACTGCTACTCTATAGCGCTTATTATCTTCTCGAATTTCCTAGTACAAGAGATTGACAGACGACGAGGGTGTACCATGTCCTAGTTGCGGAAGTCCTATCCTTACTGAAAAGTTCTGCTCAAGCTGCGGAGCTGCCAATCCCATAGACTATATTGATGAGTCTGTCCGGGTTTCGAAAGCAAGGGTTGTTCATCAGGCCGAAGAAAGGCGTGCTCGCGTAAGCAAGAAAATCCCAAGAAAACCCATCATGATCGGCGCGGTCGCAGCGATTGCGATCCTGCTTGTCAACTTTATCGGAATGAGTTATGCGCTGGGCAGCATGCAATTTCGAATACAGCAAGTCTCGGGCATTGATCTCGCTTCCCTAAGTTCTTCAGTTTCGCTTGAAGCGTGCAACCCCACGGTATTTCCTGCGTCCTTTGACAAGTTTAGTACTGAAGTCAACTATAGAAGCGGCCAGTTCGCAAGCATGGTGGTTGACGGTGGCTATGTCATGCCCTACCAGTCATCGCAGTTTGACGGAAAACTCAGCCTCAATACCCAGAGTGTTAGTGGCCTGATATTCGCCCTCGCAGATGCGGTGGGCGGGAGGGACACACCGTACAACGAAAACGATATATCGCTGAAAATGACGGTGGACGCTAAGATCCTTGGATTCATTCCGTATTCCCAGACGCGCGAGTTCGCATTCACAGAGTTCCAGGAGTTCATGAGCGCCCAGAAAGCTGACGAATATTTCTGCAAATAAAAGAGTTTAATCACGGATCCGTATATCTCGCAGCGTGCGCAGTTTCAGGCATTCATTCACTGTCGATGCAGAGATATCGCGAGTCTGGGATTTTTACACCGACATAGGTCACCTTAAGGTGATATCGCCACCGGACATTCATTTGCGTCTCGTGAAATCCACTCACACAAAGCTCGTTGAAGGATCCGAGGTTTGGCTTGCTGGCAGGCTACTCACTGAGAGCACGTGGCACTCTAGGATCACGTCACTAAAACCTTACGAGTATGTAGACGAAATGCTGACAGGTAGGTTCAAGATTTGGAAGCATGTCCACGGGTTCAAGGCCCTGGATGACAAGACCACCGAAGTTATAGACGAAATAGATTTCGAGTTGCCATATGGGTTTCTTGGAAGGTGCTTCGAAGGCTATGTGCTTCGTCGGCTCGAACGCGTCTTTGAACATAGAAAGCAGGCCACCCAAAGGGCACTGCAAGAAGCTAGATTACCCTGACTGACCTGGCAAGGTCGCGCGCGCTCTTGCTGTCCAGCTTGGTCTTGCTCAGGATTGTGTATCTGTCAGGTCTGAGAGACTGTGCGGTAACTAGTGCTTTTACTAGGTTCTCTTCTGATAGTCCGATTTCAGCAGCTTTGATGGGTGCCCCTACGTTTCCTAGAGTCGCCGCTATCTTTTCCCAGTCAAGGCCGTGCAGCTTTGCCATCATTATTGTGCCAATACCTACCCGCTCACCGTGCAGGCCGTTGTTCGGTCCCGCCACATACTCTACAGCATGGCTAAAGAGGTGCTCGGAACCGGAGCAAGGTCTGCTGCTCCCCGCAATACATGCTGCTACTCCAGCACTGATGAGCGCTTCGACTATCGTGCGAACACCAAATTGATCCCTTTGCTTGAGCTTTTCAGATTCCGCAAGAATTATCCTCGCGCTCATGTAGGCGAGGTTGGCGGCGTAGCTTCCGAAATATTCTCCCTTTTCGTCACGCGCCAGTTCCCAGTCTTTAACAGCAGTCACTTTGCCAACCAAGTCGCCGCATCCTCCTGCAAGCAGTCTCGGAGGGGCCTGTGACATCAGTAGCGTATCCGCAACGACTCCGATGGGAGTGTTGGCCTTGACGGAATGCGGCTTTTCAGTGCCACGAATAGAGACAAAGGGGCTTGAAATGCCGTCGTGGGATGCGGATGTCGGGACGCTAAGGAAAGGTCTGCCAACTTTACTGGCAGTCATTTTCGCGATATCTACGGACCTTCCGCCACCAAACCCGATGATAAAATCTGGCGATCCCTGCTTTGCAATTCGCTCTTGAAGAGCGGTAACCGTATTCATCGAAGCATCGCTCGCGATGTGCCAGAAAGTCTCCAATGATTCTCTTGCAAGCGACGAGTTGCACTGGTCGCCCGCCCGGGCCCTGACCGTCTTGCCGGTAATTACCGCTACTTTGGACGCATCTGCATCCAGCCCTTTGATTAGAGAGCCGATTTCCGAAACAACGCCCTCTCCTATCAGAATCTTTCTGGGCAGCTCCATGAGATGGGTGGGCGGAGGATCCAATGGAAAAAAAGAGTTATTCGGGAGCTAATTAAGCTTGCAGAACTACTCGTTACTCTCGGAAGGCGAACCCGGGTTACCCGCTGACTCATCCGCAGGCTGCGTCGACTCGGTGGCAGCGGCACTGCCCGCCACCTCTGCCGTTGCGTATCCTCGCCCAACCTTTGTAATCTTTATTTTCACGCTGTCGCCAACCTTGGTCCCTACGACGAATATTACCAGTCCCTGCACACGCGCAACGCCGCTGTCGCCCCGCTTGCTCAGAGATTCAATCTTGACTTCATATTCCTCGCCCACTCGCACAGGCGATGGTCTAAATGGTCTCGGACCGCCGAACCTCGGGCGTCCAAAGCTTCTGCCGCCCCCTCCGCCATAACCAGAGCTGTCTTCCAAATCGGCTTCGCTCGTTATAATAAAAGCCTCTCACTATTTCAACTTTGATGTCTGTTCTCGATGCAGAGCCGAATATTTAATATGGGCGCCTGTAAAACCAAACCCGAGTAGCCTCTTTGAATGCCATCGCAATTTGATGATGGCCGTTTAAGGGATAACATTAATGCAGCGTAGACCTACGACCCACAGAGAATCTTCGAGCCAGAACATCATGGCAGTGATACTGCAGAGTCTGCCGCAGGAAGCAGCGCTGACAAAGATCGAGTATGAAGGGCCGCGAATCGCCCTTTATTCAAAGAATCCGACCTACCTGATGCGGAACAACCAGCTCGTGTCGAACATGGTTAGCACCATAAAGAAACGAATCGTGGTTCGCACTGACGAAGGCATCAGAAAATCAGAAGAGGAATCTGCAAAGATCATGGAGGAAACCCTGCCCAAAGAGATCGACATAGCCGGCATGTTCTTTGACGCGGTAATCGGCGAGGCGGTTATTTTCGTAAGGAAACCCTGGATGATGGCACAGGTTGGCGACGAATTTGACACGATCGAGCTTGCAGAAAAGACGGGCTGGAAAGTGCAGGTGCGAAAAGCTCCTCTGGACATGTCCGCTGTGAGCTCGCTCTATGGGGTGTTTGGCGAAACGGTCGCAGAGCGCAAGAAATTCTATCGCGAAACAGGCGACAAGATATTCCGGGACCGGCTGAGCGAGTCCACTGAGGCAAGCCTCATGACTCTCGGAGGGTTTGCCGAAGTCGGCAGGTCGTGCATCCTATTATCCACAACCGAGAGCAAGGTCTTGCTAGACTGCGGCATCAACCTGAATGCAAAGGATTCGCTTGCCGCCATGCCCAGGTTCGACGTTGCGGGCGTGGGCATGGAAGACATCGACGCGGTGGTCCTTACACACGCACATCTCGATCACACCGGGTTCCTCCCAGCCCTGTTCAAATACGGGTACGTCGGGCCCGTGTACTGCACCGAGCCAACGCTATTGCTGATGAGTCTGCTTCAAAAGGACTATGTTCAAAGGGCCGGTTCTGACGCGCTCTACTCTGAAAAGGACGTGGACGATGCGGTAGCACACACGATTACGCTAACACAGAGCCCTGTCACCGACATCTCTCCTGACATTAAACTAGTTCTCTACAATTCAGGTCATATCCTCGGCTCCACGTCAGTGCACCTGCATATCGGTAACGGGGATCACAATCTTGTATACACGGGGGATTTCAAGTTCGGCAGAACACTCGCACTTGACAATGCGTCGTGGAACTTTCCCCGCGTGGAAACAATGATCATCGAGAGTACATTCGGTGGCAAGGAAGACATCATGTGCAGGCCGGAAGAGGCAGAAGCGAATCTAATAGAGATTGTCAACAGAACCCTTTCTGAAGGCGGGCATGTGCTACTGCCGGTACCTGCAGTCGGCATCTCGCAGGAGCTGATTCTCGTTCTTGACAGAAACTTTAGGCAGGAAAGAATCAGGCACAAGGCAAAAGTGCTTGTCGAGAAAATAATTTCAGATGCAGCCGCGGTCTATGAAGCGTATCCAGAATTTCTTGCAAGGGACCTCCGCGACAGGATTCTCAGATCCGAGGTCAGTCAATTTGGCGCGCCCGATCGATTCGTAGCATCGACTTGCGCAACTCTGGGGAGCGAACCGTCTATAATATTGGCACCATCGTCAATGCTGATGAAAGGCCCATCGGTTGAATACCTGAAACAGATATCATCCGATCCGAAAAGCCATCTCGTTCTGGTCTCTTATCAGGCAGTAGAAACTCCTGGCAGGGCAGTTCAGGAAGGCGCCCGGCAGCTAGTCGTCGGTGGTCAGAGCATCAATCTGCAGTGCAAAGTCGACAGGCTGGATGGATTTGGGAGTCACAGCGACTACAACCAGCTTATCGCATATGTAACGCGCCTGCGACCAAAACTCAGGCGCGTACTTGTAAACCACGGGGAAAGAGCAAAAGCTCAGAACTTGGCGAGCTCTGTAAGCAAGATATTCAAGATACAGACGCAGCATCCTCTGGTGCAGGAAGCAATAAAGCTACTTTAGGTCGTACGCCCCTCTCCAGATCTTTACTCCGGGAGGAGTTATCACGATCCGTTCTTCGCCAAGCCTTGCAATGTCTCCACCGGTTGACTGCGAATAGGAATATAGCTCCTCCACGACTTTGCGGAGTTCCTCGACGTCCTTCTGGGCCAGCGGCGTAACCCTAAGGATCAGGATCATGTGTTTCTTAATGTCATCTTTGATGGAAGAAACGTCGGTGACGTCCCGTAGGGTAAGGGCCTTCAGGTAAACCGGGGTCTTTTGAGTCTGCATCTAACTGAATTGCATTTGAGATTCTCACGCGTGGTCAATAGTCATGGTGGTCAAATCTCATTCACTCAATAGTGGATTTTAGCTGGATAAAACAATTCTTGAAAATAATTGCCAATCTTGGGCACGAATAGAGTTAGATCCGCAGATTCTCGAATTCGGCACTGTCGGCTGGATGAGCGGCAACTATCCGTTCCTCGCCGTCTTGCAATACCCTGAGTTTTGACTCCACATCCTTTGGTGCGTCAGAGTATCGAAGCGTTATGGACAGGCATCTTGGCAGGAGAGACTCATCATCACGGGCCTTTGTTCGCAGCAAGCTGGTTGGGCCGACGTAGTCCAGGGCTTCTATGACAATGTCATCTGGCATGGCAAGGGACCTGATAATTTCGTTTTCTTCCTGGTTCCTTCCCACCACCAGCTTTGAATTTTGCGAGATCCTAAAGTGTCGTCCCACCTTGAGCAGGTCTATATCGTTGAGCGTAGGAATGCCATCCGCATGATCCATAGCATCCCTGATGCGTACTGAAAAAGCTGGGTCGGTCAAAAGGCAGCCTCCCGCTGCATTGGGCGGGTCGGCGATTCCAAACTGTTTTGCCATCGCTAGCTGGCCTTTCCTTGATCTGCCCTTGATATCGCCCATGTTCTCGCGCCTTATCAATCCAGAATTCTCTGCCTCGGTTGGGGGCAAATGTTTTGCGGAGAGAGGTCTCAGCACCTTGCCTGCAAGGCCCGCCTCTTCTTCGATAATATGCAGCGCATTTTCATTCTGACTCATGGGTCGCTGGAAAAGTACCTCTCCGGTGATAATGAAATCAGCCCCGATCTTTTTCATGTGTTCTTTTGCCGCACCATACATCATGCCCCGGCAATCTATGCACGGGTTCATACCCGATCCATAACCATGTTTGGGGTTCTTGAGCATCTGCAGATACTCGTCGCCAAAATAAACGGTCTTTAGTTTGATTCCTAATTCGTCCGCCACTTCTTTGACGCGATGGCCGCACCCCTTGCCGCAGTCGAAATCACAGAATGGAGTCTTTATGGCAACAGCCTCGACGTCAACTCCCTGATTTAACATCATCCTCACAGCCAGACTGCTGTCCAGTCCGCCTGACAGCAGCGCAACGGCCTTTGGTTTTTCCTTTCGCCCTTCGTCGTTTTCGGACATGGGGTACCGTTTGTCTGGAAGAACGCTATAAAAATGATGATGTGCCCCGCCTCTGACCCACACGCTGTCACGGGTTAGCCATAAGCTTTGTCCTCTGCGTGCTCTATAACGGGGTACATCCCATTGGCGATCAGGCTATTTGTCCTTTGTCATCCAGTATCCTGCCAAGGTCGATCTCAAAGGCGGCAGCCGGAACTCTGAGCTTCATATTCGCAAGGGCAGCCGGGGCTATTTCCCCAACCACTCCTGCACTTATCCCATCTACAACTATTTCTGCAGACCTTCCCGGGATAAAGAAGGGATTCTGCGAGGCTTTCGCGCGCATTTCCTTGCCAAAGCAGGAACGAAGCAAAGACTGCGAAATCGACACTATTTCAGTATAGCTCGCATCAACATGTGCAACGGCAGCCGCGATATTCCATGATTCGCGAATGTCTCCATCCCTGTGAAATGCTTTTCCGATTTCAAAGAGCCGCTGCGGATACTCTTCATGCACGTTTCGAGAGAGTGCAAATAGCAGGGAAGGGATGAGCGAATCGCGTAGAATTTGGTGTTCGGCGCTCTTTGGTCCTTCAACCTGTAACGCACTATCTGGGCTCCGATCAAATGCCTCATATTGGACCTGGCGGCTGGTCAGTGAAAAGCCAAGCGATTCTATCATTCCGTGGCCGACCAGGGTTTCCCTTACCGCTGAAAGATGACTTGTCAGGGAACTCTTTTTGCCTGCTGTGGACGTTGACGGGAATGTGGGTTTCAGATTGTAGATGCCATACCCCAAGGCGACTTCTTCTGCTAAATCAACAGGATGCGATATGTCTGTCCGGTACCGCGGCACCATGCAAACAATCCTATTCCCTCTGACAACTGCATCAAGCCTGCTTTTCCTCAGGCATTGTATGATCTGCTTTGAGCCAAGATCTATGCCCATGACTTTACTCAGGTACCTGGCGTCTGTGATGATTCTAGTCGGTTCCATCTGGGGGGTTTCAAGTCTCTTCCCTGCCACTATTGTCACGGTGCCGATTCTGAATCCAGCGTCAGCCAGAGTCATGGCGATTATTGCAAGCACGTCGTCTGATGCCTTTCTGTCAGTCCCCGTAACTTCGACCAGAATGTTGCGCGTTTTCGAATCAACGCGAGTTGAATCGCCGTTTATGACTGGAGGCATCGAAAGGACAGTGTCATTTTTGTCGATCAACAGTGGATACGCGTCGAATCCCCGTACTAGATTCCCGTACTGTCTCCCTGTTTCCGTTTCTTGAAGTATCTGAGATATGGTCAGATGGTATGACTCGCCAAGTGGAGTAAATGAATAGTCATCTTTGACAGCCGTGTAGGTAAGAGGGAAGCTGATAGTGTCCAAGTCGTGCAAGCCGATCGATGCCTTTCTGCGCCGCCGGCCGATGCCGTTGTGGAGGTCCTCTTGCATCGCTATCAGCTGCCTTATGGTTTCATCTTCGAGTCTGCCACCGCTTGCAACAAGTGCCACGATGACAGGCCGTACCTTCTTGACATGTCTGGTTACCAGAATCAAACGTCCGCTTTTGGCAAGCTTCAACTTGGGTGTGCCCCGTTCTAACTCCAGCAGACCCCGAATGGCCCTGACGATTCCAAGATCTGTAGAAAAGTCCGGCCTGTTGGGATTGTACTCCACTCTTATGCCGCGCTCGTCCACCCCTTCGATATCCAATCCGGCAAACGGGAGCATCTCAAGCACCTTCTCGCGCGAAACGTTTGGAATGAGTTTGGCCAGCCTGTTTGATGCTATATTTACAACTGGCATCTTGGTACGCCCCTCAGCCATGATAGACCATTGCCATAGAGCTCGCGCACGTCATCCAGGCCGAACCTCAGCATTGCAATTCTCTCAATACCACCTCCCCAGGCAAGGACCGGATTTCTGATCCCAAGCGGCCGTGTAACCTCCGGCCGAAAGATCCCCATGCCGAAAAGCTCTACCCACTTGTCCAGACTTTCATTGTAAACCATGCTCTGCAGCGAGGGTTCGGTATATGGAAAGAAGGTGGGCCAGAACTTTACTTTCCTGATTCCCATCTTTGCATAGAATTCCTTTTGAAGCCCCATCAGATCGCGGAGTGACAAGCCTGGGGCCGTAGCGACTCCTTCAACCTGATTGAACTCGACAAGGTGTTTGTAGGATGGTTTTTCGTTTCTAAAGACCCTGCCCACCGAAAAGAATCGGGCAGCATCCGGCTTTGTCACAGCCAAGTGCCTGAGGGTAACAGGAGTGGTATGGGTTCGCAGAACCGCCCTTTCGGCTTCTGCTAGCTTCCATCCTTTGCCCCAACCGCTGTCATGAGCCTCGGCAACCCTTCGCTGCTGGTCCTTGGTTGCAGGAATGTTCTGTCTTTGACCTGAAACATAGAACGTGTCCTGCATTTCTCTGGCGGGATGATCCTGCGGGATAAAGAGGGCGTCGAAATTCCAGAATCCCGATTGCACCATGTCCCCATCGATCTCCTCAAAGCCCAAGCCCGCAAAGATCTCCTTTACCTCATCGATAATGTTGACAAGTGGATGGCTCCTGCCGGGATACACGGCTGGTGCCGGAGCCTCCACATCGAGCGGGCCCAGCGTTACCTCTTTCCATCTCCCGGATGTTATCATCTCCGGTGTGAGCTTGCGTTCCGTATGGCTCGCATCCAAGTTCTGAAGCGCCTCTTTCCCGGCCTGCGTGATTGAAACGCGCGTTTGCTTTGCTTCCTTTAGTGTAACATAGTCAGGTCTTTTTTTCAATTGCTCCACAGCACGTCTTTCCCCTTCTTCTAGCGCCGCCATTTCCGCGCTGCCATTCCGCAATTTCTGCAGAATCAGTTCTTCCGGGGAATGACTTTCGGCGCCTGAAACAGACATCTTTCCGCCGTCCGAGAACTGGATCCACCCGTTTCGCCTCGCAGCAGAAACCGCAGCGTTAGCTTCATCTTTATTGAGCAAACCGCCCTGACGAACCTTCTCAATCGTATCGTTACCGCTCCTTATGGCGGCTACGAGCTTTCGTTCTGGAAGCCCTGATGCGGCGGCATCCTGCCCCCGCTGGGTAAGCGAAACAATGAACGAAGAAGACTCTTCGACAGATACCATGCTCTTGAACTTGAGCCACTCGACTCCTCTCCTTACTTGATCAATGTCGAGACGGGTTATGGAGGCAAGTTTTTCGATCAGCATCGAACCTGCTTCAGCCAATGACTTGAGAATCTCCCGCTCGATCGGATGAAGCGGAGTGCTGCCACTCATTGGTCAAGGTTGTGATAGTAAAACACTTTTTAAACGTTTAAGGGGATTCTGCGACATCGATGGATCAGACCGACAACAGCGTACAGGGAGGTCCGAATGATGACTTTAAGGTTACGCCCTGGGAGGTCGAGGGCGAAGTAGACTATGGGAAATTGATCGAAAAATTCGGCACCCAGCCGATAGGTCCCGATCTCTTGCAAAAAGTCAGAAAATTGACAGGCGAGATTCACCCGATGCTAAAGCTCGGATACTTTTTCTCTCATCGCGACTTTGACTGGATACTCGACAAAAAGGCAAAAGGGGAAAATTTTTACCTCTACACCGGAAGGGGTCCGTCGGGCATGGTGCATATGGGTCACATCATGCCCTGGATCTTTACGAAATACCTTCAGGACAAGTTTGATTCGAAATTGCTTTTTCAGCTTACCGACGACGAAAAGTTCTTTTTCGGACAGGACAGAACGCGCGAACAGATCGAGCGATTCACGTACGAAAATATCCTGGATATCATCGCCATTGGCTTTGACCCTCACAAGACAAGGATAATAGTAGACACAAAGCACATCCAACACCTCTATCCTATCGCCACAGAAGTGGCAAAGAGGATAACATTTTCTACCGCCAAAGCTGTCTTTGGTTTTAACAACTCTACAAACATCGGAATGATAGGGTTCCCCCCTGTGCAGGCGGCGCCTTGCTTTTTGCCGTCCGTAATCGAGAACAAACCAGTTCCTGTCCTGATTCCTGCCGCCATTGATCAGGATCCGTACTGGCGCATGACAAGAGACGTGGCTGACAGGATGGGATATTACAAGCCTGCGCAGATACACAGCAAATTCTTGCCTGGTCTGGGCATGCTGGGCAAGATGTCGTCATCAAGGCCGGAAACCGCGATATTCACAACTGACGATCCTGAGACGGTTGAAAAGAAGGTTTCCACTGCATTTACCGGCGGGCAGCCCACAGTTGCACTGCAGCGCCAGCTTGGCGCTAACGCGCTTGGATGCCCGGTTTTCTGGTACTTGCGATACTTTTTCGATACCGGGAAGCAGTCGGATGAACGCATGCTAAAGTGCAAGAGTGGCAATCTCCTGTGCGGCGAATGCAAGTCAGACCTGGGAAAGAGCGCCAAGCCCTTCATGATCGAGTTCAAGAAGCGGCGCGAAAAGGCTAGGGATGTAGTTGACAAGTTCATGTACGACGAAAAGCCGTTTGAAAAATGAAGACCATGAAATTTGAATGCGAAGATAGCTACGAGGCAGAAAAACTTGCCAGCCTCATGTCGGTCCAGAAAGATGGTACGGTCTGGATATCAGGCATCGGCGCAATTGTCAGAAGCGAGCTAGTCATACAGCTGAGGGATCGCTCATCCCATGCAGTCGTTCTAAAGGATTCCGCCACGGCTGAGAGGCTAAGGCAGCTGATACACGACGTTGTCAAAGACAAAGTTAAGATTCGTTCAGCCGAAAATCTTGGCGCGACAGCGACGATAAATCTTGTCTAGCGAAGCTCCTTGTTCATCTCATCCGTTAATATTTCTTGGACTTTACGAAAATAGAGACCGGTAGAATACGGCATCATGGGTATGTATTCCTCTATTACCTGCATCACATGTGGCACCGCCCTTTTTGATACGTCCATCTTGAACTTCATCCACAAAATCCTGTCCTGCTGAAAGTGGACCTTGTCTTTCAGGTGCGATGGGACGACCTCCCTTGACCTGTCCTCTATCCTCTTGTACCAGTAGGCGAGCACATCCGGATCGAGCCCTTCGCGCAGGTTCCTAACTCCTGATATGATTCTTCCTGACGCGCTATCTATGGGGGTTTCCGGATACATGACCCGGGCTCTATTGACAGGGATAAAATCCAGATAATCAAACATTTTTGATTTGATCACTTGCTGAACGGACAGTATCCATAGCAATCACAATCGTATTATTTATGTGCTCGGCGACCTTTGCGAGTTAACAGCTTGCCCCGGCCATCTATTTCACCAGCTCGCATACGCGTCGAGGATATGGGCGAACCGTCTTCGGCCCTTACGAGGTCCACTACGACTATTAGCACCGGTTTCAATCCCCTCTCTGCTCTAATTTCATTTAGTATCTTGCCTTTTCGCTCTGTTTCTTTGCTCGCTATCAGTGCGGCAACATTGCCCGAAGTAACCGCGGGACCAAAGTCACCCTCCAGCTTTGCTATTTCAAACACGACATTTCCGAACTCTTTCTTTATCACGTTCCTCAGTTTGCGTACTCGTTGATCGAAACTGTGGTTGAGTTTCTTTCCGCGTTTGGCGGCGAAGTCGTCGCTTGAAACTCCTATGATGACTTTTTTGCCTTCTTTAAAGGCCCTAGCAAGTAGAGCTAGATGCCCAATATGGATTTCGTCAAAAGTGCCGCCAGTAGCCACCAGGGGCAGTTTATCGGCCAACGTCAGTGACTCATCGACATGTGCAATTTAAAGACGCCGGACTCATCCTTTCTG
>Ga0187893_10012367_pt1 | contig 12121 bp, 13 predicted proteins | sample MA1701074metaG_FD_139574 | JGI IMG/M metagenome (GOLD analysis project Ga0187893, IMG submission 139574) | White microbial mat communities from a basaltic lava cave in the Kipuka Kanohina Cave System on the Island of Hawaii, USA - MA170107-4 metaG ... | reverse complement strand
GTATAATCCAAAAGGCTGTTGGGATTTCTGGGGATATTCGAGTCCGGATCGGGACAAGCCGAATTTCTATACTCACGATGCTCCCCAAATGCTAGCCGTCGTGGGCATGCTGAAACGCCTGGCCCAAGCCAAGCGTCGTTAATAAGTTAACAACCCGTGCAACCGCTGTATAGGAGAATCCCCCATGGCAACCGAGATGACTAAAGACTCCACTCACTTTATCAACGCTTCACTCGAGTCATTGAAGCAGATAACAGAATCGAATATCGCCACCGCGAAGACCTGGTTCGCTCCGCCTTTTATGGTGGGCGACTGGGCGGCCGTGGGCAAGAGCTCTCTGAGCTTTGCCAATAGCTGGGGCGACCTCGGAAAACGCATCATCGATGAGTCGCTTATACCCTGCATACGCGTCTTTAGCGCGGATACTTATGTGACCTCCTTGAAAGAGCTAACCGAGATCACCACGGCGGCGATGGAAAACTTAAGCCGCAGCCAGGTAGACACGATGAATGCCTACCAGGACGAGTTCGTCCAATTCGCGGCTAACCTGAGAAAGGTGAAGGGCGCAGACGATCTATTCGCGACCCAGATGCACCTCGCCATTGAATTGCAGCAACGGGCGAAGGACAGCGCGCTGGCAAGCTTCCAGATCCTCAATTCCACGAAGTCCGCGATAGCGGCATGGAGCGAGAAGAGTGTGGACACAGCGGCGGAGGCCGACATGCCTAAGCCAAGAAAGACGGCGGAGAAAGAGCAAAGAGCCGCATGATTACGCGTGTTGCTTTAGGGCACCTCGAAATCCGAGGTGCCCTAAAAGCTTGCAAAGGATCTCTGGCCAAGCAGGAGGCTAACTAAACCAGGCACGCGACCATCAAGAGCCAAAGAAATCCTTGGATGGGCCGGCGCGGGCTCAAGCGGCGTGTAGCATCCTGCCCGTGAATTGACACCGCTAAGTACGTGGATTTTGGTTTAGCGCGACGAAGCCAGCAGGAGATTAGGGAAGCTCTGAAAAACCCAGACTGGCCGTTAGCTTCCTATTGCTCCGATCCAGGTGACACTTAACCCCGCCAATCCGCAACCGCCGATGACCGGAATGATTCCGACTTTAAAGCGAAAAAGCGCGACGCTAGCCGCCATCCCGATGAGCGCGGAAACCCAATCCATTGACGCGCCAAATCCCTTTGGCCACAACACGTGGTAGGCGAAGAACAATGCCAGGTTGAGCACAACACCCACTACCGCCGCCGTGATCCCGGTCAAGGGTGCGGTGAATTTGAGATCCCCACGGGTGGCTTCGACTAAAGGCCCTCCGATGAGGATAAACAGAAAAGAGGGCAAGAAGGTGAAAAACGTTGCTACCGTCGCACCCAGGGCGCCCGCTAGAAACGGCGCATCCGGACCGAAAAGCTCTTTTATCCAAGCTCCCACAAACCCCACGAAGGCCACCACCATGATGAGCGGGCCGGGCGTGGTCTCGCCGAGCGCGAGTCCATCGATCATCTGGGGGGCGCTCAGCCATTGGTAATGCTCGACCGCGCCTTGGTAGACATAGGGCAGCACGGCATAGGCGCCACCGAAGGTGAGCAAAGCCGCTTTGGTGAAAAACCACCCCATCTGGGTATAAGTCCCTTGCCAGCCGTAGCTAGCGCAGAGCATGCCGAAGGTCCCGGCCCATAGCCCCACCCCTGAGACCACAAAGCGGGCGAGGCGAGGCCATTGAAATCTTGCATGATGAGGCACGGCGCTTTGAACATCGATCAGGGCAGGACCGAAATCCTTGTCGGCCGCGTGATGAACCACGCCCGTTTGAAACTTGTCGGGAGCCACCCGGCCGCCGATATAACCGATCAGCCCCGCGCCCAACACGATATAAGGAAACGGTACGGCGAAGGCGAAGATGGCGACAAAAGCGCAAGCCGCGATCGCCCATAGGAGGCCGTTTTTTAGCGCCCGGGAGCCGATGCGGTAGGCGGCGAAGACCACGATCGCGGTGACCGCCGGTTTGATCCCGTAAAGCACCCCTGCGACCAGAAGCACGTTCCCATACGCCATATAGATCCAGGAGAGCGCGATCAAGATGAACAAGGAGGGCAACACGAATAGTAGCCCCGCCACGATGCCGCCCCAGGTCCCGTGCATCAGCCAGCCGATATAGGTCGCGAGCTGCTGCGCTTCCGGGCCCGGCAACAGCATGCAGTAGTTCAGCGCATGCAGGAAGCGGCGCTCCGAGATCCAGCGCCTTCGCGCCACCAGCTCCTGGTGCATGATGGCGATCTGCCCGGCCGGACCACCGAAGCTGATGAATCCAAGCTTGAGCCAGAAACGTAAGGCCTCTCTAGGAGTGACTACCGGCGGCGGCACGAGCCCGTTTATTTTTCGAGTGCTGTCGTTCATCGTGCTGTGCTTGTTTTTACACGGACTCCCGCGACAATGCCTCGATTAGCGGGCAACCCAGCGTCCCACCGGCGTCACAATGCACGACGAGATCGGACAACACCCGCTGCATGGCCTGCAAATCGGCAATCTTTTCGGCGATCTCTTTGAGATGCCTCTTTGTAATCAAGCCGACTTCATTGCAGGTTTGGTCGTCGCTGAGCTTAAGTAACCCCCGGACTGCATCCAGCGTAAATCCCAAGCTGCGCGCCCGCCGAATGAAACGTAACCGGTTGACATCGTCAAGCTTGTACATGCGATAACCGCTCGGCGCCCTGAGGGGCTTGGGTAGCAGACCAATCCGCTCGTAATAGCGGATGGTCTCGATGTTGCAGCCGGTTCTTTTCGAGAGAACCCCGATCCCGAGACCGCGTGATGTGCCTTGTAGCCCTCGTGTGCTCATGGCAATGGTACCCGCTTGACTCTATAGTAACTACAGGCTTCATACTAACATTAATGGGTCCTCAGAGGAGGTCTCCAATGGCAGTAAACAAACCCTATCAACCGTCTCTTGGTGAAAGCGCGGAAGCGGTTTCTAAGCTGAAACACGGTGGGGCGCGGACCATCGCCACAGCCATAGCGAGTGTGCTAGCAGCGCTAGCCGCCTCGTCCTGCTGTGTGATCCCGCTCGTGCTCTTCACCCTCGGCGTGAGCGGCGCGTGGATCGGCAATCTGACCGCGCTCGCACCGTATCAGCCCTTCTTCGCAGCATCAACGCTGGCCTTGCTCGCAGGGGGGTTCCTGATGGTTTATCGCAAGCCCGCCTGTGCTCCCGGGTCTTACTGCGCCACAGCGCACTCCGATCGCATCGCCAAGATAGGGCTTTGGACCGCTACCGCGCTCATTAGCATCGCGCTGGCCTTCCCCTATCTCAACCCCCTTCTTATCGAAAGCTGATAGGAGGCAATGATGACTTTGATCATTAAATCATGCGCACTTGTCGCGGCACTCCTGGTGACCAGTGCCGTGCTCGCCGCAGGAAAAACCATCACTCTAAACGTCGATAACATGAGCTGCGCTTCCTGCGCACCGATCGTCAAGAAGAGCCTGGAGCGCGTTTCCGGTGTGAGCAAAGTCGCGGTTTCACGGCAGCTTGACACCGCGACGGTCACCTACGATGACACTAAGGCGAACGTCGAGGCGCTGATCGCGGCGACGACGAACGCCGGCTATCCGTCACGGTTGGCAGGCCAGTAGCCCGGCGACATCGGTGTGACATGAAGAACGACTGCCATCACGGTCCCGATGATTGGGTAGGTACGCAAAGGACCTTTCTCCTTGCCTGGGGAGTGCCGGTCTTGATGCTCGTTGGGGCCATCGGCGTTGAGCCGTCGCTGCGGGCTTTGGTTTGGTTTCTTGGCCTCGCCTGGATGGGCGTGGCCTGTGTCGCCAACGCGGTTCGCTGTGGTCGAACGCACTGTTACTTCACGGGGCCGTTCTTCTTCGTGATGGCGTGCTTCGCCCTACTTGATGGCCTCGACTTAGGCCCAGAAGGCTGGAGCTGGCTCGGTCTCGGGCTGGTGATGGGGACCCTCGGTTTACGGTGGCTGTCTGAAGCGCTCTGGGGTCCCTACCGGAAGCATGGTCTAACACGGCGCAAATTCACAGGAGGGCGATTATGAGCATAGCGTTATGGCAATTCAGTGCGCTTGTGTGCGGCTATCGCCGCCTGGGGTTGGGGTAGGAGAAGATCTGTGAGCACCCAGAAAATACGCATCACCGGCATGACCTGCGATCACTGCGCGCGCACTATCGAAAAGACCTTAAATGCTTTGCCCGGTGTGCAGGCCAAGGTCTCCTACGATGAGACCCTGGCTTACGTGGAGACCACTGAGAGATTCGAGCCGCAGCGCTTGCTGAAAGCAGTGCGCGCCAAGGGATACGGCGCGAGTCTCCTCGAGCAGGAGCGCAGCGCCCTCACCGGTAGTGGCGAGAACGGTCTTCAGGTTGCCATCCTCGGCAGTGGCTCGGCCGCCTTCGCCTGCGCCATCCGTGCCGCGGAAGAAGGTGCTCAGGTCACTCTCATCGAGAGCGCGACTCTCGGTGGAACTTGTGTCAATGTCGGTTGCGTGCCGTCCAAGATCATGATCCGGGGCGCGCAGGTCGCGCACCTCGCGGCGGCACACGCCTTCCCGGGCATTCAGCGCCATGCCCATGCCATCGATCGCGCCTGGCTTGTCAGGCAACAGCAGGAGCGTGTCCAGGAGTTACGGCAGGCCAAGTACCAAAATATCTTGGATGCGAACCTCAATATCGATCTCATTCGAGGGCAAGCGCGTTTCCAGGATGCGAACACGATCGAAATAATCGGCGACGCCAACACATATACGCTGCACCCAGAGCGCGTTCTCATTGCCACCGGCGCCGCGCCCACGATCCCTCCGATTCCAGGATTGAAGGACGCCCCGTACTGGACATCGACCGAGGCCTTGGTGGCCAAAGAGATCCCGCAGCATCTGATCGTCCTTGGGGGTTCAGCGGTCGGACTCGAGATCGGGCAGGCCTTTCGGCGACTCGGAGCCCAGCTTACCGTGATCGAGCTCTTTTCGCTGTTGCCGCAAGAAGACCCTGACATCGGCGCGGTGCTCAAGCAAGCCCTGGAAGCCGAGGGCGCGCGGATCCTGACCCACACCGAGACCAAGAGCGTTAGCTATGAGCGTTCCCCTTGGTCATTGGGATCGAGGCGTTTCCGCCTCGATATTGGAACCGAGGTCATCGTTGCAGACCGCTTATTGGTCGCGACCGGGCGGCGACCCAATACCGAGGCCCTGCAGCTCGATCGCGCCGGTGTGCACACCGACCAACGTGGGGCCATCCTCATTGACCAGCACATGCGCACTTCGGCGCCACATATCTATGCCGCGGGGGACTGCACAAATCAACCACAGTTCGTGTACGTCGCTGCGGCCGCGGGCACCCGCGCCGCGATCAATATGACGAGCGGAGACGCCACCTTAGATCTCAGCGCGATGCCGGCCGTGGTGTTCACCGATCCCCAGGTGGCAACGGTCGGGCTGTCGGAAGCACAGGCTCGAGAGCAGGGCATCGAGGCCGAGACTCGCACGCTCACCCTGGACAATGTCCCGCGGGCGCTCGCCAACTTCGAGACACGCGGCTCTATCAAGCTCATCGCCGAGCGTAGCAGCGGTCGCCTGTTGGGCGCGCAGATCATAAGCGCCGAAGCGGGCGAGGTCATTCAGACCGCCGCCATCGCCTTACGCAAGCGCATGACCGTGCAGGAGCTGGCGGAGCAACTCTTTCCCTACCTCACCATGGTGGAGGGCTTAAAGCTCTGCGCCCAGACCTTCACCAAGGACGTAAAGCAGCTCTCCTGCTGTGCGGGGTGACGCACGAGGCACAGTGCCATACACAGCGTCATAAGTCTACTGCGCATGGCGGATGCGGGGTCGGGCGGTGCTCGGAATCCTCACATACTATCGTGTATGCTCCGGTTCCTGCGCTCCGACCTTCGGATCGAGCATGAGCTTCATTGACGGCTCGGTGGTAAAGGTCGCGCTTCCCGCGATTCAGAACAGTCTCGGCACAAACGTCGCGACTATGCAGTGGGTGGTCAACGGCTACATGCCGACGTCTGCAAAGGGAAGCGGTGGAGTGTCTGCGAGCCGTAGCAGCATGCTTCAAAAGCATGGGAGACCGGAAATTGGTGTTTACGGCAATGACTCCCCAGAGAGGGAACAGACACCGCAGCAATTGGAGCTTGCCGGGAACACCCCCCATTTGCACGTGAAGATCGTGGTACAGGCTAATCCCTTTCGATCCTGAATGGGAATCCTAGGGCCCCCCGCGAGCAAGGGTCCTAGGATGAAGGTTACGTAGCGACCAGCGAGGCGGAATGGTGGAGTATCAAGATTAATATGGCGCCGGATCGGCCGTAAACGGCACATAAGGCAGATATTTATCGATGTCCGCACCACTCGGCTGGACCGCAACCTCGCGAGTCTGGCCTGGGCATTGGTTGGCGTTAGGGTTCGCTACGGTCAGCGTGGTCCAGAAGTCCTCCTGTAGTATATCGGGATCGACGAAATTCGTGCTTCCGGTACCCACCGGAAACCACCAGTCGGCGCGGTCGTTATCCTCGTTCTTAGCCGCGTCGTTGGCTTCGTTCGCTTCCCGCTCGCACCAGTTGGCAACCGCGATCCGCACCCTCAATGTTGCCACGCACGGATCTGTAATGATCGGCGCCGATACTCGGAACGGGGGCGTACCGAGCAAATCAGTCTCTAATCCTTGGCCTTTAGGATCCTTCCAGTTGAGCGCTCGCACCGGAACGGCATCATGCGGGCCCAAGGGATCTGTCCCATCCGTGTTTACCTCTTCCTCCACTTTAGCGAAGGGATCATCATCTTGAATACCGGCAGGATTGAGATTGAGAAAGTCCCCGTCGATGATACCGACGGCGCCCGTCGGACTCTGCCGGAACAACGGGCCGTCTCGCCACCAGCGTGCGCGACGACACCGCGGGAGATCCGATCGCGGGAGATTCAAAGGTGAGCGTTCAGACCCGTAAGGGAATCATCGCCACGAACATCACAGATCCTATCGGAGGAGACGGAATTTCGAGCCCCGTAGTGCATAACTGGGGCGGCGATGGAGCCTACACCGTGTTAATCGATAAATCGGGAGCCGGTCTGAACAATTACGCGCTAACTTTCCACTGCGAAACTGCAACCGGGGTCCACACGGGCACAGGGATCATTATCAACCAGGATCAATAATTAGGCCCCCCTGGACGATGAACAAACCGGTTACAGAGGGGGTTGCCCGATCGCGGAGAAAAAAGCTGGATCTTGGCATTATCGGTATCTTCTGCGCCGCACTGGGGCTCACGTTCGATTCGAAGGCCAAGGGCGCCGAGGTCGGTCAGGCGGCGCCCAAGTGTACATTGACCCCGCTCGGCAGTGAACAACGCGATGAACGACGCTATGACCTGCAGCAATTTCAGGGCAAAGTGCTTTACGTCGATTTTTGGGCCTCCTGGTGTTCCCCTTGCGCGCGGTCCTTCTCGTTCATGAATGCACTGGACCGCGAGTTGAGTGGCCAGGGTCTGCACATCGTGGGGATCAACCTGGATGAAAAACTTGACGACGCTAAGAGCTTTCTTATCAAGCACCCTGCCAGTTTCGCCGTAGCTGTCGATGCAGACGGACGCTGTCCTAAGGACTTCGGTGTCCAGGCCATGCCATCATCCTATCTGGTGGATCGCCACGGCATCATTCGCCACGCGCACCTGGGCTTCAGACGCGGGGAGGCCGAGACGCTCCGCGATCTGGTAGTACAGTTGTTGGCGGAGCGTCCCGAGGGCAGATAGTCCCGTCCGGTTGCTGCGACGAAAGCCGAGATGAGAAGATCCAACCGTGTTTTGAAGTCCTTGCTGTTTGCGGTTGCTATCGGCCTACCGGCCTGTGCGCCGGTAAGTCCATGGCAACGCGGTAATCTCGCGAAACCGCACATGGCTTTGGAACCCAACCCGGCACTGCGCGCCTTGCGCAATCATACCTACATGAGCCGCGAGGCCGCCATGAGTGGTTCGGCGGTCGGAGGAGGTGGCTGCGGATGTTACTAGCCCAACGCAGGGGTAGCTTCATTCGCAAGGGTTCGGTCAGCGACGGGCGGGCACCGAGTTCTCGACATCCGGTTGCATGCCGGTCGCTCGGAGGCTTACTGCCGGCGTGCACATCGTGCCCGATATTCTTCCGTTTCAGGGTACCGCATGTGCACCGCATGTGCGGTTAGCCCGCATCAATGACAGGCTTGTAACGAACACGCACGTACCGATGATGTACCTGACTTCGTTGCCGAATCGAAGCTGACAAGATGGGCCCGCTGAAGTAGCCGTGCTTCGGTTGAAGCGAGCGAGATACCTCGCATGGTGGGATCGACACTTCGCGAGCTTTACCCCACTATGACCGCTTTGGGTCGCAAGCGACTGAACACCCTTTCTCGTTACCTTGTCGCCCTGGGCGCGGGTCTACGCGCCGCCGTCGAGCGTTTCATCGGGGGTTGTCTGCCGCACCGATTGAGGAAGCGGGTGCGGCGGCCGGATCCGAGTTTGACGACGCAAGCGAGCGCCTCTGCGCGGGCGCTGACGGCCGCGGCCCTGGCCCTGCCTGGCTTCGCGCCGTCACCGGCGCACGCCGTGGAGGGGGACGAGGCCGGGTTTCAGTATGGCCGCTACCAAGAAGGCGAACGCGAGCTCTTCGGGGTGCAAAGCGCCTTCGATCCGATCGAGGTAGACAGCCTGCTCGGCAGCGGCAGCGTGACGCTGTTCGATCGCCTCAAGTTTGCCTTTAACTACGTCCAGGACACCTGGTCCGGGGCCACGCCGATCGCCACCGCACCGCAGGCATTTGTTTCCGGCGGGTTTGACTGTTCGGGGGGGAATTGTCCCACAGCTCCGGATGGGGTCTCGGGCGCGACGCCTTTCATTAAATGGTGATCTGTTCTTCGACTCTCAATTAAATCCACTCGAAGGACTTATCGACGCGTCGGGCAATCCCCTCTTCGATGAGGAAGGTAACCGGCTTTTTCAAAAAAACGGGCAGTTGGTACATACGCTCTCCTCGGCCTCGCCCGAGACCCGCAAACAGGGCGATTTTAAGCTGGGTTACGAGTGGAACGAGGCAGCGCTCGACGTGGGTGGCGGCATTTCTCTGGAAAGAGACTATGAGTCGCGGTGGGGCAACCTCGCCGGGCGCTGGGATCTCAACCAGAAGCTGACCACCTTGAACCTGGGCTTGAGCTATATCGCTAGCGACACCGAGGCCTTGCTCGATGCGGATGCCTTGCCCTATATCGATACCTCGGCGTTCGACGACCGGATCGAGAACCTGACATCGACAGGGGACAAGATCCTCCGGGATACGCGAGAGGACTGGGCGGCGCAGTTTGGCGTGACGCAGATCCTGACCAAGAACGCGTTTGTACAGACCAGCGTCGGTTACACGCGCAGCACGGGATACCTGGAAAACCCCTATAAGGCGGTGGAGGTCGCGTTCATCGATCCTGCACAACAGTTCTTGGCGCCGTCCGACGGTTTCTTCGGTCAGGTTCGCGCCCTCCTGGAGCAGCGACCTGATGTGCGTAACCAATGGAGCTGGGACGCGCGCTATGTGCAGCATGTCGAAGCCTTGGATGCGGCCCTGCATCTGGGGTACCGCTACTATCACGATGACTGGGGGATCGACGCCCACACCTTCGAGGCCGATTGGGGCCAACCGGTGGGCGGCGGCTGGACGATCACGCCCAGGATTCGCTACTACTCGCAAGAGGCCGCCGACTTCTACCAGCCGTTTCTCATCTCCCGCCAAGCCTTCTCCACAGTGGTTTTTGACGACGAGACCGGTGATCTCATCGAAATCATCCCGTTCGATCCGAACCAGCTTCCGGCCCATTTCTCCAGCGACCACCGCCTGTCCGGCTATGGTGCCTTAAGCGGCGGGCTGACGGTGCGTAAGGAATTCGCCCGTGGGGTCAGTCTGGAGGCGGGTTTCGAATATTACACCCATGAGGGTAGGCTCAAGTTGGGCGGAGACGGTGAGGGCGATTACGCCAATTTCAGCTATTACCAGATCAGCGCGGCGTTGAATGTCGGTCTCGACGGGGCGTTGCCCTCGGTCAGCGCCCGCCATGACGATCATGATATTCACGCCCACGACCACGCGCCGGCCGGCGTCATGCTCGACCACATGCTGCCCGAGGCCGGCGACTTCATGGTCGGCTACCGCTACATGTACCACAGTCAGACCGGTGACACCCTACGCGGTTCAGATGCCGCAAGCGACCAGGACATTATCAGCCAGGGCTGTGGCAGTGAGCTTTGCAGGGTTACGCCGCAGGAGATGAGGATGCACATGCACATGCTCGACATCATGTACGCGCCCACCGATTGGCTGAATCTGATGCTCATGCCGCAGTTCCTCGACATGGAGATGACCTTGCGGGACCTCGAAGATGCGCCGCCACCCCCGCCTGGCGCTCCCCCCGGCCACTTTACCCGGCACGGCACGGGTGGTGTCGGCGATACGTCCATGTTCGCGTTGCTTAAGCTCTACGGCGTTCCCGGACATCATATGCACCTCGGCTTGGGCCTGAGCGCGCCGACCGGGGAGGTGGACATCCCGCTCAGGCGCACTCATGAAGCGGATCCGGAGTTCATCCATTATCATATGCAGCTCGGGAGCGGCACCTGGGATCTGCTGCCGAGCCTCACCTATACGGGACAGTTGGCGCGCTGGTCTTGGGGCGGGCAATTGAGCGGCATCTATCGCCTTGAGGAAGAGAACGACTCGGGATATGCGCTGGGGGATCAGTTCCAGGCCACCGCCTGGGGCGGCTACGCGCTGAGCGACTGGCTCTCTGCCTCGGTGCGAGGTGTGTATACGACGCAAGGGGAGATTAGGGGTACGTTTGACGGGCAGGTCGGCCACAAAGGCCGGCAGGGCCCCATGGACTTCCCGATGAACTACGGCGGGCGGTTCTGGGATATAGGCTTGGGGCTCAGCGCCGAGGTGCCGATCGCGGGGCTAAAGGACAACCGTCTGAGCGTCGAGTGGCTGCAGCCCGTAGCGGAGGACTTCAACGGTTTCCAGCTCGAACGTGACGGCTCACTGTTCGCGAGCTTCAGTCTGAAGTTCTGATCGACAGAGCAAGATGCAGACGGCACACCTACGTTGCGCCAGCACTTGAGCGGCAGGGGGCTGCTATTTCCCGAACCTGCCCCGTTAGCCGGGTCGCGGCGCAAGCCGGGGAACTGGGAGTATGGTTTTGACCGTGAATGGCATGAAGTCTTACCGCTTTGCGTTTAAGGCGATGGGATCTCCATGTGAAATCCAGCTCTATGCGAGAGGTCCTGCGGAGGCCGAACGGTTCGCAGGCGTCGCCATCGCTGAGGTCGGCCGGCTGGAGGCGCGTTATTCGCGCTATCGTAGCGACAGTTTTTTATCGGAGATCAACCGCGTGGCGGCCCGCGGGGGAAAGATCTCGGTCGACGGAGAAACTGCCGGACTGCTGAATTACGCTGCAACCTGCTATCACCAGAGCGATGGGCTGTTCGACATAAGCTCGGGGATCTTGCGCCGCGCTTGGCGCTTTGATCGTGGCGCGCTGCCGGATCAAGCACAGATCCAAGGTCTACTCGACAAGGTCGGGTGGGACAGGCTGCGTTGGACGGCCCCGGTGCTCGAGTTTCCACGGCCGGGAATGGAGATTGATTTTGGCGGCGTCGTCAAGGAATACGCCGTCGATCGAGCAGCAACGCTTTGTTGGCAGACGGGCGTGCGTCACGGCTACGTGAATCTGGGGGGCGATATCAAGGTCGTTGGCCCTCGTCTGGACGGCAGCGCTTGGCGGATCGGCATACGGCACCCCCGTCGCCCGGGGGCGCTCATACAGACCGTCTCGCTACGCCGTGGCGGACTTGCCAGCAGCGGCGACTACGAGCGCTGCATCATCCTGGAAGGTAGGCGTTACGGTCATGTTCTCAACCCAAAAACCGGTTGGCCGGTGCGCCATTTGGCGTCGGTCAGCGTGGTTGGAGATCTGTGTCTCATCGTGTCCTTGCGGCAAGGCTGCATGAATTGCGCTGAGGCGTTCTGGTATCGTTGGATTGTCGGCGCAAAAAGGGCCGGGAGGGCAGTCGATGAAATGCAGCGAACCATTCGCACCCGTT
>Ga0187893_10012366_pt1 | contig 12122 bp, 13 predicted proteins | sample MA1701074metaG_FD_139574 | JGI IMG/M metagenome (GOLD analysis project Ga0187893, IMG submission 139574) | White microbial mat communities from a basaltic lava cave in the Kipuka Kanohina Cave System on the Island of Hawaii, USA - MA170107-4 metaG ... | reverse complement strand
GACAATTTGCTGTTGATGCGCTCGCGACCTTCTGGAGAGTGCGAACCAGTGATCGTAACGGTCCGGGTGATGTTCTTGGCGGCAATAAAAGCATCGAGTTGCTTGCCTTTTTCGCTGCCGATCTCCGACTTGCGAAGAACAGACTTGCCCTGCTCGAAAACGAAGTTCGGAATGACAACCGGAATAACCTCTTCTTTGTTGTTGTAACCATGATCTGCCCATGCAGCGAAATAGGAATTCTTCACCAGCTTCGAAGTGGCAATGATGCCCGTGGCCACATCCATACGAGGGGTCTTCTTGTTGCTTGTGCCCTTGGCAGCAACACCTTCAACCTGAAGGATGCCTGGGGCGCGGTATTCGGGTGAATAAGGGAAGCTGAAGCTCTTTGACATTTTGGGTTGCTCGGTGGCTGCGTTAGCGAAATCATCGCCTTTGAAGACAACTTCCGGCAGGGCAAGTTCCTTGTCACCGTACTTGTAAAAGCTGTTCAGGGTATATGTGGTGCCTTTTTTCAGCATTTTGACCGGTAGTGTGGCAGACATCTCGTAGGCCACAGTGTCTTTGTGTACTTCGAGCGGGTTGGGTGCCACTTGGAGGTTCTGTTGCTTCGACAACTTGATCATTTGCGGAAGCGTACAGCCGGTCACGCCGAGCATGCTGACGACGATGAACGAGTAAACTGCTTTTCTCATGGATGGTTTATTTGAGTTTCGAAATGAGCGACAAAGCTACATTTAAGGGGATTTTTATCCAATTTAAACTCAAAAAATAAACGGCAAGTGCGCCGGCCTCGCCGTCCAATGGCGTATATTTGCCGTCGATTTCCGCTGTTAGTAGCACTTGTTGCGGGATTGAATCAGAGGGACTTGGGAAGGAAGCATACATGAAACGAATCGTCCAGTTTTTCGAAAATCATGCCTTTGGGGTCTGTTCTGCGCTGGGTGAAAAACTCGGCATCGCTTCTTCGAGCATTCGCCTGTTTTTTATCTATACATCTTTTCTCACGCTTGGCTCGCCGGTAATAGTGTACCTGGCACTTGCCTTTATCATGAACATGCGGAAGCACCTTCGCCGCAGCAACAGTTCGATCTGGGATTTCTAACCCAGCACATCTCTCGCCGTTCGCTTTCCCAGAATAAAGAAATCCCAGACAACCCAGCCTCGGTAGATGGTGGCCGGTTGGCGATAACCGAGCACCGCCGATCGTTTTCTTCTGGCAATTTCACGTCCGAAGTATCTGAAAAAGTGTGCATGGGCCCTGAACACGGCGAAGCCGTCACGCACGGTGCCGGCAAGAATGAACTTTATGGCCGCCACCCAATCCAGTCCCAGTCGTGCCGGAAATTTCCATACCAGCTCATGCGTCGTCCAGTTGTTGTAGATCAGGCTCAGCCCGTTCCTGAAATTGTAATATGTTTTGCGGGGATTGGAGGCAGCGAGGGTACCACCGCCAACATGGTAGACGGAGCAGTTGCCGGTGTACCAGACCCTCTGCCCGGCGCGCTGCAGCCGCCAGCACAGATCTATTTCTTCCATGTGCGCAAAAAAATCTTCATCGAGGCCGCCCAGTCGGTGATACCACTCGCTGCGGATCATCATACATGCGCCAGACGACCAAAAGATCTGTCGATCATCGTTGTATTGGCCCTGATCACGTTCAGTGTAATAGAAAATCCGCCCCCGGCAGAATGGGTAGCCCATTGTGTCAATGAGACCTCCGGCAGCACCGGCGTACTCAAAATGATCTGGCTGTTTTTCAGCAAGGACTTTTGGCTGGACTGCTGCCACATCCGGATGCGCAATGAGCACGGCTTCGAGGGTGGCGATCCATCCGGGGGTCACTTCAACATCTGAGTTCAACAAAACGTATCGTTCAGCATGCACTTGCTTCAGTGCAACATTGTAACCACCGCAAAACCCAAGGTTCTCCGTCATGACGATACGATCGACCTGGGGAAATTGAGCAGCAACCCAGGCAAGGGAGTCGTCTGTTGAAGCGTTGTCAGCAACTACAATCCGGGCTCTGCCGCTGTGGGCGACCACACCGGGTAGAAACCTTTCAAGCAACGCCCGTCCGTTGTGATTAAGAATGACGACGGCCGTTCCGGTCATCCCATCATTTGGCTAATGTCAAAACCGGGAAGGTTGGGAAGGAGGCCCTCCGTGCTCTTGCGAAGTTCTTCCCGTGCGCGGACTTCAGCTTCATCCATAGCTTTGTTCACAGCTGCCACCACAAGGTCCTGCACCACGGCCTTATCGTTCGCTGTAAACAATGATTGATCTATCTCGACGCTTAGCACTTTCTTCTTTCCGTTAACGGTGGCCCTTACCATTCCGGCGCCGGCTTCGCCGGTTACAACTATATGCTGCAGTTTTTCCTGGGCGTCACGCAGCTTCTCCTGCATTTCCTTCACTTTGCCCATCATTTTCATCATGTCCAGCATTAAGCGGGAGTTTGTCTGGCAAAGGTAAGAGACGGGAAGAATTAATCGCGAATGAGGGCCACAGTACCTTCACGGGAGTAGTTTTGCCCGGCGCGGTCAACGATTTCTGCCTTCCACACATACGTGGATGGAGGCATAGAGCCTCCCTTGCCGCTGCCGTCCCACGCTTCATTCTTATCTGTGGAAAACAACACCGCTCCCCAGCGGTCAAAGATGGTCAGCTTCATTTTCACGATGTACTGGCCCTGTACGCTGAATCCGTCGTTCAGGCCATCCTTATTGGGTGTAAAGGCTGTTGGAAAGTAAAGATTTGAGTTTCTGATGAAAACCCTTTCGTTGGACAAGCCCTCATTATTGGCAACATCATTGGGAACTGCCTTGATTACATAGCGGACATACTGATTAACGACGTCGGGCGCGTTGTCGAGGAATACGGTATCACTTTGTGTGACGGACAAAATGAGTGCACCTTCCACGCTGTACTTTTCCAGGGTGTAATGATTTACACCGGCACTCCATCCCCGGTAGCGTGTCCAGTAGAGGGTGATTTCGTTATTGATACCAAGGATGCCGTAAAGTTGAACCGGGCAGACGGCGACACCAGGACCACTCTGGTTGTCACACTTGTCGATGTAGTCAATCTTGTAGCAGTAACGCCCCTCGGTGGTATAAACATTGTCGGTAAAAGGCGAGGCGCTAACTGTTGTATAGTGCCCAAACAGACCGCCTGCCGAAGAACGCTGAACGTTGTATCCGTTGACCGGATCAAACTGCGGATCCTGCGTAAAGGTCAGCGTTGCACCAGGGGGACCAACCGTCGCGGTTACGTCGTCAATTGCAGCAGGCTGCGTGTCAGAAAATGCTGTTGCACACTTTTCGAGCGAAATACTTGTTCTCCCTGAACCATAATTGGTTGTTACCTTATAGCAGTAGGTTGACTTGCACTCTACATCGACATCCACGAACGGCTCTGTCGTTGTTGTAATGGTTACGGGTGGCTGGGTGGGACTGGTTCGTTGGAGTGTATAGCTCATAATCCCTGTATTCGAGAAGTTGGAGTTAACAGTGAGCTGGTCGCTTTGGGCAGTTACCTCAAGCAGATTAGAACAAATGATATTCGAATAGGTAGTAGTGTTTGTGCAGGGATTGTGAGCGCCCAGACGGAAGCAATAAAACTTGTTATCGAGTTCCAGGCTGCTGAGATTGACGGTATTCACGCCGTAAAGAGACTGTAACACCTGGAAAGATGAGGCGCTGTTCTGCGAAACTTCAAGGCGATAGAGAACGTTGTTTACCGTTGAGAAATTTAAGGTAAGGTTCGCGGCATCAATCATTGTCAGGTTGGTGAGCGTCGGCGCTGGCAGGGTAGCCATGGAGGTAAATGTCTGCACGCTTGCTGTGCAATTGTCTGCCGAATTAAGATCACGGCCGCGAACCGAAGGCGTATAAGTTCCCGGCGGGGCGTAAGTGAAGTTGCCCGTAAGGATGTTGTTGGAGAACGGCAGAATGTATTCAGGTGTGCCATCGTTGGTAAAGTCGATGACGTACTGATCGTAGTTGTTGTCGATCACCTTTATTCTGGCGCCGTGACCATTGCAGGCATAGATTTCAAATGGCGGCTGGATGTTCTGATCTACCGTAATGACAATGTTGTCTGCACCAATGCTCTGGTAAAGGACCGAAAGGGTATAAGTCCCTGGCGTGGTGTATGTGTGCACAAATACGTTTTGCGCCGGAGGTGTATTGTCTCCAAAATTCATCGTGCAGGGGGTACCGGGCATGCACTCGCCGGGCAGCAGGTTTGTGAGGTTGATGGTCAGCGATGCGCAGCCTTTTTTCTGATCCACCTGGAACCTGCCGAGCGTACTGTTGTAGGGCTGAGCCCAGGAAGACGCGCACCATGTCAATGTCGCCAGACTAAAGGCCAGACTAAAACGCTTGAAATATGGGCGCTGCGAGCCGGTCATACACTACAGTGGTGTCGTTGAGCAAAACGCCTCAGCGCTGAGAAGGTCATCGTGGAGGAGGCGGTCTGCTTCCATAAACGGAACACGGGCACGAAAAGTATCAACAAATGTCTCGAGCTGGGGTGAACTTTTCAATGGCCGCCGGAAGTGAAGACCCTGGCTGGCGGTGATCAACTCGATGGATAGAATTCCGTAGACATTCCTGACTACCCTGTATGCCTTCAGCGCCGCGTTAGCCCCCATGCTTACGTGATCTTCCTGGCCATTGGATGAAACAATGGAATCAACAGAAGCGGGGGTGCACAACTGTTTGTTTTGGCTGACCAGCGAGGCAGCAGTGTATTGTGGCATCATCAATCCGGAGTTTATACCAGGATTTGCGACAAGGTAATTGGGCAGGTCACGCACTCCACTAATGAGTTGGTAGGTTCGTCGCTCGGAAATGCTGCCCAACTCAGCCAGCGATATACTGAGAAAATCCAGGGCAAGGGCCAGTGGCTGGCCATGAAAATTCCCGGCCGAAATAATGGCATCGCGACCCGGGAAAACATTGGGATTGTCGGTCACTCCGTTTACCTCGGCCAGGATCACGTCAGTGCAATACGTGATAGCGTCCAGACTCGCACCGTGCACTTGTGGAATGCACCGAAACGAATAAGGATCTTGTACGTGCTTCTTGGGTTGGGAAATCAATTGGCTTCCGCCAAGCAGGTTTCGAATCGTTTCAGCCACCAGGGCCTGTCCACGCTGCGGGCGGATGGCGTGCACATCGGGGTCAAAGGGCTCAATGCGCCCGTCGAAAACATCGAGAGAAAGGGCGCCGATGCGATTGGCCAGCTTGAGAAGACGGTGCGAATGGAGGATGCACCATGTACCAAAGGCGGTCATAAACTGGGTTCCGTTCAGCAAGGCCAAGCCTTCCTTGGCCTTCAGGTGAATCGGCTTCCACCTGAAGCGGTCTAAAAGTTGCTGTGAGGAGTAGATCGTTCCATCAAGTCGGACTTCACCCAGCCCGATAAGCGGCAGCGACAGGTGCGCGAGCGGCGCCAGGTCACCCGAGGCGCCGAGCGAACCCATTTCATAGACCACCGGGTAGGCTTTTTGGTTGAACAGGTCAATCAGCCGGTTGACTGTGTCCACCTGCACGCCGGAGAATCCGTATGACAACGATTGGGCTTTCAGGAACAGCATCAGCCGCACGATTTCATCAGGAACAGCCGGCCCCATCCCAACGGAATGAGACTTGACCAGATTAATCTGCAAGCGCTCCAGCTCTTCGACAGGTATGTTCTTGTTGTAAAGCGATCCAAACCCGGTGTTGACGCCGTAAACAGCTTTTGCTTCTAACTCTATTTTCTTGTCGAGGAATTCACGGCAATGCCGGACCTTTTCGAGGGCAGCCTTGCCGAGCGCAAGCTGTGTATCCTCTTTCAACACTTGCTGCAGGTCGGCCAGTGTGAGCCGTTGATCGGATATTGTATGAACACTCACGGTTTTCCTGAAGGCTTGAGTTGTGCAATTAGTTGCTCAAGCGACCGCATTTGCTGTTCGCCGGTCTTCATGTTCTTTACAGCCATCGCACCCGATTTCATTTCCTCACTGCCGATCACTACGGCAAAAGGAATTTTCCTCCTGTCAGCGTACTCCAGCTGCTTTTTGAGTTTTGCGACATCCGGATAAATCTCTGCTGCGTGACCTGCGGATCGAAGTGACTGCACGACTTTCATCCCGAACAACATGCAATCCTCGTCGAGATGACATACCAGCACCTCGGACGACCGCTGTGTTTCTTCAGGGAACAGTTTGAGTTCCTCCATAGCATCAAACAGGCGGTCTACACCGAAAGAAAATCCCACGCCGGAGCTTTTCTCCCGCGAGTCGAAAACGGCAGTCAGGTTATCGTAGCGACCGCCGCCGCTGACGCTGCCAACCGACGCGTCGTTTATGAGTACCTCGAAAATACATCCTGTGTAGTAGCTGAGTCCTCGCGCCAAAGCAATATCAAATTCGACACAATCAAGGGAGCCGCCGAAATGTGTCAAATACTTGAAGACTTTTTCCAGGTCGTCAAGGCTGGTTGCAGCACGCCTGTGTTTACCAAGCCGGTTTTTCAGTTCTTCCAGCTTTTCGTTGTTTGAGCCCGGCGTTCCGAGAACGTCAAACAATTGCTTCAAAGCAGCGGCGGTGAATCCCCTGGAGGTCAATTCCTCTTTCACCGCGTCCTCACCTGCCTTGCCAAGTTTATCCAGCGCAACGAACAGTGTACCCTCCTTGTCGCCTGCACCGGCAACGTCGGCTAATCCCGCCAGGATGCCCCGGTGATTGATCTTTATTGTGAACTTTTCAATTCCGAGTTGCGCAAACACATCCTGGATCATCAGGATGATTTCAGCTTCGCAGATAAGTGAATCAGTTCCGACAACATCGGCATCACACTGGTAGAATTCCCGGTACCTCCCTTTCTGAGGCCGGTCGGCACGCCATACCGGCTGGATCTGGTATCGCCTGAAAGGAAATGTGATCTCATGGCGGTTCATCACCACGTAGCGCGCAAAGGGCACCGTGAGGTCGTACTTCAGGCCTTTCCCTGCGATTTGCGGCGCAAGCTGTCGGGCATCTTTTCCCGCCAGGAGTTTTGGATCGACATCCTTCAGGTAGTCTCCTGAGTTAAGGATCTTGTACAACAGCTGGTCCCCTTCCTCACCATACTTGCCAGTGAGTGTGGAGAGGTTCTCCATTGCCGGTGTCTCCAGCGGCAAGTAACCGTAGCGCTCAAATACCGACCGGATTGCGCGGAAGATGAACTGGCGTTTGGCCATGACGGCAGGTCCGAAGTCCCGGGTGCCTTTGGGGAGCGAAGGTCGGTCCATATTTCGGAGGCCAAGTTAATCCCTTTGCTACAGAATCCCCGGTTTTATGCCCTGTGGCAAATATTCGGCGGACCTTGAGAGAAAAATCGGGAATCTGATTAGTTTTGCACCCTTTAAATCGAAGAGCACCATGTCAGTTACCCGTTTGAAGCGCAAGAACCGCAGGGACAAAGCCGCCGCTGCCCGCCGTCGTCAGACCCTCAGGCTCCAGGGCTTTAAGCCGGTAGCCAGGGGTATTGATATCGAAAAAATCAAAGAAGAATTCAGGGCCAAAAAAGCGGCCAGGAAGTAGCCACTCAGCCAGGCGCAATGGCGCCACGCTTCCCGAGTTCAATTACCTCCAGTTTGGAAATTCTGCCTGCGTTCAGCTCGAGCCTCATGACTGTTCGCACCGTGTGAAATCCCTGGTTTCCTGCAGCACCCGGGTTGATGAACAGCACGTTGTGCCTTTCATCTTTCTTTACCTGGCAGATGTGGGAATGGCCGCAAATCAACACATGCGGTTTTTCCTCATCGAGCATCCTGGCCACTAGGGAATTGTAGCGCGACGGACTCCCACAGATGTGCGTAATAAGAATTCTTACCCCTTCCTTTTCCAAACGCAGATATTCCGGAAGTGTGCTTTGAAGCTTCCGGTCATCAATATTGCCGTAAACCGCCTGCACGGGGGCCATTTGCTTCAGGCGACGGATCACGTCAGTATTGCCAATGTCGCCGGCGTGCCATATTTCATTGCATGAACGGAAGTGTTCGGACAGACTTTCGTCAAAATAGCCGTGCGTGTCGGAAATAAGTCCGATAGTCACTTACCAGGTCGTAACTTTCATGCGTGCACCGAGAAGCGTATCCAAAGCCTTATCGAGGTCTGTGATTTGCGGGTACGCGTTGTTGCTCAAGATGATATATGTCTTATCGGCATCGACGAACCTGACAATGCGGGTTGCATAACCTGGGTTCGACCCGGTGTGCCAGATCTTGCGTCCGAGTGTACGGTGGCTATGCAGGTTCCATCCGAAGCCGTAGTTGCTAATCGAATCGTTGGATAGTTTGTAAGGAGTAAATGCGTCAGCGAGTGTTTGTTGGCTGATCAGGGAGTTGCCATACAGGGCACGGTCCCAACGCAGCAGATCTGTTGCGACTGAACTCACACGTCCGGGCCCCTTGCGGTTGCCAAGCCAAACAATGTAATTGGATGACGGAAAACTGTCGGCAGCGATGAACCTTTCTTTCTCCTTTACGAAGAGATAACCTTTGGCAAAATTCTCTGCCGCAGCTTTTTCTTCCAGGGTTCGAATCGCGGTTGAACTCATACCTGTCGGCGAAAATATCCTTTCAATGCAGAATTCGATGAAGTCCCTGCCTGATGCCGACTCAGCCACGCTGCCCAATAACACATATCCGGTGTTGCAATACTGATAACGTTCTCCGGGAGCAAAGTTTCTCTCCGGATGATACTTTTTCAGGTACCATATAATCTCCGGATTTCCGGCCACTTTGGTCTTATCCCAATACTTGTCCATGATATCTTCATATTCGGGGAGACCAGATGTGTGTGTAAGGAGGTGCCTGATCGTAATACCGGGATAAGGTAAGCCCGGAACGTATTTTTCAAGCAGATCGTCATAGTCCAGTTTGCCTTCCTCTTTCAACATCATGATCACCATCCCCGTAAACTGCTTCGATACCGACGCAAGTTCGAAAATTGTTGAGGTGTCATTTGGCAGCGACTGCTCATTGTTCCGGTTACCAAACGCACGGTGATAGACTGGCTGGCCTTGCTCCGCAACCAGCACCACACCGGAGAACCGAGGATGCAGGGCGAACAATGAATCGAGGGACATGGGCAGCTTGTCACTTTGTTCCTTGTGCCACCCACACGAGAATAAGACCGTCAGGAGCAGAAGTAGAGCTACGAGCCGCACGTGTTCTTTGTATTAATTAACCATTTACCGGCTGATGTGGCTGGCGTGAAAGCCCTGGTTCACATTTAATGCAGTTCCCGTGATCAGCATGGCAAGGATGATCAGCCCAAGGATGACCAGCATCCTAATGATCCACTTTGAAAGATGCAGGGAATGCATGGCGAAAGTTAACGGTTTTTAAGAATCGTCGTCAGCGGGTGGCAGCGCCTAATTCAGGAACAAAATCAAGAATAATGGAGTTCATACAATACCGCTTCCCGGTCGGAGGCGGCCCATCGTCGAAAACGTGACCGAGGTGGCTGTTGCAGCGCCCGCACCGGACCTCGATCCGGTCGAGCCCGTGCGAGTTGTCCTCGAGGTAGGTTACGCTTGTCTTTCGTGAAGGCTCAAAAAAGCTTGGCCATCCGCAGTCACTCGCAAACTTGGCATCTGACCTGAACAACCTATTCCCGCAAACTGCGCAGTAGTAAGTGCCCAGGCTGTTGAACTTGTAGTACTTCCCCGTATATTTTTTTTCGGTTTCGCTCAGACGCGCAACACGAAACACGCTGTCAGAAAGAATGGTCCTCCATACTGAGTCAGTGACGGAAATCAAAGTGGTGTCGGTGCGGGAATAATATGGATTTGCAGGTTTTGTATCCGGCACCGACATGGTGTTTTCTGCATCCTTACGTGTGGACGGATTGCAGGCCAGGAGACAAACGACGAGAAACAGGATGGAAGTGGTTTTCATGTTTCGAGAGGACAAAGCTAGCCAATCTGGACGAAGCACCCGGATGGTGTGAGAGCATTTCTTACCAGGGTCAGAATGCTGACCATAACCGTGCAATTGGTCCCATCAATCCGGACAATCCATCGGCAATGTTGAAGTAGGAACAGAAATGAAAAGGTCAGGCATAGTTTGCCTGACCCGTGTGCGTTACATACCCATGCCCTGGTTTTTGGCATCGCGTTTGGCGCGTTTCTCGGCGCGTTTCTCCCTCAGCGTCTTTTGAGGCTTCTTTTTGTCCTCTTTCCTTCTATCCATTCCTTTTGACATACGCGTAACAGTTTATGGTGAACAATGACCAAATCTATAAACGTAGCAGGTTTTTAACAAAGGATTTCAGGCTGGACGGCGACGGCCAAACCATCGTTTGCGGTTTTGACGTTTCCGCGCCCCATTTTGATGTCGCTGACCGTTCTGACGCTGCTCTCCCAAATGCCGGTGCTCGCCATGCTGCCGGCGCTCACCGTTATTAAGGTGAGTGCCCTGAGCGCTACCAAAGCATTCTCCATATTGACGAACTGCGTTTTGCGAACGTGGTGTGTTGTAGGAAACTGATTGCATGCTTTGAGTCGGCAGGTTTTCAGGTGTTTCCACTACAGGAACCTTGCGTGCAATGAGTTTCTGGATGTCCTTGAGGAATGCGCGTTCTTCGTTGTCGCAGAAGGAGATTGCTGTTCCGGTTGCGCCGGCGCGCCCGGTACGGCCGATCCGGTGAACGTAAGTTTCCGGAACATTGGGCAACTCGAAATTGATCACGTGTGAAAGGTCATCAATGTCTATTCCTCGTGCGGCGATGTCCGTAGCCACCAGTACGCGCGTAGCACCGGATTTGAAATTGCTCAGTGCCTTGATACGCGCATTCTGTGACTTGTTGCCGTGGATGGCCTCGGCATGAACACCTGCCCGGCTCAGATCGCGGGCAACGCGGTCAGCACCATGCTTGGTCCGGGTGAACACTAGCGCAGATTCTATGGCTTCAGACTTCTGCAACAGGTGAAGGAGAAGCTGGCGTTTGTTATTCTTCTCCACGAAGTACAATTCCTGTCTTACTGTTTCAGCGGTGGATGATACTGGAGTCACCTCTACGCGTACCGGGTCTACCAGGATGGAATGTGACAAAGAGGCGATCTCCTGTGGCATCGTAGCTGAGAACAACAGTGTCTGACGCTGCTTGGGCAGGCGCGCAATCACTTTCTTCACGTCGTGGATGAAGCCCATGTCCAGCATGCGGTCGGCCTCATCCAGGACAAAAAACTTCAGGTGAGGCATGCGGACGAATCCCTGGTCCCACAAGTCGAGCAAACGCCCGGGAGTTGCGATAACCACATCCACGCCGCTGCGGAGTGCATCAGTCTGAGGTTTCTGGCCAACGCCGCCAAAAATCACGGTGTGACGAATTCGCAGGTAGCGGCCATAGGATTTAAAACTCTCACCGATTTGTGCGGCGAGTTCACGGGTAGGTGTGAGGATAAGGGCTTTTATGCCGCTTGGACCTTTCTTGTACAGCTCATCCTGGTGGAGGAGTTGCAGAATGGGAATGGCAAAAGCAGCCGTCTTGCCTGTTCCTGTCTGTGCGCAGCCAAGCAGGTCGCGGCGGCTGAGCAATACAGGAATAGCTTGCTGTTGGATGGGTGTAGGCGTAGCATAGCCTTCTTTATTGAGCGCGTGCAATACGGGCTCAATGAGATTCAGTTCTTGAAATGTCATTGATTTTTAAAGAATGTAAAGAGGAAAAAATAGGCCTCTTACATCATCGCTAAGGCCTTTTTGAATTGTTTTGAGGCCTTTTGTCACCGGGGAATGGGAGGACAGCCGCAAAGATACGGAAAAAACGTCACACGGTATTCGTTATCCGTTATTCGTTGTTCGTTATCCGTTATCCGTGAGACAATTCTAGCGATTAACGACTAACGATTAACGATTAACGTACTTCCACAATCATCTCGATCTCACAAGCAAGGTTCCACGGAAGTGAGGACATGCCCACAGCCGAGCGGGCATGTTGTCCACGATCTCCAAAGACTTCAATCATCAACTCAGAAAAACCATTGATCACCTGTGGATGCTCAGCGAATGTCGGCTCGCAGTTAACCATCCCGAGGACCTTTACGATTCGCACTACTTTGTTGAGGTCGCCGATTTCATCTTTT
>Ga0187893_10012364_pt1 | contig 12122 bp, 15 predicted proteins | sample MA1701074metaG_FD_139574 | JGI IMG/M metagenome (GOLD analysis project Ga0187893, IMG submission 139574) | White microbial mat communities from a basaltic lava cave in the Kipuka Kanohina Cave System on the Island of Hawaii, USA - MA170107-4 metaG ... | reverse complement strand
GCAGGGTACATCCCTGCCATGCTCCCGGGGCTCCTCTTTTTCTAACGAGGCCCTGCCTCAGACCGGCCGGGCCTTTGGCCTACACCACGACATGCTCGACGGTCTGAGGCAGGGCCTCGTTAGCACTCGGACGCGGCTGCACTCGAAGATTTCGCCTAGATCATGATCGCCGCATGAGATGTGGATAACGTCCTGCCTCATTTCTGCCGGTGGCGTGAACCGCCCGCGCGAACCTGCCGCGTCCGCCGTTCGGGCAGCAATCATGTTGCGGGAACTCACGATGAACAACCGTGTAGCTCCGCCGAATGAATCATCCAGGCCGCGCGGCAAAGATCCATAAGGCGTGTTCATGGCGATCTTTTGGACGGCGGCCACAACGTCGTTGGTGAGCGCAACCTGCGCGTGAGCCGTCGCTTCGGACGCAAGCGCCAAAGCACCGAGAACGCTCAACAGCCTCGTGCGCATGTCGCTCCTTCTTGTGATTCGGACGCGCATTATAGCAATGTGAATGCCTGCACGACCTTGGCGGTCATGGGTTGGATGAACGTGGGCGAGATGGCGCAGCGCACGCCCTGTATCCTCAGCCGCGCGGACCCACTGCGCAAACTCCCGCCACGCACTGCTCCTGTGAGTGCTGCCTAGAACCGCAGCCGATGCATCATCGCAACGCGCATACCCGCCATGGCAGTCCGCACAAAATCGAACGGGTTACGAATCGCGCGGTTTTCTCTGACGATGTCCTCTGCTGACGACATCGCGAACCAAAAACCTGATGATTTTCCAAGCTGCGTGCAGCAGGAATCCGAGCAAAAGCAGCTCGACGATGATTTCGTGAATGAATACGAAATCAAGTTCACGGCCGATCATTGCCCACCCCCAACCGTCTCGCCAGCTCGACGTCCGCGAGCGTGAATTTCCAGATTTTCGGGCCGTCTTTATGCGCCCGAAGCCGCCCTGTCGCCGCCCAATAGCGAACAGTTCGGCAGGAGACACCGAGGCGCTTGGCGACGTGATGAACAAGTAGAGCGCGCTCCGACAGGTCTGTCGGACACAGCGAAGACATGGTGCCCTCCCCGTATCGAACTCTGGGAGGGCGCTACTTGGTTGGTGCAGTTAGGCGACGAGCAGTGCGCGCCTCCCGAAAATTAAGAAGCTGCTGCAGGCTGAATGGCCGCAGGACGCGGGGGGTGACAACCGTGGCAGAAAAACCAGCCAATCTCGAATAACACGATGTCTTGGAAAAAATCAGGGGATCTTTGAAGGCGCAAAAGATGGTGAATTTCACGGGCAAGAACTTTGAGACGCTTCTTGAGGAAATGACAGGCCTTTTTGTGTTTCAGGATCGCCTCCGCACGCCGAATCGGGTCAAGAAGGGTCTTTATGGCAGACTCGCAAGCTTTAAGCGCGTCCTCGTAGCGGTGTCGCCGAACATCGAAAACCGCGGAAATCTGAACATGTCGACCACGACATGTTGTGCGTGACAAGCGGTCGCCTCCTCAACGCATGGTGTGCTCGTGCTCGCCCGTATCAAGGCGCCTCGCTTCGCTCAGCCCACGCGTTGCGTGGCTTTCGGCCTTGACACGGGCGGCGCGCGAGCTTCAGAGCACCTATGGCGACCGCCGAAAATCTGATCGACCGAGTTCAGATTTGCGCGGTTTCAAGTGAGCGCTGACAGCGCCCCCGCGCCGAGCGAGTGATGCTTGGTAGCAGTGGAACTGAGCGAGCGTGTTGTGCTTTTCGGCAAGCAACCGGCCGAGTCGGTGTTTAGCATTTGCCGCTTCCTGATGAAAGCCCATAGGCCCTTTAGCGATCATACGTGCGTCGGGACAACTTCCACCCCTAACCGATACAGATTTGCGGCAAAACCATTCCTGACCCACTCGCTCACAGGTTGAGCACTAGCCGAAGCCACAAGGAGCCAACCGCGGGCCGCGCGACGCTGACCGGCGCTGTCACATTGCATCGTTTCGCGTCATGGAGGCCACGTCACCCATTTTGCGACCCGGCCCCCCCAACCTCGCTCGCACTGCCGGCAAAGTGGCACCCAGTGACCCGTCGGCCACACGGACGGCACGGACTACACGTTGAACCTGCTCTACTTCCCCTGCGCCTCGCTGACAGTGTGCGCGCCGTTATCCGCAGATTCGCCACACCAGAACCATCTGCGTGCTAGTTTTGTTGGGTTCGATCCCAATACAAGGAGACACCCGTGCCCTGGAATGATGGTGTCCGAGGGAGGCAGGTCCTCCCCCTGATCAATCAGGATGCAGAAACGATCAGCGTGGAAGCCGGCCCTGGCACCGGCAAGACGTTCGGCCTCGTGCGCCGCGTGCATCGACTTCTTCACCGTAATGGTGAGGCTCTGCCCGGTCGTGACGTGCTCGTCGTCGCCTTCAATCGGGTCATCGCGAAACAGCTCCGCACGGACATTACGGCCGAACTGACGAAGTTCCCCCACGACGGCGCGCCGGTGATCCGAACGATCCACGCGCTGTGCGTCGAGGTAATCGGCGGTGATCTCCGGCTGCTGTTGCCTCACGAACGCGAGGCGATGATCTACGATATCCTGGTGCAATTTCCCGCACTGCGGGCACGCTACGGGCGGCCGAACGATACCGATCAAGCGCTCAAGGATCACGAGGCGGGCAACGTCGAGCATCTGGAACTCTGGCAGGCCGCCAGGCACTGGTTGGAACGACATCAGGCCCAACTGGTGAGTGACTTGCCAGGGCTCCTGTTAGCCCGTCTCCAAGGCGGTGATTTTCGCGATCGCTCCTATCGACATGTGATCGTCGACGAATTTCAAGACCTCACTCCCGGTGAGCAGCAGCTTGTGTTCAGGCTGCGGCGTGCTGGCGGTCAACTCATCGCATTGGGCGATCCCCGTCAGTCGATCTACCGCTTCCGCGGAAACGATCGTCTCGGGTTGGCGAACTTGGCGCAACTCGCGGGCGGACCTGTGACGCCGATCACGATGAACGAATGCCAGCGGTGCCCAGGTCCGATCGTGACAGCGGCCAATCGGTTGATGGCCCTCGCGCCTGCTGAACGCATGGTATCCGTGAACGCAGGCGCGGCCAATATCCACGTCGTGGTCTGGCAAGACCCGCAGGCCGAAGCGGCAGGTATGGCGCGAGCGATCTTCGACAACATTCAGGGACACCCCGACGATCGGCACCTGGTGATGGTCACTCGGAGGCAGTTCGGCTATGCCCTGCGGACCCAGCTCGCCGCCCTCGACGCGAATCTGCGAGTGGATCTGAGTTTTTCAGAAGGCGTGCTCGAAACCTGGGCAGCGCGCGAAGCCTTCTTGTTGTTCTGCCTGCTCGTTGATCAGGATCGCGCAACCTGGCGCGCGTGGTTCGCCTACCGGAACTCCGACACGGGCCGGGATTTCAAACCGCCCAACCGCAATGCGGGTGCATATCTGCGACTGCTGGATGGTGCGCACGATCAGATCACCGAGGCAACGGTCGAAGCCCTCACGGCCGAACCTCGCAACCAGCAGCGCGGTGCCGGCGGCACGACCATCTGGGATCGTGCCCAGCGCTTTCTCGACTTACGCGGGAGGTTTGCCATCGATCCGCAGGCCGACGCCGCGGTGGCGCTCGTCTCGATTTTTGATGCGGACCGATGGGTGCCCGCGGGTTCGGAAGACGCCGAGGTCGCCAGGCTGGACATCGAACTGCTGCTCGACAAGACCGCGATCTCCCTGGCGGACGAAGTCGACCGCCATTCCAACGCCACGCCGATGGAGCACCTTCGTGAAATCGTGCGGAGGCTTCGTCAGCAAATTGCCACCCGTGAACCCATAGCCGAAGACGACGCGAGTCAATTACAGGTGGCGACCCTGTGGGGCGCGAAGGGCGTGACTGCTGACCACGTCTACATCTTGGGTGTTTGCGAGGAGGGCCTTCCGGGGGAACGGCGTGAGGAGTATCCGGGGACCGAAGCTGACTACATGGACGAGCAACGCCGGCTCTTCTACGTCTCGATCACGCGCTCGAAACAGACGCTGGTCATCTCACGTGCGGCTCGGATCAGACGGGGTGATGCTCAACGGCTCGGGTTAGCAGTGGGAATTGGAGGGTATTGGGCGACGCTCGGCATGTCGCCGTTTCTGCGCGACATCATGAACCTACTGCCCGATGCCGTTCGGGGTGAACAGTGGGGGGGATGTGTCTAAAGAACGCCCAGGCAGCCCCGATCCCATGAGCGAGCAAGTGGCCCCCCGGGATGTCGAGCGTATTCGAGCCGCGCTCTCGCGCCACGGGCACGGGTTCCAGTTTGCCGTCATCAACGAATTGCTCCGCTTGGCCGTCGACCGGCGAATCGACTGGCAGGTCGAGGCGGTCGAGTTCCCATTCGAGGTCAATGGACAGCCTGGACACGCCGACATTCTGTTGCGGAACGAATATGCGGTTGCCGTTGTCGAATGCAAGAAAGTGAGAACAGGGTTATCGACCTGGGGGTTCGCGCGGTCGAACCTTGTCTCTCGGAGTGATTTTGGAGCGCAGACGGTCGCGCTCGAAGGTGTTCAACGGCTAAACCCTGACCCGAAGCTCAACGCCTGCCTTCGTCCGGGCCGAACAACTGAGCGCCAATACAACGTCTTTGTCGAGATGAAGGACGGGGAGGGCGAATCATCCGGCACCAGTCGTGGTGCCTTGGACAACGCGGTGACGCAAGCTCTTCGGAGTTCCAGCGGCATCCTGCGTCAACTCATCTCGCATCCCTCACTACTTTCGGGGTCGCGGGGAGCAGCGCTCACGATTGTCCCCATCATCGTCACGAACGCCAAACTACTGACCTGCAACACGGACCTCGCCCTTACTGATCTCGCGTCGGGTCAGCTTCCAGAGAAACTGGTGGTTGAGGTGCGCGATTGGCTGTGGCTCCGCACAATGGCCTCAGCGGGCGTGCGGCACGAGTTCTGGCACGCTGGCGGCCACGCCAGTGCCTCGTTCGGGGACCTGCAAGATCAGCGATACGCTCGATCGATTGCAGTCACGACGTGCGCGGGCCTTGCCGATTGTCTTTTGGGTGTTTCCACGCATTGCAGCTCAACTGAGTGAAAGGCCGCACGCCACGGGTTTCGCGCTGTAACTAACGACAAGAACAACGCGCGACTTTCCTAGCAATTATGAACGCCATGAACGATTGAGCGATGGAGGCGAGGAGGGGCTGAGATCGCGATTTCGCTTAATGTCTTGCGCGATTTATGGGCACTCGGCCACTGACAGCCGACCCGCCTACAAACCAGGAGGTCGCAGGTTCGAGTTCTGCAGGGCGTGCCACTTTTCACCTTCCAGTTTGCAACGAGTTTGCAACGGGGCGGCGGGAAGGCGGACATCGCCGCGTATGACCCCTGAACCTGAGAGCTCTCGAAGATTTCAAGGCGGGTGAACTCGGACACGCAACCGCAGAGGATGTCAGCCGGCCGCACTCCGATTTCGTTCCGGCCGACGGTCTTTTCGTGCGAGCACTCGAAGACGTTCGCGCAGGGCAGAATGGCAACTTTGAAGAACTGCGTCCAGAATCAAAGTAGACCACTACCGGATGGCGGGATCAACAGCGAAGGGGCTGCCAACAAGGCCGTCCCTTTCTTCGTCGTGGCTACACGGAGGAAGTCATCGATGTCCGGCAACGAATTTTGGGTATACGAGAATTGGACCGCTGAGCACAAGGCCGTCATCCACAGCGGCACGTGCGGCCACTGCAATCACGGCAAGGGCTGTCAGCCGTCCAAGGCCGATGGGTTGGCACTGACCAGAAGAAGGTCGGCTAGCGACGCCTCCCACGCGGGAGCGCCACGAGTGCTCTGCCAGCCGACATCGGATCGCTGAGCGGCAGCGCGTGAGATCCACCGACAGGGCTGGCAATGAGGCGCCGGCTCCGAATAAAAGGCGCCTCCAACGCGTCACGGCGGGGCCAAGGCGGAAGGAAGCGATTTGGGCAACTCACGAGTCGGTCGGCGAAGATTCACGTGCCCGGCGGGGGCACGTGCGATCTCCCAACGCGGGCGCCGAGCACCGCACCTGGGATACGATGCCGGTCACGGAATGGCTGCGCTAACAGGTGTTCGATGGGGTCATCCGGGCAATTCTCTCTTGAAGAAAGATCTTTTGCTCTTTGACAAGATCGCCTGGGTCACAAGCGGTGACGATCGGGGCACCGTCGAGTGGTTGAGAGAACGAGGCCTCTTGCTTGAGAGGGTCGGCTACGTCACACCTACGACGCCCACCGACGAATTAGCGCCGGAATGGACAGACGCGCTCGAAGTGGAACGCCAAGCTTGGGAGAAGATTGTTCAGCATAGCCGGCACCGCAGAGTGGTCTTGGGACCAAATCTGGAGCAATTTAGTCCGCCGCCGGAAGTGACCAAGTTGGTCGATGCGATAGTGAGGGTTTCGGCGCTGCATCTCCGCCAACGAATGGAACTCAACGCAGTTCCTATCGCTTACCAATGGGGTCCGTTGCTTTGCCACTCTACCGTGAGCGCACAGGCAATTCGGGTCGTGCTCAACGAGCTTCCATTCCCCAACGAGTGCTGTAGCCTTGAAGACATTCTGGCGTTTCGCGAGTCGGCACGCTCTCAAGGACTTGTTCAAGACCTGAGGAAATGGTTGAACGAAATGGCGTCTGGCGCCCTGTCTCCGATTGAGATTTCAGACATACTGGAACACCTCGTGGCTCGATATCAGCGCACGTTCGCGTTGGAAAAGGAACGTCTCACCACCGGGATGCTGGAGACGATTGTGATTACCACGGCGGAAATCGCCGAGTGCCTTGTGAAATTCCGGTGGTCGCGGCTTGCTAAGAAGTTGTTTGAGGTGCGGCACAACCAGATCGATCTTATGAGGGCGGAACTGGCCCTTCCGGGTCGCGAGGTTGCCTACATCGTCAAGGCGCGGGAGCGGTTCGGGAAGTGAGCCGTCGAGAGCCTCGCAAGGATGGCAGCTCGTTGAATCAGATAGGATCGCTCACCGGACCCACCGAAGGGGTGAATCGATCCACTGCGACGATCCGAATACGGTTCCCAGAATGGTCTCGCAATTCGATCTGCTCGCACTGGAACGCTTTCGGGGCTTGAACGCTGAACTCTCTCGCGATTGGGGCGAGATCTTCGACCCGCAGAATGGTCAAGGTTTCGGATGGCACGTCGCGCTCCGAGAGGACTAAATCATAAATTGGGTGAAATTCGCCCCTCTAGTGAGCACTGCCTCCGTGCGGTTAAAGTCCGGCCCCCAAGAGGTGCTCACCCTGCCAATGAATCCGAGACGCTGATACAAGCAATGGCCTCGGCTGTGTTTCCGACCCGCAGAACCGGAGCCAGCACTTCTGGTGGCATCTGGTGATCTCAACCTGAAAGCGGCGGGACAGCCCAAGGCCACTTCATGCCACGGATCAGCGCCACGTCCCCGGCGCTACTCTCATTCGTCGGCTCCAGGCGCGGCCCGCCCCGACGCCGCCTGCATAGCAACTACGGCCGCACCCGTGCGCCTTCGACCCGCACGTCTAGGAGACGATTAGTGCAGACTCGTCGAGGCGTTGCCGTCAGCAGCTTTGCCGACCAGTGATCCGGTCCTTAGGGATCGTGGCCCTCTCCGCGCTGCAAGAGCATCCGAGGTGCTGGAGTGTGCTCACTTCGTTTCGATGAACTGATGTGATCCTTCCCACAGTTTCGCCTCCATGCCCAGTCCGTCCTGCAGCGGCTCGCCATCCTTCGCCCCTTGGTGACGCTGAGGATACAGCGCGTCGAGAATCCGGCATCGCCGGCGCTTGCAGAAGGATTCAAATGAGAGTGCGGCCCGCATATCGCGTTTCTTGCCGAGGTCTCTCGGCGTGAGACCAGCCGGTCAGTCCGCCTCGGGTGATCGTCTGACTTTGTCGCCCAACGAATGATCGCCGGGAGCGATCAGGCCATCGATTACGCGCGCGCTGGCTCCGACGCCACGGGCGCGGGGCTCCTCGGCTGGGGCGGGCGGCGGCTCATCGACGGGGACGAGCGGCACAGTTGCAGGTGCGGTCCCGACGATCCGGGCGAGCACGCCCTGCTTGATCTCGCTGACCCGGTCGATGAGCCGTCGTAGCTCCTCGCGTTCGGCATCGGTGGCCTCGGCGACGATCGCCTCGGATTCCATCTGCGAGGACCGATCGGGCGCGGGCGCCTTCTCTAGATCCTTGAGCAGCCGAAGCACGCTCGTCGCGCCGGTGAAGTCATGCCGCGCGACGGCGGCGTTGAAGAGCGACCTGGCTGCGGCTTCCAGGTCGAGTCGCTTCGTTCGCTTCCTGCTCATCCTAACGCCTCCTGCACGAGGACCCACCGTCCTCGCTCGTTGCGCTTGATCTGATTGGCGGCGGCCAGCAGCCGGATCGCGGCGATGGTGTCCACGCGGCGGCGGCGCACGAGCGCCGTGATCGCCTTGGTGGTCAGGCCGTCCGGCAACTCGTGCAACAGGTCGAGCACCTGCTGATCGATCGAGCGCGAGCGCGGATCGGCCAGGCGGTCGATGAGGGCGACGGCGGCCAGCAACGCGGCGCGAATGTGGGCCAAGTCACGAGTGGACTGCATCACCACTGCTCCTCCTTTGCTCGTTCACTCGTCGGCTCGATCACGTAGTGGGCTTTGCGCCACGACCATGACAGCGGCCCCGCGGTCGGTGCCCGGCGCCGCGAAGCGCACGGTGCCGGCGGCCACGAGGGCCTCCAGGGCGCGGGTCGCGGCCGTCCCGCCGTGCCAGCGCCAGAAGCGGGCCTCGTCGGCCCGGACGTGGCGGTCGAGGGCCTTGCGGGTAGCGTCGCCGCGGAGGCGCCGCAGGGCGGCCACATAGCGCGTCTGCCAGGCGGCCTCGTCCAGCGCGAGCAGGTTCACCCGCTCGGCTACCCGCACGGGTACCGAAGATGACCGGCGGCAGGTCCGGCTGCCGATCCCGCATCGCGCCGACGTGTGTCTTTCCCGCGTCCTTCGCCCCGTCTCTTTCGCCCCCGAGAGCATCACCATCTCCTCAATATCCCTTGTGAATCAGGGCCAGAACCGGAGGCTGGATCTGGTAGCCGATAACGCAACTTCGCGTGATCGCTACGCGAAGTCTGGCGGTTCCGCCGTGCCTCGAGTAGGGGCGAGGCCCGCCGGCCCGCCCTTCTTCCGGGTTTCCGGCTTCCGGGTTCGAGATTTGACCCATGGGACCCCATCAGTCGTTGCCCCATACCCACATTCACAACCTCACCCTTTCCTCCGCTCCTCGGAGAACCCGGAAACCCGGAAACCCGGAAGGTCTGCGGGTTCACGCCTGTTCCTCGAAAGGAATGGTTCCGGGTTCTACTTCGGCCCCTTCGGAACCCGGAACGTTGTCCGTGGGCCATTCGGTGCTAACACCCATCGCGTGGTCGAAGGCCTCCCGGCACTTCGCCAGCGACGGGAACTCGTAGGCGTTGCGGTAGACGTCCTTCGATCCGCTACTCGGGACCTTGGCATCTCGCCATTCGATCCCGACCTTCTTGAAAATCTTTCCGAAGCCGGCGATCGATCGCGCGGTCACGTGACGTGGCAGGTCTCGCGTGTAGGCATGGTGCAGATCGCTCTTCGCCACTCGCCGTTCCCATTGCCCGTCGATGTTCATCAGCCAGTTCTGGAGCCAGGTTTCCTCCGCCGAGAAGGTGCGCTCCTTTACCTCACGCTTAGCGTCGGTGTCCGGGGGCTGGCGCAACGCGCCCTCGTCGATCTGGTGGTGCAGCAGCTCGTGCAGCATGGCGGCCCGTCCGCCCTCCGCGAATTCCTGCCTCAGCGCGGCGAAGTAGTGCTGGTCTTGCCGCTTGTCGGCAGCCACGTCGAGCACGGCGAACCGACGATCGTCCTTGGGAATGGCGACGGGCCATTCGGAGTTAGAGGCCATCATCACGTGCAAGGCACTCGGCTCCTCGACCGCCTTGAGGAACTTGCGGTGGATCAGCATCGTGTCCTCAGTGATCAGACCCTTCAGCTTCTCGGCCGCCTGCTTCTCCCCGCCCCAGCAGGTCTCGTCGCCGAAGATGACCACCTTGCCGCTGAAGTGCTCGTTGAACTCGGCGGTCAGTTGATTGGCGCCGATCAGGTGGAGATATTGCTGTGGGTGGAAGCACTGGCCGATCATGAAGTCGGCGAAGTGCCCCTTGCCGGTGCCTTGGTCGCCGCGTAGCACGATCGCGGACCAGGCGTGCCGGCCGGGCCACTGGAACAGAGCAGCCAGCCAGTTGATCGCCCAGGCAAAGATCCGATGGTCGCCGCGGCAGATGATCGTCCGCACGTGATCCCGGTTCTTCGACCAGTCGCCGGGTGCCGGCTCCACGGTAAACCCCTGGTAGCCGTTGTAGTCGCCGTCGCGCAGTCGCTCGCGCGAGCCGGGCATCACGTAGACGAGTCGGTTGTGCTGCCGGCCCTTCGGGTGCTTCAGCCAGTAGTCGGCGAACGCCTGCCTACCGACCGGGCGCTCCTTGACCAGCTTCCTTTTGAACTCCTCGAAGGGCCACAGTTCGACGATCTGCCCATGGTGAAACTCGGCGACGACCATCTTGTTGCCGACGCTGAGAACGGCGTAGAGCTCGTTCGTCTTCTCGAGACGTGGAAGGTCTTGGGCGGTGTTGCCGCCGAACCACTCGGCCAGCCGGTTGAACACGGAGTCGCCCATCAGCGACCGTAGCGTGGGACCACCGGTGGTCTTCTGGTCGGCGTTCTTGATCGTGTCCCGCGCTGCGCGTCGACGATCGTCAGGTTCTTCGTCGCCCGCGATGGCGACGGCGACATCGATGATGTCGATGATCGTCTGCTCATCGAGGCCTTGCCGGTGCAGGAAGCCTGCGGCGGCCATCGCGGCGTCGTGCCTGCTACCCTTCGGCCAGTTCAAGCCAAGCAGACCCGCGGTCGCCAGGTGACGGGCGCTCGCGAAGCAGCCTTTCGGATCAACGGGCGGGATGGCGCCGTTCTTCACCCAATACCGCGGTGAGCCCACTGCCGATGGCGACGGCGGGAGAACCGTGTGCCCAGGATTCGTTTCGACGAGCACCTTGCCGTCGACGTTTTTGAACTTGAACGATGGCATGCCGGGCGCGGAGTAGAGGAAGTGCCCGCGTTCACGGCCATCACGGCCATCGATGCGGTCGGTAGTCAGTAGGAGCCGCTCGGCGTGCGGCACAAGCGCCGGGTGATCGACGTCGTTGAGTCCAAGCTCGATCCGGCCGCCTGGCTTGGCGCCTACGCCGGTTACGTCGTCAGTGAAGTCGTCGATCGTGAACGTCCGGTTGCGCCAGTCGTCCTCGAAGCAACCTTTGCCGTCGTCCGACTTGGTCAGCGGCACGACGTCGAGGCCTTCGGCGATGTAGCGTTCGGCCGCGGCGCGGATGGCGGTCATCGCCCACCGCCTTCCTGCAGCCAGCGTTCAAGCGCCGCGCGTGAGAAGCGGAGCGTCCCCCTGCGATCGATCTTTCGGTGTGGGATCTGGCGGAGGAGTGCGAGCTTACGGATAGCCTTCGGCCCGACGCGCAGGTAAGCAGCGGCCTCGGCGACGGTGAATACGGCGCCGTCGACTACCGCGTCGGATTGCACGGAAGGTCCCTGAGGCTGGCGACACCGAGGGCTTTGCGGATTCGCTGGTAACGTGCGAGCTGTGAGGCTCGAATGCGTTCCCGGTGCGTGCGCGTCTTGCGCCGGCCGGCGAGGGGATGAGCGGCGGACATGAACGAAACCTCCCGATCCGGAATCCGGATCAAGAAGTTCGTCCCGGTCGCCCTACAGTCGGGAAGGGAACTTCAGCAGGAGCGATATCACAGGAACCTTCAATGGACGATTTCTAGCTCGGTTGGCCGCGCCTACTGAGTCGGCCATCATCCGCGGTTCACGGTGCGTCCCGCGGCACTTAGCTAGCGACCCGTTGGTCGCCAACACCCGAGCCTCTGGAGGCCAACCTTTCACGCTGTCCGGGCGGCCCGGTTCCCTGGGCTCTAACCCTGATGTGACAAAAACGCAGGCGGTGTCAACAGTTTGAAATTGAAAAAGGCCTTCCGTTGTGGTTGAAGAGAGGTGCCAACCAAACCCTTCAGACCATCAACGAAAGGCCACCGGACGTGAGACGAAGCAGAACCGATTT
>Ga0187893_10012363_pt1 | contig 12122 bp, 6 predicted proteins | sample MA1701074metaG_FD_139574 | JGI IMG/M metagenome (GOLD analysis project Ga0187893, IMG submission 139574) | White microbial mat communities from a basaltic lava cave in the Kipuka Kanohina Cave System on the Island of Hawaii, USA - MA170107-4 metaG ... | reverse complement strand
TTGACGAGTGGATGCTGGACACGCTCCATGAAATTGTCCGGCGTCCGGAAGTGCAGTGGCTGGTGAAGGTGCATCCCGCCGAGGCCTGGGACAACCCGCTCAGCGGAGTCGATCGGCTGATCCAACGGCACTTCCCGGTCTTGCCTCCCCACGTCCGCTTGCTGCCGGCGGAAGAAGGAGTTAGTCCCCTCGACTTCTTCCAGTTGCTCGATGGCGGCATCACCGTCTACGGAACGGCGGGCTTGGAGCTGGCCTTGATGGGCAAACCCGTTATCTTGGCTGGGGACGCACATTATGGTGGAAAGGGATTCACCTTCGACGGATTGACACCGGAATCTTACAAACAGCTGTTGCGACGTGCCTTCGAAATCGGGCCGCTGACCTCAGCACAGACGACGCTGGCTCGAAAGTATGCCTATTGTTACTTCCTGCAACGTCAGATTCCTCTGTCGGTAGTCAAAGATCCCGACTCCGACTGGTGGAACCTGCAGCCTGACAAATTGCACCTACTCGAGCCCGGCAGAGATCGGTTTGTGGACTTCATCTGTCAACGGCTCCTGGATGGCCGAGACTTCATCATGGATGATTCGCTGGTTGCTGCTTCACTGGGCCACACCGCGGAGCAGAGCGCGGAGATGACGACACCCTCAATCCAATTGCAACTCGAGGCATTTCAAAAATTCGAGGCCGGAGACTGGCACGGAGCCCTCGTCAAATTTGATCACGTCCTCCAATTGCAGTCGCATCGACAAGGCGTTCATCTGATGCGGGCTCGCTGCTACTCTGCGATGGGCCAGACGGGCCTGGCCAGAGAGGCTGCCGAAGCAGAACTGCGAATCCAACCCAACCATCCGGACGCACTGGAGATTCTGATTCGGCTGAAAGAATCCGGAGGCGCGCCGTCGAGCCGCACGACCGGATCACACGGGTCTTTACTTATTGAGGCCCAACGACAGGCTCCGCGGTTCAAGATCCGCGTCCCTTTGGTGATCCAGCCAGGCGGTGCGCACGGCCTCCAAGACTCCCCGCACGAAGGGCTGCAAATTTCAAAGACCAACGGCCATTCATCCCGGAGTGCAAACGAAGCTTCTTCTTTGAGCCGGCCGGAGGGACCTGCGGGTTCAAATCGTGGGTTGTCCAAGTTATTGGGCTTCGACTCTGCGGGAGAGGTTTTTACAGATGGTCAACGAATCCTGCGAGGCATCTTCCCAGGGAAGGCCGCTGAGGCGCGGAAGGCGCTCTCGGCCTATGAACGATGCGATCTGCGTTCGCGCGGGCTGGTAAGAACCGCCGACGTTTCAGATCAGTGGAGACAGCTGGGCTACGACATGGTGCTGGAACACGACAGGGTTCCCTTCATCACTTACGCCCATGAGTGGCCGGCGGAAATGCTCAAGGAAGCGGCGCTCCTTCAGATTGATCTGGGGCTGGAACTCGACCGGCACGGCTTTGTGCTGAAAGACAGCGGAGCGAGTGGCAATGTCTTGTTTCGCGGGCCAGAGCCAGTGTTCGTGGATTTTCTTTCCATTCTTCCCAAGGAGGATCTGGAACGGCAGGATTGGCTGAAACCGCGTGAAAGCTCGTCACCCTTCCAGCCTCTCTGGAGCGCGCAGTCGCGTGCCTTCCATGAAATCTATCGCTGCATGTTTTTCCCCTATCTGCTGTACCCGCTTCACATGCAGCACCAGACGAGACATGCAGAGGCGCGTCAGCGGCTGCTGGCGACCACTCTCAACACCTGTTTTGAAGTAATCCAAGAGGCTGAGTGTTTTCCTCAGGCAGGCTCCGAGCAGCGGCGCCTGCACGACTTGGCATCAGCTTCCAGAGAGCTGGCGTTGGTCCGTGACGACTGGCAGAAATTCCTCAGGGTCTTGCGCCAGGAAGTGGAGGGTCTGAAGGTCGCTCCCGAATCCAGCGACTACTCGAACTACTACGAGCTGAAGAGAGAAACCTTCGACGTCGAGCCTTCTTCGGAGTGGCTGCCAAAACAGCGCGGTGTGTATGAAGCGCTGAAGCGGCTGAGACCTTCGACCGTCCTGGACATCGGCGCCAACACGGGCTGGTTTTCGATTCTGGCCGCGAAACAGAACTGCCAGGTAGTGGCGATGGACAACGACGAAGCCAGCATGAACCTCTTGTTCCAGCGCGCTAAGCGCGAGGAGCTGCCCATCCTGCCGCTGGTGATGGATTTCTGCACCCCAAGCGGGGACGTCGCTCCTTTTTCGGGATACGAAAAGGATGAACACTCACGCAACAGCCGCATCTCTGGCGAAGTCCCGCTCCTGCTCGCAATGGAGAAGCGCTTAAAGTGTGATCTGGTGCTGGCGCTGGCGATTGTTCATCACCTCACCCTCGGCAAAGGGCTCGGCCTGGAGACTGTGGTCAGCCGGCTGGCCGGGCTGGCCGAAAAGCATCTCGTGATGGAATTCGTGCCGAAGGAAGACTCGCTGATTATTCGCGAGCCTGAGTTCTTCCAGGCCTATTGCAGCAGCCCAGCGAGTTTCTCCTGGTACACCGAGGAGAATTGGTTGAAGGCGTTGGGGCGTTATTTCACAAGGATCGAGCAGCAGGAATCGACCCAGGGACGCAAATTGCTGATCTGCTCTCGCTAAGTCGAGCCAGATGAGGATTCAAAATGACGAGAGTTCTTTTTACGACTCCTGAATTGCAGCATCCCCCGCGGGGCGGGCCCAAGCTGCGCATTGAGAACTCCATCAAGGCACTGAATCGTCTGAGCGATCTGGTCCTCGTAAGCCGGGTGCCTGCTCAGCAAATGGGAGGGGACCGGGCGATTGCGTTCTATCAGAAATTTTGCCGGAAGTTCCTCTTCATGGCCGATGTGACGCCCGAAGCGGCGGCGTTGGGCCTGTCGGAGCTGGCCGCAACTGAGAGGTCGGAAGTCCTGTGGCTAGGATATGGAAATATCTCTTACGAGATTCTTCATCACCTCAAGGCTCTCCGCTTTCCGCTCCCGGTTGTCATTGACACGGATAGTGTGTGGTCACGCTTTGTGCTGCGGGGACTACCCTACAAGCCCACGTTTGAGGACCGCTGCAATGCGTTTGCTTCCGGCTGGTCAAAACGCTGGGAAGAGTGGTGGGGAACACAAGCGGCACACATCACGACGGCGGTCTCGCCGTTCGACGCGGAATACTACAAGCTTCTCACATCGCGGTCAGGCAGCGTCGAGGTCTTCTCGAACGTGATCGACTTCGACAACTACCGCGACACTCCGCCGAATCCGGGACTCCGGAAACCTTGCATCTATCTGGCAGGAACGTTCGGTCCCGACAGCCCCATGGAAGAAGCAGCACTTTGGATCATCGATCGCGTGCTGCCGCTGGCAACCCGAACCCTTCCTAACCTCCACTTTTATGTTGTGGGTGTAGGTGCGACCGAAAAGATGAAACAGCGGGCGGGCCAGAATGTGACGATTACGGGCGCTCTGGATTCCGTGCTGCCGTATCTGGCCCATGCCGATGTTTCGGTGGTACCGCTGAAGTACGAATCCGGCACGCGGTTCAAGATCATGGAAGCCGCTGCCTGCCGCATTCCCATTGTGTCCACAACCTTGGGAGCGGAAGGCATCCCGGTGACACACGGCAAAGACATTCTGATCGCCGACAGTCCCGAGCAGTTTGCCGAGTCCATCATTCAGATCATCCGCAACCCGCAACTTGGCCGGCGACTCGCAGAAAACTGTTCTCAACTGATCGAGCGGGACTGCTCCATCTCCACCGCGATCTCGCAAGCCCAAACAATCCTGCGCTCACTGCTGTCGCCGCAGGCCGCGAAACCTGCCAGCCTCGATGAAGACACCCGGACGATCTCCTCGCTGGCTTACGGGCTGAACCGCAGCTCGCAGCTGGACGATCGTCTGACCGCCGGACTGCTGTTGTTTAATCGTTTGATGAAGAAGATGGGGCAGAACCGTACGTTCGTGGAGACAGAAGAACTGCAACAGACGCATCTGTTCCTGCAGGAAGCAGTGGCGATGGCTCCGAAGTTCCAGATTCTGAACGAGGCAGTTCAGATTTGCGGGGAACATCTGCGTGGCTCTATAGCCACAACACCACAAAACCGCACGGTAGCTCAACGCGCTCCATTGCAAGTCCCGCGTCAGAGCAAACTTGTTGTGGAAGCTGGCATTCAATCGGAGACCCTTCAGAAGCTACTTGTCGAAAGCGACAGGTTACTGCAAAACGGAGAGGCTGCCGTCGCACTCTCTCAGATCGAGAATGCAAGACTCGCCGATTCGAACCTTCCCGGCGTGAACTTCCTTCGCTTCCGATGCCTGGCGCGGCTGGGCAGAAACCTGGAGGCACTTCAGGCTGCGCTGACCGAGCTCTCGATGAGGCCCGATAGCGAGGCGGAGGTACTCACTACAGTTCTTGGGCAGCTCCAGATTACTGAACAAGAGATCCGAACCTCACCCGCCGATGTTTTGAAGGGATTGGACGAACTCTCCCGCTACATTGGCCGATCTCGTCTCCAAGTGCGTGGCATCGAACGAGCCCGTGCCTTATGTTTCTTGAAGCTCTTCCGGACCCCTGAGGCGATCGTAGCACTCGAGAAGGAACGGATACTGAGCCCGCAGGATGCCAGTGTGCAAGCATTGTTGGAGAGGCTTCAGCAATGTGAAGCATTCGAGAGTGAGCTGGTTCGATCATGAGCAGAAAGGGAAGATAGACGCATGACGACAAGACGGGCGCTAATATCCGGTATCACGGGCCAGGATGGTTCCTACTTGGCGGAGTTGCTGCTGGCTCGAGGCTACGAAGTGCATGGCATCGTGCGCCGAGTCGCCTTGCATGATCCCGAGAACCGGCTGTCCCGGCTCCTTCCGATTCGTGACCGCCTTCACCTTCACCCAGGCTCGCTAGAGAGCTACGCCAGCCTGCATCAAGTGCTGGCCAAAGTTCAGCCGGATGAGTGCTACCACCTTGCGGCACAGAGTTTTGTGAGCTATTCCTTCGATGACGAGTTCTCCACGCTCAATACCAACATCAATGGAACCCACTATCTTTTGGCTGCAATCAAGAACTTGGTCCCCGAATGCAGATTTTACTTTTCCGGTTCTAGCGAGATGTTCGGCAAGGTGGAGGAGGTGCCGCAGAACGAGCAGACCCCGTTTCACCCTCGCTCCTCTTACGGCATCAGCAAAGTCGCGGGCTTTCATCTCACCCGCAACTACCGCGAAGCCTACGGCCTGTATGCTTGCAGCGGAATCCTTTTCAACCACGAATCGCCCCGGCGAGGACATGAGTTTGTTTCAAGAAAGATCACTGCTGGCGTGGCTCGTATTCTGGCGGGTAAGGCCGACAGGCTATGTCTAGGAAATCTGGAGGCACGGCGTGATTGGGGACATGCCCGCGAGTACGTCGAAGCGATGTGGTTAATGCTGCAGCAGCCTAAGCCTGACGACTACGTTGTCGCAACCGGCGAGACCTATTCAGTTAAGGATTTCGCCCAGTTATCTTTTGCGCTGGCTGGGCTCGACTACCGTGACTTTGTTGTCACAGACCGCGAACTCTATCGCCCAGCGGAAGTCAACGTACTGACTGGCGATGCGACCAAAGCGACAGAGGAACTCGGGTGGACTCCTAGAACAGGGTTTTCCGCCCTGGTGCAGGAAATGCTGGAAACCGATTGTCAGTCGGTTGGAGTCGACCTCTCGCTGTCAGCGTCTCTCACCGATCAACCTTCGCACCCCTGGCAGCTGCCCTTCCCCGGATGGAACACCACTGCTAACTAAACGCCTTCACGTTAGCGCTCTTGACAGAGCGGTAGCCTGACTGTTGCCAGAGATTCTGCGTTCCTCTTTGGCCGCAAGGCACGCAGGGGTTCGCGTGACCCATCGGTGCTTGCGGGGTCGTGTGTCGAGGTGTAGAACAACCCCGATTAGAGGACTGCTCCTGACGATCCCAGCCGTCCTCCTTCAAGCTTCGATCGCCGCAAAGCCGCCCCCCTTCTTGAACGCAGATTCCCTCCCCTTTCTTTGGCTGGCCGATTGCTTTTCCGGAGTGGAGAGCCTGTCCGGAAGGAACTGCAGTTTGGCAGTAGTCGGTCGATAGCTCTACAACTCCCTTGTTTTTGGGTATTTCGCTGGCCACAGGGACCGCCCAAGGCTGGCAAGATTTCTGGCACGCGAAGTCAAGGCTTTGACGGATTGACACTGAAAAACATCCGACAAGGCAGGATGGAGCGTGAGCTCTGAGGAGAACTGCTCTTGCAAAATTCTACAGTCACTTTGAATGCGCCGGGACGGCAATTTTCGACGCCCGATTTACTCTGGCAGCGCGGTCGGAACCTGTTGAACGAAGGCAACGGTCTCCTTGAACATTCTGATTGGGAGCACGCGCTCGGAAAACTGGATGAGGCTCTGACCCTGGCGCCGCAGTTACCGCGTCTACACTGGTCTCGCGCCCGATGCCTAGCAGGAGTGGGCCGGAATCGGGAAGCTGTGCACGCCGCCTTGGCTGCGCTGAGGGAGAAACCCGGGGACTCGGAAGCCCTGGGAATGATTTGCGAGCGGCTGAACTTAACTTCCGAGGAAATCCTGTCGAGGCCGCAGCCCACACTTCAGTTGCTGGATCAGATTCTTCAGGTGGCTCAACAGCTGGTGGGCGGGGTTCAACAGGCCCGAGCTCTGTGTCTTCAAGCGTTGGGCAAAATCGATGAGGCGATTGGCGCTTTAGAGCTGGAGCTTAAGGCCAACCCTCCGAATATTGAAGCCCAGGCCTTCCTGGATCAGCTGCGAACGAGCCAAAGATCCACGGGCAACGGCTTGAGCTCAGTGCCTTTATTGCCGGTTGCCGCAAACGCGAAACCGGTAGCTGGCTTCCCGAACCAGAGAGGGAAGTCCCCTGATCGGCGCTCACTCGACGACATCCGGCGTCGCGTTGCTGCGCGAAAGCAAGAACAAACGCTACTTCGCAATAACGGTGTCGCGACTTTGATCAGTGCGGAACGGCCTGGAGCAACCGCTGCTAAGACCTCCGCTGGAGTAGTTTCAGAGCCTGTCGAGCAGATCAGCTGGAACGGCCAGCACGTGGCCACCATCATCCGGAGGGACTATCTGCCGGACCGCACCACTTTTGTCACGCCGGACAACTACTACCAGCAAGCCGGAATGGTGGTGTATCCGAAGGGCGGGGTCATCAAACGCCATCTGCATTTGCCTATCCAGCGTCATCTCGTAGGAACTTCTGAAGCTTTGTTGGTGAAAAGCGGGCGCGTCGAAGCCGATCTGCACGCCATGGACAAGAGTTTCCTCGGAACCTGGACACTGGAAAAAGGCGACCTGATTCTGCTGGCTGGCGGGGGCCACGGCTTTCGCTGCCTCGAAGACACGGTCTTGATGGAGATCAAACAAGGGCCTTACACCGGTCTGGTTGAGAAGGAGCATTTCTGATGATCCCAGTCTGCGAGCCGCTGGTCACCCAGCGTGAAATTGATCTGGTGACTGACTGCTTACGCAGTGGTTGGATCTCGTCTGCCGGCCAGTATCTGGACCGGTTTGAAAGCGAGTGGGCTGCCTACTGTGGAATGAAGCACGGCGTAGCAGTCACCAATGGCACTGCCGCCTTGCAACTCGCTGTTCAGCTCCTGGACTTGCAGCCGGGCGACGAGGTGATTCTACCGTCGTTCACCATCATTTCCTGCGCCCAGGCCATTACCCGCTGCGGCGGTGTTCCGGTCCTGGTTGACAGCGATCCGTTCACCTGGCAGATGGACGTAGTGCAGGTGGAGTCCAAAATCACGCCCCGCACCCGCGCGATCATGCCGGTTCACATCTATGGCCATCCGGTGGACATGGACCCGTTGCTTGCGGTCGCGGAGCGTCATGGGCTGACCGTGATTGAAGACGCAGCCGAAGCGCATGGAGCGGAATACAAGGGCCGCAAGTGCGGTGGTCTAGGTCAAATCAGCGTATTCAGCTTTTACGCCAACAAGCTCATCACCACGGGCGAGGGGGGCATGGTTTTAACCCAGTCGGACCGGTTTGCCGAGAGGGCGCGGTTCCTGAAGAACCTTGCCTTTCAGAGATCGCGGCTCTTTCTGCATGACGAACTGGGAGACAACCTGCGCCTCACCAATCTTCAGGCGGCGCTTGGCGTGGGACAGATCGGGCGCATCGAGGAAATCGTAAACCGCAAGCGAGCGATCGCCAGAGCTTATACCGAACGCCTTTCCGACCTGCAGTGCGTGGCGTTGCCAGCCGAAGCGCTATGGGCGAGAAGTGTCTACTGGGTGTTTGGGCTCGTCTTGGACGAGGAGAGCACAGGCATGAATGCGGCTCAGTGGGGCCAGCGACTGGCCACGCTCGGTGTCGAGACACGGCCGTTCTTCCTGGGCATGCACGAGCAGCCCGTGTTTCACAAGATGGGTCTGTTTCTCAACGAACGCTATCCCGTGGCGGAGTGCCTGGCTCGTCAGGGGCTTTACCTGCCCACGGGCTTGGGCATCACCGAGTCAGAGATCGACCAGGTGAGCGCTGCGGTGCGAGAGTCGCTCAGCCGGAACTGCTTAATCCGGAATCAACCTAATGAGATCAAGGCCCGCCCCGAAGAGCGGGTTCACTGAAGGAGGCTGTCGTTGGCCGGCCACGCTGAAGTATTCAAAGACTATGCGCGTTCTTACTCCGCTCTCTACCAGGACAAGAACTACGAAGCTGAATGCGATTTTCTGGAAAGCATCTGGAGGCGCTTCTGTCAGCAACCTGTAAGACAGGTGCTGGACCTGGGTTGCGGCGCTGGTGGGCACGTCTTTCCGCTGGCTGCTCGGCGGTACGACGTCACAGGCATCGATCGGTCAACGGTGATGCTCGAAACAGCAAAGCTGCGGGCCGCCGAGTTCTCGGGCAAGCAACCCCGGCTTCTAGTTGGAGACACGCAGACTCTCAGGCTGGATGAAACCTTTGATGCAGTCGTCTGCATGTTTGCGGTGCTGGGTTACCAGACCAGTAACGATGCGCTCCTGTCAACTCTGCGGACCGCCAGACATCATTTGAAGCTTGGATCGCTGTTTGTCTGCGACTTCTGGTACGGTCCGGCCGTCTTGAAAGACCACCCTACCGACCGATTTAAAGAAGTCACGGACGGAGACGATCGAATCGTGCGCTTGGCCAGTCCCTCACTTGACACGCAAACTCACATCGTTACCGTGTCGTATCAAGTTTTACGGCTGCGAGGAAATGTCTTGGTTGAAGAGACCAGAGAGGCTCACCAGATGCGTTATCTCTTCAAGCCGGAAACAGAGCTTCTCATGCAACTGGCCGGTTTCGAGCTGGTCCATTTCTGTCCCTTCGCTGAACTAGACAATGCCGTCAGTGAGGACACGTGGAATGTTTCAGCCATTGGACGAGCGATTTGAGGAGGAGAGCTTCATGCGGATCGGGATTGTAGTCAGCGCCCAGCAGAGCAGCGGTGGCATTTTTCAGTACACGCATTCGATCTTGTCTGCGTTACATACGTGGGACAGCTCGCATGAGTTTGTGATCCTTGTTTGGAAGGGGAATCCGCTGCCATGGAGCCAGTTCTCTGGACCATGCTGGCGCGTGGAAACAATGGATCCAACGATTGCTACTCAGCCACAGGACGTTCAGCCAAGGCTCGGACCCGACGGAATCGATCTGCTCGAGTCAGGCGTCAATCAGCGCGCCGCGTGTTTCTTTCGAGCGCGAGGCATTGATTTGCTCGTTTTTCCCGCTCCGGCGGCTCTTGCCTTTGAGTGCGGCCTCCCTTACTTCATGGCGATTCATGATCTGCAGCATCGCCTGCAGCCTGAGTTTCCGGAGGTGTCAAACGGAAGCGTGTGGCACGAACGCGAGTACGTGTTCCGAAACGGCGTTCGGTTTGCCCAAGGGATTCTGGTGGATTCAGAGGTCGGCAAAGAGGACGTCTTGAACTTCTACGGGGATCACATCTCGCCCGATCGCCTCCACGTGCTCCCCTTCCTGCCGGGGCACCCGGTTGGGATGGAACGTGTCGCAGAAGCTAGGAAGGCTTCAGTCCGGCAGAGACACGGCTTGCCAAACCGCTTCTTTTTCTATCCAGCGCAGTTTTGGCTCCATAAGAACCATTCTCGCCTGATTCATGCGATTCACATCCTGCGGGCGGTTCACCAGATCGACACTCCGCTGGTACTGACAGGTTCCAACGGCGGAGGGCCTCCGGAAGAAGCCCGCGACCTCGTATTCGAGAATGCTGTGGCACTGGCGGAACAACTCGGTGTCGAGGACTTAGTCCATTACTTGGGCTACGTGGACGACGACGAGATGGCCCCGTTGTATTCCGAGGCCACAGCTCTGGCCATGCCGACGTTCTTTGGACCGACCAATATTCCTGTACTCGAGGCCTGGGCGCTGAGCTGTCCCGTCTTAAGTTCCGACATCCGCGGCATTCGGGATCAGGTCGGCGACGCGGGAGTTTTAGTCAACCCACACGATCCATATGCGATTGCGGAAGGCCTGTTGAGCTTGTGGACGGACAGCTCGCTGCGGCGTGCCTGCATTCAGGCGGGCACTCAGCGGCTGTTGGCCTATGGTCCTAGCGATTTTTCGCGGCGGTTGGTTGAAGCCCTTTCGTGCGAACTTCAGGCTCCAGGCCACCGCCTTTCGCAAAGGCAAACCTCCGCGGCAGCATCTCACCTGGAAGGCATTCAACTTTTGCAAGAATCTCGCTGGGCCGAGGCGCTGGAATGCTTGAAGCAGGTGGCTCTCGAGAATCCACGGAAGCAAGGAATCCATTTTCTGCAAGCGCGATGTCTGATTCAACTGGGACGTTGGAAGGATGCCGAGCGAGCGACTCTTGCCGAACTGGACATTCTGCCCAGTCACCCCGATGCGCGGAACCTGCTGGAAGAATTACGGCTGCGTTCCGCGTCAGAGACACGCCAAACTTCACGCCAACAGTCCTTGGAGCATCGTCAGCATAATGGGGATTTGCTGCAATCGGGCAATGCCCTCGGGGCGCGGGCACAACCGCGAAGCCGGCCAGCCCAAGACAGTATTCCAAAAGCCGCAACCGGAGCTGAAAGGACGAATTCTCGCACTCAACGTTCCCAAATGCTCAGCCTGTACTTTTACGCCCCATCCGACGTGCCCTACGAGCCGCAATTGCGCTACCTGCTGATGCCATTGCTTTATGGATCTCCTATTGAGGCTGGCTACAAGGTTGAGGTTCGCCCGGAACAGGTTCGCTTTGATCAGATTGGAAACTGGCAGACGGATGGTCGCTGGAAAGGCTACCAGTTTGATCCGACCCTGTTCCAGATTGTGGCCGAACCCAAGGATGCGGATTTCATTGTGTTCCCCTATTTGCTGGAAGAATCAATCCAGACATTCGGCATTGCAGAAACCGTCCGGCTTTTCAAGCGGTTGCCGCACTTTGAGAAATTCCAACGACGGCACGTGTTCATGACAAACCATGATTCCAGCGAGCCGTTCCAACTTGAGTCCATTTTCTTCCGAACGAGTCTCGATCACACGGCTCGCGATCCCCATGCCCATGCATTTCCCTATGCGACGCGCGACCTTGCGGACTTGATTCAGCAGGACCTTTCCCAGCTGAAATACCAGGCTAGCTTCGTGGGGTACAGCGCATCATCACGGACCCGAGTCGAGATGATCGCAGGCGTCGAAAAGGAGAAGGGGCTCACCGCCTATTTGGATCCGATTGGTGAGTTCTTTGGCCATCTTCCTCCCGAAGTGCAGCGAATACGGAGAGACTGCTATCTCGAAAGTTTGCGCAACTCACTGACGGTGTTGTGCCCGCGAGGCACGGGACAGAACACCATTCGTTTTTTTGAAGCCATGTCTGCCGGCAAGATTCCGGTGCTCCTGGCAGATACAGCGGTACTTCCGTTTGAAGACGAAATCGACTACCCGTCCTTCACCTTACGAATTCCCGAAAGGAAGGCAGGCGAGGCTGGAAAGATCGTGCATGACTGGCTTGCTCAGCAGAGAGAATCAGAACTGCTGAACAAATGCAGGAAGTCTAGGCTAGTTTCTGTCGCGAAACTCGGAAAGGCGCTCCAGATCCAGGTTTCGCAGATTTTTCTTGACTGGTACGTAGATTATGTTGTATACGTACAACCATGAGCAAGCCCGAATCGCCCCT
>Ga0187893_10012362_pt1 | contig 12123 bp, 5 predicted proteins | sample MA1701074metaG_FD_139574 | JGI IMG/M metagenome (GOLD analysis project Ga0187893, IMG submission 139574) | White microbial mat communities from a basaltic lava cave in the Kipuka Kanohina Cave System on the Island of Hawaii, USA - MA170107-4 metaG ... | reverse complement strand
AGGACAACGAGCGGCTGCGGCAGTCGCTCGAAAACGCTCACTCCTGTTATCGCGGTGAATTTATGTCCGGTGTTTACGAGGACTGGGCTGAGGAACGGCGAGCATTTTACATTGAGCAGTTCGCCCGCGTGACGAGCGCTCTTGCAAAGCTCGAGATCGGAGAAAAACGTCTCGCGTCGGCCAAAAAATTTGCCGACGAAACGCTCTCCGTCGATCCGTACCGCGAAGACATTCACCGCCTGATAATGAAAATCCACGCCGCACAGGGCAAGCGCGCCGGCGTCAAAAAACACTACGCCGAAATGCAAAAACTCTTCCGAACCGACCTCGGCGTCGATCCCGCACCGGATACGCAACGTTTGTTCAGCGAGCTTATGAAGTAGCGAAGAATAGAACGCGGATTGACACGGAAAAAGCCGGATTTTCACGGATCTGAAAAATAATTATTCAGATCAGCGGTAATCCGGCCTTTTCCGTGTTTATCCGTGTTCCATTTCGACCGCCGACATCGAGATCGCATCGCAAGCAAGACGCTTGCCGCTTCGTCGACCTCAAGTTTACCTCAACCCCGCAAAAACGCCGCTCAAGTATTTCTCAAAGCCTATTTATTAGGATTGCGACAGTTGCTCCCAACTATATTTTTCGGAGGGGAATGAAGGTGAGAAATAGATTCGAATCGATGTTTAAGAGGGCGGCGAGCCTGATGTTTTTGGGTGTGATCGCTGCGGTGTTCGTTAACGTGCAGGCGGCGACGGTTAGTCCCAAGCTGACCTCAAAACTGGAGGGCGCGGCCGACAGTGCGGATGTCGGGATGGTTATCGTTGCGTTCAACACAACGAACGGTTTGCAGGAAAGCCATTTGAACGTGCTTCGCGGCGTCGGGATCACGGGAGGCCAGACTTTTCCGACGCTCGGAATGGTTGCACAGCCGTTGACGGCCGGACAGGTTCGTGCACTCAGCAATAATTCAGCCGTGCGTTCGCTGTGGTCGAACGACCCGCTCATTTACTACATGCACCAGGCCCGCGTGCTCGGCGGCGTGCAGCGGCTGCAAACAGATTCGGCAATGACGACGCGCAACGGCGGAATGCCGGTTTCGGGCAGCGGAGATTTCAGCGTGCTGGTGATAGATTCGGGCATCGACGCGACGCACGCCGATTTGCAGTTCGGCTCGAAGGTGGTGCAGAACGTGCATCCTGTGCTTGCGACAAGCACCGTTTCGGGCTTTACGCCGAATGTGACAATCGAAAACATACCGAATACCGACGAAACGGTCGGCCATGGAACTCATGTATCGGGCATCGTCGGCGGCATTGGGCTGCGTTCGGGCGGGCTTTATACGGGCGTTGCTCCGGGCGCAAAGCTTATCGGGGCAGGTTTGGGCGCGGGCATTCTCGTTATCAATCCGCTCGGCGCGTGGGAATGGGGTTTGGCGAACCAGTATCGCTACAACATTCGCGTCGTGACAAATTCGTACGGCCCGCTCGGCGGCGGCGAATTCAACCCGGATCATCCGATCACGATCGCCAGCCGGAAAGCATACGAGCGAAACATGATGGTGCTCTTTTCCGCCGGAAACGACGGCGCGGCGAAGGACACGCTCAGCCCGTACGCGCAAGCTCCGTGGGTGATCGGAGTCGGCGCCGGAACGAAGGAAGGCACGCTCGCCGACTTTTCGTCACGCGGAACTCCGCGCAACGAACGATTGAGCGACAACAATCCGCTCAACGACAACGACGCTCCGACATTGGTCGCACCGGGAACGGGACGGGCGTTTGAGAGCAATGCTTCGCGGTTCACGACCGACATCGTATCGGTTCGTTCGACCCTTAATCTTACTGCAAACGGCACAACTGCCAATACAGAACTTCCGCCGGGAATGATTCCCTTCTACACGCAAATCTCCGGCACCTCGATGGCAACTCCATTTGCGGCCGGCGTGGTTGCATTGATGCTCGACGCCGACCCGACGCTCACGCCCGACGAGATCAAGCAGATTCTTGTCGATACGGCATCGCGGATGCCGGGTTACGAAGATTACGAGGTCGGAGCAGGCTACATAAACGCCTACGCGGCGGTCGATAAGGTATTCAACCGCACCCGTAATTACAAAAACTTTCAGAATGTGTCGTTCAACGCCGTCTTTGGTGAGGATCGCCAGCCGCAGCAGGCGTTTCGCATCGATTACGACCCGACGGTTTCCGGCGCCGGCTCGACAAACTCTACGACGTTTACCGTCCAGCCGAACATCAGCGTGCTCGATATTTCGGCTACCGTTGATACGGCTGCCGAAGAAGGCACGGGCAATCTGGTCGGCATCCGCGCTTTCAGTCCCAGCAGCGTCGCATTCGGAGCGACGAGCATTCCGCTTCCGGTCATCGGTACCAATAAGCGCGAGATAACCGTGCAGAATCCCGAGGCGGGAACATGGCGGATCGAAGTTCGCGGCGCCAGCGGCCTGACGGCGGTTCCCGGCGTTGGATCGCCGACGCAGATCGCCGCGCCTGGGCCGGTTGACGGAGTCATCAATCAGGTCAGATTCATTCTGCCGGTGATCACCGACATCGCGGGTCACCCGCAGCAGTCCACCATCGAAGCTGCGATCAGGAACCGTTTCATCGACACCTACGCTGACGGCAGCTTCCGGCCGAATGTCAACGTAACCCGCGGCGACCTTGCACGCTCGCTTTTGCTGAACACGAGCCTGCGTCAGTCGCTGGCCGCGGCGCCGAAGTTCACGGACGTATCGGCAGATCTGAGAAGCATCGCCGAAGCAGTTACCGCCAACGGCTCGACTCTGCGCGATTTCGATTTTCTCCCGACGGGAATGATGAGCTTTTCCGGCACGACATTGAGCCCGAATGCAAACGTCAATCGACTCGATCTCGCCGTCGCTTTCGTTAAGGCACTCGGACACGATGCGGCGGCGCGGGCTCTTGCCGGCTCGACCGTTACGTCCGGCGGAATCGCGCTCACCGATAACGCGCAGATACCGAGCGCGCTTCGCGGCTACGTGCAGATCGCGATCGACAAGGGACTGTTCGAAGCATTTCCGGCCGAGATCAGGCAGATCGGACCAGGACAGTTTATCGCAGTGCCGGGACCGCGTTTCGAACCAGCTTCGACCGTCACGCGCGCGGATTTGGCAGGACGGCTGATCATCTATCGCCAACTATTTTCAGCCGGCGGCTAGTTTTCGGTTTCCCGTTCCTCGCGGGGGCATGGAACGGGACAGGAGACGCGGAACCTCTCGGTATTTTTATCCGCGGAGTTCCGCGCCCCCGAATTAAGAACCTTTTTTAAGAAAACTTTGGAGGAGAGATGAAAACGACACTTGCACATTCGAAAAGCTCGAACGGCTTCCGGCTCGCGTTCGCAATTATTTTTATCGCAGCGGTGGCCGTCGTGCTTTCGCAGCCGTTCAGCACGCAGGAGGCCGCTCCCGCGCCGAACACAGACCCGCTGGCACAGATCTATCAGCGGCCCGCTCCCAATTTCGATCTTAATGAGTCACGCAATCTGGCGAACACGCGCGTCGCTAACGGCGAACAGCTTGCGGCGATCGCGAATTTGAAAACCGTAACCGGCGCGCCGAACATGACCGTCCGCTGGAACGATTTCGGCGGCTCGCCGGATGTGATGTACGACTTCGCGTCGCAGCCTTTCAGCGGCACGGCGGAAGAAGCGGCACGCGCGTTCCTCAGCCAGAATCCGTCGCTGTTCGGAGTTTCAAGCGCGAACGACCTCCGATTCTTCCACGCGCAGGAAGCCTTAGGCGGGCATATGGTTCGTTTCAACCAGACGTTCAACGGCATTCCGGTGCAAAATGGCGGTGTGGGCGTGGTGATGAACGCGAACAAGCAAGTCGTGATGGTTTCCGGCCCGTTCTTCAACGGCATAAACGTTGACACGCAGCCGACGCTCTCCGCCCAACAGGCGCGTGCGGCGGCTGACGCCGACCTCGCACAGTTTGCCGCGAATATTCCGCAGGCGGTCTCAAACCTCCTCCAGACCGGTCTCGGGATTTTGACGCAGCAAGCGGCTCCGATCGCCCAGCTCGAGCCGCAGCTCGGAATTTATCCGACAGCGGACGGCTACAAGCTCGTCTGGAAAGTCGCGAAATTTTCAACGAATCCGTTCGGCCTTTACATCATCTCGGTCGATGCACACACCGGCGAGACTGTGAGCCGACGCGACTTCGTCGCATATCAACAGGCACCCGACGTGCTGCCCTTCACCGCGGACATCTATCCGAAATTCCCGCGAATTACCGATGAGCTGAAAAATCAGGGCATCATAAGCGTATGCGGCGACCGTCCGTGCGACCAGGTTCGTGCTCAGCTTCGCAAGTTCGACGCGTCTAATGTCGTGACGGGTCTCAACGGAACGCTCACCGGAACGCACACGATCGTCAACAACGCGCTCGCGACCAAACAGCCCTTCGCGCAGGCAGCTTTGGGAACGTGGCATTTCGCCCAAAACAATCCCGTCGCCTTCGAGGCGCGAACGAACGAGCAAGACCATTTCGCGGAACCGGCAGAGCATCAGGACGAGATCAACGCGTTTTTCTTCACGACCTATCTGCTCGAATATGTCGATCACCTGCACCGTGCTGGCGACGCCGGTACCTTTGGCTCGACCGGCAGCTTTCCGGACGAATATCCGAATTCGTCAACTCCGCTGCCGGCAACGGTTCACATTCCTGACGTAATCACGCCGATCACGGGCGGCGAATATCCGCCGCCGGACGATCCGGAATTTGTTCAAAAAGTTTTGGGTCTTGACAACGCATTCGCGCTTAACCTGACGCCGATCGTCGAGGAATTCACCGGAATGAAATCGCCGGTCGTCATCAACCCGACGTCGTACGGACACGGATTTCTCTTTAACGACACCGCGCTCGAAGGCACGGTTCCTTATCACGAAGGAATGCACGCAATCACGTCGCCCATCGCCGGATTCGAAGGCGTGGAGGGCAGCGCATTGAACGAGGGTCAGGCAGACATGTGGGCATTCACCATCACGGACAGTCCGACGCTTGGCGAATACGTCGTGAACGGCTATCGCCTACGGCAAGCATTTCGCGACATTGGCCGCGATCCCGATTCGATCGGCTACATCCGCACCGCGAACTCGACGCTGAAGTATTCCGATTTTGCAACCCGCATCATCGCCGGCCGGCCGAGCCTCCAGGAACATTATGACGGCGAGATCTACATGTCCACAATGTGGGAATTCCGCCAGATGCTCAACCGCATTTACCCGCAGAACACCCAGTTCAAACGGCCTATTCCCGACACCGGTTTGCCGACAAAGGCGATCACGCGCGGAACGAATATTTTTGAGCGAGATTTTCTTGGCTCGATGTATATTCTCGGCACGACGGCGCCGGACACCATGGTTAAGGCACGCGACGCCCTGATCGTCGCCGACCAGCTTCTGTATTCGTCGAACACGACCGATTCGGCGGCGCCCGGCATTCACCGCGCCTTGATCGAACAGCTTTTCGCCTCGAAGGAGCTCGGCGTCAACGCCCGCGAATTTTCGGCGAACAGGGTTACGATCTCAACCCAGGTGCAGCCCTTCGCCGGCAACCAGGCGGCGCTTGCGGCACCGAGAAACGTGAGAACGGCACCCGCTTCACCTCGTTCGCTCCGCGTTTCGTGGAACAGCGTAAACGGCGCTCTCGCGTATCAGATTCTGAAGCGAAAAACCGCACTTGCCGGCCAGCGTGAGCCGAACGGCCGCCGCGTATTCGACGACGGTGACGATTCGACGACGGGCTATCGCCACGTTGCTTACGTGGACGGCTCGACGCTGACTTATGAGGACCAGGGCAAGGTGTTCGAAATCTTCACGCCCGCAGGTTTGAGCAATTTGTTCGACAGCGAATACGTTGTTCGCACGATCAACGTAAACTCCACCGGGCAAGTCGGTTTCTCTCGACTTTCCGGCTCATCGCGACCGAAGCAAACGCGGCAGAATTTGACGGCGCAGGTCGATTCGACGCTTTCGAACATCAGCTTCGCGGGCACCGTCACTTCGTTTGACACGAAACTCACCAACGCACGCGGCGCATTCTCGACCGATAAGACAATCTACACGCCGATCGAGTTTCAGATAACGAAGATTTCCAATCCGTCGGTCACCGTCAGGAATGCCGATGCGAATGGCAACACTTTTATCTTCAACCAGTCGCTCGCGCTAGGCGCGACTTCGTCGGCCAAGCGGATGGAATTCAATAACCCGATGCTGCAGATCTTCACGTTCGATGCGAAGATCTTCGGTAACGCATTCGCGGGCAGCACCGTCGGCAACGGCTCGCAGACGGGCGACGGCACGGACGATCCTCCTCCGCCGATCGTTTACTCGCTCTACAACGAGACGAGAACCGGAGCGCTGGTGGGCGGCGAGCCGACCGGAACGGCCGATCCAGACGCAAGCGCGACGTGGGGCAACCCTACGTTCAAAGGCATCACGTGGGACGATGTTCTTATCACGACGCAATCGGACGCCATTGCGCTCGAAGCCACGCTGACATCGGCGACGGCTATCGATCTCGATTTCGAGCTGCGAACGGCCGACGGCCAGGTGATCACCCGTTCGGCAGGCGCGACGGCGACGGAATTCGTCTCGTCGGGCGTGCAGCCTAACACGACGTACATACTCCGCGTGCTCGGTTATCTGAATGGCCCTTCAACGTTCAACATTGCGACGACGCAGCTTCTGCCCGAAGGCTCGCCCAACGCCAACGGAGGCACGCGTTCCAGCGGCGACGGCTCGTTCGTCTCGGCGACAAGCAATGAGATCGCAGGACTCTTCCGGTTCACGGTCAACCCGATAACCAAGAAGATAACTTTCATCAGGCTCCAGTAAAAACGTGCCTGTTTGCGGTCGCTCTTCACAATGAGCGATCTTTACCGGCGATGCCTCTCCCGGCATCGCCTTTTTTTCTTTTGCAGAAGCCCGCACGTTAGTAAGGGCGATATCAGAATGTTAGTGCAACCGACTCTTCAGAATATCCTCTGCTTCATTACCCTAAGTTGGATGTATCGCCCTTACTTACGTGCGGGCTTTCGCATTTTCTTTTGCAGAAGCCCGCACGTTCATACATCCTCTTTTTCTTCATTGCTGTACAAAAAGCCATTCAGCATTCCAAAGCGAATACGGCAGGACGCTGCTGGTGGCGATGTTGCCGACCTTTGCGTTCGCGGCCGAGACAATGTGGCGGGAGACGATTGGGACGATGGGCATTTCTTCGGCGATGATGGTTTGAATTTCGTCGAAGGTTTTCTTACGTGCCGCCGGATCGGTTTCCTGTGCCTGCCGGGCAAAAAGCTGGTCGATCTTCGCTTCCCATTCCGTGACCGGCTTTACCTGCTTTGGCCGCCACTGGTGCACGCCGCCGCTGCTGGTGAGAAAGCCGGCAAAACCCGACGGATCGGTTGCGGTGAGCGAGCTGCCGAGAAGTATCGCGTCGTAATCGAACGAGGTCGTCCAACGCGTCGTCAGTCCCTGAAAATCGACCGGCGCCACTGTTACGTTCATGCCGAGTTTCGCGAGGTCTTCCTGAATGACGGCGGCCATTAGCTTTCGCGGCTCGTTTTCGGCCGGGACGATCATCGTAAATTCCACGCGGTTTCCCGCGCCGTCGAAAAGCTCCGCCTTTCCGCCGGCATCTTTTTGCGCGAAGCCCGCTTCTTTCAAAATGCCGAGAGCCTTTTCAAGGTCATACTCCGTCTTCGGTAAATTCGCATTCAACCACGCGCGGTTTCCGGCCGGGACGAAGCCGAAGATCGGCGTCGCGAGACCCTGTAGCGTCGTGTTTGAGATCGTTTGACGATCGATCGCGTGACTAACCGCGCGACGAAACCGCTTGTCGCTGAACCATTTGTATTTCGGCGTTGCCTCGAGCGAGTCGCCGCCCATTTTCGCGGTGTTCAGATTGAACCAGATATGATCCGTGCCAAGACTTGGGCCGGCGTCGTGCGGCTTGACAGCGCTTTCAGTCGTCGTTTTCAGCGCGGCAAAATCGGAGGTGCGAATGCGGTCGGCAACGTCGATGGTGCCTTGCCGCAGACGCGCGAACGTGTTGTTCGCTTCGCTTACGATTTCAAGCACGATCGCATCCAGATAAGGAAGCTGGTTACCGGCCGAATCTTTTTTCCAATAGTTCGGGTTGCGTTTCAGCGTGACGCGTTCGCCCGTCTGCACCGAATCGACCATGAACGGACCGCTGCTGATGATGATTTTCGGGTCGGCATTTATCTGCCAAGCCTCGCCGAGCTTCCCGGCTTCGAAATCGGCATTTAGCGCGTGCTTCGGCAGGACGGCAAGATTTTCTAGATAGTTTTCAACCGCAGCAACTTTCTCCGGCAGGATGAACTGCATCTTTCGCTTGTCGATTATCTTCGTTTGCATCTCCTGCCCGTTGATCAGCAGCGCATCGCGAAATATGCGCGAGCCCGTTCGTTTGTCGTACGCGCCCTTGAGCGAAAACTCAACGTCGGATGTGGTCAGCGGCTGCCCGTCGGAAAACTTCAAACCTTCGCGCAGCGTCACGTCCACCGTCACGCCGTCTGCCGCCGTCTGATACGTCTCTGCCAGAGCGGGCACGTACTTCTGGCTTGCGTGGTCCATCTCGACGAGGGTGTCATTCATTAAAAACAGCGTCGCCACCACCGCCGGCTCGTCGTCGGCCATGTAATAATTCAGCGTCTTCACGGGCGAAGTAACGCGGTAAACGAGCGAGCCGCCCGGTCTGCCGACCGTCTGCGGGTTGGCCGTGTTCGAGCTTGTATTTCCCGTCGGAATGCCACCGCACGATGATAAAAATAATGCGAAAACGCCGGCGAGGAAAATTGCGAGTTTGTATTTGATGTTTTGCATTTTGTGTTGTGTGTGTTTCTGATTAGTGGCGTTTCGCGTCGTTTCGGGATTTCGTTTCCAGATCGAATCTCAACAACGAATTCACGCGAACGAACACGAAAAAATCCACTATATACAGTCGAGAGAAATGATGCCGTCAAATAACGCAACGGCGTGGGAACGATATGGAGTGTATGAGGTTTTTCGTTGCAAATCAATTCATAATATTGAAGAATAGCCGTGTCCCGGGATTCCGGGACTTGATCTCGCCTCTTCTACGCGCGTGCACCGACTGATAATCAGAAAACTTCTGCAAGGCGTGTTGATGCTGACGGCGGTCTCCGCGATAGCGTTCATGCTGCTCGGACGAGCCGGCGGTGATGCCTTCACGACGCTGCGCGACAATCCCCAGGTTTCGGCGGAAACCGTGGAACGGCTGCGTGAAATTTATGGTCTCGATCGGCCGGTTTCCATCCGTTATCTAAAGTGGCTCGGTTCGTTCGCGACCGGCGATATGGGCGAGTCGTTTCACTTTCGCGTCGGCGTTGCTGAGCTTGTTTTTTCGCGCCTCGCTAAAACTGCTGTGCTCGGCCTGGCGGCGTTGGTGATCGCGTGGTCGGTCGCGTTTCTTTTAAGTTTCCTGTCGGTAAGATTTCGAAAACGCTGGCTGGAAAGGCTGATCGAATTTCTAATTCTCATCACGGCCTCCACGCCGCGCATCGCTCTTGCGCTTTTCGTGCTCGCATTAATGGTCTGGACATCGGGTTCGGCTCTCGCTATCGGCAGTGATTCGCCCGCGTCATTCATTCTGAACGCCTTTGTTTTAGCCGTCCCGCTGATCGCGATTTTCTTAGCACAAACGCACAACGAACTGAACGCGGCGATGGGCGAAGATTTCGTGCAGCTCGCGCGTGCGAAGGGCCTCGGCGAAAACACCGTCGTCATCAAACATGCATTCCGTGCGGCGCTAAATCCACTGCTTACTCTTTTCGGCCTTTCGCTCGGCGGAGTGATCGGCGGTTCGGTGATCGTCGAGACGGTGCTCGGCTGGCCGGGCATCGGCGCGCTGATGGTCACGGCCGTCCGCGTGCGCGACGTCCCGCTTGTAATGGGCGTCGTCGTCGCGGCAAGCATCGCCGTCTGGCTCGGCAACTCGCTCGGCGAAGTCTTGCAATTGGTAAACGACAAGCGGCTGCGCGACGCGGAAAATTTTTTTTCTAAAGAATGAACGAGCGAACGAAACGAAAACGAAAGGCGGTTTCCATTTTCAAATGGAGCATCCTTGTTTTGATTTTTCTCGTCGTTCTGTTCGCCGAGTTCATTGCGCCGTATTCTTACGACAAACAAGCGCGCAGCGAGCCGAATGCCCCGGCGACCTCGATTCACTTTCGCGGCCCGCAGGGTAATTTTCACTTTCGTCCGTTTATTTATTCGCGTCGGATGGTCGATCCGTTGACGCGCACCTACGAAGAGAATATTTCCGAACAATATCCGTTAAGTCTTTTCGTGAACGGTGACGAATACTCGGTGCTAGGACTATTTTCGACAAACGTTCATCTTTTCGGCGTCGCCGGCGACTCCGAAAGCTCGCCGCGTGTTTATCTGCTCGGCACTGACGCTCTCGGTCGGGATCGGTTTTCCCGAATTCTCCACGCGATTCGGTTTTCGCTGATCGTCTGCTCAATCGGAACGCTGCTCGCGTGCTTGATCGGCATCGGCATTGGCCTGGCGAGCGGTTATGCGAACCGTCTGATCGACACGATGTTGATGGGCATCGCCGACACGATGCTTGCGTTGCCTGCGTTGATACTGATTCTCGCCGCGCGTGCGGCTTTTCCTCTGGAACTGCCGCCGACGCGCGCCGCATTTCTGCTCATCGTGATATTTGCGCTTGTCGGCTGGGCCGAAATCGCGCGGCTCGCGCGCTCTCTCGTGCGTTCGATGCGGGAACGCGAGTTTGTGCTCGCGGCTCGCTCGGTCGGGACATCGGAACTAAAAATTCTCCTGCGCCACATCTTTCCAAATATCGCCCCAACGCTCATCACGCAAGCAACGATAATGCTTCCGTATTTCCTGCTCTCTGAAGTCGCGCTCTCGTACCTCGGCGTCGGGCTTCAGGAACCGGCCCCGAGCCTCGGCAACATGCTGGCGGCTGCAAACGACCTCACGCATCTGCAGCGACATCCGTTCCTCCTGCTCTCGCCGGCGTTTGTTATTTTTCTGTTTGTGCTGGTGACGCGTGTATTGACGATGAATATGAGGTCGTCAGCGGCCGGCCGAGACGACGCGGCTCCAACCATTTAACCGCGAGCAGGCGAGTTACAACCTTTCTTTATCCTTTAAAAGCCATTAAAATACAACGCGTCGCCGTCCGATTCTTAAAAATTTGATCTTTCAGTTGCCCTCGGTGAAACGTTTCGGTCGAGATTGTTCACGATCATCGGACGCTGCTGTTTGGCGGCATAGCTGTCGAATAAAATCGGATCGTCGGCGTCTCTTCTTAAAAACGAATTATGTTCTGTAGTCCTTACGGCATTAATATTCGAATCTTGTTAGACACGCGGATGCTGCTTGTCACGATTCTGCTGATCGCCGTGTCGCTGACGGGCGAGTTTCGCGGCGTCACCGCAAAGTCTAATGGTGAACAAACGGAACGTCCGCCGATGTTTGTGCTCCAGGTCGGCATCGGGGAATACGTCAACTCGCGCAAATGGGCCGGGCTTCGCGGAGCGGTAACGGACGTCGTCGAGATGCGAAAGCTGCTCGAAGGCGAGAGGTTCCAGGTTCCGGCAACAAACATTGTCACGCTAACGAACGAGCAGGGAACAAAGACGAGAATATTCACCGCGTTTCAGGAACACCTGATCGCAAAAGCAAAAGATCATTTCGAAAAAACGAAACGACGCGACGCGGTAGTTTTGTTTCAATACAGCGGACACGGCTCTCAGGCGCCGGACGCCGACAATGATGAAAGCGACAGGCTCGACGAGACGCTCGTAACCTATGACAGCCAGGACATTAAAGGCAAGAATTTCGACATCACGGACGACGAGATCTTTGCACTGACTGCCGAGCTGAAAAAATACACCGACAACATCGTTTACATTATCGACAGCTGTCATTCGGGCTCCGGCACGCGTGACGCCGAAGACGCGCGGCGCGCGCCGACGCGGACGACCGTGCCGGAGCAGGTCGCGATCCTGCCGATGCAGACGCGGTCGGGCGGCGAGAAACCGGCCGATAAATCTGACGATT
>Ga0187893_10012361_pt1 | contig 12123 bp, 8 predicted proteins | sample MA1701074metaG_FD_139574 | JGI IMG/M metagenome (GOLD analysis project Ga0187893, IMG submission 139574) | White microbial mat communities from a basaltic lava cave in the Kipuka Kanohina Cave System on the Island of Hawaii, USA - MA170107-4 metaG ... | reverse complement strand
TCAAGATACACTTTATCTTTGCCGCAAGGCTGGCAAGCCACAAGCGTTACATTCAATCGTCCGAACATTGAGCCGACAGTGACGGGAAGCTCTTACACTTGGCAACTTCAAAATCTTCAACCGATTCCACCCGAACCCGCAAGTCCGGCAGTTCGCAATCTTGCCCCGCGCGTAGTCGTGAATTATGCTCCGACAACTTCTGCGAAAAACAGTTTCGGGCGTGCCTTTGCGAATTGGACAGAAGTTTCGCGCTGGACTAGCGAAGTTCATGACCCGCAGGCGATTCTCGATGACAATGTTGCGGCAAAGGCGCGTGATTTAACGGCGAATGCAAAGACCGAACTTGAGAAGATTCGCGCTATCGGAACATTCGTTCAAAACATTCAATACATTTCGATTGACATCGGTGTCGGTCGCGGAAACGGAATGATACCGCGCCCTTCGACCCTTGTATTGAGCCGCGCTTACGGCGATTGCAAAGACAAAGCGAATCTGATGCGCGCGATGTTAAAGGCTTTGAAAATCGAAGCGTATCCGATTGCAATCTATTCGGGCGACCCGACATATGTTCGTGAAGAATGGGCTTCTCCATATCAGTTCAACCACTGCATTATCGCGGTCAAAGTCAGCGACGAAACGCAGGCACCGACAGTAATAAATCATCCCGCGCTCGGACGGCTTTTGATTTTTGACGCGACAGACCCGTACACGCCTGTCGGAGATTTACCCGATTATTTGCAGGGCAGTTTTGCTTTGATTGCGGCGGGTGACAAAGGCGGTCTGGCAAAGATGCCCGTTACTTCGCCCGAATCAAACATGCTTGAACGAAGCGGAGAAATCACACTCACCGCAGACGGCGGCATAAACGGTGTATTGAAAGAGCGTTCGGTGGGACAATCCGCTTCGATGGAAAGACGTATGTTCCGCGAGTTATCCTCGACCGAATATACAAAAGCAATCGAAGGATGGGTCACACGCGGTGCGACAAGCGCGAAAGTCACAAAAGTTACACCCGCAGACAATAATGCGGAAGCAAAATTCAACCTTGATGTTGAATTCAACGCAAACTCTTACGGACAACTGATGCAGGGTCGGCTACTTGTTTTCAAACCCGCAGTTGTTGGACGAAGGGACGCACTTCTTTTAACCGATTCAAAACGCAAACATCCCGTCTTATTGGAATCAAATGCTTTCACCGAAAAGATGATTTTCAAACTGCCTGAAGGTTTTATCGTTGATGAAACACCGGAAGCCATTAAAATAGAAACTCAGTTTGGCAAGTATTCAACAAGTTACGAGGTCAAAGACGGAAAACTGACTTTCACGCGGACACTCGTTATCAACACTTCGGTTATTCCGGTTGAAAAATATGAGAGCGTCCGCAGTTTTTATTCCAAGATGCGCGACGCGGAACAATCGCCTGTTGTCTTGATTAAAAAGTAAAACCACATTCGCGGAAAAATCTGTTTATAGGGTTTGTCCGTGTTAAGAGGCTTGTATAAAACAACCACAAGGCGTTTTTCACAAAACCTTAACACGGGCAAAGTTATTTTAAGGGGTACTAAGATGACAACAAAAACACACAAGTTTTTTACCACGTTTACAATCATATTATCGCTTCTGGTTTTTGCGGGTTTGGCTTATGCGGGCGACGATGACAACTGGCGACCCGTGACGCAGGAAGAACTTGCACAGAAAGAATCAAAGGTTGAAAAAGACGCAGATGCCGAAGCAATTTTTTGGGACACAAGCTACGATATTGATATTTTGCGTTCCGTCAAAGTAAAAACTTACGTTCGCATAAAAATCTTCACGGGACGCGGGCGAGACCAATACAGCACCATAAAAATTCTGAACTTACCGGGTACAAAGCTATCGGACATTTCAGCCCGCGTTATCAAACCTGACGGAGCAATCATTGAACTGAAAAAAAACGATATTTTTGATAGCACTGTTGTTAAGCTAAACAAAACAGCAGTCAAAGCAAAATCTTTTATTGCACCACGTTTAGAAATAGGTTCGATTCTTGAATACCGCTATCGTGAAGAATTTCCCGGTTGGCATTTACAAACGCAGATGACGTTTCAACAGGAAGTCCCTGCACAGTCAATCACCAACTGTGCAAAAGTTAAAATGCCCTTTGATAAAGTTGATTTGACGAAAGACTACCTATCAAACATGGGAAAGGTTGAGTTTGTAAAGAAGGATGATTTTTATTGTGTTTCAAAACAAAATGTTTTGCCTTTTCGCAAAGAACCTTTAATGCCTCCGGAAGAACGCATGAAGCCATGGGTAAAAGTCGGGGCTATCATAACGATTGAATCAAAGGAAGGCGACGTACAAGACTATTGGGCTAATCGGGCGGGTTTAATCTATCAGTCAACAAAACCTGCAATAGAACCAAACGAAGAAGTAAAAAGAACAGCTATACAGATTATTGGTGATGCCAAAAGCGACGAGGAGAAACTCGCACGTTTATTTGAATTCTGTAAGACTCAGATTAAAAATATAAATTACGACTATCAGATGGATGATAAAGCAAGGACAAGATTCTCTTCTGCTCAGTTGGCGAGTGAGACTTTGAAGAACAAAGCTGGAAAAGGATGGGATATAAATTACCTTTTTGTTTCTCTTGCTATATCAGTCGGGTTTGACGCCAGAATAGTAAGAACAGGCGACCGTAATTATTACAATTATCTGTCACAGGATAATAAACCAGATAATAAGTTTCCTGCGCTCAGTAATGGATGTATCGGCGTTATTGTTGGAAACAAAGTCTATTACTATGACCCGGCGGATTATTATGTTCCGATAGGAATGCTCTCTTGGGAGATGGAAGGGCAAAAATCAATTGTCATCGGACCAAAAAGTTTTGTATGGTATAACACCGCGCCATCCAACCCTGAAACAAGTGTAGAAAAACGAACAGGGAAATTTAAGATATTAGAAGACGGGACGCTTGAAGGCGAGGTTCGGCTTGAATTTACAGGACATATAGGAGTTGATTACAAAAAAGCAAACGACCGTTTAAGGCAGAACGAACGCGAAGAGAATTTGAAGGAAACAGTGAAAGCCAGAGTAAGCGCGGCAGAGGTTTCAAACATTCGTGTTGAGAACGCTCAAGACCCAATAAAGAATTTCACTTGCACATTCAATGTTCGCATTCCGAATTACGCGCAGAGAACGGGCAAGCGTTTTTTTATTCAACCTAATTTTTTTGAATATGGTTCAACTGCGCTGTTTACGTCTTCCACACGCATACATTCGATTTTCTTCGAGTATGCTTGGACAGAAGATGATGATATTGAAATCGAACTGCCGCAGGGCTTTGAATTGGAAGCCGAATCTGCAAATAAAATTGCCGCAGTCTCGCATTTTGTCGGTGATGATAGAATTCAAATTACCGCTTCGGATGACGGAAAAGTTTTGAAGTACAAACGCAAATTCAAATTCGGAGCAAACGGAAAGATGCTCTATGAAGTCAGTTCATATCAAATGATAAAAGCATTCTTTGAAAGTATTCACAGAAACGCCACGCAACTTATTACCCTGAAACAGAAATAAAGAATTTGCCCGGCGGAGATTGCCTTTTGAATGTTTATCAGAATCGGGTTTCGTTCAAAAACGAAATGATAAAAATTCGACCTGAAAAAGAAGAGGATTATCCGGCAGTTCGGCGCATCAATGAACTCGCGTTCCGGAATCCGAATGAAGCAAATCTTGTTGATGGCTTGCGCATAAATGCGAGTCCGTATATTTCGCTTGTTGCGGTTGATGATAAAAAGATTGTCGGACACATTTTTTTTAGCCCTGTTCTGATTGAATCAGAAAAAGGCTCATTCACGGCGATAGGGCTTGCGCCTATGGCTGTTTTGCTCGAAAGACAGAACGAAGGAATAGGTTCTTTGCTTGTGCGCCAAGGGTTGGAAGAGTGTAAGCGAAACGGACACAATATCGTGGTCGTTTTGGGACATGCGGATTATTACCCGCGTTTCGGTTTTGTGACAGCAAAGACGAAAGGTTTGTCCTGTGAATACCCTGTGCCTGATGAAAATTTTATGGTTGCAGAATTAACGCCCGACGCCTTAAACGGGCGCGACGGATTGGTCGTTTATCACACGGAATTCCGCAAGGTTTAACCCTACCTAAAGAGCAAAAACGAATAGCGCAGGAAAGTGTTTCCACATATCCGCGCTATTCTTCTTTTAAGTCAAAACAAATTTTGTTTTAACTCGCCATCGTTATATGAAAGTGGTCATCGTGGTCGTCCCAAGAACTCACGTTTTTGAGTTTTACTATCTCAGGGTCGTTAAAAAGAATGCTCTTGACATTTTTGTGAGCCAGAAATGCCTCAATCAACGCTTTGGTTTTTGCTTGGTCATAGTTTGCTGTGTCTGTGTATTTGACCCCTATCTGAAGGTTGTCTGTCCGGCATGGTCTGAGGTCAACGTGAATGCCTGTCCGGTGTGTGCTGTGCGGGGGCATTTTGCCGCCGAACTGAAACGATATATCGCCAATGCCGACAAAAGTGGTCGGGTTGTCCAAATTAAATTGCTTGGATATTTCCTGCAAAGTCTCAATAGTAGCTTTCGTTCCCCATTGTCGTTTGTCCGTGTTTGTCTTGTATGAGTAATAACCTGCGGTTAGTATCTGCGGCAAGAGTATCAAGGGAACGGAATCAAGTTTTTTTAATGTTGTGCCGCCCGGGTCAATGCGACCATCCGGCGACGGTAAAAATTTCGATTGAAAGTTTTTTATTGCCTGAACTGTCGGGTCGTCCGCCTTGCCCGAACAAATACCGGTTACTGTTACTTTTGGTTCAACCCATTCCCATTTTTGAAGAAGAGTTTGGATTGCAATAACGTCTGCGCTGTTGTTTTTGCCTCCATCTCCGACTTTTGCTGTAATTGTTGTAGCCATTTATTAAACCTCCAAGGAAAGATATTTCAAATGTTTGCTTTACGGGGACAAAGAAAGTTTTTGCAAATTCATATTATCGGGTAACCGACTTTCAACGAATCTTTGGCGGCTTGATGACCTCGAAAAAGCTGAAAGGCGATTTGGAAATTCTTCGTGGATGACGGGAACGATGATAACACTATTGCGATTACAAAAAAGAAAAATATGTGAATCAATGATTGAGTTTTATCGTTGGAAAATGAGTTTTCTTTGCGTCACCAGCGTCTTCATTCTTTGCGTTACCAGCGCGAAAAGCTCTTTTTCACTGAAAATAACAGAAAGATTATTTCTACACTTGATTCGCGTAAAATGTGTTTACTTTCATATTTTGAGTTTCATTCCACGTTCTATTAACGGCAAAGACGAAAGGGAACTAAGACAAAACAAAAGCGTGAAAGGCAAACGGGATTCTTTAACACGGCATCTTTCATGTTAAAGTCATTCGGCGCGTTTTTAAGTTTTGGAGGTTTTCATGCGTTTTTTATTACTTTTATCAATCATTTTGCTTTCGGTTTTTATTTGCACGGCACAAACAAAACCGCGAAAGACCAAAACTACTGCGGTAGTTGTTCCTTCACCTACGCCCGTGCCAAACAACGAGCCGAAAATCATCAGTCTTGCCGAAGACGAACCCGTAGCGAATAACGCGAACACCGCGAACAAGAAATCACGCCAGCGCACGGTTCAGCCCGAATCAGAACAAGAATTTTTACGTCGTTCGATTGGCGAATTAACCGCAGAGGTCAATTCATTGGCAGAGCGAGTCGGCGGCATGGAAGAAAAACAACAGCAATTGATTGATTTGGAGTTGTTATCGCGCGCCGAACAAAGGGCGGAAACTTTGCATCAACAGTTATTCGACACGCTCACAAAAGAAGCGGATGTGAAAGGCAAACTCGCACAGATTGAATATGAAATGCGCCCCGAAGTCATTGAACGCACAGCCGGTTTGGTTGGCACAACGCGCCCCGAAGAAATCCGCGAGGCACGCCGAGTTCAACTCCAAGCAGAAAAACAACGCCTTCAAGGACAGCTTTCAATGATTGAACAAAACCGTTCGCGTTTAGAACTCGCGGTCAACAACGCGGATTTGTTGGTCGAACGCTTACGCAAACGCCTAGAAGAGAACTTGGACAACCCGCAACCGCAAAGAACAAAACCTGCTCCAAAGAAGAAAGATAAACAAACAGACACACAAAACGACGACGAGCCGGAAAAACCTTGATTAGTCCAAAGTCCAAAGTCTCAAGCCACTTTAACTTATAAACCGCATCGTGTTTTTTTGCGTGCTTTGCGCCTTTGCGCGAGAAAACTCTCAAACCTCTATGCGTTTCACGGTATGTAAATTTCAACTTACACAATCATTTACTGTCGGGCTTATTCGTAGGCTGAATAGCCAAGTCAGCGATTGGATAAGGCGACGATTTTTCAACCGCTAAACGCATCTTTAACCATCCGCCGCTTTTTTTCGATTGAACAAATATCGTCATCGAATAATCTGATGATTCTTTAATGCTATGAAATGTCAATCCACCGCTTTGCTGATAAAAGTCCAAATCCTGTTGTGCATTTTCATTGGCGGCTTTTTCTGGTGTTCCGCGTTCGGTGTGAAAACGCTTCATCACAGCCAAATCGCCGCTGTTGAACGCTTTCAAAAAATCCGAGAATGTTTTGCCGACGGGCGTGTCCGGCAGTTTTGTTTCAGACGAAGGCGAAGGAGTTTGTGTTTGTGCCGTGACCTGATTGCTGTTCTTTTTTTCTTGCAGTTGTTTGAAAGCAATCTCTTGAGCTTTTTGCAGGGCTTGTTCGGCGGGCGTTTCGATTTCCGGTTTAACGCCGACACCTTCCCAATTCGTTCCCGTTATTGTGTTCTTCACCTGCAAGATTGAAACGCCAATCAGGAACATATCTTTAACGGGAAAGAGCCTGACGGGATTTGCGCCGCCGCCTGTTGTTTCGCCAATCAACGTGGCGCGTTTCAATGCCTGCATCGTAAGCAAACTCTTTGCCGCCCGAAAATGTTTTTGAACTCGTCAACAGATAAACGGGTCTGTCCAAATAACGTGGTCCATCAACCTTTTCCAGCGTCCACGATTCGTTTTTGTGACCGTTTCGCGGTGAACTGACCGTAAGCAATTGAACACGCTTTTCGGGAATGAAATAACTGACAATCATTGCAACCGTGGGAACTGCGCCGCCGCGATGGTCGCGCAAATCAATTATTAAGGCATCAGTGTTGGCAACAAATTTCATAGCCGCCGCCAGAGTCCCGGAAACCATGCCGGGTGGTGGAAATTCGTTTATCTTCAAATAGCCGATGTTGTTCGGCAGTATCTCCGCCTTTGAAAATCCGTAATTGCCCGCGCGCGCAAGTTCGGGCGTGAAAGGATTGACGCGGTTGTTTGTCATAAGACGAACGTAAAGATGTTTGTCTTTGCTTATTGAACGCAAATCTTTCGTAAGTTTATCTGCAAACTGAATCGCGCTTGTGATGTTGTCGTACTCTTTGTTTTGAATACGGGTTTGAATGTCAGCCGCAGCCTTTTCCGCCATCTCAGGGAAAACATAATGTTCTTTTACAAGTCTTATTGCCTCTTCGAGAACGGCATTTCGCATCGCCGCGTCAATGGTTTTATCGGTTTGCGGCGTCTGTGCATTGGCAAAATTTAACGACAATCCGATTAGGAGTATCCAAAAGAAAAATGATATTGCCGTGCGGTTGTATGAACTTGATTTCATCATTGCGCTCCTTAATTTGTTTATAGATTTACACCCACGTTTCAGTATGAAAATAATTTGCGGGGAGTATCTATTTTCAAACGGACTTAACACAAATCACTTTAAGCTAAAGCTTCAGGGGTTAAGTTAATTTAACGCAAAAAGATTGTTAAGGATGTAAAAAGTTTCGTTGGTATTAACAAATTGCAAGTTACTTCTTTCTAAAATCTCGCCAGAACTGACGAAGTTTTAAGTGAGCGAAATTTTCGCGTGATGTTGCGTCGAAAGATTTGCTGAACGCTTCTGCTATTGGAAGGTTTGAGACCTCTGTTGCCAATGCGCGCGCGCTGCGCGGTTAAGCCTAAAGCCTGTTGTAAAAATTTCGTAGCCGATGCGTTTGATTGAAGCACAAAGATAAATTCCAGCAGTTCTGTAAAATCAAATTCCGATTGGTCGTAATCGTCCGGTGATTGCGACATTAAAAAGACAGACGCGCCTTTACTGCGAATCTCACGAATTAGTGTTTGAAGAACGCGGTTGCGTTTCTTGTCTCGTAAAAAATGATGCGCTTCGTCAATGACAATAATCGTTCGCATTGCGCGCGCGCCGTCCGTGACTTCCGAATCGGGCATTGACATCAATTCACGATGCAAAGCGTTTAAGACCAAACAGACAGTCATCTCGCGCAAGACCGTCAAACCATGTAAATCAATGATGACAGTTTTATCGCTCAAAGTGTTCCAAAGTTCTTTCGCGTTAGCGCGCGCGAAGATTTGAAAGTCTGTTAGCTGCCGCATCACTTCCGTCAGAGTGTCTGGCTTTCGGTTGTTGTTGAAATATGAGTAATCAACCTCTTCGCGCACGCGATAGAAATCCGGGAAAGGCGGCGTCTCACCACGCGCAACGTCAAATACTTTCAGGATTGCTTCATAGAGCATTTCGCCCTGAACAGTTCCCATCTTGCGTTCGACATCGCGTATCGTGTCGGAAAATTCCTGCGCGGCGATTTTGATTGCCATGGGGCTTTCGACATTCACGCGGCTGAAAGGATTGACGGGCAAACTCTCATCCGGAAGCCGAACGACACGCGCCCGCGTGGCATCTACAAAATTTTCATCATCCGCGACATCGCCTTTCGCATAGTCGAAGAAAACGAAATTGAGTTTGTAATCGGATTGTTTGCGAAGCTGCGCGAGTGTGTCTTTTACAAACTGCGTCTTGCCGCCGCCGGGTTTTCCCGTCACAGCCAAATAATTATTCGTGCGGCGATTGAACTCAACTCGCACAGGTTCGTTTGTCTTAGCATCCGTGCCAAGTTCAAGCGTGAGCAATCCTGAAAAGGTCGGAACTATTTCTACTTGAGGCGGTGCTTCCGTCTTTCGCTGGTCTAAACCCGCTTGTGTTAAATCAACGAGATAATCAATGTATTCGTCGTTGCTCTTGAACTTTTCCGTGTCCAATTTGATTAAAGCAAAGCCGTGATCAATGTGTGATTTCAACAAGGGCAAAAATTCTTCGTCCGTAATGCTGCGCCCGTGACGCTGCACAACAAGCGCGCGAAACAGAGGCGTGTAATCAGTTCCGCCGCCGCTGAAAATTTGTTGAGTATCAATCCCGCGCCCGTCGGGTTCATTAACAGGTTCGGGCTTATCACCCGAAAGCAGAGAACGCCCGATTGCAATACGAATCGGCACATAGTTCACGCGCACATCCCACACGCGCTTTAGCGTATCAATCAATTCCCAAGACGACTGCGACGGACGAATATCCGGCATATAAAAGAGATGCTTTCTTCAAACAGATTTGTATTAAGCCCGCGAACGCGGGCGCAAGCATAAAGCCCCGTGCGTCAGCGCGGGGTAAAATGTCAATTAGATTTCCAAGCCCGCTTTAATGTGGCTGTGCTACACATGCGGCGTAGCCGCAATAAGTTGGAGGGTAATCGCACGGTCTGGCAAGCCAGACCGCACTGCCAAAGCGGCAAAGCCGCAAAACAATTGACGCTAAACAAATACGTGCAGTAAGCACGGGGCTTTACTCTTTCGCCGTCTTCGACGGCTTAAAATCATTATTCCATCGGAAACAAAACCAAAGCGGGCTTTGCGTTTCCGGTTTGAAAACTCCGCGTCTTCCAAGCCATCAGGGAGACTCTGAATCCTTTCTTGAAATTCATTGCCTGCAACATAGAGACACTTTGAAGCCGTAGAGAAAAGCGGCGAGAAAGAATTTCCTTCTTAAAATCATTGCTGAATTTTATCGAAGGAATTTTTTCTCCCGATGCCAACGTAAAGAATTAAGCGATGGGAAAAATGATTTTTGTTTCGGAAGCAAAATTGTTTGAGATTGCAACATCTTGAGCAACATTGCTTTATGACCTTTTTCTTCAAATGCTGTTGATACAATCAACTCGTATTTGTCATCAAGCGAAATCAAACCATTATCAAAAGTCCAATGATGTAATTTGCAAAGCGCGAAGCCGTTGCCAATTCCGTCATCGTGCGAAATTGCAAACGGAATAATATGCGCAGCATCAACAGCGGATGCGCCGTCAAGCGTGATGATGCGAAGACGACAAACCGCACAAGTGTAATCGTAGATCTTCATTATCACGCCACGAAAAGCCGCGCTTCGTTGTGGTGTTTCGGGGATGATTTTGTTGTCAAAGGTTTTTATTTTCTCTGCTTGTTGAAGCAATAGATTCTCAAGCGCGTTCACTTGTTGGTTATCGCTTATGACAGCGCAAATTATCTCTGCTTGTTCTGGAAAATAGGTTTTGATAATCGCTTGTCGAATTATTTCCCGCGTGTCGGGTTTGAGTAACAACACAAACAAATCTTCATCAAGACTTGTGTGAGAAATAACGCTTGCAAGTTGTGTCATTGATTTGAATTGATGAATCGTTGAAAGCAAACCTTCTTGTCCGCGCTTTGCGCGAAGATGCCAAAAGCCGGAACTCTTCAAGTGAAAAAACGGAAGATAAACTCTTGCTAGTTCATTGCTGAGAAGATTCCAATACTTCAAAAAGCCTTCAACAAGTTGCGGCGACGGTTCAATGCGATTCTTTTGAATCGCGCCTTGTTCGATTAAATCAATAACAGTCAAAAGTAAAATTGGTTTGTGCGGAGCAGGCTTTCCGCGTGCGCGGTCAATGCGGAGTTTTTGAATCTTGTTTAGATAGAAAGTAAGAACATCAGGCATGATTGAAAGAAATATCTTTACTGCTTCTTAAATGGCAGGCTTATATCCCGTTCGTTTTATGTAGCGTTGAAGCGCCATATCTATTTCTTTGAAAAGCCCATGCCGACGCATCAGACCGCTTTTGTCTTTTTCGATTTGAATCAGTTGTTCGACAAGGTTCGGGTCTATTCCTTCTTCTTCGCAGAGTTTTTCCAAGAGTTCGCGTTCGCGTTTCTTGCGTTCTACAACTTCGTTTCTCATTGCGGGAGCCTCTAGGTTGTAAACATCACGATAAATATCAGCGACAACGGGCGCGTCGTGAAAATCGTGATGCCAAATCCATTGAATGCCGGAGAGTTCTTCTTCGGAGATGAGATTTTGCCCCGTTTCCTTTTGAACTTCAAGCAATCTTCTCAAAATTTCAGCGCGGGCATCCCTCGTAAAAGGTCCGAGTCTGTCTTGCAAATCGCGGCTATAAGGCATTCGCATCGCTTCATCATTGCGAACTACTCTCAGCCAATCGCGGAAATCAAGCATAGGCTCCATCCACGTCTCGCCCGAATCAATAAGCCCTTCCATTGATTTGTCCTGATCAACAACCGTGCAAGTCCAGCAACCGAAACGCGAGTTGCCGCATGATGGCGTACTCGTATCAATCACAAGCGGACATTCACCGCCCGATGCGTTGCGATAAAGCGTAAAGAGTTTTCGATTATCACCTTTCCAAGGCGACGGAACTTGCAGAAGATAAGCCCAAACGTGCGCGTCCAACAGATTCGCAATCGGAGCGAAAACATATACACCGTGTAAAGAGTGTTTGCGTAGGCGTTTGCCTTTGCGTTCGTATTGCGACATCGAATAAGCGCGGTTAGAGCTTTCGGCTTTTCGTGTGCCTAATAGAATAATCGCCTCGCCGTATTTGCCCGCAATCTTTTTGATGTACTCATTCGTCGGATTTATCTTCATCCTTTCCGTACACCAACGAAAGAAACGATTTGGCGACGGATAGCCCTTGCCGATTAAGTTTATCCAGAATGAATCTGCCAACACGGGCGTTACTTTTACAACCGTAATCGGAAAGCCATAGCCTTCGCCCGCCACGCGGATTTTCTCAAGCGTGTCGTCAATGTAACGAACAACCGCAGGATTCTCGACTAAAGTATCATTGCAAAGAACATGAACCTCGCGTTTTAATTCTTCTTTTTTTGAAAGATGAATCAGGGCGTAAAAGACGAGTTGCAAAAGCGTTGTAGAATCTTTGCCGCCGCT
>Ga0187893_10012359_pt1 | contig 12124 bp, 11 predicted proteins | sample MA1701074metaG_FD_139574 | JGI IMG/M metagenome (GOLD analysis project Ga0187893, IMG submission 139574) | White microbial mat communities from a basaltic lava cave in the Kipuka Kanohina Cave System on the Island of Hawaii, USA - MA170107-4 metaG ... | reverse complement strand
GCGTCTCGCGGTCTCGCTCGCCGCGCGCGACGCGGACACCGCTGCGCGCGCGGGCCGCGACCTGCTGCGCCGCCTGGCGGCGCCGGCCGCGCGGGAGATTCGCGCGTAAGTTCGCGCGCCTAGTTGACCCTGTTCCGATGTCGCGATAAAACCCGTCGGGCACATTTCCACTCCGCGCAGGAGCAGTGTCGATGAAAACCCCCGAGCCCCGAGCCTCGACGGCCCGCCAGTCGCTCGAGTTCTTCAAGGGCTTCCTCAAGAACCCGCGCGAAGTGGGTTCGGTCATCCCGAGCTCGCGCTTCCTCACCCGCCGGACGCTCGAGTGCGGTGACATCGCGCACGCCCGGGTGATCGTCGAGCTCGGCCCCGGCACCGGCGTGCTCACGCGCAACGCGCTCGCGCGCATGCGGCCGGACGCGAAGCTCGTGGCGATCGAGATCAGCTCCGCCTTCGTCGACGTCCTGCGCGAGGAGCTGCCCGATCCGCGCCTGCACCTGCACCACGGCAGCGCGACCGAGATCGAGGCGGCGCTGGCCAAGGTCGGCGAGACAGGCGCGGACCTGGTGATGTCGGGCATCCCCTTCTCCACGCTCGAGAACGGGGTCGGCTTCGCGACGCTGCAGGCCGCCAAGCGCGTGCTCTCGCCGAACGGGCGCTTCGTCGCCTACCAGTTCCGCAGCAAGGTGCGGGACCTCGGCTCGCCCGTGTTCGGCGCCCGGCCCGAAACTCACAGCGGCTTCTGGAACGTGCCGCCCATGAAGATCTACGTGTGGAGGCAGAGCGAGGCGCGGGCGTGATCGTCCGCTTCCCGAGCGGCGCGGACACGCTCTCGGGCGCGCTCTACCTGCCCGAGCCGCACGACCGTGGGCCGCAGACGGCGGGCGAGCCGCGCCCGGGCGTGGTCGTGGTCCACGACGTGTGGGGCCTGTACGACCAGTACCACGCGGTCGCGCAGCGCCTCGCGCGCGCGGGCTTCGCGGCGCTGGCGGTCGACCTGTACGCGCGCGGCGAGCAGCCCGGCTCGCCGGCGGACATGCCGGCGGTGATGAAGTTCCTGCGCCGGCTGCCCGACCGCCGCGTGCTCGCCGACCTGCAGGCCGCGCTCGACTTCCTGCGCGCGCGGCCCGAGGTGGCCGGCCGCAAGCTCGGGATGACCGGCTTCTGCATGGGCGGCAAGTACGCGGACCTCGCCGCCGTACACTGTCAGGGACTCTCGGCGGCGGTCTCCTGGTACGGGATGCTGCACGCGGACGCGCTCGACGACGCGAACCCGGAGCACGCGCTCGACGCGCTGGCGCGCGTGCGCTGCCCGCTGCTCGCTGTTCGGCGCCGACGACGTGCTGATCCCGCAGCGCGACGTCGACGAGCTGCGCTCGCGCGTGCGCGAGCGCGCGCTGCCGATCGAGGTCGTGGTCTACACCGGCGCGGGTCACGCGTTCGCGAACGACTCCCGGCCCGAGGCCTTCCGCGCCGAGGCCGCCGCCGACGGCTGGCAGCGCGCAATCGCCTTCTTCGAGCGCGAGCTGGGGAAGTGATCGACCACCCGACGCGAATACCGAGATGGGCGCCGTCCGCGGCCGCCCGCGGCGGCGCCCGCAAGCGCGCGAAGCGCGCGCGCAGCGAGCCGAAGGCGAGCGAAGTCAACTAGCATGGAGAAGCCGACCAAGCAGGAACTCTTGAACGCCGTGCGGAAGTTCGTCGAGGAGCTCATGCCCGAGCTCGAGGGCGTGCGGCGCTTCCACGCGCGCGTGGCGGTGAACGCGCTGGGAATCGTGCAGCGCGAGCTCGAGCTCGAGGGCGGGCAGCGGCCTGCGCAGTTCGCGCGCCTGTGCGCCCTGCTCGGCCGCGCCGACGCCGCACCCGCCGACCCGCGCGCGCTCGACGCCGCCGTCGAGGCGCTCGAGCGCGAGCTGTGCGCGCGCATCCGCGCGGGCTTCGGCGACGAACCGGCCGAGCGCGAGCGCCTGCTCGCGCACCTGCGCGCGACCGCGGGCGAGCGCCTCGCCGTCTCGAACCCCGGCCACCGCTGAGCTAGCATCGACCGCGCTCGAGCCTGGAGGGGGTGGGTGAGCGAGTACGGGGGATCGGTCGCGCAGCTGCGCACGGCGGCCACGAGCGTCGACGACGTCGCGCTCGCGAACCTCCACACCCAGGAAGAGATCAGCGTTCGCACCGAGGACGGCTGGACGCTCGCGCTGACCCGCTACCGCCCGCGGCCGCAGAGCTTCTCGCAGCCGCTGCTCGGCGTGCCGCTCCTGCTCGTGCACGGCTACACGCAGAACCGGAAGGCCTGGAGCTCCGGCGAGTTCGTGAAGAGCATGCTGTACTTCGGCGCCGACCTGTTCCTGCTCGAGCTGCGCGGCCACGGCAAGAGCGGCGTCGACCAGCAGCGGCGCGAAGCGCGCGCGCGCGGCGGCGCGCTGCCGGCGGACATCGACTACCAGTGGGATCTCGACTCGCACCTCCTGCTCGATCTGCCCGCGGCGATCGCCGAGGTGAAGCGCATCTCGGGACGCGAGCGGATCTTCTACTGCGGTCACAGCCTGGGCGGAATCCTCGGCTACGCGTACGCGACGCTGTTCGACGATCTGCAGGGCCTGATCACGATCGGCTCGCCGTCGGACTTCGGGCGGCTGCCGCCCTGGCTGCGGCTGCTGTCGTGGGGACCGGTGTTCGGCTTCCCCGCGATCGACGCGGTGCTCGCGGCCGCGAACCTGTCGCGCGTGCTCGGCCGCGCGCTGCGCCGCCTGCCGGGGCTCGAGCCGCCGCGCGACGCGTTCGAGCCGTACCGCTTCCGCCGCCTGCCGTTCCGCGCCGCGTTCCGCTGGCTGGGCGAGAACCTGCGCAGCGGCGTGCAGGCGCCGCTCACCGGCCGCCTGCCGTTCAGCCGGCCGCTGCTCTACCAGCCGCGCAACGTCGCGCTCGGCGCGCTGCGGCCGCTCTTGCGCGAGGGCGGCAACGACGAGCCGCGCGCCACGCTCGAGCAGCTCGCGCGCTGGGCGCGGCGCGGCGAGCTCACCAGCCCGCGCCTGCGCCACGACATCGCGGCCGCGTTCCCGCGCATCCGCATCCCGCTCGCGATCTTCTTCGGCGACGAGGACCCGCTCGCGTCGGTGAAGACCACGCGCAACGTGTACCGCGCCGCGTCGAGCGACTACCTGCTGTGGCGGCCGGTGCGCGGCAACAGCCACCTCGACCTGACCATGGGCTACGACATCCGCCAGATCTGCTACGACGTGAAGAACCTGATGAGCTACGCGCTCGACCACGAGAGCGGAGGGAACTCGCTGCCGCGCAAACGCCGCGCGCGCGCCAGCTGATGGAGGTATTCCTCGTGCGGCACGGGGCGGTCGAGGTCGACCCCGCACGGCTGCGCGGGAATCCGCCGCTCTCCGAGCTCGGCCGCGGGCAGGCGCGCGCGCTCGCCGAGCGCCTGCGCGACACGCACTTCGACCGCTGCCTGGTTTCGCCGCTCGTGCGCGCGCAGGAGACCGCGCGCCTCTTGACCTCCGGCCGCGCGATCCCGCTCGAGACCCACGCCTGCCTGGCGGAGGGCTCCTACGGCGCGCTCGACGGCATGGAGCGCGGCAGCGAGCTCGAGCGCTACCCCGAGCACTTCCGGCTCGGCCGCACCGTGATCCCGCGGCTGGCGGCCACAGGCGAGACCGCGCCGGGTGGCGAGCCACGCAGTGCGTTCCTGGCCCGCGCACAGGCCGCACACACGCTGGTCACCGCGGCTCTGGCCGATCCGACCGCGCGCGTGCTGGTGGTCTCGCACGGCGGACTGCTCGCATACCTGATCCAGCTCCTGCTGGGGCATGAACCCCGCGATCAGGTGACGATCGGCTTCGATTTCTGCGGCGTCGCGCGCGTGCTTTCGTATCGCGAGGAGCCCGCGTTCGGTCCGTTCGCGATGCTCCACTTCGTCGCCAACTGATCGAGCCGCAGGCCTCGCCGCAGCGATCTGTTGCACCGAGGGCCTTCACGCGCGCGTCGCCTTGACCCGCTTCCGAGGCGCGGGTAACTATGCGCCCGCACCATGGAAGCGCGGAAGCGAAGCCTCGTCGGGCTCAGTCTGGTCGGCGTCTGCGCATTCGTGCTGACCGCGACGGCGGCGAGCATGTACGAGTACTCGCCCGAAGAGCTCACGGGCCCCGTGCAGCCGATCGAGTTCAACCACGAGATCCACGCCGGCGCGATCGCGGACGGAAACCTCGGCATCGAGTGCCTGTACTGCCACGGCCCCGCAGAGCAGGGTTGGAGCGCGACGGTGCCGCCGGTGTCGACCTGCCTCGGCTGTCACAACCACATCAAGACCGGCCGCACCGAAGGCTCGGCGGAAGAGATCGCGAAGATCCACGAGTTCGCAGCCTCGGGCGAGTCGATCCCGTGGGTGCGCATCCACGACCTGCCGGACTTCGTGCAGTTCAAGCACATGCGCCACGTGAACGCGGGCGTGCAGTGCCAGGAGTGCCATGGCGACGTGCAGGACATGAAGCGCGTCTACCTGGTTCCCGACATGCAGATCACCAAGCGCAGCCTCTTCACTCCCTCGCAGAAGCTCGAGATGGGCTGGTGCATGGAGTGCCACCTGGAGCGCGGCGCGCCCGACGACTGCGCCGCCTGCCACTACTAGACCAGCCGAGAGCCAGCCGATGCCCGAAATCGATCGCCGAGACTTCCTGAAGATCGTGGGGATGACCGCGGGCGCCGCGGCGACCGTCGGTTGCAAGGAACCGATCCAGCACATCATCCCGTACCTGAATCAGCCCGAGGAAGTCGTTCCCGGGATCCCGACCTACTACAACACGACCTGCCGCATCTGCCCCTCGGCCTGCTCGGTGCGCGTGAAGACGCGCGAGGGCCGGCCGATCAAGGTCGACGGAAATCCGGACGGGCCGCTCGGCAACAGCACGCTGTGCGTGCGCGGCGAGCTCGGCCTGATGCGCACCTACGACCACACGCGCTTCAAGAGCCCGATGAAACGCGTGGAGAATCCCGACGGCTCGATCTCGCACGCCGCGATCAGCTGGGACGAGGGCACCGCCATGCTGGTGGAGGCGCTGCGCGCGAATCCCGGCAAGGCGTTCTTCCTCGGCGGTCACGAGACCGGCACCTGCGACGCGCTGATCGACCAGGCGCTGGCCGCCTTCGGCTCCGCCGGACAGCGGCTGCGCTTCGAGCCCTACGCCTACGAGGCGCTGCGCCGCGCCGACGAGCTTGTGTTCGGCACCAGCGCCGTGCCGAAGTTCGACCTGGCCAAGGCCGACGTGCTGATCGCCTTCGGCACGGACTTCCTCGAGACCTGGCTCGCGCCGCTCGGGAACCAGGTCGGCTTCTCGGCGTCGCGCCGCGAGGGCAAGGGCTACGCGGTGTTCGTCGGCCCGCGGCTCGGGCTCTCGGCGAGCAACACCGACCAGTGGCTGGCGCCCGTGCCCGGCACCGAAGTGCTGGTCGCGATCGCGCTGGCGAGCGAGGTCGCGCGCCGCAAGGGCGGGGCGCCCGAGAGCCTGCGCGCGGTGCTCGGCAAGTACAGCGCGGCGTCGGTCGCCGAGCGCACCGGCATCTCCGCCGCGATGCTCGAGAAGGTCGCCGAGCGGATCGCGAACGCTTCGGCGCCGCTCGCGCTGCCGCCGGGCGTCGAGGTGCAGGGTACGAACGCGGCGCGCTTCGCCGCCGCGGTGCAGATCCTGAACGTGGTGTCCGGCGCGGTCGGCAAGACCATGCAGTTCGGTCCCGACCACAATCTGTCGAAGCTCGCGCGCTTCCAGGACCTGCGCGAGCTGGCGGGCAAGATGCGCGGCGGCGAGGTCGGCGTGCTGCTCGTGCACGACGCGAACCCGGCGCTGGCCGCGCCGCAGGTCGGCATCGCCGACGCGATCGCCTCGGGCAAGGTGTTCACCGTCAGCTTCGCGAGCGCGCCGGACGAGACCTCGCGGCTCGCCAACCTGATCCTGCCCGACAACACGGCCTACGAGTCGTGGGGCGACGTCGAGCCGGTGCGCGGCGTGAAGCTCCTGCAGCAGCCGATGCTGCGGCCGCTGTTCGACACCCGGCCCACGGTCGAGGTGCTGCTCGACGCGGCGCGCGCGCTCGGCGCGAGCGTGCCCGCGGGCGGCGTGCGCGAGAACCTGCGCGCGGCCTGGGGCGGGCAGGCGAGCTTCGACGCGGCGCTGGCCCGGGGCGGAACCTGGCAGAACGCGAGCGCGACGAACCCCGGCATCGCGGCCGGCGCGGGCGCGATCGACTTCGAGCCGGTGGCGCTGGCCGGGAACGCGGCCGATCCGGTGCTGGTCGTCTACCCCTCGCACCACCTGTACGACGGGCGGCTCGCGCGCGTGCAGGCGCTGCAGGAGATCCCCGACCCGGTCACCAAGACCATGTGGGGCAGCTACGCGGAGCTGCATCCCGAGACGGCGACAGCGCTCGGTGTAGAGCTCGGCGACGTGCTGGTCGTCTCGACCGATGGCGGCGAGCTCGAGGTCACCGCGTATCCGCACAACGCGATCCGCGCGGGCGTGATCGCGATCCAGGTCGGGCGCGGCACCGTCGCGCGCGATCCCGAGGCGCCGCTCTCCGGTCAGGGCCAGTGGGGCCGCGATGTGATCGGCGTGAACGCCTTCCAGCTGATCCCCGGCAAGCTCGACCCCGAGAGCGGCGCGCTCGCCTGGCTCTCCACGCGCGCGGCGGTCAAGAACACGCAGAACCGCGGCCTCGTGAACCGCGCGCAGATCACCTTCGACCAGGAGGACCGCGGCTTCGGCAAGGCGGTCGCCCTGTCGGCGCTGCCGTCGCTCAGGCCGTGGGGCAAGGAAGGCGACGAGGGCGGCCACGAGAAGAAGGGCGATCCCGAGCACCACGCCGCCGCCGCCTGGCAGGGCGACGCCGAGCACCTGATGATCAAGGAGTACGACGTCGCCGAGGACGCCGCGCCCGGCAACCCGTACCGCTGGGGCATGTCGATCGACCAGGACGCCTGCACCGGCTGCAACGCCTGCATCGCGGCCTGCATCACCGAGAACAACGTCCCGGTCGTCGGTCCGACCAACGCGCGCGTCGGCCGCGAGATGCACTGGATCCGCGTCGAGCGCTACGTCGAGCACGCCGACGAGAACGAGGTCGACGTGCGCCACACGCCGATGCTGTGCCAGCACTGCGGCGCGGCGCCGTGCGAGAGCGTGTGCCCCGCGCTCGCCACGTACCACAGCAACGAAGGCCTGAACGTGATGGTGCCGAACCGCTGCATCGGCACGCGCTTCTGCGCCAACAACTGCCCGTACAAGGCGCGCCGCTTCAACCACTGGTCGTACGACTGGTACGTGCCGGAGCCCGAGAACCTGGCGCTGAACCCCGACGTGATGGTGCGCGCAAAGGGCGTGATGGAGAAGTGCACGTTCTGCGTGCAGCTGATCAACGGTGCGAAGGACGTCGCCAAGCGCGAGAACCGCACCGTGCGCGACGGCGAGGTCAAGGTCGCCTGCGCGGCCGCCTGTCCGTCGGGGGCGATCACCTTCGGCAACCTGCGCGACCCCGAGTCCGCGGTCGCGAAGGTGCGCACCATCCCGCGCGCGTACCGGATCCTCGAGCACCTCTACACGCGCCCGGCGGTCTCCTATCTGATGTCGATCCGCCGCGTGGAAGAGGCGTGAGGTAGGCCATGGCGGCGATCACAGAGCCCGTTCCGCAGACCCCGGACCAGATCAACGACGACATCCTGCGCGTGTTGGAGCCGCCCACCCCGCTGTACGTGCTGGGCGTGCTGTTCTGCGCGACGCTGGTCGGCATCGGCCTGGTTGCGTTCCTGTACCAGACCTACTGGGGCATGGGCCCGACCGGCCTCACGCACCCGGTCATGTGGGGCGTGTACATCACGACCTTCGTGTTCTGGGTCGGCATCGCGCACGCCGGCACGCTGATCTCCGCGATCCTCTACCTGTTCCGCGCCAAGTGGCGCAACGCGGTGAACCGCGGCGCGGAATCGATGACCGTGTTCGCGGTGCTGATCGCGGCGATGTTCCCGCTGATCCACATCGGCCGCGTCTACAAGTTCTATTTCATGGTCCCGTACCCGAACCAGCGCGGGCTGTGGCCGAACTTCAAGTCGCCGCTCGTCTGGGACCTGTTCGCGATCAACACCTACATGCTCGTGTCGATCATGTTCTTCTTCGTCGGGCTGATCCCCGACCTGGCCGCCGCGCGCGACCGCGTGCGCGACTGGCGCCGCCACCTGTACCGCGTGCTCGCGCTCGGCTGGCGCGGCTCGTCGGAGCAGTGGCGCCACTGGTCGCGCACCGTGCTCCACCTCTCGGGGCTGTCCACGCCGCTCGTGCTCTCGGTGCACAGCGTCGTGTCCTGGGACTTCGCGACCTCGCTCGTGCCCGGCTGGCACACCACGATCTTCGCGCCGTACTTCGTCGCCGGCGCGATCTTCTCCGGCATCGCGATGGTCATCACCGTGCTCGTGCCGGTGCGCAAGGCGTTCGGGCTCGAGGCGTACCTGCGCTCCGAGCACTTCGACAACATGGGCAAGCTGATCCTGCTCACGTCGTCGATCGTCGGGTACTCGTACGGCATGGAGTACTTCATGGCCTGGTACTCCGCGAATCCCTACGAGCAGATGTCGTTCTGGTTCCGCGGCTTCGGCTACCACTGGACCTCGACCTGGATCATGATCATCTGCAACGTCATCTCGCCGCTGCCGCTCTGGTTCAAGTGGTGCCGCACGAACATCGCCTGGATGTGGGTCACCTCGATCTTCATCAACATCGGCATGTGGTTCGAGCGCTACGTCATCATCATGACGGGCCTCTCGCACGAGTACGACCCGGCAGCCTGGGGCTACTACGTGCCGAGCGTCGTCGAGCTCACGATCCTGGTCGCGAGCTTCGCGCTGTTCCTGACCATGTTCCTGATCTTCCTGCGCCTCGCACCCGTGATCGCGCTCCAGGAAGTGAAGGAGCTCTGGTACGAGGAACGCAGCCACGCGAAGGGGCACCACTGATGGCGCAGGTGCTCGGCATCCTGAAGACGCCCGAGGACACCGTGTCGGCGATCCACTCGCTGAAGACGGCCGGCTTCGCAGAGCTCGAGGTCTACTCGCCGGTGCCGTACCACGGCATCGAGGACGCGCTCGACCGCGGACCGTCGATCATCCGCCTGTTCACGCTGATCGGCTGCCTCACCGGCGTGTCGTTCGGCTACTTCATGCAGATCTGGGTCGCGTACGACTGGCCGCTCGTGATCGGCGGCAAGCCGTTCGCGTCGATCCCGGCTTACACGATCATCGGCTTCGAGCTGAACATCCTGATCGGCGGTCTGTTCACCGTCCTCTCGCTGATGTTCTTCGGCATGTTCCAGAACCGAAAGGGTCACGACGCCTATCAGCCTGGCTTCTCGGGGGACCAGTTCGGCTGCGTGGTCTCGTGCCACGGTGACCAGGTCGCGCGCGCGCAGGACGTGCTCAAGCGCAGCGGCTGCACGGAGGTGCGCGTTGTCGAGAGCTAACGCGATCGCCGCGGCGCTGTTCGCGCTGGTCGTGAGCACCGGCTGCTGGGAGCAGGTCGACAAGCACTGGTTCGACCAGATGAAGGACGGCCCTGCGGTGCAGACGCTCGCGCAGCGCCCGTTCATGCCGCCCGAGGGCACGATCCCGGCCGGCGGCATGGCCCCGCGGCTCCCGGCCGACTACCCGATGCCGCTGCAGGCGCCCGAGGGCCGCGCGCTCGCCAACCCGATCGCGCCGAGCGAAGCCTCGATCGCGCGCGGCAAGCACCAGTACGACATCTACTGCACGGTCTGCCACGGCGCGGACGGGCTCTCGATTCCCGGTCCGCAGAACCCGGTCACGCTGAAGCTGATCCAGAACGGCGCCGTCGTGTTCCCGCTCGCCGGCATCCCCGCGTACACCGACGGGATGATCTTCTACAAGATCTGGTACGGGAAGCCGAACATGCCCGGCTATCCGCAGATCAGCGAAGAGGATCGCTGGCACATCATCAACTACATGCGCACGCTGTTCAAAGGGGCGCCCTAGTGTTCCGTCCCAGCAGTTCGCTCGCGTTCTCGACGGCCGGTGCATCCGCGCTCGCGGTGTTGCACTCGCTCGACGAATCAACAGATTCGCCTCGCTCGTGCGCCTTGCGAGCGCGGCGCCCCGGCCGCGAGTTCCGCTTCGGAACTCCTGGGACAGGACACTAGCCGTGAGCAACGACATCGCGACTCCCGGAACACTGCCGAAGCTGCCCGCCGCGATCTTCGGCGCGCTCGTGGTCGTGGGCGCGGTGACGCTCGTGTTCGGCGCGGCGAGCGCGGACGCGGAGCTCGCGAACCGCACCTACCGCGTGTTCCTGCACAACTGGCTGATGTGGGCAGTGCTGTCCAACGGCGCGCTCGTGCTCTCGGCCGCGATGCGGCTCACCAACGCGAACTGGCAGGGGCCCGTGCAGCGCGTCGCCGACTCGATGGGCGCGTACGTGCCCGCGTCGCTCCTGCTGTTCTCGGTAGTGTACCTGGGCCGCCACCACCTGTTCGCCTGGACCGAGCACCCGATCCACGGCAAGGAGTTCTGGTTCGAGCCGACCTTCACGTTCACGCGCGACGTGATCGCGCTGCTGTGGGTCACGTTCATCTCGGTCTACTACCAGTACATCTCCGTCCGGCCCATGCTCGGGCGCGCGCGCGAGACCGCGACCGGTCTTCGCGCCGCGATCTACCAGCGCTGGACCGCGGGCTGGCGCGGCGAGGAGCGCGAGCGCGAGTTCGCCACGCGGCGCTCGCGCAAGCTCGCCGCCGTGCTCGCCCTGTCCTACGCGATCTGCTACTCGCTGATCGGCATCGACATGATCATGTCGCTCGCCGCGGCCTGGGTGAGCACGATGTTCCCCGCCTACTACGCGTGGGGCGGCTTCCTGTCGGCGGTGTCGATGACGACGCTGATCTGCCTGGTCATGCGGAACTCGAAGGAGCTCTCCGGCGAGATCACCACCAGCCGCATGCACGACCTGGGCAAGATGGTCTTCGCCTTCTCGATCTTCTGGATGTACCTGTTCTGGTCGCAGTACTTCGTGATCTGGTACGCGAACATCCCGGAGGAGACGTTCTTCATCGTCGACCGCCTGGGCACGCAGTTCGTGCAGGACTACTGGTACCACGACCAGATCATCGAGCGGATCAAGGCCGCCCCCTACGCGCCGGCCACGCTCGCGGCGTGGCTGCTGATCTGGGTGATCCCGTTCTGGGTGCTGCTCGGCGCGAAGCCGAAGAAGACGCCGGCCATTCTCGGTCCGGTCGTCGTCGGCTCCCTGCTCGGCTTCTACCTCGAGCGCTACGTGCTGGTCACGCCGTCGCTGCTCTCGCCGCAGGCCGTGATCGACGGCGCCACGACCTCGCCGTTCGGCGCGGTCGAGCTCGGCATCGCCGCCGGCTTCATCGGCCTGTTCTTCCTGTGCTTCCTCGGCTTCGCCAAGGTGTTCCCCGGAGCGCTGCCCGCGAAGAGCTGAGCCGAGCCGCGCGCCCGCGTCGGACGCGCTCTGCTACCATCGCGCCGACGGGTATGAGCGTTGGGTAGCGAGATCCGGCGGATTGCGATCCTGAATCGCGCGGAGGCGGCGACGCGTGCGCTGCGCGCGATCCGCGAGCTGCGCGCCGAAGAGGGCAGCGAGCTGGTCGGCATCGCGCTCTACACCGAGCCCGACGCGACCGCGCCGTTCGTGCGCGAAGCCGACGAGTCGCTCTCGCTCGGTCCCGCGCTGCGCGCGTCGGCGGGCGGCGCGATGCGCCCGGCGTATCTCGATCACGACCGCGTGCTCGCGGCGCTGCGCGCGATGCGCGCCGACGCGGTCTGGCCGGGCTGGGGATTCCTGGCCGAGGACCCGAGCTTCGTCGAGAAGCTCGAGGCCGCGGAGATCGCCTTCCTCGGCCCGTCGGCCAACACCATGCGGCGTCTGGGCGACAAGATCACGAGCAAGCTGATCGCCGAGGCCGCGCGCGTGCCGGTCTCGCCGTGGAGCGGCGGGCCGGTGACGCGCGATGCGCTGCCCGGCTGGGTCGCCGGGATCGGCGCGCCCGTCATGCTGAAGGCGACCGCGGGCGGCGGCGGGCGCGGCATCCGCATGCTGCGCGACGG
>Ga0187893_10012358_pt1 | contig 12125 bp, 8 predicted proteins | sample MA1701074metaG_FD_139574 | JGI IMG/M metagenome (GOLD analysis project Ga0187893, IMG submission 139574) | White microbial mat communities from a basaltic lava cave in the Kipuka Kanohina Cave System on the Island of Hawaii, USA - MA170107-4 metaG ... | reverse complement strand
TCGACTGGCACATCGCGGCCGCGCAGCGTGACGGCGCCCATCGGACGCAGCGCGATCGACGGTCCAATCCGATCGCGCGTCGCCGATGTGACGACGATCTGGCCGGGCGCACACGTCGAGGAGACGAGTCGCGCGCACGTGTTCACGACGTCGCCCAGCACGGTGTACTCACGCCGTTTTGGCGATCCGATGTCGCCGACTGTCGCCACGCCGGAATGAACGGCTATGCGCAGCACGACCGGCGGATGCAGATCGAGCCCGGCGACTGCGCGGCGTAGTGCCCCGGCGGCGCGCAGCGCGCGGGCGGCGTGGTCCGGCTGCACGAGCGGCGCTCCGAACACGGCCAGGATCGCGTCGCCGATGAACTTGTCCAGCGTCCCTTCCTCGGCGAAGACGGCCTCGCACATGACGCCGAAGCACTGGTTCAACAGGAGCGCGACCGCGGAAGGCGTCATGCGTTCGGCTCGAGCCGTGAAGCCGACGATGTCCGCGAAGAGGACCGACACGTCCCGTTCCTCCGCCATGAACTTCGCAGCGGAATCCGGACCCTGCGCCAGGATCCGATCGATCACCGCGGACGAGTGGTAGCGTTGCAGGATCTCGCGGCGTCTCGTTTCCTCCTGGATCCTGGCCGCCAGCCGCGCCTGCTCGATGGCGACCGCCGCGTACGAGGAGAGCGCCTGCAGCACCTCCAGATCGGCGGCGCTGAACGGCGCCGTGTGCGGGTTGTCGACGTACAGCACGCCGATGACGGTGTTCTGGTTCCACAGCGGCGCGCACATGAAGGATCGAATGTTCGCCTCGCTGACACTCTCTACCCCTGCCAGCCGCGGATCGAGCCTGACGTCTGTCGCGAGCACCGCCACACGCTCGTCGATGACGCGCCGGATGACGGTGCGGCTCAGGTTCGCGTCGGTAACCGGACGGGAATCACGCGTGCGAATCACGCGGGGAACGATGTCGCCCGTGGCCTCGTCGACGAGCAGCAGGAATGTGCGCTCCACCGTGACCGTGTCGAAGACGATCGAGACGATACGTTCGAGAATGTCCTGCAGCGGGAGCCACCGAACGAGATGCCGGGAGATTTCTGACAGGAGCAGCAGGAGGCGCCCCGAATCCGCGGCCGGCAGCGCGCCCGCCGCCGTCCGGCGGGCCTCTTCCACGGGGCGAAACAGTGTCTGGACCGACGCGACGAGTGAGTGCTGGTCGCTGAGCACGACCGGGCTTGCCCGTTCGACCCGCAGCGGAAAGCGGCCGAGGACGATCGCATCGCCGTGCCGGACCTCGGTTTCCGTGACCTGCTCGCCGTTCACGAACGTGCCGTTCCGCCCGCCGAGATCTGTCAGCACGCAGCGATCGCCGTGGACCCTGAAACGGACGTGTCGACGAGAGATGCTCGGGTCGTCGATCGCCAGATCGCAGATGCCCGCCCGACCGACCACCGTGTCGCCCGGGGTCAACGCGGGCTGATGCAGCTGGCCATCGCGCGTGTACAGCAGGATGAACATGCGATTGCAGCGCTCTACGAGGCTGTTAGTATAGTGCTCCGCCAGCGCGAAGGAGGCGACGGGCACGCTCATGACCGACCCATCGGCGCCGCCGCCCTCCGGCAGTCGACCCGGCGCGCAGGGTAGTACACCCGTGCCCGGGTCCTTCATCGGCCGCTATCAAATCCTCGAGCGGATCGGCGAAGGTGGCATGGGGTCTCTGTATCTCGCGCGCGATCCAGCGATCGATCGGCTGATTGCCATCAAGCTGCTGCGACAGGGACTCGACACGAAGCCGCTGCGCGAGCGCTTCGCACGCGAAGCTCGGGCCGCCGGACGGTTGCGCCACGCCAACATCGTGACGATCTTCGACGTCGGCGAGCACGACGGCGATCCATTCATCGCCATGGAGTTCCTGGCAGGTGAGACGCTCGCGGCCCTGATTCGCGACGGCGCGCGGCTGTCGCTGGCGCGACGCCTGAAGCTCCTCGAGGAGCTGTGCGACGGTCTCGCATACGCGCATCGCTCGGGCATCGTCCACAGAGACATCAAGCCCGCAAATCTCATGGTCGATGCCGACGGCGTCCTCAAGATTCTCGATTTCGGCATCGTCCGGATCGGCGATGCGGGCGGGACGAACGCGTCGGGGGGGCTCGTCGGCACCGTCAACTACATGTCTCCCGAACAGGTGGTGGGCCGAGGTGTCGATCGTCGCAGCGACATCTTCGCCGTCGGTCTCGTGGCCTACGAGCTCATTTCCGGCCGCCAGGCGTTTCGAGGAACGGTGAAGGACGGGCTGCTGGATCGGATCGTCAGCGTCGCAATCAGGCCGCTGGAAGAACTGATGCCGGAGTTGAACCCCGGCGTCATCGCGATTGTGAATCTGGCGTTGAGGAAGGACCCCGCGGATCGCTACCAGGAGCTTGCGCGAATGCGCAACGACCTGGCGCGGGTGCGGGTCCACCTCGAACGCACCGAAGAGGCCGCGTCCGATCGGGCGACCAGCTCCGGTGAGACGGCGATCATCACCGATCACACCAGGGCCGCGAACCGCGTGCCCGAACCGCCGCGCGCGTCGTTGACGTCGATTCTGGACGCCGAACGGGCGCTCGCAGGCGGCGACTTCCGCGCGGCGCTGGCGGTCCTGGCGCGCCACGCCGCCGTGAACCCCCGGGATCGCAGTGCCGCCGACCTCGCGACGCGGGCGGAGACAGGTCTGCTCGACCGGGCGCGCCGGATGCAAGCCGGCAGCGGCGTGACGGCGCCGGTGGACAGCGGTCAAGCCGTCGCGGCGCCCACACCCGTGGCATCATCGCCGGCCACCGCGCAGAGCCCGGGACACGCGAGCCAGATAGCGATGGCTGTCGCGGTGCTCGCGCTCGTCGTCGCCGTCGTTGCTGTCTTCTATCGCGGAGGGGGCTCCCAGACGCCGGAGCCCGCCGAATCGCGGCGCGGTCCAGCGCCGCAAAGGCAGGCGGCTTCGCCCTTGCCGGCGCCTCCGCCCACGCCGGCCGTGACATCCCCGAGCGCTGCAACCGACGACACCATAGGGAAGAGCCGTGCGGCGCCGCCGCGTCCAACGCGCTCCGACGAGCAGGGTCGCGGCAAGCCGCCGATCCCAGCGGCACCTGCCGCCGCGGTGGAGCCCCGTCAGGCGCGACTCGACGAACCAGCGATCCGGCCGCCGCTGCGCGCCGGCGTCGACGTGTCGGCGCCGCGGCCACGCCGCACGGTGGAACCGACATATCCGGCGGATGCGCGCGCGGCGGAGATCGAGGGCACCGTGCACATCGAAGTGACCATCGGTCCCCTCGGCGCTGTCGCGGCCGCGCGGGTCGTGCGCTCGGTCCCGGGGCTTGATGAGGCGGCGCTTGCGGCCGTCCGCCAATGGGAGTTCGAGCCGACCGAGCGAGACGGCGGGCCCGCGTCCGTGATTCAAATCGTTCCTGTGACCTTCACGCTGCCACAGCGAGCACCGGCGCCCGCCGCAACCGATCCGGCACCCAGCGCGCCGCCCGCTGCGCCAGCGTCCGTTCCCGAGCGTCGGGGCGCGACCGTGGCACCGGACCCGCGCGACGAGATTCACGCGACACTGCAGCGTTACAAGGAGGCCTGGGAGACGCTGGACGCGGCCGCACTACAGCGCGTGCAGGTTCTCACGGCGACTGAAGTCGCGGCGGTGCAGAAAACCATGGCCAACGCGCACTCGTATCGAGTCGACCTGACGGTGCACGATGTCACCGTCGATCGGTCCGGCCGCACGGCGGTTGCGCGCTGCACCATCACGCGCAGGGTCAGCCCGAAAATTGGAAGCGTCAGTCCGGTCACGGTTGTCGGCCGGTTCAACCTGGAAAATCGAGGCGATGGCTGGATCATCGTTAGTCTGCGGTAGCTTTCTGCGAGGTGCGGCATGGTCCAAGTAGACGTGTTTTGGAGCTACGGAATCGGCGCCGGCTTCGCCGTCGCCAACACCTGGCAGCTCGAGGCGCAGCGAAGCGCCAGCAAGAGCGCGTACGAGCACACGTCCTTCCGGGACACGCTGCTCTACCTGGGCTGCCTCTTCGTGCCGTCTGGCGCGTTCCTCATCTGGCAGTTCACGAGCTGGGAAACCATGCACGTGGCCACTCGCGACGAGATACCCGGGTGGCTGATGGCGGGCTTTACGCTCACCAACTTCACACAGGGTCTCCTCGGGTTCGCGGTTGCGGCCGCGCTCGTACGCCGCCGGCAGCAGTACGCGGCCTACCTTCAGTGGGTCCTGGGCTACCTCGCGATGTTCTTCATCCTCGTGCACGGCTGGGACGGCACCGGATACATGCGCTTCTTCTCGTCGACGCGCGAAGAGCTCAGTGGGTGGAGCTGGGCGACAGCGCAGCGCTGGCTCGGTGGCGACATCGCCCGGAGCCTGATGATCATGGGTGTCGTCGTCGTGCCGGTGATGTTCTGGCTCATGGTCCGCGACCTCACGCGCGGCTACCGTCTCAGCGGCGAGGTGCGCTCCGAGGACGCCGCGCGTCTCGGTCGGCTCGGGCTGGCCGTATCGTTGCTCGCCGCCTTGGTCGTCGGCGCCCTGGGCGCAGCGATCCTGGCAAGCGCCGCGATACGGTACCTCGGTCCGTTCCTCGGGATCCCGGCCTTCGCCGCCCTCGTCTACGTCGTCGGGCTGCGCCGAGGCAGCGTGTTTCACCGGCACTTCCGACATGTCGTCCATGGCGAGCCGATCCTGACGCGCGCCGCGGGCCGTGCCCCGTATCAGAAACGCGCGGCGGGCACATAGATGGCAGAACTGTTGATTACCGGCGCTACCGGATTCGTGGGCAGAAATGTCCTGCTCGCGGCGATTCGTTCCGGGATGTACAAATCCATTCATGTTTCCGTGAGAAGCGCGGAGAAACTCCGGGCGCAGCTCCGGGGCGACGGGTTCGATGGCATTCCGACGAACGTCATCCCGGTTCTGGGCTCGGCGCCTGACTGGCAACTGCGCGCGCTCGAGCACGTGGACCATGTCGTGCACACCGCGGGTGCTCTCTCGGCGCGCACGAGAGAAGAGTACATTCGAACCAACGTGCAGGGTGGCTTGTCGCTGCTCGAGCAAGTCCAGCATGCGCGCGCCATCGTCATCGTGTCCTCTTCGGCGGCCAGCGGCCCTTGCGCCAGCGGCCAGCACAGCAAGTCGGAAGACGATCGTGACGAGCCGGTCACGTGGTACGGCGAATCGAAAGTGGAAATGGAAACGAAGATACTGAATCGATTCGCCGGCGCGAATGTTCTTTTCCTGCGGCCACCCATAGTGCTGGGGCCTCGAGATCTGCCGACCCTCCAGCTGTTCAAGCTGGTGAGACTGCCTTTTCATTTCAAGCCCGGCATTCGCGACAAGTTCTACAGCTTTATCGAGGTGAGTGACCTGGTGAGCGCCATCGATGCCGCGCTGAAGCGGGCGGACGAGTGGAAGACGTTGCGGTACCGGCGCTATTTCGTCGCCGCCGGCGATCCTTTTTCCAGCCGGGAGTTACTGTCTCGAACAGCAGAAGTAAGTCGACGGCGCGGGGTGATTGTCCCAGTTCCGGAGCCAGTCCTCAAACTGGCTACACGGTTGATCGACTCGGTGCCGCAGTTTCGTAACGCCCTTCCCAACCTCAGCGGCGACCGGGCGCGCGAATTGTGGCCCGATCGGTGGGTCGTTTCTGCGAAAAACTTCGAAAACGCTTTCGCCTGGCGCACTAAAAAGGATTTCCGGAGCGCTCTCCAGTCCACTCACGATTGGTATCAGAAGACGGGTCAATTGTAGCGGTCCGTTCCGCGAACGCGGGCGATCTCCGTTCGATCCGCATCGGCATCCCCCCGCTTGGCCGCAACGTGAACGATGGCAACGGGACGACCTCGCGGTCCGAGACCGGGCGGAGCCGATATCGCCGTGCCACCGTTGCCATCAGGAGCGCCCCCTCGAGCAGGGCAAACGAGCGCCCGATGCACAGCTTCTGGCCGCCGCCGAACGGGAAGTACGCATACGTGGGAAGTGCATCGGTCGAGCCGTCGAGCCATCGCTCGGGTAGGAACCGGAGCGGTTCGGCGAAGTAGCGGCGGTCGCGATGCACCACCCACGGGATCATGGCCACCTGCGTGCCGCGCTCGACGCGGAAGCCGGCGATCTCCCAGTCGTCCCTTACCTCGCGGCTCAAGAACCAACCTGGCGGATACAGCCGCATCGCCTCGTTCAGCACCGCCGCGGTGTACGGCAGCCGATGCAGATCCGCCGCGGTGGGAGGCCCGTCCAGCGCGTCGGCTTCGTGGAGCAGTTTCCGTTCGGCGTCCGGGTGCCGGGCGAGCAGGTAGCACGTCCAGGAGAGCGCGTTGGCGAGCGTCTCATGGCCAGCGAGCAGCAGAGTCAGCATCTCGTCGCGCAGCTGGCGGTCGCTCATGCCCGTGCCGTCGTCGTCCTGCGCCTCGAGCAGGATCGACAGGAGGTCGGCGCGCTCGGCCCTGTGCTCGCGGCGTCGCGCGATGACGTCATAGACGATCTTGTCCAACTGGGCGATCCCGTTGCGGTACCGCGTCATCGCGCCGAACAGCAGCCATGGCGGGAGCAGCGTCCTCGCGCCGTCGAAGCGAGACATCACGGCTTCTAGCCCGTGGCTCACCCCGGCGGACGGCACCTCGTCGTCGCCAAACAGCGTGTCTGTGACGATTTTCAACGTCAGCGCCATCGCGTCTTTGTGCACGTCACGCACCTCGCCGGGTACCCATGCCGTCAGGGCCTGTTCGGTCAGGTAGACCATGCGCTGGCCATACGCGGCGACACGCTCCTTGTGGAACGCGGGCTGCATCATGCGGCGCTGCTTCTTCCAAAGGGCGCCTTCGCTTCTGAAAAGGCCGTTCCCAAACAGCTCGTGCGCGCGGCGCAGGGTGATGTTCAGCGTGAAGTGCTGGGCGTGAACCAGGATGCGCTCGATCTCGTCAGGACGATTTACGACCCACATGTTCAGGGTGGGGAGGTCGACCCGGTAGATGTCGCCCACCTCCTCGGCCCACCGATCGAGCGATCCGAGCACGTCGCGGCCGATGAGCAGCGCGTGACCCAGAATCGGCAGCCGCCCCCGCGGCTTGGGTGGGGCGGGTGTATCCGATCGCAGCGAGCCTGACATCCGGCAACCTCCCGAGTGACGGTTTGTAACTTACGGCGTAAGCGAAGCCGCCTGCAACTCGCCGGCGGCCGATGTAAGCTCTCGCCATGCCGACGCGCTCGACGATCTGGACGAAGCTCCAGCGGTTCGACGCAGACGGGGACGGGAAGCTCAGACTGCGCGAGATCTACGCCGTGTTCCGCAGCATCGGCTTCTCGCCGGTCTGGTCGACGGTCTCGGCGGTGGCGACCGCGCTGTATCGCGGACCCCAGAGCTCCGGGAAGCTCACGCTCAGCATCGATCTCGCGCACATCGACAAGTCAATCATCAAAGGCCAGACCGGCGCCTGGGATGAGAACGCCAACCCGATTTCCGGAGAAGTCGAGAAGTTCCTCGCCGACGTCAACGCTGACGGCGACGGCAAGGTCACGCTCGACGAGTTGCGCGCCCGCGTCGCCGCCGACGCGAGAGCATCGATCGAAAAGCATCCGCCCAGGATCGTCATGCTCGGAGCGCTCACCCGCAAGCGGCGCTTCGTCGAATCGTTTTCCGCCTGGGTGCAACTGATGGAGGTCGCCGGCCACCAGGACGAGAACGGCATCCGCTACCTCACGCTCGACCAGGTCCGCTCGGTGTTCGACGGCACGCTGTTCGACACGATCCTCTCCCAGCCGCCGCGGGCGGCGCGCATCTCGGCGGCGCGCGTCATCAAGGAACTGTTCGGACCGGCGAAAAGGGCGTAACCTGCCGCGGCATGCTATCGTAGCGCCCCGTGACGAGAAACGCAGTCCAAATCACCCGACCGCTCCTTTGGTTGGCCGCGATCATCTTCGTGGGAATCGGCATTGCGTTCCTGCTCTGGCCGGTGCCGCTCGGCGGGATGGTGGAGATCCCCCTCCAGAGTCCCACGGCCTGGATCGATTTCCTCGCGACGTACGGAGGACTCCAGCTCGGGTTCGGAGTATTCCTCGTCATGTGTGCCCGGCGACCGGAACGAACTCGCGTGGGGCTTCTCGCCGCTGGCTGTGCCCTGGCGGGATTCGCCGGGGGCCGCATCTATGGCCTTGCAACGGCGGCGGGTGCCCCGAAGCCGATCATCTACGGATACCTGGCGCTCGAGTTGTCTGGCGCCGCCGTGGCATTCTGGGCGGCCGGCCGCAGCAGCCGATGAGCGTGGCCGAGCGATGTCGCACCAGGAATCGCTGACCGTCATCGCCGACGTCGGCGAGGGGCGTGTCGACGCACTGAAGCGGATGCTCGGGACCATTCCCGGGCACGTCGGCGACTGGCACGTCGTACCGTTCGCGAAACTGTCCAGGGTGCACTTCGCGCAGCTGTGCGTGCTGGATGCGGCCGAACTCGACGGCCGCCGGTTGCCGGCGCGGCTCGGCATGCTGACCACCGTCGACGCGCCCTTGTCGGAACATCTCGACGATCTGTCGACGATATGTGCCGAGGGCATGGATGCCGTGTTCTCACACTGCACGGGTTATCCCGCCGCGCCGGAGCGATCGCCGGCGACACGCCGCACATTCCTCCAGGATCGGTCACTCAAGTCCGCTGCCGTGCACATGAACCGGCGTGGGCGGACGGTTCAGCAGATTCGCCAGGAAGAGGCTTTGCGCCGCGAGCTCGGCGCCTTCCTCGACGCCGGCGACTTCGCCGGGCGGTCGTCCCTGGACGTCAGGAACCAGGTCATCGCGTTCGTGCGCGGCCGCCCCGATCTGCATTGGGCGCTGCGGTTGACCGAACCGCCGGCGCTGGGCTGGCGTGTGAAGAACGTGCTGCACGCCGTGTTCTACGCTCTGCTGGCGCTCCTTCTCGCGCCGTTCGCGCTGGTGTGCCTGCCGGTGTTCCTGTGGCTGCTGCGCCGTCACGAAAAGCGGGACGTCCCCGACACCTCCGCGGCCCCCGCGCCGGCGGTGCTGGCGTTGCGCGATGATGAAGACTACTGGGTGCACAATCCGTTTCTGGCGGCCGGTTCGTTCAAGCCAGGCGTGTTTCGAAAGATCACGTCGAGCCTTATCCTGGCCGTGGCCGACTACGCGACCCGCCACGTCTACAACCGCGGCAGCCTGTCCGGGCTGAACACGATTCACTTCGCACGGTGGGTTCGCTTGGACGGCGGTCGCCGGATGCTTTTCGCCAGCATCTATGACGGCACAGTGGAAAGCTACATGAACGACTTCATCGACAAGGCGGCCTGGGGGGTGAACGCCATCTTCGGCAACGGCGATGGGTTTCCCTCCACCGTCTATATGGTGGGCAAGGGCATCACCGACGAGAAAGCCTACAAGCGCTTCCTGCCCACGCGGCTGGTCCACACTTCCGTGTGGTACAGCGCCTATCCTCATTTGACGACGAAGAATATCGCCAACAACGAGGCCATCAGGGCAGGGTTGTCGGCGGACATGAACGAAGAGCAGGCTCGGTTGTGGCTCAAACGGTTCGGCTCGGGCAACCAGTTGCCGGAGTCGGGGTGGGCAGCGCGGATGCTCGACGCGCTGCCCTGGGACAGGATATGCCGCAACTGGAACTGAGGGAGATACAGGGAATCATCCTGAGAGGCTACGGCGAACTGAACAGCGCGTGTTTCCTGCTTCTGGGTATCGACGACGCCGGGCTCGCGAAACCGTGGCTGCGGACGCTGGCGCTGCGCAACAGTGAAGACAAGCCTCAAGCCCTGGACAGTTGCGCAAATGTCGCGTTTACGCCGTCCGGCCTGAAGAAGCTCGGGCTCCCCGACGAACTGCTCGGCATGTTTGCCAGCGAGTTCACTGGCGGGATGACCGGGTCGTCGCACCGCCGCAGAATTCTCGGTGACCGCGGCGACAGCAGCCCGGAACATTGGCGGTGGGGCGGGCCCCACACCGAAAGCGTCGACATCCTGTTGATGCTCTATGTCGTCGACGAGGAAGCACTGCGGTCGTTCGTCGAGCAGCATACCGGGGTTCTTGTTCGCCAGGGCCTGCGCATAATCGAGCGGCTCGACAGCCTCACGCTCCCAGGTAGAAAAGAACACTTTGGTTTTCGTGAGGGTATCGCCCAGCCCGGCATCGAGGGTTACGGTCGCGACGGTGTCACCGGCAACACCGTTGCGGCGGGCGAGTTTGTCTTCGGCTACCCCAACGCCTACGGCCAGCATACGAGCCGTCCGACGATGACGCCGGATCAGGATCCCAGAGGGTTGTTGCCTCCAGCGCCGGACGATCCAGCTCGCCGCGACCTCGGCATGAACGGGAGCTACCTTGTCTTCCGTCAGCTGAGCCAGGACGTGTACTCGTTCTGGAACTACATGGCGGCAGCAGCGCCCGGCACGTTCCCGGGCGACAAAACGCGTGCCTGCGTGGCGCTGGCGAGCAAGATGGTCGGGCGCTGGCCCGGCGGTGCGCCGTTAGTCAAGTCGCCGGACGCCGACAGCCCGCAGCTGGCGGACGACAACGACTTCCTGTACGTCCGTTCGGATGACGCGGACGGCTTGAAGTGTCCGATTGGTTCCCACGTGCGCCGATCCAACCCGCGCGATTCGCTCGATCCGGAACCCGGTTCCGATCGCTCGATCGAAGTCAACAACCGCCACCGAATTATCCGGCGCGGCCGGGCGTATGGCCCACCCGCCGCACCTTCGATGGATCCGGGTGACATCATCGGCAGGTCGGATGATGGCCAGGAACGCGGCCTGCATTTCATCTGCTTCAACACGCAGATAGGCCGTCAGTTCGAGTTCATCCAGCAGACCTGGCTGAACAGCCCGAAATTCGAGGGCCTCTATGAAGATGACGATCCGCTGATCGGCGATCGGGGCGGCACGGAGCAACTGCCGAGTGGAACCTTTACCATTCAGCAGGTGCCCGTGCGGAAGCGGGTGACAGGGATGCCGCGGTTCGTCGCCGTGCGCGGCGGCGGCTATTTCTTCATGCCCGGGATCAGTGCCGTCCGGTATCTCGCGTCATTGAAATAGCGACCGCGCGGGATCGACCGCGCTACGTATCGACATCAGGCTGAACACGAGGGTGCTGGCCGCGACCCCGGAGGAGGTCGTGCTGAGCGCGTGTCGGCATCCCTCTCTCAGGGTGACCGAGCCGTACCGCGCTGCTGCGCCTGCCACCGTTCGATTGCCGGCACCGCAGAGCGATATCCGGCCTCCACTATCTTGTCGAGGGAGCGCCATTCGAGCAGCTTGTGGCCCTGGGACGGCGGCTCGAAAACCAGATCCGCACCCCCGTGCCCCTGCACGCCGGACGTGATCTGCTGCAGCGAGACGGTGCGCATGAGGGTGCTCGTGATCGTAGGCACGAGCATGGGCTTGCCGAAGGGATTGAGCCAGCTCAGAAGGACACGCCACGGCGAAGGAATGTCCGCGTACTCCTGATCCAGGCGCATCTCGATGCGCGCTGAGACGCTCGAGGCGAACACCGGACCGCGCCCGAGACTCCGCATGACATCCACGGGCAGATTGTTGACCACGCCCCCATCGACGAGGATGTCTCTCCCGTCGAAGATTGGCGGGGCCAGGCCGGGCACCGCCATGCTGGCCGAGACCCATTTGGACATAGGTCCGGCGCGGTGCACCATGCAGGTGCTGCGCGTCAGGTTCGTCGACACGCAGAAGTACGAGAGCGGCAGATCCTCGATGCGACGGTCGGCGAAAAGCCTGTACAGCATCCCGGTGAAGCGCTTCCCATGCATCAGCGCCAGGATGGGCAGCGTGTAGTCGTGGAGCGATCCGTTGTCGACCAGCGCCCGGCGGCTCTCCGCCAGCATGCGGGCGCTGTCCCAGCCGGACGCAAATTGGCCGCCCATCATCGCGCCGATGCTCGTGCCACCCACGAGATCGATGGGGATGCGTGCTTCCTCCAGCGCTCGAATGACGCCGATGTGGGCCAGCCCCCGCGCCCCTCCGCCTCCGAGCACCAGGCCGATGGCGTGGCCCGTGAGCATGCGCGAGAGCCGTTCGTAGTCGGGCGGTCGGCGCGGGTCGAGATGATGATGGCCGTTCACCGGGACGCGGGCGAGC
>Ga0187893_10012354_pt1 | contig 12131 bp, 11 predicted proteins | sample MA1701074metaG_FD_139574 | JGI IMG/M metagenome (GOLD analysis project Ga0187893, IMG submission 139574) | White microbial mat communities from a basaltic lava cave in the Kipuka Kanohina Cave System on the Island of Hawaii, USA - MA170107-4 metaG ... | reverse complement strand
GGGTAAATGCTCAACTTGGTCGTCCCCTTGATGATCCGGTTGCCGTAGAGCCGGAGTTTCACTTTGGAGGAGGGGACGACCAACTTGAGCATTTACCCGGACCGGGTCTACGGCTATGACGGCCAACTGAAATACTTTCGCCCCCCCGGTCTCCCGGTGGTTCCCAGTCTTGAAACAGTCCGGGAGACCGTTTGAACAGGGAGCGGTCAAAAAGTCCACTTTTGTTACAGAAGTGTCACTTTTTTGATCGTAACCCTTTGTAAATAGAAGAGTTAAAGTTTGAAAACCCATCTTCCATAGGCTAGGCTTAATGATGGGAACCTTGGTGGGGACCTAAGAACCTATGAACCGAACGAGAAGCCTATGTAGGCCCAGGGAAAAGGGATTGACCTTAATTGAGCTCATGATCGATTTGGGCATTTTACTGCCCGTTTTAGGCATTGCCCTCGCAATTTTAGTGGTTTCCAACGAGATGTCAGAGGAATCGAGAGAGAGGCTTCTTGCGTTAAATGCCGCCCGCTCGGCCCTGGAGACGGTGAAGGACACACCCCTCATTAATGTGCCCGCCATTCCGACGGCGCCTTTGGTGCCCGCCGGACTTCGGAACGGAGCGATTAGCATCACTACGAACCCGGCCAATCTTGTTGGGGCCCAGATTGCAACCGTGACCGTAACCGTCTCGTGGTCGAGCCGGAGAAACAGAGCCAAGACGCTTCAAGTCACGACGATGAGGAGCCAATTTTAGATGAAAAACTACCGAATGTTGGGAAAGAAAAAAAGAGAACGGGGATCCTTGATGATCGAGATGCTTTTTGTGTCCTTCATTCTTCCCATCATATTTCTTTGCGTCTACTCCGTTTTAAACCTGGCCTACGTTGTTTTTAATACCAACGGCGTTTTCTCCCAACTCAGCCATAGTGAAATGCAGATGCTTCGCCACTTTAACCGGGAAATCGGGCAGACCAGTCCCAATCTTTCTCCAAGCCATCTCGCCATCGTCCTCGACGCTGGCGGCAACAACGTCGTTACCTTTCAAATTCCCGTGGACTGGGACAATGACGGCGATGTGGTCACCTCAAGCGCCGCGCCTCAAGTGGAGTGGGGAGCTTACGACTACGCAGGACAGACGAGCAGCGGGAGATTGGGGGCTTGGGTCCGTTATTCCGTGGTGAATAACCAGTTGATCCGGCAAGTGCTGGATAACACGCTGACCCTCATCCCGGGGCTTCAGCGGGTAGTTGCGAACAATGTGCAATCATTTTTGGTGACTCAAAACCAGCGGACCATAACGGCAGGAGTGACGTTGAGGGGTACCGATGTCATTGGACAAGCTGGGGACGCAAGAAATATTCAAGCCGCGTTTAATAGCAGCACCATTTTAAGAAACGCCGTGAACTAATAAATACGAAAAAGGGGGTACAAGATCATGCTGCTGTGGATCAGAAATGAAAAGGGAGTGGCTTTGGTGAGTACCGCCGTGGTGGCCATTCTTCTTTTGACCATTTCAGGGGCGGCGTTCCAGAAGTCTTTTTTTGAAATGCGCCAGGTGACGCGTGAACTTGCCCGGGTGCGGAGTTTTGCCGGGGCCGAGGCCGGAATTCAAAACGCTCTGGCCCAAATCGGATTGAATGCTTACACCGGTTATATCAATACCTCTCCTTTGAGCGTACCCAATTTCCAATCCGTCACGGGGCAAACGGTAGGCAATTACGCGGTGACCGTCAACTACCCCAATCTGGCGGACTGGATCATTCTGCGTTCTTCAGCGACGGTGGATGGGGAGACGAAAGTTCTGGAAGGCCGGGTGTTTCTCGATTCCAATCTTTCCAAATACGTGATCTATGCCGACTCGGACAATTTCGGCACCGGCAGCAACGCTGTCTACGGTGCCTCTGACGGTGTCTCTCCCGAAGGAGTTCCGGCCAACGAAAATGATCGCGCGGCGCTCTACTTTACGGGCAACTGGAATCTTGCGGGAATTGATATTGAAGCCTTCGGAGATGTGCATGCGGAGGGGATCATCAACGACGGCAGCAGTTCGTCCATTGTTCACGGCGATACTTACGTTTCCAGTTTTACCCAAGACGCCAACGGAAACGTTACCAACAGCGGCATCGTGGGTCCCCTTACGATAACGGACGGATATGCCGATGATATTGACCGCAACCAAGACGGACTCATCAATGCAAGCGATTATACGGACCGTCATGACTTAACGGCCACCGGGGATGGAGACGCCCACAAAATCGAAGACATCCCTCCCATCAACCACACTTTTTACCAGGCCAACAACAATATTCCGGGGTTTGCAGGAGTCTCCCCGCAGAATCGCTTCCTCCGGTTCGAAACGATTAGTGGAGGTGCGGCGACGCGGGTAGTAGAATACAGCGACGCGACTTTTTCAACGCCCACCGGCAGCACTTATAATCTTCCTTCCAATGCGGTGGTGTACGTGAATGGCGGTGCTTATGTCAAGGGAGAGATCGGAGGGAGAGTGAGCGTTGTCTCTTCCGATGACATCTTTTTTGACGGCAACGTGTCCTATCACAATGGTCAGACTACGGCGGATTCGAGTCATTCGGCGGTCTTTATGGCCAAAGACAAACTCTATTTCCGCGCGAATGACCTTGCCGTGAGCGGGATTCTCTCCGCCGAAAATTCTTCAGGCACTTCCCCCGCCTACGACGCCCGGTACAATACGAACGGTGCCTACGACCCCTCCTCCAAAGTGAAGCTCCGGCTCTACGGCAACCGGATCATCAAGGGGACGACCAACTTGAGCATTTACCCGGACCGGGTCTACGGCTATGACGGCCAACTGAAATACTTTCGCCCTCCGGGTTTGCCCGTGATCCCCAGTCTCCAGACCGTGCGCGAGACAACTTAAACCGGTCTACCCTTCATGAGAAGCAAAACACTTGCCCTCCTCGTAATCCTCACCAGCTTCAGTCTCTGGGGATCGGGATGCTCAAAGCAGGAACCGCCCCCTGCTCCCGTTGTTGAAGCCCAACCGACCGAACTTCCGGAATTGGAGCAAAACACTCTTTATAGGACGAATCTTCCGGAACCGGCCCTCCCATTGGTAAAAGACACCAGTTTTACGGAAACAGAGGATGATTTGGAAGAACCGCCTCCGGTGGATCCCCTGAACCCTCCGCCGCGGCCGACCGATTAGTAATTAATTTGGTAACGCTTGGTGTAACGAAGGAGGGATTGCCGGCTGATTCCGAGGAGTTTTGCTGCGTGCGTGGCATTGAATTTCGATTTCGTCAGGGCTTTGATGATAAGTTTACGGAAGACCGTGTCGCGGACCGTCTTGAAGTTATAACCCTTGATGATAATGGACATGGTGTCGTCATCCGAGGAAGCCGCCATGAGTTTATTAATCGTGCTGCGAAGGGCCTCATGTTCAAACGGTTTTTGAAAGACCGCCCCCGCTCCCTCCTGTTTGAGTTCTTCGAGCTGCTGAGGCTCCAGATATCCCGAACAAATGATGACGGGGAGATTCGGATATTTGGTTTGGATTAACCGCAGAAGGTCCTGGCCGTCAAGACCTGCCATGAAATAATCAAGGATGACGCAATGAAAAGGGCCGTTTTCGAGGACTTTCTGGACCTCGCGCGGGTTCGAACAAGTCTCGACTTCGTAGCCGTCCGCTTTCAATAAATCGCTCAATGTGGCGAGGTACGGTTCATCATCATCCACCGCAAGAATTTTAGGCATAGCTAATATATATAATAGATCATCTCCTATAGCAAGTTTCAAAGCGGTCATGTTAAAATGAACTTCTTATGACGGAAGCCGGCCGGCCCATTATTCGTAAAAGCTTTGGCCTGAAGGAAGAAATCCGTCCCCAACTTGAGGCCAGTTACCACAGCCCTCTCATTGAGCAGATCAAAAAAGGGGGTTACCAGCTCGCGGCGGGCGACCTGACCATTCGATTGGCCCAGGAGTTTGGGTTTTGCTACGGCGTCGACCGGGCCGTGGACTACGCTTACGAAACCCGCGCCAAATTTCCCGAGAAACGCATCTTCCTGACCGATGAAATCATTCATAATCCGCGGGTCAATACGAAGCTCCTCGAAATGGGGGTCCGTTTTCTCCACGGTTCCTATCAGAAAGAGGGGGGCCTTGACAGCATAACGGCCGAAGACGTGGTCATTATCCCGGCCTTTGGGACTACGGTTCAGGAACTCGAGGACCTGCAGAAGAGAGGCTGCATTCTGGTCGACACGACCTGCGGCTCCGTGATGAGCGTTTGGAAGCGGGTCGAGAGCTATGCCCGTGAAGGTTTCACCGCCGTGATCCACGGCAAATACGATCACGAGGAAACCCGCGCCACCTCTTCGCGGGCCACGCAGTACGCCGGCGGCAAGTATTTGGTGGTGAGGGACAAGGCGGAGGCCCGGCAGGTCTGTGACTACATTGAAGGGAAAGGCCGGCGGGAAAACTTTCTGGGCCGGTTTAAATCGGCCGTTTCTCCGGGTTTTGATCCGGACCGCGATTTGGAACGGATCGGCTGCGCCAATCAGACGACCATGCTTTCCAGCGAATCCCTTGAGATTGCCAATATGCTCCAGGAGGCAATCGGCCGCCGGTGGGGCGCGGCGGAAATTTCCCGGAGATTCTGCCACTTCGACACGATTTGCTCGGCCACGCAGGACCGGCAGGATGCCGTGTTGAAACTCGTGCGCGAAGGGGTGGATTTAATGATTGTAGTGGGAGGCTATAATTCAAGCAATACGGGCCACCTGGTTGAAATTTCACTCGAATTTTGCCCGGCCTATCATGTGAAAGATGCAGCCTGCATTATTTCGGGGGAGGAGGTCGAACACAAACCCGTCGGTAAAGCTGAACCCGTCTGCACCCGCAATTGGCTCCCCCAAGGAAAAGTTCGTTTAGGGATTACTGCTGGGGCCTCGACCCCAAACCGCGTGATCGAAGAAGTGATCGAGCGGATCATCGAATGCCAAAAGACGTAACGATCTACACCACCCGAGCCTGCCCCCATTGTGCCCGCGCAAAAAGTCTCCTCAAAACCAAAGGGATCCCTTTCAAAGAGATTGACGTCACTGACGATGCCCAAAAGCGCAAAGAATTAGAGGAGCGCTACGGCTGGATGACCGTCCCTATTATTGTCATTGGGGATAAGTTCATCGGCGGAGCGGACGAACTCTACGAGTTACACCGCGCTGGTAATCTATAACTGATTGATATTAATATAGTTAGATAGTCTAGATTTGTCTTGACTAGATTTCAGTTCCTCATTATCATGAGGGGAACCTTAAGGAGGATTTACCATGCTGAAACCCTTTGCCACCAAATTAAAAGAAGAGACTCTGACTGCCTTGCATGAGCTTGCGCAAAAGACCCGGATCCCCAAATCCCGGCTGTGCGAACAAGCCATTGAGCTTTTGATCGAGCATTACCGCCAAATCGACGCAGACCTCAATTTAGCTCAAAAGGTTCGGGAGACCCGGCCTCTCCAACCGGTTTAAAGTCAACCTTTCCTAATCTTTCTTCGAACTTCTCTGATAAAGGACCAACTATCTTACGATGAAGACGATGGAGACTAAGCTTCAAAAAGAATTGGCAGGACGGACGCTCTACGACCCCTCGTTTGAGCACGATGCCTGCGGTACGGGGTTTGTGGCCAATATTTCGGGCAAGCCCTCCCACGATATTGTGGAAAAAGGCATTCAGGCGGTGGTCAATTTAACGCACCGCGGCGCCATCGACGCGGACGCCAAAACCGGCGACGGCGCAGGAATCCTTGTCCAAATCCCCCGCAAGTTTTTCAAAAAAGAGCTGGAGAGTCTGGGTTATCAAAAAATAGAGACCGATTCCCTCGCCGTGGGAATGATTTTCTTTCCGAGACAGGATTACGAAGCCCGCGAGCGGGCACGGGCCGTCATTGAAGATGTCGTCAGCCGCAACAAAATGAAAATCCTCGGCTGGAGAATTGTCCCCGTTGAATCTTCGGCCTTGGGGGAGAAGGCCGAAAACACCCGTCCCGAGATCGAGCAGATTTTGATGGCCCCCAAGACGAAAAAATCGTTTGCCTCCGAGGAGCATTATGAACGCGCCCTTTATCTCGCCCGGAATGAAATTGAAAGTAAAGTGACCGAAGAATCCATCGCGGATTTTTACATCCCTTCTTTTTCCTGCCGCACCCTCGTTTACAAGGGGCTTTTCGTGGCGCCGCAGCTTAAGAAATTTTATCGCGATCTGAACGACCCCGATTTTGAAAGCGCCGTGGCGCTTTTCCATCAACGCTACAGCACCAACACCTTTCCCACCTGGTCTCTGGCCCAGCCCTTCCGGTTTCTGGCCCATAACGGAGAAATCAACACCCTTCAGGGAAACCGGAACTGGATGAAGGCCCGCGAACCCGAACTCGCGCATGCTTACTGGGGCAAAAAGATCGATTTTCTAAAACCCGTGGTGGTGCCGGGCGGAAGCGATTCGGCGGGGCTCGATAACGCGCTTGAACTTTTAGTGATGTCCGGAAGGGACGTCCTCCATTCCATGATGATGCTGGTCCCGGAGGCTTGGGAGAACATGCCGGAAATGCACCCCGATTGGAAGGCCTTCTATCAGTATCATTCCTGTTTGATGGAGCCTTGGGACGGCCCGGCCGCTTTGGCTTTTACCGACGGGCGGATTGTGGGGGCTACGCTCGACCGGAACGGGCTTCGGCCGGCGCGTTATATCGTGACCCACGACGGGATGATTTTCATGGGTTCGGAGGTCGGAATCATCGATATTCCCGAAGAGAACGTGAAGGAGAAAGGACGTCTCGGACCGGGCAAGCTCATCGCCGTGGACCTTGTGAAAGGCCGCTTCGTTCGTGATGAAGAAGCCAAAGAAGAAATTGTCCGCCGCGCTTCTTACGCGGCGTGGCTTAAAAAGAACATTTACCATGCGCCCGCCAAAACACCGCAGGGAAATAACGGAAAATTAAAGGACCCCGTGACGCTTCTTCAAAAAGAAACCGCTTTCGGCTACACCTTCGAAGAACTCACGATGGTGATGAAACCCATGGTGGCCGACGCCAAAGATCCGGTCGGTTCCATGGGGGACGACACCCCGGTTGCCGTGCTTTCCACACGGCCCCGGCGGCTTTCGAATTATTTCAAACAGCTTTTTGCCCAGGTCACCAACCCCCCGATCGATCCGATCCGCGAGGAACTCGTGATGTCCCTTCACACCCTTTTGGGGAAACGGTGCAACCTTTTGGATGAAAACGAATGCGCCACCCAGTTAATTCAGATGGATACCCCCCTTCTTTATAACGAAGATTTGGCCCACTTGCGTTCTCTGGCCGTTCCCGAATTCAAATCCCAGACGGTTTCCTGTCTTTTCGAAGTGTCCGAAGGCCCCGAGGGACTTGAGGCGGCCATCGACCGGATCACCGAAGAAGCGGCCCAGGCGGTCGGCCAGGGAAAAACGCTTCTCGTTCTTTCCGACCGGGGAGTGGACGCAAGCCACGCGCCGGTTCCGATGCTCCTCGCGATAGGAGCGGTCCATCATCATCTCATGCGGGAAGGACTGCGCATGAAAACGAGCCTCATTGCCGAGACGGGAGAGGCGAATGAAATCCATCATTTTGCGGTCCTTTTGGGTTACGGCGCCGACGCCGTCAACCCTTACCTCGCTTTTGATATTGTGGAATCTTTCCTCGTTTCCGGAGAACTGAAGGGCTTTGAACTCGATAAGGCCATTAAAAATTATAAAAAAGCGGTCGAGCAGGGAATTTTGAAAATTATGTCGAAGATGGGAATTTCCACGGTTTCAAGTTACCGCGGGGCGCAGATCTTTGAAGCCATCGGTCTTTCCCGTCCGCTCACCGAACGGTGTTTTGCGGGCACGCCTTCCCGTGTGGGCGGCATTGATTTTCTTCACATTGCCCAGGACCTTTTGGCTTGGCACGGCCAGGCCTTCGGCCCGAGTCAACGCACGGCCCTGGAACAGGGGGGATTTTACCGTTACCGCCAGGACGGAGAGTATCACGCCGCCAATCCCGAGGTGATCAAACGGCTTCAGAAGGCGGCGCGCTCGGGCGATCCGGCGGCTTACTTGGAATACTCCGACTTCGTCAATTCGCGCCCAATCACCTGCCTTCGGGATCTCTTGGAATTCAAATCCGACCGCAAACCCGTTCCTTTGGAAGAAGTGGAGTCCATGGAAGAAATCCGGAAAAGGTTCTGCACGCCGGGAATTTCTCACGGCGCATTAAGCCGGGAAACCCACGAGGCCCTGGCCATTGCCATGAACCGGATCGGCGGAAAATCGAATTCCGGAGAAGGGGGTGAGGACCCCATTCGTTATAAACGGCGGGCCAACGGGGACTGGACCAACAGCAAAATCAAACAAGTGGCTTCGGGCCGGTTCGGCGTGACCCCCGACTATTTGATGTCCGCCGAGGAATTTGAAATCAAAATTGCCCAGGGCTCAAAACCCGGGGAAGGCGGGCAATTGCCCGGACACAAAGTTTCTGTTGAGATCGCGAGAATCCGTCACTCCGTTCCGGGTATTACCTTGATTTCGCCGCCTCCCCATCATGATATTTATTCGATCGAAGATTTGGCCCAGCTGATTTATGACCTCAAGATGATTAACCCCAAGGCGAAAGTTTGCGTGAAGCTCGTCTCCGCTGCGGGCGTCGGCACAGTCGCCGCGGGATGCGTCAAAGCCCATGCGGACATTGTGCAGGTTTCCGGCTGTGAAGGCGGAACCGGCGCTTCGCCTTTGAGCTCTATTAAGAATGCGGGCATTCCCTGGGAGCTCGGCCTTTCGGAGACCCAGCAGGTTCTTGTATTAAATGACCTCCGCGGCAAGGCCCTTCTCCGGACCGACGGCGGATTCAAAACGGGGCGTGACGTGGTGATTGCGGGGATCCTGGGAGGGGAGCAATTCGGATTCGGTACCGCTTCTCTCATTGCGGCCGGCTGCGCCATGATCCGCGCCTGCCACTTGAATACCTGTCCCGTGGGAGTGGCGACCCAGAATGAAAAACTCCGCGCCAAATTCACGGGGACCCCCGAAGCCATCATCAATTTTTTCAATGGCATTGCAAACGAGGTCCGCGTGATTTTAGCCAATTTGGGTTACAGGCGTTTTGACGAAATCATCGGCCGCACCGACCTCTTGCAGGAAAAACAGCCGCTTACCCACGTAAAAGCGAAGACTTTGGATTTAAGCGCCATTCTCGCGAGCCCCGACCCGCGCGGGACCAAACCCCGTTCCCATGTTCAGGACAGGAATGATTGGGCCGGAGACAAACCTTTGGATCAGAAGCTCCTTCAGGAGGCGAAGGGTGCGATCGAAGGAAAGGGAAAATTTTCGGGAGATTATCCGATCCGCAATATCCACCGCGCGGTGGGCGGACGGGTGGCCGGACGGATTGCCGAACTTCACGGGGACAAAGGTCTTCCGCCGGGAACCATCGAGTTGCGTTTTACGGGGACCGCAGGCCAAAGCTTCGGCGCGTGGTCGATCGACGGACTCCGGCTGATTCTGGTGGGTCAGGCCAATGATTATGTGGGAAAGGGCATGCACGGCGGAGAAATTATCATCCGGCCCTCTCCGGAAGCCAAATTCGAGTGGCATCAAAATGTTTTGATCGGAAATACCGTGATGTACGGAGCCACGGGAGGAATCCTTTACTGTGCCGGGAGGGCCGGGGAACGCTTCTGTGTCCGCAATTCCGGGGCCGACGCTGTGGTGGAGGGAGCGGGAGACCATTTTCTGGAATACATGACCGGCGGGACGGTCGTTTGCCTCGGAGAAGTCGGGCGGAATGCCGCCGCGGGAATGACCGGCGGAACCGCTTATATGTTGGATGAGAAAGGGGACTTTAGTAAAAGGTACAATTCCCAGCTTGTGGGCATTGCGCGCGTTCAAAAAGACAAGGATGTGGAACGGATTCAGGCGATGATCACGAGGCATCTCGAATACACGGGAAGCCCGCGCGCCCAGGAGATCCTGTCGCATTGGCAGAAGTACCTCCCGCTTTTCTGGAAAATCGAACCCCATCCGACGGAGACCAAGATCCGTATGGAAATTGTGGTCAACGTGAACCGTGACGAAACCGGCCGTCCGGTTCAAATGAAGGAACTCCTGAACCCATCGAAGGGAAAATAATCCATGGACAAAGAAACCCGGAAGAAAATTTTAAGAAAAATTCCTTACGGACTTTATATTTTGGGTCTTCGACAGGGCGACCAATATCACGGGATGGTGGGAAGCTGGATTTCGCAGTGTTCCTTTGAGCCGCCCCTTTTGATGCTCGGGATGAAAAAGGGGAGTTACTCCCATTCGATGATCGACCAGAACCCCTTCCTTTCGATCAATTTCCCCAAAAAGGACCAGAAAAAACTGGTGGAGAGTTTTTTCCGCCCCTACGAGGTGAAAGACGGGAAATTTGGCGAAGTTCCTTTCCGCCTCGGAAAAAACGGAGTGCCCATTTTAGAAGATACCCTGGGACATCTGGAATGCAAAGTCCAGCAGGTGATTCCGGGTGGAGATCATGATATCCTCATCGCGGAAGTGATCGAGTCGGAAATGCGGGACGATATCGATATGCTCACGATGAAGGACACGGGCTGGCATTACGGCGGATAGGCGGCCCGCGCCTTTCGCGAAAGCCAGAGAAATAAAAATCCCACCCCGCTCGGAAAAGCAAGACTGAGCAAAGCAAGCCGGAACCCGAACCGGTCCGCCAAGATCGAAAAGACAAGACTCCCCGCTACCGAGATTTTCGTCGTTAAGTTATAAAGTCCGAAATACTCCCCGATTGCATTGGAGGGACTCAACTCCACCACCCTTTTCCTTGCGGCCGTCCATACCGCCGCAAATCCAAAACTTCCTCCCGTCAGTGCCAGGACCACAAACGCCCACAGGCTACCCGTCAACCCCAGCAAAATAACCGTCAAAAATAAACTGACCGCGGCTCCTAAGAGTACCTTGTGGGCATTCCATCGGTCGGTCAGTTTGCCGGCCGCAAACCCGAAAAGGAAGGCGGTGAAATTGAAAGCCAGATAAATCATCATGAGGTGATCCCGGGACGGGTCGAAAACCCGGGTCATATAAACGACCAGCCAGAAAATCATTGTGTTGATCGTATCGACGACAAAGAAGTTCCCCAGAAAAAACCAAAGAAAAGGAGGATTTTTGGGGAGCGAACGGAGCGTCTTGAAAACCTTTTTCCACTCCCCGCCGATCGTGCCCCAGGAAAAAGGGGTGGGCCGGTCCACCTTTCTTTCGGGGACCCAGAAAAAAAGGGGAAGGGAAAATAGGAGAAAAAGAACCCCGGCCACGAGAAAGACAAACCGCCGGCCAAACATTCCGTCAACAACATGGGCCACAGGCAGGGCGAAAAGGATCCCAAGATACCCCAATCCGGTGCCTGCCCCTGAAGCGAACCCCTGCTCACGGGGCTCCGCAATCACAGGAAGAAGCGAGCTATAAAAGACCAAAGAGGAATGGTAGAAAAAGCAGGCCAAAAGAAAAGAGAAAATCAGCATCGGAACGCCGGTAAATAAAGAAAGCCCGAATACGAACAAAATGCAAAGCAGGGTGGTCCGGACGAGGTAAACCTTGGTTTTTCCCGTACGGTCGCTTAAGGCCCCAAGCCAAGGCACAAAAAGGCCTGCCAGAAGCATGGCGGAGGTGGTGGCAAGCCCCAAGGACACATTTTGTTGGGTCAGACTGGTCAGGTAGAGCGGAAAATAATAAGTGAGCACAATAGCCGAAAAGACGGTGTTTGCGAAGTCATAGAAAGCCCAGCTCAAGACAGTTCTTTTCATACCCTGTTTTGTGGCATTTCCCGTAGAGGGATACGGCGAAAGAGTAATTTTATTTAAAGTTAATTTTGATTATTATTGCTATTAGATGATCTTTTTTTATCGATAAAATATATTAATATATAAAAAATTTATCAAGGAGTTATAAATATGTAAATTCTGGGTTAGTATTGCAGAAGGTTAGTATCTCTAAACGAGAAGGGCAAACCCGTCGAAAGGCGGGGACGCAAAGCTTTAGAGCCTACCGGGATCTAGTCCCCAAGGCAGTCAGCTGCCGAAATAGAGGGGATTTCTCTATAAACGGAGCTGACGCATGAAAACGAT